>Ga0194132_10001225_pt1 | contig 52047 bp, 48 predicted proteins | sample TA2KigOf80mmetaG_FD_148612 | JGI IMG/M metagenome (GOLD analysis project Ga0194132, IMG submission 148612) | Freshwater microbial communities from Lake Tanganyika, Tanzania - TA2015054 Kigoma Offshore 80m | ecosystem: Environmental > Aquatic > Freshwater > Lake | place: Tanzania: Lake...
CAAACAAGGTTTGCATTGCGCACCAGGCGCATACTGCCTGGAAGTTGCGAGGGATTAAGGAGGCTCAATGGGGTACGAGAAGCCGCTTAAATATCTCTGGGCGGAGTTCCGCGACCTGCTCGAACTCACGATGGAGGTAACACGACCTTCTTCCACACAGGAAACGAGTGCCAAAGTTACTGTGACAGTGACTAATAGGGCCGTACCAGACATCGATTCGCCGCGAATCGAATTCGAGGACGTGACAGTCACATTTTCTTCTGGCAATCAAGAAGAATCCTTTCGCGTAGACCATAACCGACTTGCACCCGGAGAATCAGCGCGCATGCAGTACGAAGTAAAGTATTTGAACCTAGCCCTGTGCAAAGCCACCGTTCAAGGTCGAGTTGCTCTTGAGACCTTCGCGCAAGTCCATTCTCAGTCAAAACCTATGTCAGGAAGATTGAATCCGTCTTCTTATTTTGCTGCCATCCGAGAACTCGATCTCCCTGGTTGGCTTGCTCGTCTGCGAGGCGTGCCTCAACCAACCACCGCGACTACCCTTGGCCAATTGGAGTCTTTGAGGCAAGCCTTACGGGCCGAATTAGCTAATATCCGTGCGACTGCCGAGCGGCTCCAAGGCGTCGTCAGTCTTAGTCTTTTGGAGGTGCGGGGCCCCGCGCGGGAAGCTGTCTTAAATCATCATGAACGCGTTACTGTCTTCTTTCGAGAGTTGGGAGCTTCGATCAGCCGATTCATGGAGAAACTTGGGGTGGCGGGAAGACCAGCGACTTGGGATCTCAAACAATTCGAAGCGACGGTTCTGGCTATAGACGACGCGGCGGCCAAATTGAACCTCACATGAGCACCCCAAACAGACAAAACCATCTCGCATGATTACGTCGAACCGCCACCAAGGCAGGCCATGTCTGTGAGGGCGTGAAGGCCTAGGCCGCCACCAAGATCCGTGTTCGCGCTAGAGAGCGACTCCCCCCCCGTCTCCACCTGGAACACAGGGGCCTTCCGGAAAGCGCCGGGGCCCCTTCCTGTATCAGCTCGATACTCGAATTAACCTTCGTAGTCGCCACCAACATCAGCAGTCGGAAAGAGGTGGCTCCATTTCTCTGAACAGTCCGGAGCAGGTGGCCTTCGCGCTGCGGGAACCATTGGCATAGCCCTTGACGCCTAGCGTGAAGCGCTATAGAGTTTGGTTGTGATCAAGTCCTTCAAGGATCAGGACACGGAGAGGATCTACCGGCGTCTCTATTCGAGGGGGTTCCCACCCGACATCCAACGGACAGCCTTACGGAAACTCCGCATGTTGAACAATGCGCGCTCGCTACAGGATCTTCGGTCGCCTCCGGGCAATCGCTTGGAGAAGCTATTCGCGAATCGCAGGGGACAGCATTCAATTCGTGTTAACGACCAATGGCGGATTTGCTTCGTCTGGCGCGAAAGCGCCGCATTTGAGGTCGAAATCACAGATTATCACTAGGAGTCCCGAGCAATGGTAGAAGGAAAAATGGCTCCCCTTCACCCGGGAGAGGTCCTCCAGGAGGAGTTCTTAAAGCCCTTGGGTCTCAGCCAGCATCGACTGGCGCTGGACATCAGGGTTGACCCGCGACGGATTAATGAAATCGTCTTGGGGAAGCGGGGGGTGACCGCCGATACAGCGCTGCGCCTGGCCCGCTATTTCAACACGTCTCCAGAGTTTTGGCTTGGGCTCCAAGCTCAGCATGACCTCGATGCTGAAGCGGACAAGCTAGGCGCCCGATTAGAACAAGAAGTGAAGGTCTTCGCCAAAGCCCGTTGATTCGTCTTGCGAAGCGGGGACAAGCGGATTTTGGAGGAGTTTGGCGCGTCAACCGGAGCGAAAAGCGCCCCCAATCCACTTCAGTCGCATACACGCTTCACGCCGCTACCAGCACCCGTGCTCGCGGCAGAGTTCGGAGCCCCCTCTCTCCGCCAAGAATTTAGGGGCAGTGCGGAAGTCTCCGACAAGAGGATTTCTAGCGTTTGGACTTTTTGGCCTGAGCCTTCGTTTTGGGGTTAGTTCGGAAAAAGCGGGCGGCGTTTTCGGCTAGAATTTTTGACTTGCTCGCCTCAGAGATATCCTTTCGCTCGGCCATCTCGGCAACAGCGCCGGGGAATATGCCATCTGGGTGGGGATAGTCAGAAGCGAAAAGGATATTTGTATCACCAATGACCTGAACGATTCCAGGAATCATGACTTCGTCTGGGTCAGCGGAAATACAACACTGCCGTTTGAAGTACTCGGAGGGCAGGTGTGGCAGCTTCACGCTTGTATGTCCCCAATTCTTCACATGGTTGTCTAAGCGTTCAAGCCACGAAGCGATCCAGCCACAGCCAGATTCCATAAACGCGACCCTAAGCTTTGGATGCCGCTCGAGAACGCCGCCACAGAGCATCTCCAGGCATGCCATCTGTTGTTCGTGAGCATGCGAGACTACGTGACGAAAAAGATAGTTTTCATATCGGTCCAAGCCGGCTGCCGGCGCAAGGGGCCCATTTCGGTACTGCAGTACTTACAGAGGGGAATAGATACAGGACCTCAAGGGGGCTTTCTTAGGGGAAGAGTTGCGATAGTGACGGAAAAGGGCGCTGACGACAGGCGGAGGGCCTCTGACATGCTCGCTCCATCTGGAGCGAGAGCGCCGACGGGGCGGCCTGGATGCTGAAGGCCGAAGGTCTACGGATGCGCCTCCCCCGGTCGGGTGACGACGCCATCGCGGGTTACGAGCGCCAGCGTTGACATGGCCGCGTAGGCAAGCGACACTTGCCGTGGCAATCCATAATTCGAATCGAGAGCACCTCCGGCGACGTACCCTGACCATAGAGCGAGGCGAACTGCATGACACCGTCCGATAATCCGGCGCCCGGCTTTGACCGCGACGGCGTCCGCCGGAGGTACGCCCAAGAGCGAGCCAAGCGAATGACCCCCTCGCGCGGCGTCATCCACGACCTCAGGCGCGAGGAGGCGTTCGCGGGGTACCTGAAGGACCCATTCACGCCATTCATCGAGCGCAAGCCCGTGAGAGACGAGGTTGACGTCGCCATCGTCGGCGCGGGCCTGGCTGCCGTGGTCGTCGGAGCCAAGCTGCGGCAGGCCGGCGTTCGCCGCATCCGCCTCATTGACAAGGCGGGAGGCATCGGCGGCACCTGGTACTGGAACCGCTATCCCGGGGTGATGTGCGATGTCGAGTCGTATATCTACATGCCGATGCTCGAGGAGATGAACTACATCCCGACGACGAAATATGCGCCCGGGGATGAGATCCGCCGCCACCTTGAGTCCATCGCGATCAAGTACGGCCTAGTCAAAGACACCCTCTTCCACACCGGCGTCGAGGAGAGCAGATGGGTTGAGGCCGGACAGCGGTGGATCGTGCGCACGGACAGGGGCGACGAGGTGCGAGCGCGCCGACTGATCATGGCCACCGGCATCCTGAACCTCATGAAGCTGCCTGCGATCCCGGGCATGGAGCACTTCCAAGGCCGGGCCTTCCACACCGCCCGCTGGGACTACGAGTACACGGGCGGCGGGCCCAACGATCCTCACCTCGCCAAACTGACAGATAAGGTTGTGGGCGTCATCGGGGCCGGGGCCAGCGCCATCCAGGCCGTGCCGCCGCTCGGAGAGTCCGCGAAGCATGTGTATGTCTTCCAGCGCACCCCCTCGGCAATCAGCGAGCGCGGAAACCGGCCTACCGACGCCGACTTCTCGAAGCACCTCCACCCAGGCTGGCAGAAGGAGCGGATGGAGAACTTCAGCGCCGCTATGCTGGGGCTTCCAGTGAAGCGCGATCTGGTGGACGATGGCTGGACCAAGTACCAGGCTAGGCTCATCCCTCCCAGCGGCCCGGAGATGACCCCTGAGGAGATCGCGGCACGGGTGGAGCAGTCCGACTACGGCGTCATGGAGGAGCACCGAAAGCGCATCGAGGCAATCGTGGCCGACCCTCGGGTGGCCGAGGGGCTCAAGCCGTACTACCGCTACTTCTGCAAGCGCCCGTGCTTCCACGATGAGTATCTGCCGGCCTTCAACAACCCGAAGGTTACTCTTGTTGACTGCCCGGCGGGCGTCGAGCAGATCACCCCGCGCGGCGCGGTCGCTAACGGCGTCGAGTACCCCCTCGATTGCATCGTCTACGCCACCGGCTTTGAGGCCGAGATCACGCGGTTCGCCCGCCGGGCCGGGCACCCGATCATCGGGCGCGGCGGCATCACGATAGAGGAGAAGTGGAAGGACGGCATGATTAGCCTCCACGGCCTCACAACCCGGGGATTCCCGAACCTCTTTATCATGCCTGCGCCGTCCCAGCAGTCGGTCACCACAGTCAACTACACACACTTGACAGTTATCGGCGCCGACCACATCGCCGCCACCATCGCGAAACTCGATGAGCTCGGCATCGCCGTGTTCGACGTGAGCGAGGCGGCCGAGAGGGCATGGACCGAGGCCATCGTCAACTGCTTCCGCGATACCCGAGACTTCATGGCCGCTTGCACACCCTCCCGCCTCAACTACGAGGGCCATCCGGAGGCGGCCAACCCCAGAAACGGCTCCTATGGCGGGGGCCGGGGTGACGTCTTCGGGTATCAAGAACTGCTCGCCAAGTGGCGGCGGGACGACTTCCCAGGCTGGGAGATCGTCAAAGGGGAAAGGCTCGATCCTCGCGACTGAGCACCCCAGGTGAAGGGGGATTTATGCTGTTCCGCGCAGCCAATGACTGCCAGGCCGCCAGCGCCCGTTCGCTTGACTGGAAGCAGGCGGGGCGAGCCAGCTATTGAGGAATCAGCCTGAAGATGCTAAAGACATCTTTGCAGGCTGGTTATGACAAGCCTTCGATGCTTTTTCGCATCTAGTCAATGATCGGATGCGCCAGTTTCTTTTTGACCTTCATCGAAGGGCTGGTCTTCGCAACCGCCATGGCTGTCTCCTTTAGCCGCTTCTGCCGCTGCCCCGGGTGCTTATGGCGTGTCTATATGCCCGTCAAGCGACCAGGGCTGCATGAGCCGTCTATCCCGGCGTATCTGTTATGTAAGCCTCACAGGCGGATCGCATTATCCCCACTGAGAAAATCTAGCTGCACATGGGGCCTCCGGTATTAGGGACAAGCTCAAGCTGCAATTGGGAGAGAGTGCCGGGATGCCCGCCTGATAGATAGAGGGCCTACCGAATAGCCTGAGCAAACTCCGCGGCAGTCAACACTATGCCGTGGCGCGGGAAAATCTTCTCCACCAGTACCCGGTGCACCTCTTGATCATTGTCCACACAGGCATCTGCTATCACTACGAGAGAGTAGTCCTTATCGAACGCCTCTCGGTACGTGGACAGGACAACGCCGCTCGTTGAGATGCCGGTCAGGATCAGCAGATCGCGGTTGAGCCCTCTCAGGACCACCTCGAGGTCTGAACCGGCGAAGGAGCTGATCCGCCTCTTTGTGACGATAATATCGTTTGTTTTTGGGGCTATCGCCGGGTGTACCATGACCTCGGGGGTTCCCGAGATCAGCTTCCCGGACTTTTTCACGTCGGCAAAGTAGCCTCGGTCAACGACTTCGGGCAACCCGGGACGAAACTCAACAACAATGTAGAGCACCGGGATAGCAGCAGCCCTGGCGTGCTGGATAACCCCACTCAGACGAACGAGAAATTGCGGGTCGCTTGGCAGAAACCGCCTCACCATATCGTTCTGAACGTCCATCACAAGTAGCACGGCCTTTGCGAGATCTATCTTCACCTGAACGCCTCCCGTAACCAGTCAAACGACTTATCCGTACGCGGGCATCCCAGAGGGGAAACCGCTAGAGCCTTCCATCCCAAACTTCATCCGACTTCTTGGAGCCTGCTAAGTATAGGTTAGGCGGGAGGCGGCTTGAGAGACGATGCCCGTAGGTCCAGCCAAGCGTGTATTGTTGTTGCCCGTTTACAAGTGTGCTAGACTCGCGCACAATCCATGAGGCGCTGCAGGGAGCCGGACCTCATTATCAGGATTCCAACCGGGCATCCCGCGTAGTTCCCGTCCGAGATGATTTCCTGACAGCCCCTTTGTCACCATTGGCCGTGCGACCGCCTCTCCTTAGAGCCTCTCCCAATGGGCGAGAGAACTACGTTGAGCAATCGTAGGTAGCATCCATGCAATTGCAGGGCAAGGTAGCGATGGTGACGGGCGCAGGCTCCGGAATAGGACGCGCCATCGCGGTACGCTTTGTTCAAGAGGGCGCTAAGGTCGCTGTCCTGGATGTCAATCAGGCAGGCGGTGAAGAGACGGTCCGCCTGGTGCGCGAACGCGGGGGGGAGGCGGAGTTCATCAAATGCGATGTCTCGCGGCCCGCGGACGTAAAAGAAGCCGTCACCGCCATCACCCTTCGATTCGGCATGCTACATATCCTGGTGAACGATGCCGGCATCCTCAAACTGGAGGATGCATTGGTGGAAGAAGTGCCGGAAGAGATATGGGACGCAGTCATCGGCGTCAATCTGAAGGGCGTTTTCTACTGCTCCAAGTACGCCCTTCCTGCGATCATCGCGTCCGGAGGCGGCGCGGTCGTGACGATCGCTTCAACGGCAGGCGCGATCGCCTTTAACCGCCCTGCATATGCCGCTTCGAAAAGCGCGGTTATCCCGATGACGCGCGCCCTTGCCCGCCAGCATGCCAAAGACAACGTGCGCGCGAACGTGGTTTGCCCCGGCGGCACGGATACGCCGCTAACCCACAGCCAAGGCGTGCCTCCCGCCGGTCAAGGCCCGGCAAAGATACCGGCCATGATTAAGCGCAGGGCCCAGCCGGAGGAGATCGCAGCGGCCGTGACCTTCCTTGCCTCCGATGAGGCCTCGTATATCACCGCGGCCGTATTCCTCGTAGACGGGGGGCTGACGGCGTTATGACAGCAGCGCAGCGGAGGCGGTTCGAAGGCAAAGGAGTCATCATCACCGGCGGGGGCTCAGGGATCGGGCGCGCGACGGCGCTCGCATTCGCTCGCGAGGGAGGGAATGTTGCGATAGGAGACATTTCCGAAGCAGGCATGACCGAGGTGACACAGACAATAGAACGGGAAGGCGGCAAGGCGATCTTCGTGAAGGCGGACGTCTCCAAGGCAGCCGATGTGCAGAACCTTGTGAACCAAGCAGTGAAAAGCTTCGGCGCTGTCCATATCCTCTTTAGCAACGCCGGCATCTATGCGCAGAGTGACACCAGGGTCATGGATCTGGATGACGATGTCTTTGCCAGAGTCATAGATGTCAACTTGAAAGGGATGTTCCTCTCGGCGAAATATGCGTTGCCCCACATCGTAAAAAGCGGAGGCGGGGCTGTTGTGATGACTTCCTCCATCGGCGCGCTTGCCGCGGCGTCAACGACGGCATATTCATCAAGCAAGGGGGGAGTATTGGCGCTGATGCGCACCATCGCCGTCGAATATGCGGCTAAAGGCGTGCGCGCGAACGCGATCCTGCCCGGGCCTGTGGATACGCCCATCATGACGGACGTGCGCGCCGCCATGGGCCTTCCGCCAGACGGCAAGATGCCAAAGGGGAACATGCAGAACCGGTGGGCGAAACCCGAGGAAGTAGCCAGCCTGGTCCTATTTCTCTGCTCGGAAGATGCCTCATACATGACCGGCGGGTCGTTCACTGTGGACGGCGGACAATCGGGGATGTGACCTGAGGCCGTCCGCAGCGTCCCGTAGCGACGGCATTGGAAGCACGTGATGCAGAGCCTGTTGGAAGGAAGAGTAGCGGTCGTCACGGGTGCAGGCAGGGGCATCGGTCGAGCGGTTGCCCATAGGCTTTCGGAGATGGGCGCGGCCGTCGTCATTAATGACCTTGGGACATCAACGGACGGCACGGGCGCGGATACCTCTCCCGCCGACCAGGTTGTCGGGGAGATACGGGCAAAAGGTGGTCAAGCTGTCGCGAGCTACGATAGCGTCGCCGATTTTGAAGCGGCAGGGCGAATCATCGGGACTGCCGTAAAGACCTTCGGCAAGATTGATATCCTCATCAACAACGCCGGCGTCAATATCAGCGCTCCCATCTACGAAATCACGCCAGAGACGTTCGCCACCGTCGTTGGCGTCCACGTCTCCGGGACGTACAACTGCACCCGCCATGCTTGCGTCTACATGAAAAACCAGAAGTGGGGACGCATCGTCAACATGGTCTCCCGCGCGAGTCTCATCGGCAGTGTGGGGAACTCTGCCTATGGAGCCGGCAAAGGCGGGATATTCGGCTTCACGAACGTCGTAAGCCGGGATCTCGCCCCCTTCGGCATCACCGTGAACGGCGTCAACCCGGATGCTGCAAACACGCGCATGGTCACCGAAAGCCGGGCACGCTGGAAGCAGGCGGGCCCGAATCCCACTGAAGCCAAACGCATGAAGACCGTGCCGCAAGACCCCGACAACATCGCGATTGTTGTGACCGCTCTCTGCACCCAGGAGGCCGCACACATCAGCGGCCAGTATTTCCTTGTCCAGGGAAGCCTTGTGGGCCTCTTTCAGCCGCTAACTATCACAAAGCATATCTACAAGGATGGCATGTGGACCCCAGAAGACCTGGCAAAGGCAATGAATATGATGGGAATACCTCATCTCCCTGTGGCTTACTAGGCGGTGCAACAGGGTGCTCTCATCCGGCTCCCGCCGTTGCGGGCCACAGGCGGAACTCCAAAGGGCCTCCAGGTTCGGAGGCCTTTCACTTACCGGGGCCTCTTGATCTGACGAGTGATCGAGAGGGAGCCGCCGAAGTGGTAGAGACTACGCCCAGCATCGCCGCCAACGACGAAGATATCGAAATAATCAGGGTTGCGGAACATGGATATCTCCGTCTCAGGACGGTCCCAGAGCCACTGGAGATGCGGATGCGCAACCTGAAAGGCCTGCTTTGGCTTGTTGAGCATCAGGGTGCGGAAGGGCAGGCGCGAACGCTTGTACAAAGCCGCTTTCACATCATGGAGGCTCCAACCGGCGTTACGAAAGACGGTGGCGTGGTCGGGACAGAGCAAGATAAGGTTTTGGCGCTCACCATGGAGAGGGCCACCTTCATCCGAGGTGCCGAGCAGCCAGTTGGCTGAGCCTGTTTGCGCGCCGTTCCGGATCGCGGAACAGAAAGATTCAATGAGAAGATTCGGGTCGTGGTTCTGGAAGTCGAAGAGCTCACACACGCCGTAAGGGACGTTGACAGTCACGGTGGAGGAGTCCCGCGGATACCCGCGCGCCACGCGATACGGCTCCCAAGGGTTCGCAGCCTCGTTCTCGGCGACGCAGGCGCTGAACTTCATTGCGCTTCCGATAGTATCCATATCACTCACGCCAGGATACGAATGGCCGATATTCATCAATATGAGCCTCAACGTCCGGCCGATGCTCACATTAACGGCTGATATGGAGCCGGGGCCCAAGGCGCATACGCCATGGTTCATCCCGATCTCCTCCGTAATCGGCCCGCTGACCATAACTACAGGCGCTTGGGGGCCGGTGGACATGGCAAAGGAGCGAAGCCCTATCAAGGGATCCAGGATGCATTCGGCCATGGCAAGTATGACGGGCATGACCTGGGGCTTGCATCCGGCCATGACCGCATTGACAGTGATCTTCTCAACGGTCCCGATGCCAAAGCCGGGATCGAAGGTACCAACGATCTCGTCGCCCTTGCGTCCGGAAGCCGCGACCATCGCATCCACCTTCTCTCGGGTCGGTGGCACAAGGGGCATCCCGTCGCTCCACCCAGCCTTGATGAAGGCGGTGTTCATCTCGTCAAAGCATTCGAGCAAGTCACGGCCCGTGTAGACGAGTTCAGGGCTTGTGGCAGGGGTAACATGCTTGAAGACCAGTGCCCCGGTGATGGGCTGCCGCTTTTGCGTCAGGGCGGCCAGGACCTGCGGCATCGCCGCATCAACCATGGTATGGATGTGCCCTGGATCCTGATTCGTGAAGGGAAGCGGGACCTCTGCTATGGGCATTTCAGGGCAGCCGAAGACGTTGGCGCTCCAGTGGGCATCTTCGACAAAGCCCTTGGCCGTCCAAACCACCGTCGCGACGCCCCGCTTCTCCAATTCGCTCATGTCACGCATGAGCACAGACGTGCAACTGCCTCAGTCGGCGGTTGCGCCGACCACAGCAGCGCATTCGGCCATGCTCTTGAATTGGGCAGGCGACGCTCTGCGAATGAAGGACACCCCTAACTCGCCGAAGAAGTCGCGAAACTGCGCCTTCGGGAAGAGGCGCTGAAGCTGCTCCCTGGTGCGCGCGAGTCCGATCTCGCCGCCGGCTTTCGCGTTCCAGAAGAACCCGACCGTCTTTCCATCGAGGGTTGTTGGGCGCGCGGCGGGCGGGAAGCGGTTTGCTCGCGCAGTTGTGGACCTCGCCTCTGCGATTGGGTTCACGATGCGCAGTTCAGCCATGATGACTCCTCTGTGCCACCTGAAGAAGAGGGGTATCGGCGAGTGCTTCGCCGATACCCCTCTTCGGTTCTAGAACAATCCGTGTTAGGCAGAAAGCCAGACCCGCTCGAATCGGTACCCGTTCGAATTGACTCCCACGGCTTGAAGAGGGAAGTCCTTTACCTCGCGCGAGAGGGCCTGAAACCGTTTTGTCTCCGCGGCGGTAATCCACCATGCGAGCTCAACAGACTTTCGCTGAAGCTCCCGGAGCTTTGCTATACGCACTGCACGATCACCAGTCTCGTCCTGCTCTTTGTACAGGCGGTTGATATCCGGCAGGTCGTATTTCGCGTAATTCTCGGCAACCCCAGGGAGGTAGAACCGTCCATAGTAGCCCGCCGGGTCATCAACGACAGGCGCGATGCCGCTGAAGTGCGTCGCAAAGGCGCCCGTGTTCCTTCGCTGCAAGATGGTCGCCATATCAACACCCTCGACGGCCATGTCTATGTATATCGCTCTCAATTGGGTCGCTAAGACTGTTGCCTGATCGCCGTATTGAGCGGCGCTGACCATTACTGAGGTCTTGAGCGGGTTCCTTTCACTGAACCCGGCTTGTTCCATTAACGACTTGGCTTGCGCAAGGTCCTGAGTCTTCGGAGTCCTCCACCCCGGCAATGTCTTGACTTCGTCCGCAGGCATCGCCCAGATAGTGGCCGAGGGCAAGCCGTCAACGGCATAGGGATTGCCGGAACCGAAGAGCGCGACTTGCACGTAGGCGGGGCGGTCGAAGGCGAGTTGTATGGCCTGCCTAACCCTCGCGTCAGTGAAAGGCGCTTGGGTATTGATAAAGAGAATCCCCATGCCGCCAGCCGATTCCAGGATTTGAACTCCAGGAACGGCAGATTTGAGTTGCGGCGCGTTCAACGCATTCACAATCTGGGTGGAGACGTTGGTCCAATGCAATCGCCCGGTTTGGAAGGCGGCAAGGGCGGCCGCGTTATCGGCAATGACGTAGGAGTCTATCTGGTCGAGATAGAGCGCCCCTTTAAGGTAAAAGTCGGGGTTCTTTGTCAAGGTCACAACGTTTCCGGGCCTCGCGACGGCATATTTGAAGGAGCCTGAGCCGATGCGCTTAGACCCCCACTCCTCGCCTATGTGCTTGGGCAACACGACTGCATGAGTGCTGAGAAGGCCGCTGAGAAAGACCAGGTTCGGCCTTGTGAGCTTCACCACAACGGTTGAAGAGTCGGGCGCTGTGACGGTATCAACAGTGGCTAAGAGCGAACCCAGGAGAGGGGAAAAGGCAGGTTGGCGCTTGGACATGCGCAGCAGGCTGTAGACGACGTCGTCAACGGTTAAGGGTGCGCCGTCGTGCCACTTCACGCCCTGGCGAATCTTAAAGGTCCACGTTGTGCCGTCGGCGCTCTGCGTATAGCTCTCGGCGAGGTCCGGCTCGATGGCTGTCTCGTTATAGGCGCCGTATCGGATCAGGTTGTTCACAAGGGGTTGGAGCGGCAGAATAAAGGAGTCCGCCGAACGCGCCTTGTGAAAGTCGTTGTTTGGATTGGGGTCCGAACTTACCCGGGTGGCGAATGTTCCGCCCAGGCGTGGCGAGGGCGTCGGCGTCGGAGGGATAGGGGTTGCTGTCGGAGTAGGCTGTAGGGGGGTCGCCGTTGGGGCCGGTGTGTTAGTAGGAGCAGGTCTGCTCGTGGCAGTCGGAGGCGTCTCATCGTCGCCACCACAGCCACTCAGTACCAGAGCCATCACCAGAAAGCACGCGAAAATCGTTACTATTGGGCGATTCAAGAACTTCATCCTTGTCCTCGCTTTCCCCAACAGAATCCTTCGCCGATCGGTGAATCGAGTGCCCAGATTCGCGCCTGGCCCCAATTCTCTCACCTGCTGTCTATGGCTCCGAGTGTGACCACAGCCTCTGAATCAGGAGGAGGCCATACATGGCACGATATGCATCCGATGCAATCTCTACCTACGACGCTGGCAGCAATGCCAGAATTGTCGCTGGCTTAGCACCCGGGATCCATCGCGATGGGGCATCCGGCATGCTCCGTCATATCTGGGACATCCCGCCAGGTGATTCGAGGTCCTTCCTTAAGCAGGGGGTAATCGTCAGAAATGCGGGCTAGTCACAGCGGTATCCAGGCATCCCAGGGCGATAGTATTATGACCAACGTTCCTGTAGACGGTGTGCCTCATAGAGAAGGGAGCGGCCATGTTGGATCTCACTGCGGTTTCACTCAAGGGCAAAGTTGCGATCGTGACCGGAGGAGGCGGAGGCATAGGACGGAGTGTCTCTGAAACGTTCGCTGCCTATGGGGCGAAGGTGGTCGTCGCCGAACGGGATGCCGGTCGCGCGCACGAGACCGTCGCCGCCATTGCAAAACGAGGCGGGCAAGCCTTGGCCTCAGTAGTGGATGTCCAGGAAAAAGAACAGGTGGCCCAGATGAAGGCTGCCGCGGTCAAAGAGTTCGGAAAGGTTGATATCCTCGTGAATAACGTCGGCGACTTTCTGGGCATCAAAAAGAACTTCATCAGAACGTCAGAAGAGGACTGGGAGGCGCTCTACCGTATCAACCTGAAGCAAGTCTTCTACTGCACCCATGCCATCGCGCCGCTCATGATCGAGCAAGGAAAAGGCGGCAGCATCATCAACGTCTCCACCATAGAGGCCTTTCGCGGCATCCCGGGCGGCTCTATCTATGCCACGTTTAAGGGGGGCATCACTCAGTTCACAAAGAGCATTGCGTTGGAGCTGGCGAAATACCAGATCCGCGTCAACGCGATCGCGCCGGAGACAACCGAAACCCTGCAGGTGCAGGCTGTCGAGCGTGTTCCCCCGGAGCAACGGTCGTTGATCCCCTACTGGATACCCCTGGGCCGCTACGGCGATCCGGACGACCTCGCAGGGGTGGCTGTCTTCCTGGCATCGGACCTCTCCCGATGGGTGACGGGCATCACCGTGAACCTTGATGGCGGCGCCTATGCTGCGGGAGGCTTTTACCGCCAACCAAGCGGCGGGTGGACCAGTCGTCCCCCTCTCGCATAAGCAGTGATTACTTGACGGTAATCCTTGTCTGACCAACTTCATCCCTCGGTAGGTCACCTATTTCTTCGAGGTAAGAAGCGGCAACCACCCACGGTCAACAGGGCCCATTGATGGCGACCAGTGGGTGAAGAGCGCGTAGGAGTCTTCATCACCGATGGATGTTTCATCGGTGTCCGGGAATCAATTGGGGGCGGTATACAGGCAATCGAGCATTGCTTTCCCCCTGCCGTTATGAGCCCATCTTGTGCATGGGCCGAACGGCACCGACGGGGCTGACTCGCTTGAAGGTGTTGACGTACCACATCTCCCTGGAGGGGTGTTTCGCCCATTCCTTGAACATCGGGGTCTCCTCACCCAGCAACCGCCTTACCGTCGCCACCATCTGGCGAACGTCGCTATCGGGGTCCTCGCTATCAAGCTCGTAAAGGTGCAGCCAAAGGGGTCCTTCCGTTTGGGAGAGGGCGTTCTCATAGCGCGTGATCATGGTGAAGCCCTTGGGCATTGCCTGGACGATGTAGCGGATATGGATATGCTCCGCCCACCGGGTGAAGTCCTTATCGCCGCGAATCATGACTAGCGATATGCCGTTGATCGGCTTCTCGGACGTGTGGCCCTGGGCCGGTTCCGGCCTGCGCCAGAACATCGTTTGGAAGGTGCACTGGAAGGCCGGGTGGAGCTCCCCTGTCTTCTCCCACTCCTGCCAACGGCGTTGCATCGCATCATAGGCTTTGCGGGTATCCGGCCAATTCGTTTCGTAGATCGTGCAATAGATGGCCTCGGGGACACGTCGCTCGTACTCAGGGCGGTTCGGGGCGGTGTTCCTGAACCGGATGCCGTTATAGAGCGCTCCTGTCCCAATCATCTTTGGGATATGCACCTTCTCGTACCATTCGTTGAAGGCCACTTCGGCCTTCGGGTCGGTGCAGTTGGCCATCTCGATCAGCACGCCTGTGGGTGTCCTATCTTCCATGCACTTCCTCCGTTGGTACTGCCGGGCATCCGAATTCTACTGAAGTGAGACATGCCAGGCACGCTGTCGCAAGGCGTGGGCTATAGGCAGCATCTGCCAAATATGGATTCCCAGCCCGCTCGCGTTGCCGTAAAACGCTGCACGGGCCTCCGGAGAAACCGGAGGCCCGTGCCCAATTCAACGCTATGGTCGGCCAGGTCGCTCTGACCCTTGGAGCAACGGCTTCTAGGAGGCCAGCCAAACCTGCTCAAAGCGGAAGAGGTTCGCGTTCACGCCCAGGAGTCCAGGCGGGAACTGCCGCACCTGTGGTGGTACGGGGCTGACCCGCTGTGTCTCTCCCAGCATGGTCCACCACCCCAGCTCGATGGCCGCGAGCTGCAACTCTCTCACTTTCCTTACACGCGCATTGACATCTATGATCCTGTCTTGCTCATCGTACAAGCGGTTGATGTCCGGCAGGTCAAACTTAGACCAATTGTCAGTCACGCCGGGAAGATAGAACCGAGCGTAGGTCCCGGCCGGGTCATCAATGGTGCCGGCGGCGGAGAGGAAGATGATCTCGAAGTCGCCGGAGGCTCTCCTTGCCGCGGAGGTGGCGCCGTCCAATGCTTCCACCCGCGCATCAATGAATATCTTCCGCAGCTGGGTTGCCGCCACCGCAGCCTGCTGATCGAAGTTCGGAGCGAGGGTGTGCATCCTGGTCACGAGCTTGTTGGAATCGCTGTACCCTGCCTGCTGCATGAGGGAACGCGCTTCCGCTAGGTCTTGATCCTTCGGCAGCCTCCAGCCGGGGAGAAGCTTCGCCTCCTCAGCGGGCATGGCCCAGATGGAGCTGCTGGGCAAAATGTCCACGTTGTAGGGGTTGCCATCGCCGGCCAGAGCCACCTGCACGAATTCGGGCCGGTCGTACACCAGCCGTATCGCGCGCCTCACTCTGGCATCAGTGAACGGTGCGGTCTGCTTAAGCAAGGAATAGTAGGTGCCGCTCGGCGCCTTGTTGAGGGTGACCCCAGGGATCGCGTCCCTCACCTGCTTTTCGTTCGAGGGGTTGACGACCGCAGGCGCGACGCCCGGCCAGTGGAGTCTTCCCGTGATGAACGCTGCCACCGTTGCCGCATTATCGGCGATCGTATAGTAGTCAATCTGGTCCAGGTAGGGCATGCCCTTGGCGTAATACTCCGTATGCTTCACCAGGGAGGTGACGTTCGAGGGCTTTATTGATCCCAACTTGAACGGCCCCGACCCTATCGGCGTCTTATCGAAGTTGTCCCCCAGATGCTTCGGCAGCACCACGGCATGAGTGCTGAGTAAACCGTTGAAGAAAACCAGCGTCGGCTTGCTGAGCTTCACCACAACCGTCGAGCTGTCAGGGGCCGTCACTGTATCAACGCTTGCGAAGACGCCGACTAGCAGCGGCGTGAACGAAGACCTCTTCGACATGCGCAGCAGGCTGTGCACCACGTCGTCCGCCGTGAGCGCCGTTCCATCGTGCCACTTCACTCCCTGGCGGATCTTGAACGTCCAGGTCGTGCCGTCGCTGCTTGTCTGGTAGCTCTCTGCGATATCCGGCTCGATGGATTTCTCGTTATATGCTCCAAACCGGACCAGATTGCTGATCAGAGGTTGGGAGCGGGTCAGCGTGTCATTGGAGCGCCGGATATGGGGGTCCCAGTTCACCGGATCGGTAGGCAGGCGCGTATTGAACGTGCCGCCGACACGCGGCTGAGGCGTTGGAGTGGGAGGAACGGGTGTGGGGGTTGCTGCGACAGTGGGCGCCGCAGGGGGTTGAGCGGGAGCCTTCGTTGCCGCTGGTTCTGAATCGTCCCCGCCGCACGCGGTGACGATAAACGCCAGCACCACAACGAGCGCGAAGAGTCTTACATAGCGATTGACGATTTTCATACATCTCCTCCCCCTAGCTTAACGACATTTGCACGATATTCGCATTCCGAATGTCTGAAATCGCCCCTTATGGAGTGCTAGACATTAGCCAATGCATCCACAAATGTCAACGCTGGTGAATTCACGTCAAGGGACAGGCTTTCCCCCTGGAATTCCCTCACATCGCTAGAAGGACTGCACATCCCGGCCAGCCGGAGAACGCCCGCTATGGGAAGACGGCTTGCCCCTTCCCTCCCGTGGCTCCGATCACCTCGCCCGTGACCGCGATGCTTTTTGGAGAGGCAAGAAAGACGACGACGTGGGCAACCTCGGAGGCATCCACCAGGCGGCGCGTCGCGTTATCCATCGCCATCTGCTTCATGATTTCGCCAGGAGTGGCGCCGGACGCCTTGGCCCGCTGCTCAGCAGAGCGGTCAATGTGCGGCGTACGGGTTATGCCGGGGTGCACTACGTTGGAGGTGATGCCGTATGGGCCGAGCTCGTCCGCCAGCGTCTTGCTGAGGTGGACGATGGCGATGTTGCGCGCCCCGGTGCTATAGGTCCCGGACCTCCGCGCGGAATTGCCACCGATATGGATCATTCGTCCCCACTGACGCTCCTTCATCAAGGGCGCTACGGCTCGCGCGCAGCGGAGATAGCCCATGTACTTCACGTTCAGGTCGCCCAACATGGCTTCATCCGTGACATCCTGAAGCGGGCCGTTGGCAAGGCCTCCGGGCTTACCGGCGTTATTGATCAAGATATCAATGTGCCCCAGCGCGGAAGCCGCGGCGCGCACCATGGCTTCCACGTCAGCCTGGCGGCCTACGTCGCAGGTGAGCGGCACCACTTTCCGGCCGGTCGCTTTGCTGATCTCTTCAGCCGCCGCGGTTAGCGCCTCCTTGCCGCGCGCGCAGATGGCAACGTCAACGCCCTCCTGCGCAAGGCCCAGCGCGATGGCCTTGCCGATCCCGGAGCTTCCTCCAGTGACGATGGCCGTCTTCCCTCGCAACTCCAGATCCATGTAGCACCCCCTTGCCCTGGCGAGTCACATCCTAACACTTGACAGCCCGACCATATACTACGGCTGCAGCATAAAACGAAAGAGGTCCCGAAATGAAGCTCCAAGGCAAGGTCGCCATCGTCACCGGCGCAGCGCAAGGCATAGGTGAGGCCTACGCACACGCACTGGCGGGAGAAGGCGCGGCGGTCGTCGTCGCCGATATCAATGTGGCGAAGGGCAAGAGCGTCGCCGACTCCATCAATCGCGCAGGCACGGGCGGGAAAGCAACCTGTCTCAAGCTTGACGTGGCCGATGAAAAGAGCTGCGCCGAGCTCGTCGCGCAGGCTGAGCAGCTCTACGGCGGTGTGGATATCCTGGTGAACAATGCGGCGATCTACCACAGTATGCGGATGGACACCCTGATGAACGTGCCCCTGGACTATTACAACCGCTTCATGGCGGTGAATCTAACGGGACAGATGCTGATGACCCGAGCGGCCGTCCCCGCGATGCGCAAGCGGGGCAAGGGCAAGATCGTCTTCCAGGCCTCCGCCGTCGCCTATTCCGCCTCCAGCACGCCTTACGCGATCGCAAAGCTGGGGATCGTGGGGATGATGCGCGGCTTCGCCTTCCAGCTCGGCAAGCACAATATCAATGTCAACGGCATCGCCCCGGGGCCGATTGATACGGAGGCGACGATGGTCACGGTGCCGAAGCATTTCATTGACCACCTGCTGGAGTCGCAACCGCTCAGGCGCATGGGCCATCCCTCTGACCTCGTCGGCGCGCTTGTCTACCTCTGCTCAAGCGAAAGCGACTACGTTACGGGCCTGATGATGGTGGTTGACGGCGGCAACACCGTCAGCCGATTGTAGCCCTGGGGAGCGCGAGGTTACCTAGGCAGCCCCAAGCCGCGCTGGGCGATGATGTCACGCTGGACCTCTGACGTGCCGCCGACGATCGTCGAAGAGACCATCCCGAGGTAGTAGTCGCTCCATGCCCCGTTGTTCGGCGCGCGCCGCTCTTCAAAGGAGAGCTGCCCCAGCATCCCCAGCATCTCGATCGCCGTCGCGGAGACTCGTTTGCGCAGCTCCTCCGTGAAAAGCTTGCCCACCGAGGCCTCCGCCGTTGGGAGGCGCCCCTGTTCCTGTATCCACGCGATGCGGTAGTTGAGGAGGACGGCGGCGCCGGCCTCGATCCGCCTATCGGCCAGCCGGTGGCGCATCATCGCCGTGGCCTTATGCCCCTTCACGTAGGCGGTAAGGTCGTCAACGGCGCGGGCGGCGTCCGCGGCAAACATGATGCGATTGCGCTCGTAGTCCATCGTCCTCATCATCTGGTAGAAGCCCTTGTTCTCTTCGCCCATCAGGCACGACTTGGGAACCCGGACCTGCTCGAAGAAGATGCGCGTCTGGGCGCCGTATTTCGGGATGGTCGGCATCAACTCCACCCGGATACCGGGAGAGTGCATATCCACCAGGAAGAGGCTCACACCTTTGTGCTTGGGGGCTTGCCGGTCCGTGCGGGCGGCGAGGATGCACCAATCGGCACGATGGCCCATGCCGATGAGGTGTTTCATGCCATTGACCAGGTAGTCGTCCCCATCCCGCTGGGCGCTTGTCTCAAGGGCCGAGAGATCCGATCCGGCGATAGGCTCGGAGAAGCCCTGGCACCAGATAAGGTCGCCGCGGGAGATCGGGGGGAGGTGCTGCGCCTTCATGGAGGCGCTGCCGTAGTGCATGATCGTCGGCCCGACGAAGACGGGGCCGTGGGCCCAGCCGCCGCCGTTCGGAGCGCGGTGGTAGCCCATCTCCTCCAGGAAGATGGCCTGCTCCATGGGCCCGCGCTGCTGGCCGCCGTACTCCTTAGGCCACGTGAGCGTGAGCCAGCCCGCCTTCCCCAGCTTCCTATCGAACTGGCGGGCAGTGCGCCACTCCTCCTCCGTCATCCAGATGAAGTGGCGGCCACGCCAGCCGGAAGGGATCTCGCGTGCAAGGAAGCCGCGAAGCTCCTGCCTCAAGGCGTTCTGCGCAGGGGTGAAGCCAAAGCGCATGGGGGATTACGTTGGAACTGTTAGGCGGGAAGGGCCTTAATGGATAACCTGACTTTTCGTCAGTTGCTCGATACGCTCACTCCCTAAGCCAAGGAGGGACATGAGCACATAGTCGTTATCCGCCCCCAGAAGAGGGGCGGGAGTTGCGGTCTTCGGTCGGCCGGATGACAGGTGCCAGGCGAGGCCTGTGGTGAAATGAAGCCCTGCGACAGGGTGATGGTCTTCGATGGCGAAGTCCCGAGCCTTTAAGTGCTCGTTCGAAATCAGGTCGTGCTCGTTGAAGACCGGGCCGCAGAGCACCCCCTGGCTTTGCAGATGCTTCGCGATGGCCCACCGGCTTTGCGGCTTTGTCCAGGCTGTGATGATTGCATCGAGCGTCTCCTGATTTCTGTGCCGCAACGCTTCGGTCTTGAACCTTGGGGCGTTCATCAGCTCCGGTCTCCCCATGGCGCGGCACAGGGCCGCCCATTCCGATTGGGAGCCGATGGAGATGGCAACCCAGGAATCCGGGCCATCGGCCCGGAACATGTTATGGGGCGCTTTGTGCGCGTGCCAGTTGCCGATCGTCTTCGGCTCCTGCCCGGTCAGTGAGAGGGAGGCTATCGCATCAGGCAAGAGACTTTGGATCGCCTCCACCATGGAGACGTCAATCTTCGAGCCTTCCCCTGTTAACCGTCTCTTGAACAGCGCTTGGCTAACGCTCAGCATAACGAAGAGCGCAGAGACAGGATCCGGCAGGACGCTTCCCACCAGGCGCGGGTGGGAGTCCCGGTAACCGGTAATCGCCGCCAGTCCGCTAGAGGCGATTACGCCGGTATGGAAGGCGGAATATCTGCTCCACGGGCCGGTGCTTCCGAAGGCGCTCATGGAGACGACGATGATGTCCGGCCGGATCGAGCGGAGCGTCTCGTACCCCAACCCGATCTTCTCCAGGGTGCCTGCGGAGAAGTTCTCTATGACGACATCGGTAGATGCGATGAGCTGCTTGGCTAGGGCTAGTCCTTCCTGCGTGCGGAGATTCACGGTGCAGGAGCGCTTGCCGCGATTGACCGAGTTGAAGATCGAAGAGTTGTTCGGCGGTTCACCGGAGAATGGACCGAGGGCTCGAGAGTTCGGGTTCAGGCGGCTCTCCAATAGGACGACTTCCGCCCCCAATTGAGCCATCCACTGGCCGGCTAGGGGAGCCGCGATCATCTGGCCAAGGTCCAGCACCCGGATGCCTTCAAAAGGCAAAGAAGCCGATGTTCGCCCCCTCCCCTGCTTTGGCTGGAGCGCCCGTGTATCCGGTGCTTTCTCTTGCCAATGATCCGTAACTTCTTGCGCAGGCCTCTTGATGAACGGCGGAAGCGGCGCGGCATTGTGCAGGCGCTCCCTGTTCAGCACCACAGCAGAGCCGGGCAGCCTCCCGGAGGCATCGCCTTTGACGCCGGTGCCCTGCAGGAAGCCCCGGTCGGCGCTCTGCTCATTGAAGAAGGCCTCTCGGATGGAAAGGAGTGGCGCAGACGGCACACCCCGTTCCTGCGTTTTCCGAAAGAGCTCGTTTTTCCGTTGCTCAACAAGCCAGGAGACGATAAGCGGCTCAAGCTCATCCCAGTGGGTGCCCCGGCTGGGGCCGGTTGCGAACTCCGGCCTGGACGCCCATTCGGGGTTTCCCATGATCTCGACCAGTTCCTTCCAATGCTTATCAATGAAGGCGACAAGGACAAACCAGCCGTCCGAGCACGGCAAATAGTGGTTCGGCGCCTGCCGTGCCTTGAGTTGAGCGCGCCCCACGAGATTCCCGCTATAGCCGGAGACTCCCGTGAACCACACCATCAGGCTGGCCAGCGCCTCATGCTTCGCCAAGTCAACGGCGCACCCTCTCCCGGTGTTTTCCTTGACGAGCAGGCCCAGCATGGCCCCGACTGCGGCTGAGAGTCCACCGATGAACTCGCCGATATAGCCGTTGGAGCGCAGGGGAGGCTCGGCATCGAGATCCGAGGCGTAGTCCGGAAAGCCGGGCGTGCAGTTCGCGATGCCGCTCACCGCCATCAGGACAAGGTCGTCCGCCTTCCATGAGGCATAGGGGCCGTGCTGTCCGAACGGAGTTACGGAGATGACAACCAGTCCTGGGTATGCCTTCTGCAGATCTTCCTGGGAGATGCCGAGAGGCGAATGTTCAAGAGCGGCAAAGTCATGGATAAGAACGTCGGCACGGCCCAGAAGCCGCATCCTTTGCTGTTTCGATGCTGAAGCCGTCAGGTCAGTGGCAATCGCCCTCTTCCCTCGGTTCAGATAGGCGAACATGGCGCTGGTATCCAAGCCGGGAGTCCCGGCAAACGGCCCAAGCCGCCGGGCTGTATCGCCCGTTGCAGGCTCGATCTTCAGCACGTCGGCGCCCGCATCCGCCAATAGGCGAGCGGCGAACGGAACGGAAATGAAGTCGCCAAGCTCCAGGACTCGTTTGCCCGCTAAGGGGCGCTGCTGAGGAGTGGGTGCCATCGTGTTGAAGCCTCCCCTTTGGGTCATAGGAACCCCAGTCCGGCCTTTGGGGAAGGATAGCCGAACGGTGCTGTGTGTACCACCTTCCGTTTCACTTCGGCAGAGTCGGCAGCCAAGAACCACTTCAGGATCGGCTGCCGATTCCCCCAGCTTCGGCCTGATGCGCGCAAGCCTGCGCATCAAAGCAGATACAGGCATACCCTACGGTAGACAGCCTCCTATAGAATGCACCCCATCCATCTGCTTAGTAAGCAGCACACGAGCGAAGCTGCGGGCTGTTTGGCCCAAAGGGCAAAGGAGACGACTATGGCAGGGCGTTTGGCGGGCAAAGTCGCGATTATCACCGGGGGGGCGCAGGGCATCGGCCTTGCAGGGGCAAGGATGTTCCTGCGTGAAGGGGCGCATGTCGTCATCGCTGACAAGAATGCTGAGGCGAGCGAGACGGCGATGAAAGAGCTGCAAACCCTGGGTGCGGTCAAGTCCATTGTGACGGACGTCCGCAACCCGCAACAGGTGGAGAAGATGGTTGCCCAGGCCGTCGCCGCCTTCGGGAAGCTGGACATCCTCTATAACAACGCCGGGTATTCCATCGTGGAACGGGTCGGCGCCGCCGATGTGCCTCTGGACGTTTGGCATGAGACGATTGACGTGAACCTGAACGGTTCCTTCTACTGCACCAAGTACGCCCTGCCGCACCTGATCAAGAATGGCGGCGGCTCCATCATGTACACGGCCTCCGTCGCCGTGGACGGCAACGTCAATCAGAACGCCTATGCCGTGGGCAAAGGCGGCCTAGTGCCGCTGATGCGCACCATCGCGATGCAATACCTGCCCGACAAGGTCCGGGTGAATCTCCTGGTACCAGGAGGCACAGCAACGCCGCGACTCCAACAGCGGTACGCCGCTCAAGGAGGCTTCGGCCCGGTCTACCAGTCCAAAGGCCTGCTGGGGATAAACGACCCGGACGATGTGGCCTACGCCGCCGTCTTCCTAGCCTCGGACGAATCGCGGCACATCACCGGGCAATCCCTATGGATAGATTCCGGCTTTAACCTCCACTACACGCCCAAGTAGCCTAAGGGGTCGGGCATACCTTTCCCAGCGATGGGGGCTATCCTGCACGCGTCATTCGTCATACGCCACGTTAGGTAGCTGGCCAGGGTTCGGCCGCGGGTCTCATGCGGTTGACGCGCTTCGAGTGGCTGTCTCTTGAGCATAGGGTTGTTATACTGCCCCAATGCCAACACGAGTAGTGGCTCTTGGAGCAGGCTTCGGCGGCCTAGAGCTGACAGCACTCCTATCAGAACATCTAGGCGATCAGCTTGATCTTGTCCTCATAGACAAGGCTGATGCCTTCGTCTTCGGCTTCTCAAAGCTCGATATGATGCTCGGGAAGCGGCAGCAGGGCTGATCTGCCCGCCGGATCAAGCGGGCAGGCAGGAATGTGGGACGAACGTTGAGTGAAGAGGCGGCAGAAGCGGGCGATTGCCTGTGACCTGTTCCTTACCCGTTTGCATCCCCGCGCGCCTCATGGATGCGCACGGAGGCGGGCACGCTCACAAGAGTTGAGCCGCCGTCAACATAGATCGTGCTGCCCGTCAGGTAGGCGCCCGCGGCGGAAGCCACAAAGATGCAGGCGTAGGCAACCTCTTCCGGCTTGGCGTAACGACCCGCCGGGATCGCCTGCAGGTACTTCCTGTCCGAATCCGGGTTCTGCCACAATTGCTGCCGGACGCCCTCCGTCTCCGTCTGCCCCGGCGCCACGCACATCACGCGGATGCCGTGCCTGGCCCACTCCAGCGCCAGGGTGTGCGCCATGGCCACCACGCCGCCTTTGGCAGAGGCCGAATGAACGTTCCCAGGCGAGCCGGTGAGGGGCGTGTTGGAGGTGATATTAATGATGACGCCTCCCTTTTTGGCAGCGATCATCTCCTTGCCGACGGCCTGGGAGCAGTTCCACGTGCCGTCAAGGACGATGCGCACCACGGCGTTCCACCCGTTCTGGGAGAGGCCCTCCGCCGGAACGTTGAAGTTCCCGGCGGCATTATTCACCAAGACGTCTATGCGCTTGAACTCCTTCACCGCCGCCGCCGTCATCGCCTCCACCTGTGCGCGCTCCCGAACGTCGCACTGGGCCACAAGAGCCTTTTGTCCTAGGCCCCGCACTTCTGCGGCTACCTTCTCCAGGTTCTCCACTTTGCGACTGGCAAGGACAATGTCGGCCCCAACTTTGGCGAACTCCAAAGCAATGGCGCGCCCGATGCCGGTGCCGCCGCCGGTGACGATGGCCACCTTCCCGGCCAGGGCGTCTGGAGCAAACGTCGGCATGGTACTTCACCTTCTTTTCACAACTGCGCTCCCGGCATTGTACGCCAGCGCAACTCCACGTCGTACACCTTTTGTCTATGCGTGGCGCAATAGTCGCCGCGAGAGCAGGGAAACCACACAAAGGAGCCTCCATCCATGCGTTATGAACCGCTGAAGCCCTCCTCCTACGAATCGCTCGCCCCGCACTTCGGCGAGTTCACCCGCAATGTCCCTTTTGGCGATATCTGGGAGCGCCCTCAGCTCACCAAGCGTGAGCGGAGCCTCAATACCCTAGCGGCGCTGATGGCGATGGGCAAAACCCCGCAGATCTACGGCCACGTCCAGGGGGCCCAAGCTAACGGCGTGAAGAAGGAGGAGATCGGAGAGGTCTTCATGCATCTCGCCGTCTATTGTGGCTGGCCCGCCGCCATCAACGCTTTTGACGCAGCCAAAGAAGCCCTTGACGCCCCGCAGGCCAAGCGCCCGGCATAACCCACACCCGCATCGTATGCCAAGAGCCTTAGGAAACCCCAGATGACCGTGATAATCACAGGCAGGACGGGATTCATCGGCTCCCACATCGCCAGGCATCTTGTGAAAAGGCGCGGCGCAGCAAAGGTCGTTCTCTTTGATGCGAATCCTAACCATCCCAGGGTTGCGGACATCGAAAAGAACGTCGTCATCGTCCATGGCGACCTGCAGGAGCCGATGGATCTGTTGCAAACCATGCGCGCCCACGATGTTGAGCGCGTTGCCCATCTGGCCTACGCCATCGGTTCCCTTGCAAATGCCAACCCGCCGCGCTTTGTGAGTATTGACGCCGTAGGCACCACTAACGTCTTTGAGGCGGCGCGCATCCATGGGGTCAAGCGCGTTGTCTATGCCAGCTCCCTGGGCGTCTATCCCACAAGCAACGCAGTGGAATCGAAGGCAGCCTTAGAAGATGAATTCCCGAAGCCGAACACGATCTACGGCGCATGCAAGGTGCTTAATGAAGTAACGGCGGAGGTCTACCGTACGCAGTTCGGCCTGGACACCATCGGCATCCGACTGCCGAGGGTCTTCGGCCACGAGCGCCTTTCGCGGAACCTCGGCTCCGCCTCTATGTGGGGCGATGTTCCCGGGATGGTTGCGCTGGGCCGGCCGGCTGAGCTGCCGCCTCTGAACCAGCTTGTGGACTGGGTGCATGTTGAAGACGCTGCATAGGCTTTCGCCCTAGCGCTCGAAGTAGCAGAGCCTACCCACCGCCTCTTCAATTTGAGCGCGGGGAACATCCGGGTGGCAGAATGGCATGCTGCCATCAAGAAGGCCATGCCGGAGGCTGAGATCGCCATTCACTCCGATCCTGCAGAGGCCGGGCGTCCCCTCAACAACACCCGCATCGTGGCCGATTTAGGCTTTCACCCAAAGTACAGCACCGAACGCGCCATCGCTGAGTATGTTCAGGCTGTTCGCGGCGGCACAAGAAAGCCCTAACTCACAAGAGGGACACCTCGCAGCTTAACCGCCGGGCGCCTTCCCCCGTTCCCCGAACATGTACTGGTACGTCACTCCCGCGATCGCGGCGCCGATGAGCGGGCCGAGCCAGTAGATCCAGTGCGCGTTCCATTCGCCTCCGATAAGCGCCGGGCCGAAGGTGCGCGCAGGGTTCACCGAGACTGTTGTGAACGGGATGCCCACCAGGTGCACCACGGCCAGAGTAAGGCCGATGGCGATGGGCGCTATGGGAAAACCCGGGCCGCGCTTGTCCACAGCTACGGCGAAGATGACCCAAACGAACATGAAGGTGAGGACGACTTCCATCCCAAAGCCGCGAAGCTCTGTGAAGCCCTCCGCCCGCGCCGCTTGGCCGATGGAATTCGCCCCAAGCTCATACTCCATCACCGCAGGAATCAGTATCCGGACAAGACCTGCGGCGATGACTGCGCCCACCAGCTGCGCCAGGACATAGGCGACCGCCTTCTCTTTGCCGATCTTCCCTGTGAGAAGCGCCGCAAAAGTCACGGCCGGGTTGATATGCCCTCCGGAGATCCGCGCCGTCGCCGCGACGACGGCCGCGATTGAGATGCCGAAGGCCAGGGAAATCGTCAGCAGACGCGCCGCATCCATCCCGCCGCCCGTTACGTTGGCCGAGGCAACAGCCGTTCCCAGCACAAGGAAGATGAAGATGAACGTCCCAACGGCTTCCGCACAGATCGCGCGCATCGTCTCCGGTTTCTTCAACTCCTCCATCTGCGCCTATCCCTCCTGCCGGCCTTTCTCCGATCAAGCCGGCGAAAATTTCGCGTATCATACACCTCCCTACAACAGATGGGGGGAATCATGCACGCCACGACGATTGACGACGTCATCCACCAGCTCACGGCTATCGTTGAGCGCTCCAGAGAAACCACGAGCCGCCAGGGGTATTTCGCCGCCCTCTACCGGCGCGTCACCATCGCGGTGAAAGAAGGCATCGCCGCCGGGCGCTTCCAAGACGGCCCTCGGATGGAGCGGTTGGACGTCATTTTCGCAAATCGCTATCTAGAGGCCTATGCCCAGTACCAAGAGGGCCGGGCCTGCTCGCAATCGTGGCGCGTCGCCTTCCACCAATCATCCCGCTGGCGGCCTATCATCCTCCAGCATCTCCTCTTGGGCATGAACGCCCACATCAACCTCGATCTCGGCATCGCCGCGGCGCAAACGGTGCCAGGCAGCGCCCTGCCGGGACTAGAGCGCGACTTCAAAGAAATCAACATGGTGCTGGCAGAAATGACAGATTCGGTAAAGGCTGGCTTGAACAGGGTATCGCCGCTACTGGGATGGGCCGACCGCGTTGGGAACAGGGCTGACGACGCAATCGTGAACTTCAGTATGAAGAACGCTCGAGACGCCGCCTGGGCGTTCGCCCGGAAGCTCGCTCCATTGGATGAGGGCGCTCAGGCCGCCGCTATCGCCGCCCGCGACCAGGAAGTGGCCCGATTCGCCCGTCTGATCAGCAACCCCGGCCTCTTCGGCGATAGCATCACCTTCGCCATTCGCCTCCGAGAGTCAGGCGATGCCTCTAAGGTCATCGCTGCCCTCACCGCCTAAGCCATCCAGCGAGGCTGTTACGTAAACCCGTCTCCTTTGCGCCTCAGGGAAAGAGCATCCCCCCCTTGACGATTCCTCTCTTGATCGATACTGTACTCAGACTTCAATGAGCATCCACTCCACCGCCTGCTGCATGTGCTGTGACAACCCCGGCCCGGGAGGGATACGCGCGCAGTAGTCGGCTCGAAGAGACAAACGTCGCGAAGCCCCCCGGTGAAAATGGGGGGCTTTTTTTGTGACCAGGCAAAGGAAGAAGGGGAACCAGGGTGAGGCGTAGTGGAAACATCAGATGGGTGACCGTTGGAGTGGCAGGCGCCGCTCTGCTGGCCCTCGTCACCCTCCTCTTTGGCTGCGCCTCAGCGGACGCCTCAACAGAGGCCACACGAGTTCGCGTCGGCTATTTCCCCAACGTGACGCACGCCCAGGCGCTGATTGGACTGAGCCGGGGAGACTTTCAACAGGCTCTTGGACCGGGAGTCAAGACTTTAGAGAAGCGCTTCAATGCCGGCCCCGCCGTCATCGAAGCGCTGTTCGCGGGGGAGCTTGATCTGGCCTATGTTGGGCCAAGCCCCGCCATCAACGGGTACGTCAACTCAGGTGGAGAGGCCCTTCGCATCATCGCAGGCTCTGCGAGCGGCGGCGCGGCGCTCGTGGTGCGCAAGGATGCGGGCATCCATAGCGCGAGCGACCTGAAGGGAAAGCGCATCGCCTCTCCACAGCTCGGCAACTCACAGGATGTGGCCCTGCGCTGGTACCTGAAGCAGGAAGGTTTCAAGACAAAGGACCGGGGCGGCAGTGTGACGGTCCTCCCGGCCAAGAACCCGGATATCTTCACCCTCTTCCGCGATAGGCGCATTGACGGCGCTTGGGTGCCTGAGCCCTGGGCATCGCGCCTCATCGCTGAGGCCGGGGGTGAGCTCTTTCTGGACGAGCGCGAGCTATGGCCTGAGGGCGAGTTCGCTAACACCATCCTTATTGCCCGCTCGGGATTCCTGAAGCGGAACCCAAATCTAGTGAAGCGCTGGCTCGCCGCCCATGTGGAAGTCACCACTTGGCTCAACGGCCACCCGCAAGAGGCGCAGTCCCTCGTCATCCGCGTGATCCATCGCCTCACAGGTGTCAGCTTGAATCCCGCTATCGTCGCCGATAGCTTCGACCGCCTCACCTTCACCCACGACCCCATCGCCGCCAGCATCTCCCAGGTGGCCGAGCGCAACCACACCCTTGGCTTTTTCACGTCAAAGCCAACGGTCGCCGGGATAACCGATCTCAACCCCCTCAACGCCGTCTTACGCGAGCAAGCTCTGCCGGAGGTGCGCTAGCTATGGCAACCCAGCGCAACGGCAGCAACGGCAACGGTACGCCGAAACTCAGCTTCCGCAACGTCGTGAAGTCCTTTGAGGGGGAACGGCAGAACACCCTCGCCCTCTCCGGCTTCGATCTGGATGTTTATCCCAGCGAGTTCGTCTGCCTTGTGGGGCCATCCGGCTGCGGCAAGACCACAGCCCTCAACCTCGCCGCAGGCTTCATCCGGCCGGATAGCGGCCATGTGCTTTTGGACGGCAAGCCCATCGAACGGCCCGGTCCCGATCGCGCCATGGTCTTTCAAGAGCATGCCCTCTTTCCATGGATGACCGTGCGGAAGAATCTGGAGTTCGCCCTGGAGATGATCAAGAAGCCGAAGACGGAGCGAACCATCGTGACGAACTTTTACCTGAAGCTCGTTCACCTGGACGCCTTTGCCGATAGCTACATCCACGAGCTCTCCGGCGGCATGAAGCAGCGCGTCCAGATCGCACGCTCTTTGGCTCTGGCGCCCGCCGTCTACCTGATGGACGAGCCCTTTGCCGCGCTGGACGCCCTCACTCGCGATGAGCTCTACGACGAGATCCAGCGCATCCTGGCCCAGACCAAACAGACCGTCCTCTTCATCACGCATAACATCCGCGAGGCCGTCATCCTGGGCGATCGCGTAGTGGTCATGGGCGGCGCGCAACCCGGCAGGATACGCAGCGATTTCACGGTAGACCTCCCGCGCCCGCGCAGCTTCGAATCGCCCGGTGTGAGCGATCTGATCTCCAAGACGATGGCCGTCTTGAAAGCCGAGCCCGGCGCTGCGGAGGAATCGCTTCATGGGTAGCATGGTCCAAGAGCCCAAAGAGACCCTGCCGGCCAAGCCTCGCTCCCATTGGCGCGGTTGGCGTGGCGTCTTCATCTCCCTCGCGTTCCTCGCCGCTCTGGGGCTCGTGTGGGAGGGCATCGTCCGCGCGGGCATCTGGCCCTCCTATTCGCTTCCTTCCCCCGCCACCGTGCTTGACCGCCTCTGGGTCGGAATCAAGAACAATACCATCCCCATCGCCATCGGCAGCAGCATGAAGCGGATGATTGTCGGCTATGCCATCGCCGTTGTTATCGGCATCGTCCTGGGCATGGTGATCGCCCGCTATGAGCTGGCGGAACGCACCATCGGCCTTGTGGTCTCCGGCCTGCAGTCGCTCCCCAGCATCACCTGGCTCCCTCTGGCGCTTATCTGGTTCGGCCTAAACGACCGCGCCATCATCTTTGTCGTCATCATGGGCTCCCTTCTGGCGGTAAGCCAGGCCGCCGCCGATGGCGTCCGCAACATCCCCCCGCTCTACCTCAGGACAGCCCGCAACTTGGGCGCAAGCGGCCCCACGTTATTCATACGGGTTATCTTTCCTGCCTCGCTTCCGAGTTTGATTACAGGCATGAAGCTCGGCTGGGCCTTTGCCTGGCGGGCCCTGATGGCCGCTGAACTGCTCTTCATCACCCCCGGGTTGGGCCATCTGTTGGAAGTGGGCCGGGAATTCAACGATACCGCCCGGGTTATCGCCGTCATGGCGGTCATCGTCTTCCTCGGCATCGTCGTGGATCGCCTCGTCTTCTCGCCTGCTGAAAAAGTCGTTCGCAAGCGCTGGGGCCTCACGGGCCTCCAGGCCTAATATGAGATTGATTGAAGGAGTACCTAATGTCTGGCAAAGCAACAACGGCTGACGGGCTGGTGGCCCCACACGGCGGCGCCCTCAGGAACCTGGTGGCGGATGCCTCCAAGGCCGCGGCGCTGAAGAAAGAGGCTTTGGCCCTCCCAAGCTGGGACCTGACGGCAAGGCAGGTCTGCGATATCGAGATGCTCCTCAACGGCGCCTTCTCCCCCCTTGCAGGCTTCCTTGGGGAGCAGTCCTACCTGCGGGTCTGCAAAGAGATGCGCCTCGCCTCCGGCGCCCTGTGGCCTATGCCCATCACGCTGGATGTGACGGAGGAGTTCTCGAGCAAACTCACCAAAGGGCAAAAGATCGCCCTGCGCCATCCGGAAGGCATGGTCCTGGCCGTTATGACCGTCGGCGATATGTGGAAGCCGGATCGCGAGCAAGAGGCCCTCCGGGTCTTCGGCACCAAAGACACCCTGCACCCCGGCGTCTTCACCCTGCTCAAGCAGAGCAACCCCGTCTACCTCGGCGGGCCCATCGAAGGCATCGAGCTGCCGCCGCAGTACACCTTCAATGAACTGCGCCACACCCCGACGGAGCTGCGCGCCCTCTTCCAGAAGCGCGGCTGGCGCAATATCGTCGCCTTCCAGACGCGCAACCCCATGCACCGCGCCCACGTGACCCTCACCCAGCGCGCGCTGGAAGTCTCCAAGGCCGATGCCCTGCTCTTGCATCCCGTCGTCGGCATGACCAAGCCGGGCGATGTGGACTACTTCTCCCGCGTGCGCTGCTATCAGGCCATCATGCCCTACTACCCGGAGCAGAGGCGCGCCCTCAGCCTCCTGCCCCTCGCCATGCGCATGGGCGGCCCCCGCGAGGCTCTCTGGCACGCCATCATCCGGAAGAACTACGGCGCCAACCATTTCATCGTGGGGCGGGACCATGCAGGCCCGGGCAACGACTCTACAGGCAAGCCCTTCTACGGCCCCTATGACGCCCAGACGCTCACCCAGAAGCATCAGGCCGAGCTCGGCATGACCATCCACATGTTTGAAGAGATGGTCTACTTGGAGAACCAGAAGACTTACGTCCCCCGCTCGGAAGTGCCTACGGGCGCCAAGATCGGCAACGTCTCCGGCACGGAGCTGCGCAACCTCCTCAACAGCGGCGGCGATATCCCGGAGTGGTTCTCCTACAAGGAAGTAGTCCAGGAGCTGCGGCGCACCTACCCGCCGAAGGCCGCCCAAGGCTTCACCGTCTTCTTCACCGGCCTGCCCAGCTCCGGCAAGTCCACAGTCGCCAACGCCTTGCTGGCCAAGCTCATGGAGCGCAGCGGCAGGCCCGTCACCCTGCTGGACGGCGACCACGTCCGCAAGATGCTCTCCAGCGAGCTGGGCTTCTCCAAGGAGCACCGCGACCTGAATATCCGCCGCATCGGCTATGTGGCGAGCGAGATAACCAAGCATCGCGGCATAGCCATCTGCGCCCCCATCGCGCCCTACGCCTCCATCCGCCGCGAGGTGCGGGAGATGATCGCCCAGTACGGCGCCTTTGTGGAGGTCTACGTCTCCACCCCCGTTGAAGTCTGCGAGACCCGGGACCGCAAGGGGCTCTACGCCAAGGCCCGCGCGGGTCTCATGAAGGGCTTCACCGGCGTGGACGACCCCTACGAAGTGCCGGAGAAACCCGAAATCACCCTCGATACGTCTAAACTGCATGTGAAGGATTCCGTCCAGAAGGTCGTTGATTACCTGAAGGCCCAGGGCTTGTTGGAGGCCTAGGAAGGACGCGACGATGGCGACTGTGGAAAAGATCACGCAAGAGAACATCGGCGGATACGCCAAGCGCATGGAGAAGGCGGAGCCTCAGGAGCTGCTCTCCTGGGCTATCAACCGGTTCCATCCCCGGCTGCTCCTCGCCTGCTCCTTCGGCGGCGCATCAGGCATGGTGCTACTGGATATGGCGGTGAAGCTCAAGCACGATGTCCGCGTCTTCTACCTGGACACAGACTTCCTCTTTCCTGAGACGTACGAGACGCTCCGCAAGGTGGAGGCCAAGTACGGCATCAAGGTGGAGGCCTATAAGTCCGAGTACACGCCGGACCAGCAGGCGGCCAAGTTCGGTCCGGAGCTGTGGAAGCGCGACCCGGACAAGTGCTGCGACCTGCGCAAGGTGGAGCCCAACCGCAAGGCCATGGCCACGGTGGACGCCTGGATCACCGGCCTCCGGAAAGACCAGTCTAAATCGCGCGAGGCCACGCCCGTCCTCCAGTGGGATGAAGGCTTTGACGTGGTGAAGGTGAACCCCCTGGCCTCCTGGACGGAAGACCAAGCCTGGCACTACGTTCGCGACCACAAAATCATCGTGAACCCGCTTCTTGGCCGGGGCTTTAAGAGCATCGGCTGCACCTACTGCACCCGAATCACCAAGCCGGGCGAAGATGCCCGCGCCGGGCGCTGGGAAGGGTTCGAGAAGGACGAATGCGGCCTGCACGTGGCCCCAAAAGCAAAAGCGCCGAAGGCGAACTAGACCATATCACCGCCGTCTCTCACGGCTAGAAGAGGCAAGAGTCCCATGGCAGAAACAGCGCAACCCAGGCACCAGGCAGACATCCACCGCGAAAGCCTCACCCTGGCGAAAAAGATGAAGAACGGCATCATCCCCTACATGGAGGATGAGATCCAGACCCTGGAGTCCAACATCGCCAAGTTCCGCGCCGGGGAATATGAGGAGAAGGTCTTTATCCCCCTGCGCCTGCGCCAGGGCACCTACGGCCAGCGCCAGCCGGACCGCCAGATGATCCGCGTGAAGCTCCCCGGCGGCATCATCACACCGGAGGCATTGGAGGCCTTTGGCGAAGCCATCGAACAGTACGCGCCCCTCAAGAAGGGCCACCTGACCACCAGGGAGAATCTTCAGGTCCATCACATGAAGCTGGAGGACTGCTCCGGCTTCATGCGCGTCATCGCCGAGGCAGGCCTCAGCAGCCGCGAAGGATGCGGCAATACCGTCCGTAACGTCACCGGCTCGCCCCTCGCGGGCATCTGCCCGGATGAGACCTTCGACCCCACACCTTACCTGGCGGCCTATGTGCGCTTCGGCCTACGCCACCCCGTCACCCAGAGCTTCCCCCGCAAGTGGAAGACCTCCTTCTCCGGGTGCGGGAAGCACGATGAAGTCGTCACCCTGATCAACGACTTCTCCTTCGTCGCCAAGATCAAGGACGGCAAGAAGGGCTTCAAGGTCTACATCGGCGGCGGCACCTCCATCATGCCCCGCCTGGCCAAGACGCTCTATGAGTTCATCCCGGCGGAGGATATCCTGCGCGTCTCCCTGGCCTCCTGGACCGTCTTCAACAAGGCGGACATGCTGCGCAAGAACCGCATGATGGCCCGCATCAAAGTCTTGGTGGACAAGATCGGCATCGAGGCCGTGCGCGCTCAAGTGGATGAAGAGCTCAAGAGCATCGGCCCCATTGACCCCACTCCCTACATGGGCGTGGACGATATCTACAAGGAGACGCCCCCAGCGGTCTCCAAGAACGGCCACCAGCACCACGAGCCGGACTTCGCCGCCTGGAGAAAGACCAACGTCGTCGCCCAGAAGCAGAAGGGCTACTACGCCGTCTACGCCAACATCCCCTCCGGCGATATCCACACCCACCAGTACAAGCCCCTCGCCGAGCTCCTTCGCAGATACACAGGCGGGCGCGGCATCGTCACGCCGGAGCAGAACATCCTCCTGCGCTGGATCCCGGAAGCGAACCTCTACGATGTCTGGAAGGGCCTCAAGGCCCTCGGCTTCGCGAATCCGGGCGTCAACGCCGTCACGGACGTGATCACCTGCCCTGGAACGGATAGCTGCAAGCTCGGCATCACGTCAACCATGGGGCTCGGGCGCGCCCTCATGGATGCGATGAAGTCCTGGGGCGATCTCCTGAACGATCCCCTGATCCAGAAGGTTCACATCAAGGGGAGCGGCTGCCCCAACGGCTGCGGCCAGCACCACATCGCCAACATCGGCTTCCACGGCGCGGCCATGAAGGGTCCCGGCGGCCAGCAGGTCCCCTCGTACGAAGTCTTCCTCGGCGGCAACTACGGCATGGAGACCCACGTGGACGGCCTCACCTTCGGCAAGCGCCTCTCCGGCGTGAAGGTTCCCTCCAAGCGCACGCCGGACTTCGTGAAAGACGTCCTCACCTACTACAAGGAGAACCGGAACCCTGGCGAAGAGTTCAATCCCTTCGTAGCGCGCGTGGGCCTCAAGCCCTTTGAAGCCCTTGCCGCCAAGCACAACGAGATTCCCGCCCTTGGCCCCCAGAGCATCACCATGTACATGGATTGGGACAAGACCATCCTCTACAAGGTGGAGCGCGGCGAAGGCGAGTGCGCGGTCTAGAGGAAAAGGATCAGGGTTCCAGGAGCAAGGGTGAGGGTGAGAACAAGGCCCTGCTCCACGCTTCCTGAACCCTGGACCGAGGCAGCTATGGCCCCCAGCAGAAAAAAGGCTCTGGAATACGGCGAGCGCCTCATCGCTCATCCGAGGGCGCGCCTGCCTGTCACCCTGCGCCAGACGAAAAATGGCGTCACGCTTCTGCATAATGGGAAGGCGGTGACCCGCTGCTATCTCACGCCCTCCGGCCTCCGGGCAGCGACGCTGATGGCCCGGGCCCTTGGCGTGAAAGTGCCTCCCTTGGGCAAGTCCGTGGATGCCCAGGTCTCCACAGGCATCGTCTGGAGGGCCATCTCCCTCTCGGCCCTGGACTATCGGAAAGAAGAGTCGTACCCGCTGGCGGAGCGCCTCCTGGAAGAGGCCGAAGCCATGCGCACCAGCGAAAGTGTGGAGCTGTGAGCCGGTACATCGAAGTGAACGTGGAGGAAGGGGCGAATAGCCCCATGACGGTGAACCGGATGTTCAGCGTGGCCGAACAGCCGCGCCCCGTGCGCGCCGTCTGGACCTCCCTCCCCACGGGCAAGGACGCCTGGTGCGAAGTGGTGGGCTGGTCACGCGAAGGGGTGTGCCAGGCCTACGCCGCCACCGTGGAAGACTCCGGCGATGGCACCGCCCTCCTCGTCTTCGGCGGCAACGACGGCATCCGCCTGAAGCCCGAGGGCGAGCCGACGGCCTGGAGCCTGGGTACCAGAGAGCAGTGGGGCGAGCCGTGCCTCCTTCTTCCCCATGGGACGGAGGTGCGCTGATGCCCAGGAACTACCCCGTCTTCCTCACCCTTCGGGGGCGCAAGTGCCTTGTCATCGGCGGCGGCGAAGTGGCGACCCATAAGGCGCTCGGCCTGCTGGAGTGCGATGCGAACGTGACCGTCATCAGCCCCTCCGCCACGCCTGCCCTGCGCGACCTGGCGAAAAGCGGCGCGATAACCCTTATCCAGCGCCCCTATCTCCCCGGCGACCTGAAGGGCGCCTACCTTGCCATCGCGGCGACGAGCGCCGCCGATGTGAACCGGGACATCGCGAAAGAGGCGGAATCGCGGCGCGTGCTCTTGAACATCGTTGACGTGCAAGATCTCGGGGATTTCTTCACCCCTGCCGTAGTCCAGCGCGGCCAGGTGACTATCGCTATCTCCACCAGCGGGGCAAGCCCGGCCCTGGCCCGCAAGCTCCGGGAGGAGCTTGCCACGGCGAACGCCCTCCAGTGGGCAGACCTGTCCGACGTCCTCTCCGCCGCACGCCTCGAGCTGCGCAAGCGCAAACTCAAGGCCATCCCCAAGCGCTGGCAGGAGGCCATCACGCCTGACCTGCTCGCCCTGGTTCGATCAGGCGAATCCCAAAAGGCCCTTGCCAAGGTGCTCCATGCGCTGACCAAAGAGACGGTCAAGGAGGCGGCGCGATGACGGCCACACATCCCGCCTCTCCCGGCACCGTCTATCTCGTCGGCGCAGGCCCCGGCGATCCCGGGCTTATCACCGTGCGCGGCCGGCAGCTCCTCCAGCAGGCCGACGTGGTTATCTATGACCGCCTGGTGGACTCCAGGCTCCTGCGTTATGCCAAGCCCGGCGCCGAGCGCATCAGCGTCGGCAAGGCCCGCGGCGCACACTCGGCGACTCAGGAAAGCATCAACGACCTCCTGGTCCGGAAGGCCAAGGAAGGGAAGGTTGTCGTCCGGCTCAAAGGCGGCGACCCTTTCGTCTTCGGAAGAGGCGGTGAGGAGGCGGAGGCGCTGGCCCAGGCGGGCATCCGCTTCGCCATCGTCCCCGGCATCAGCTCGGCCATCGCGGCTCCCGCCTATGCCGGGATCCCCGTCACGCACCGGGAGGCGTCATCCTCCTTTACCGTCGTCAGCGGCACCGGCCTGCCCAACGCCACAGACGCTCGCAGGCGCTTCACCACAGCCGATGGCACCATCGTGGCCCTTATGGCCTGGGAAGGGCTGGAAGAGCTTACAGCGGCGCTGCTGCGCGAGGGCCGCAGCCCTGAGACACCGGCGGCCCTGGTCCAGTGGGGCACGGAGCCGCACCAGCGTGTTGTGACGGCCACCCTGGGGGACATCCGACAGCGCGGGCTGGAGGCGAATCTGACCGCGCCCGTCGTCCTCGTCGTCGGGGAAGTCGTCCGCCTTCGCAAGCGCCTCGCCTGGTTCGAAGAGCGACCGCTGTTCGGCAGGCGCATCCTGGTCACGTCATCGCGGCAACAGGCGAGCGGCCTCATCCAGCGCCTGGAAGAGGCGGGCGCGATGGCGGTGGACGTGCCTCTGCTGGAGTTCACGCTTCTTGAGAAGAATCCCATCCTCGATCGCGCCATCGCCGAGCTCTCCCGCTACGGCTGGCTCGTCTTCTCCAGCCCCGTCGGCGTGGAGTTCTTCTTCGCCAGGCTTAAGGCCCTTGGCAAAGATAGCCGCGCCTTGGCGGGAGCAAAGGTCTGCGCCATCGGCTCAGCGACGGTTGCGGCGCTGAACGCCCGAGGCATCGAGCCTGACGCCGTGCCCGCCGATTTCAGCATCGCAGCGGTGACGGCCGCCGTTCAAGAGCACGCTACAGCAGGGGAACAGGTCCTGCTGCACCGGGCGGAAGAGGGAGGCAAGAGCCTAGGCGAGGCCTTTGCCCAGATGGGCGCGCGGGTACGGGAAGTGGATCTGTACGCCACCAAGATTCCGCCGGGGGTTGAGGCTGACCTGAAAGCAGCATTGGCGAACGGGGTAGACGCCGTGACGCTTACAAGTTCGGCGGCCGTCTACAGTCTCACATCGCTCGCGGGCAGCGGAGGCCTCTCCCTAGGGAAGTCGCTCCTTGCATGCCTCGGCCCGGCCACGGCGCAGAGCGCGAAACAGCAGGGGCTCCAGGTGGACGTCCTTCCGGAACGCCACACGACCCAGGCCCTAGTTGAGGCGCTTTCGGCCCGCTTCAAGAACCGGGACTAGCCGGGTTTAGATCGGCGCGTAGACGACTGTCCAGTGGGGCGTGCCCATCGTGATCTGCCCTATCGGCACCGTCATCTCGATGGTTTCAGACGTCGCGGCAGACATCGGCGGGTTGCCCACCTTGTCCAGCGCCAGACGAAAGAGCGTCGCGACCTCCGCGTCGCTATCCGTAAAGCCACCCCTGCGAACCTCATGTCTCATGGCGTCCTCCTTGGCCTCACTCCCCGCCGTTCCGAGGATAGAAACTTCGCACCCTTAGCCTCTCACCTCGTGCTTCAGCGTGCATGGGTGGGGACACCTATCGCTCCTCCTGGACAGCACGAACGTAAGAGTTCCGTGGGGCATCTAGTTTTGGGGGCTTTCACCGATGTGTCACAATACCGGAGGCGTTAGGCTAACGTTCACTTGCAACGAGGGCAGCTTCTCAGATAGGACATAACCGCAGGTCTGTTGGAAGGGGCAGAGGTTGCGCTGGCTACCCAACTTCCTCTTTGACCGGAAGTACCGGCTCATCCATGCCGTCATCGTGACGACGGCGGTAGTCGTCCACGGGATGCTGCACTATCTTACGTATATCCCTGATTTCCGTCAGGTGATCGGCAGCCTGCCGTATTTCCGCCTCCACATCCTGCATGAGGCCGAGTTCCTCCTGATCATCGTCTATGCCGCGCTGACGCTCCGGTGGAAGGGCGGCGCGGTAGTCACCATCGTCACTGGGCTGACCTCTATCCCTTTCATCCTCGCCCCATATATCTTCGGTCGGGACCCGCGCCCGGATGAGCTGCGTGATAACTCCATCCAAGTGGCCTTTATCCTGGGCATGGCGACGCTGATGGTCCTCTTCATCGAGACGGCCCAACGAGATAGAGAGCGGGTAGCCGCCCATGCCCGCCGCCTGACTTCGCTGGCGGCGGTGTCACGAGCCAGCGCCGAATCGCCGGAGACCAAAGTGGCAGTGGGCCATGCCGTGGCGGTGATCCAGCAGACACTGCCCAAGTCAGCCATTCTGGCCTATCTTTTCAGCCAGCAATCACCGGATAGGCTGACGCCCGCCGGCATCGCGGGGGGCAGCGGCACGTGGGAGCGCGGCGCCCCTTCGCTCAAGATTGACGCCGCCGGTGTGCGCACCCTCCGAAATGAGCAGTCGCCGCCCCTTGAGGCGCTCCCGGAGCCACTCGCCGACCTGCGCGCCGCCTTCCCAGCGGGAACGAAGCGGATCGTCACTATGCCGATGAACGCGCATGATGAGTTCATCGGCCTGCTTATCGCCGGGCTGCCGCAAGGAGCGCCGCCCCGGACGGACCTGGACTTTCTGCGCTCTGCGGCCGGTCAGATGGCGCTGGTGGTGCGCAATACCCAGCTGTACGAAGACGAGCGACGCGCTCACCGCCAGGTGGTCAAGCAGGAGCGCTTGACCGCGTTGGGCCAGATTGCCAGCGGGATCGCCCATGACATCAACAACGCCCTCTCCCCGGTGCTGGGCTTCAGCGACCTGATGATGAGCAACCCGGAGGACCTTCAGGATCAGGAGATGGCGCTCCGCTACCTGAAGTCCATCAACACCAACGCCAAGGATATCGCGGCCATGGTGCGCAGGCTCCGGGGCTTCTATGTCAACACAGAGTCCGAGGATGACTTCGACGCGGTGGAGATGAAGAGCCTGATTGACGAGGCGATCCTGACGACACAACCCAGGTGGAAGGACCAGGCGCTGGCCGCAGGGATCGAGATACAGGTCACGCAGGCGGTGGAAGAGACGCCGCCGGCGTTCGGAGACCCATCGGAGCTGCGGGAAGTCCTGGTGAATCTTATCCTAAACGCCACAGACGCCATGCCCAAAAGCGGCTCAATTACAGTCTCCCTGCGGCCTGAAGGATCCTGGGTTGTGCTTGAGGTTGCGGACACCGGGAAAGGCATGTCCGAGGAGACGCGGATGCGCTGCTTCGAGCCCTTCTTCTCGACGAAGGAGGGTCGCGGGCGCGGCCTGGGCCTAGCGGTGACCTACGGCATCATCAAGCGCCACAAGGGGAAGATTGACGTGGCAAGCGCGCCAGACGAGGGGACGACGTTCACAATCCGCCTGCCCACATACCAGAGGAGCGCCGAGGAGAACGTTATGAAGTCCCTAGGAACCTCCGCACGACCACTCTCGCTCCTTGTGGTGGAGGACGAAGAGGACATCAGGTTCATGCTTTCGCAGTTCATCTCGAGGGACGGGCATACGGCGGTGACGGCGAAGGACGGGCGCGAGGGGTTCGACCTCTTCCGGAGCCGGGCGTAAGACCTGGTAATCACCGACCGGGCCATGCCGGGGATGAACGGGGACGAGCTCGCCGCCCGGGTGAAAAAGGTCTCCCCAAAGACGCCGGTCTTCTTACTCACGGGATTTGGGGACATCCTGAACGCCTCTGGGGAGAAGCCTACGAACGTGGATATGGTGCTGGGCAAGCCGGTTACGATGGCCGCTTTGCGCGAAGCGGTGGAGAAGGTGACAAAGAGGAAGTTGGCGCCGGTGGCCGGGTAGCGCCGCGGGCTTTTCCCCAGGCACGGGAGAGGTCTCCAGGGGTGTTGACGTTGGCGAATGAGTCGCGCCACCGGGGAAGACGGGACAGGTCGGCTTCGCGAACCCACCGGACATCTAGGAGCGCCAGCAGGCTCTGCATACTACGTGTCCCTGAGGTAAGCGCCTGGAGGCCGGCTTTGGCGGCGGGGGTTGCGCGGTAGATGGCATGGAGCGGCTGGGGACGGCGCGAGATGACGGGAACGGCGGCCTCATGGAGAGGGGTGAGCAGCCCGGTGAGAGCGTCCAGCACCTGGGGCGAGACGAGGGGGAGATCGCAGGAGAGGATAGCGGCGACAGGGTAGCGCGCCTTTCGCAGACCGGCGACGGCGGCAGAGAGGGGCCCTTGGCCGGGGAAGAGGTCCTTGACGAGTCGCACCCCTTTGGGGAGAGGCACGGGCGCGCGGCCATCCCTGGTGACGACGATGCAATCGTCGGTCAGGCCGGAGAGGCGAGCGAGGATATGGGTGAGCATGGGCCGGCCCTGGAATGGGAGAGCGGCCTTGGGGCGGCCCATGCGGCGCCCTTGGCCGCCGGCCAGGATGACCAGGCTCAGCTGTGATTTCGGCATGCGCCTATGGTACGCGCATCATCTCGGGTTTGCTTATCGAGCGGGGTTCCTTTCTTGGAGATTCGCGGTGGGAGAGGGCGCAGGCGGCGGACGGCGGTCCCTTCATGACGGGACGAGTGAGGCGCGGGTGCGAGAATGGAGCGTCCGCCGGAGGCGGACTGGGAATCTTGCCGAGGCAAGAGCAGCCTACGTTCCCATGGCGACAGTTGTCTGCCAGCCAATCCCGCTTGTGAGCCTGCGGTAGTTCGAAGAGACGCACAGCCCATCGGCGCAAGCGCCTTATGGGCGGCGGCCGTTCACCGGGAGACCGCTGGGCAGCCGATGAACCCACGTGCCACATCCGGATCGATCCTCCTTTGCCTCCGCCGTTTCATGGCGCGTCGCGGCTTCCCTGGCCAGGGGAAGGGCTACGCGCCATTGCCGCCTATACCCTTCACTTTCAGTATAAGCATCAGCGTCAAGAGCGGGAGGTCAGGATGTTTATCCACAGATTACACAGATGAAGAAGATTGGGAGGAAAGGAAAGATAATCCGCCGAAGGCACGGAGAGCACAGAGATGGGAAGGGAACATGGAAACTGAGGAACGCAGGAACGAGGGGGAGGCAGGGGGATAGAGGGTGCAGGCGGATGCGGTGGTGTAGAATCTAGGCGATTTCCCCTGGGAAGAGGGATGGTGAAGTAGGGCAGGGACGGATAGCGAAGACGAGCGGGACGGAGCTACGACAGCATTGAGGAGCGTTCGTTCTCCGAACGAGCATAAGCGATGAAGTTCACGATGTGGCGGCCTTCGCGGTGGGCGGGACTGATGCCCAACGGCGCGGGCCAGGTGAAGCCGAACCACTATAAGGACATGGTGAAGGCGGCATGGGCGAACCGGGATTCGCTGCCGTACGCCTGGCGCGTGCTCTCCAAGGGGGTATGCGACGGGTGCGCGCTGGGGACGACGGGCCTCCACGACTTCACGATGAAGGGGCTCCACCTGTGCACGGTGCGCTTGAATCTCCTGCGCCTGAACACGATGGGGGCGATGGACATCGGCAAGCTGAAGGACGCGGCGGCGCTGAGGGGCATGAGCTCCAAGGAGCTACGCGACCTGGGGAGACTGCCGTACCCGATGGCACGTCGAAGGGGCGAGGCGGGCTTTTCCCGGGTGACGTGGGATGAGGCGCTGACGCTGATCGCAGAGCGCATCCGGGCGACGGACCCGCGCCGCATCTCGCTCTACCTGACTTCGAGAGGGATCACAAACGAGGCCTACTACGCGGCGCAGAAGGCATGGCGGTTCATGGGGAGCAACAACGTAGACAACTCATCGCGGATCTGCCACGCGCCCAGCACGACGGCGCTGAAGGAGACGATCGGGGTCGGCGCGACGACGTGTTCGTACAACGACTGGATGGGGTCTGACCTGCTGATCTTTGTGGGGAGCGACGTGCCGAACAACCAGCCGGTGACGACGAAGTATCTCTTTTATGCAAAGCAGCAGGGCTCCAAGGTGCTGGTGGTGAACACGTATAAGGAGCCCGGGCTGGAGCGGTACTGGGTGCCCTCCGTGATGGAGAGCGCGGTCTTCGGCACGAAGCTGACGGACCGGTTTTTCCTGATCCACACAGGCGGAGACATCGCCTTTTTCAACGGCGTGCTGAAGCACCTGATCGAGCAGGGGTGGGTGGAGGCCGAGTTCATCGCGAAGCACACGGCGGACTATGGACAGGCGAAGGCGGCGGTGGAGGGGCAATCGTGGGAGATGCTGGAGCGGTTCTCAGGGTCGTCGCGGGAGGAGATGCTGGCCTTCGCGAAGGAGTTCGCCTCGGCGAAGAGCGCGGTGATCGTATGGAGCATGGGGATCACGCAGCATCGCTTCGGCGTGGAGAATGTGAAGTCGCTGGTGAACCTGATGCTGGCGAAGGGGTTCGTGGGGAGAGAGAAGTGCGGGCTGATGGCGATCCGGGGGCACAGCGGCGTCCAGGGGGGCGCGGAGATGGGCGCGGTGCCGTGGGACTACCCCGGCGGCATGGCGATGAACGAAGAGAATGCCTGGGCGCTGGAGCGGCTGTGGGGTTTCCCGGTCCCAACGTGGCGGGGGCTTTCCGCCGTGGAGTCCATTGACGCGGCGCACGCGGGGAAGCTGGACGTGCTCTACTCCGTAGGCGGGAATTTTCTGGAGACGCTGCCGGAGCCGCAGTTCGTGGAGGAGGCGCTGGCGCGAGTGCCGCTTCGCGTGCACCAGGACATCGTGGTGACGACGCAGATGCTGACGGACCCAGCGGAGACGGTGGTGCTGCTGCCGGCGCAGACGCGGTATGAGCAGCGCGGAGGAGGGACGGAGACGTCTACGGAGCGTCGGGTTTATTTCAGCCCGGAGATACAGGGCAGACGGATCGGCGAGGCGAAGGCGGAGTTCGACATCTTTATGGAAATCGCCAAGGGCGTGCGGCCGGAGATGGGGCATCTGATTGACTTTAAGGACTGCCAGGCGATACGAGACGAGATCCCCAAAGCGGTGCCGTTCTATGAGGGCATCCAGCACCTGAAAAAGCAGGGGGATGCCTTCCAGTGGGGCGGTGCTCGATTGTGCGAAGGAGCTTTGTTCCCGACAAAGGATGGAAAGGCGCACTTTGCATCGCTGAGGCCGCCGGAGATGGTGATACCCGAGGGGTGGTTCCTCCTCAGCACGCGGCGGGGGAGGCAGTTCAACAGTATGGTGCAGGCGGAGCGGGACCCGCTAACGGGGGCAAAACGGGATGACGTGCTGATGAGCAAGGCGGATGCGGAGTCGCTCGGGCTGAAGGAGGGGGATGCGCTACGGCTTATTTCCGATGTGGGGGAGATGGCGGGGCGGTGCAAGATTGCGCCGGTGAAGGAACGCAACATCCAGGTGCATTGGCCGGAGGGGAATGTGCTGCTGCGCCGAGGAGCGACGGACCCCGTGTGCGGGATACCGGATTACAACACGACGGTGCGGGTGGTGCGGGGGTAGGGGCGACCTAACCCCTGGCCCCTTCCGTAGCTCGAAGACGAGCACGCGAAGGAAGGGGTAGGGGTTGCGGGAGCAACCCGGACAGCGTAGCCAGTTCGTCGTGGCGATGAGAAGCATCGCCGCTCCTTAGGGCAGCAGAGGGGGAGGGCTGGCCTCTCCGATGTATCGGAGCCCTGCGGGAAGGCCAGCCCCTACCGGAAGACGGTGCGAGGGTTGCGGGTGCAACCTGGGGGGTGGGGTTGGAGAGGGGCGCTCCGGTGCGACACACGGAGTGAGGACACGCGCCGCGTTCGCCCGATGGTATCGGGCCGCCCCTACGCCAGATGGGGATTTGGGTTGCGAGGCAACCCAGTTGGCGTAGGCCCGTTCGTCGTGGCGATGAGAAGCATCGCCGCTCCTTAGGGCAGCAGAGGGGGAGGGCTGGCCTCTCCGACGTATCGGAGCCCTGCGGGAAGGCCAGCCCCTACCGGAGGCGGAGGGTGGGTTGAGGGTGCAACCTGGGGGAGAGGGGATGCGGGAAGGAGGCGTATAAGCGGGATAAGATAGATAGGATTGCAGCGGACTACTATGCGTAAGAGGGCCATGATGACGAAGACGGTGGCGATAGGCCGCGTGACGGGCGGGCGGCTGCGCGCGGCCAAGGATGCGGCGACGACGGAGGAGCCGCTGGAGATCCGGGTGGTGACGCGAGGGAAGGGAGGGCGGCAGGCGCATAGCGTGGCGGTGACGATGCGGACGCCAGGGCATGATGCCGAGCTTGCCGCAGGATTTCTGCTCACGGAGGGGATCATCGGCGGAGGGGGAGCCATCGAAGAGGTGACGGAGGCGCTGCCGGGCGATGCGAAACTTCCGGTGCTGCGGATGCGGAGTGAGCCGCTCCCTTTTGAGGATGACAACGTCATCCACGTGTGCCTGAAGGCTGGGGTGCCGTTCGATCCGCGCTTGCTGACGCGCAATTTCTATATGACGTCCAGCTGCGGGGTGTGCGGGAAGGCATCGCTCGATGCGCTGCGGGTACGGGGAGTGCAACCGATTGCGGGCAAGGGGCCGATCGTGGGAGCTTCGGTCATCTCCGGGCTTGGCGAGAGGTTGGTAAAGGCGCAGTCGGTCTTCCGGAGGACGGGGGGACTGCACGCGGCGGCGCTCTTTGATGCCAAGGGCAGGCTGTTGGCCCTCCGTGAAGACGTGGGGCGGCACAATGCGATGGACAAGCTGATCGGCTCGTATGTGCTGAAGGGGACGGCGCTGCCGGAGGGGTCCATCGCCGTTCTAAGCGGACGCGCGAGCTGGGAGCTGATGCAGAAGGCGCTGGCGGCGCGGATCGCGATGGTTGTGGCGGTGGGCGCGCCCTCCAGCCTGGCGATCGAGCTGGCGCGGGAGTTCAAGATGACGCTGGTTGGGTTCGCGCGGGGCGAAAGCTTCAATATCTATGCCGGGGCGGAGCGGATCGCGGTGAAGGTCTAGCGGCGGCGCTGATGGGAGAGTCGCCAGGCTAGGTAGAGGCCCATAGCCAAGACGAGAGCAAAACCCACCACGAAGAATATGACGAGCCAGTGGTGCTTGCCGGGCAGGTTCGTGGCCGCAAGGACCACAGCAAGGCCAACCACAAAGGCGGCGGCCAAGACGCCGACGATGAGGCGGTTGACGGAGCGTTCGATACGGGCCACGGCATCCTCCAGTCCGGCGTGGCGGACGTTGACGCCGATGCCGCCGCGCTCGATATCGCCCAGGATGCGACGCAGGCGGACGGGGAACTCTGTGGTGAGGGCGACCATATCGCGGCCGGCCTGGAAGAACTTGCCGGCCTGACGCTTGAAGGACTTATCGCCCCAGAGGAAGCGTTTGACGTAGGGGCGCAGGCGCGAGGTGAGGTTGAATTTGGGGTCGAGCTGGGCGCCGACGGCTTCCGCCATGGCGAGGGCCTTAAAGAGCATGGCGATACGGGATGGGACGCGGAGGTAGTGCTCACGGGCGACGGCCATGAGGTCATTGACGAGCTCGGCCATGTTGATCTCGTCGAATCCGTGGGTCTTAACCTTCTCCGTGAGGAAGGCGATATCTTCGCGAAGGGCGACGCGATCGGAATCGGTGGCGGTGGCGCCGAGGTCTTCCAGGGCGTCCACGAGGCGGTCCGGGTTATCTTCCAGGTAGGCCTGGAGGAGGCCCATGAGGCCTTCGAGGGTACCGGGATCGAGGGTACCGACCATGCCGAAGTCCACGATGCCGATGCGGCCGCCATCTTCGACGAAGAAGTTCCCCGGGTGCGGGTCGGCGTGGTAGAAGCCTTCTTCGAAGACCATCTTCAGGAAGGCGTTGACGGCGGCATCGGCGACTTTGTGGGGGTCTATGCCCGCCTTTTCGAGGGCGGCGCGGTCGGCAATCTTGATGCCGCGGATGCGCTCCATGGTGATGATTTCATCGGTGCAAAACTCGGGGAAGATCTTGGGGATATGGATATCGCTCGAGCGCCCGAACATGAGGGCGAAGCGCTGGGCGTTGCGGGCCTCCAAGCGGTAGTCCAACTCGCGCTTCATGGTCTCGGAAAACTCGCGGACGAGGGCTTCCAGGTCGTAGCGCTCGGCCCAGTCCCAGGCGCGCTGGGCACGGCGGGCGATGGACTGGAGAATCTCCAGGTCGAGCTCGACCTTTTCCACGACGTGGGTCCTCCGCACCTTCACGACGACTTCCGTGCCATCGTGCAGGGTAGCGGCATGGACCTGGCCGATGGAGGCAGCTGCGAGGGGACGATCATCGAAGGTGGCGAAGAGCTGGGAGGCCGGCTTGCCGAGGGATCCTTCGATCACTCGCCTAATCTCGGCGGCGGGCACCGGCGGGGCGGTGTCCTGGAGCTTGGTGAGCTCGGCCTGGTAGGCAGGAGTAACCAGGTCGGGACGGGTGGAGAGAATCTGGCCGAGCTTGATGAAGGTGGTTCCCAACTCCTCGAGAGCTTTCCGGATCTCCTCGGGTTTGGTATCGGCCAGGGGAGGGCGGCCGCGCCGGAAGAAGCGGGCGGGCGTGAATCTATTGGTGACCATGTGCAGCAGATGCACGAGGCCGCGTCGGGAGAGAACGGTGGCGATCTCCCGATAGCGGCCAAGGTGGGAACCTTTTGCGGCAGGCGGCGAGGGTGTCGGCTTATTTGAGGTCGCGGAGGTCACTGGGCGTTCACCTTGATGGTGGTGCCGCCGGAGGCGCGCTTGGGACCGAGGGGGATGCGTACCTCCAGGACGCCATCCTTATAAGAGGCGGTGATGGCGTTGGCATCTATCCCACCGGGGATGGAGACGGCGCGCCGGAAATCGCCGGAGATGCGCTCGGCGACGTGGTAGTCCTCGTCATGCACGTCGGGGTCTTCCTGGCGCTTGCCTTCGATGATAAGGGAGGTCTCCTTGGCGGAGACCTTGACCTCTTCCAGCTTCACGCCGGGAAGATCGGCGCGGATGGTCATGACGCCGTTCTTTTCGATGACGTCTATGGGCGGAAGCCAGGCGCCTTCATCGTAGGCCCATTCACGGAGGGCCCAGGGAGAGAAGGCCCAGTGGCGGAAGGCGGAGGGCTTGCGGCGCAGGAAACGAGGAAGGGGCTCATCGAGGAGCTCTTCAAGCCTGCGCGGCATGCGGAAGGGATCGCGGCGAGCCTCTTTCGCAGAACCGGACGATTCACCAGCCATGGCACACCTCCACCAAGTTTCGATTCTCTCATACACTAGGAACGGCGTGTGAACGGGACGTGAAGGAGCAATCCACGGTTGTGAGGAAGGCGTGAAGCCGCAGCCGGGATTTGTCCGAATCTGATATACTGAATGAAACTCCTGGAATCTGAGTGATAGCTCCCTGGCTTAACGCTCCCAGTCACTGGTGCCGAAAGCGGGGGCGGGCTAGCCGAGAAGACGGGAGCAGAACGACTAAGGAGCGACGGGTTGAATATCTACGTTGGGAATCTTTCGTACGAGATGGCAGAGGCGGATCTGCGCCAGGCGTTCGAGGCCTTCGGCCAGGTGACATCGGTGCGGCTGATCATGGACCGGGAGACGGGACGCTCGAAGGGGTTCGCGTTCGTTGAGATGGCGTCCGACACCGAAGGGAATGCGGCGATCCAAGGGCTGAACGGGAAGGCGCTGAAAGGGCGCGCGGTGACCGTGAATGTGGCCCGGGCCCGAGAAGATCGCGGCCCCGGCGGCCCCCCACGCGGCGGCGGACGGTTCTCCCGTTAGCAGCCCCACTTCGCCCGCAATACGGACGAAGCGGAACGCGGCTCCATCGCCTGGTCTCCCAATCGGCCTGCGAGCATGACCACGGCACAGGCACAAGCCCCCGGCGGCGCGGACTACGCGGAGCTGCGCCGCCTGATCTCCCAGAGCGGACTGAAGCCCAAGCCGCTCTACTACCCAGTGAAAATCACGGCGACGCTGGCGGCCTTTGGGCTTGCCATCTTTCTCGCCATCGCATTCAACCATCCGGCGATCCTGATCCTGGACGCCATTTTCATGGGAGTGGTGTGCGGGCAGATCGAGCTGATCGGCCATGACGCGGGCCACAACCAGCTCTTACGCAAGGGGCGCATCGTCCATCCGGCGCGGTGGCTGCTGGGGAACGTGTTCCTGGGCATCAGCTACAGCTGGTGGGTGAAGAAGCACAACCAGCACCACGCAACGCCAAACCACCTGCAGGAAGACCCGGACGTGGACTACCGGATGATCGCCTTCTTCGCGCCGCAGGCGAAGACGCGGCCGAAGCTGTTACGACCGCTGATCGCGATCCAGGCCTACATCTACATCTTCTGGCTGATGCTGCAGGTGCCGAACATGACGTATTACGGCATCAAGCATATCCGGAAGGGGTTCGCGAAGTACCCGGTGGCGGAGATGGCGGGAATCGCGGTGCACTTCGCGCTCTACGTGTTCCTGATGCTGCAACTGCCGAGCTGGCATATGGCGGTGGTCTTTGGGGTCGTCCATCATGTGACGCTGGGGCTGTATAACGGGATGATCTTTTCGCCGAATCACGTGGGGATGGCGCACATCAGCAACGAGGAGCGCTCGGACTATGTGCGTGAGCAGGTGGTGACGGCCCGGAACCTGGTGAGCCACCCGGTGACGGATTTCTGCTACGGCGGGCTGAACTACCAGATCGAGCATCACCTTTTCCCGAACATGCCGCGCTACCAGCTGAAGAAGATCCAGCCCACGGTGCGGGCCTTCTGCAAAGAGCGGGGCATCAGCTATTACGAGACGGGGGCGTTCACCTCTTTCAAAGAGGTCTTTGCGCACCTGCACCGGGCGAGCGCGCCGCTCCGGCCGTAGGCCTCCGACCGCTTTCCCACCCTCTCCCCCAAAAGAAGGGGGAATCGTCAGAGTCTCACATCTTGCCATCTCGCTTTGGCTTCTGCATAGTTGCGCGTAGCTTGGCAGGAGGAGTGTCCCGATGGCAAAACTCACGTTCGGCTTTCAACTGGCCTCGGAAGGCGTGCAGTGGCGGGAGTTTTTGGAGACGTGGAAGAAGGGCGAGGAGTTCGGGTACGAGAGCGGGTGGTCGGCGGACCACTATGTGAGCACGACGAGCACGCTGGTGACGGACCCGCAGACGGACTTTCTGGACGGCTGGCAGACGCTGGGGGCAATCGCGCAGGCGACGAAGAAGATACGCCTTGGACCCCTGGTAAGCGGCAACACGTTCCGCCACCCGGCGATCCTGGCGAAGATGGGGGCGACGCTGGACCATATCAGCAATGGACGGCTGGAGTTCGGGATCGGCGCGAGCTGGTTCAAGTATGAGCACGACGCGCTGGGGATAGCGTTCCCATCGCCGGGGGAGCGGCTGAAGCGGCTTGATGAGGCGGTGCAGATCATCAAGGGGCTTTGGACGCAACGGGAGGTGACATTCCAAGGTGCATACTACCAGCTGACCAAGGCACCGGCGATGCCGAAGCCGATACAGAAGCCGCATCCGCCGATCACGATCGGGGCATTCGGCGAGAAGGTGGCGCTGAAGATCGTGGCGAGGCATGCCGACCACTGGAACTCGACGGCGACGCCGGAGCGCTACGCCTCCAAGGCGGCGGCGCTGGAGGCGCATTGCGCGGCGGTGGGGCGCGACCCAAAGGCGATACGGCGCTCGGTGATGATCCCCTTTTACCCGAAGGAGACGCCCGAGGTGAAGCAGTGGATCGAGCAGCGGGCGACGATGGCGAAGACCTCGCTGGAGGCGGCGCGTGAGTGGTTCCTGGTGGGGGACAAGCGCGAGATACAGGATAGGATGGACCGCTTCGCGAAGCAGGGAGTGAGCCTTATCATCATCCAACTGCAGGAGCACGGGCGAAATATCGAGACGATGAAGGCGTTCGGGAAGATGCTTCTGTAGAGGGCACATCACGCAGAAACGGGTCGAGTCCAAAGCGCCTACCGCCCGATCCGGCATTCACTTCAGCGACAGGCCGCCCTTCCCCTTGACATCCCTTTTCTAGAATGAGAACATCTGTTCTCATTCTAGAAAGGACGTGGGAGATGCTCGTTCAGCACACCCCGGATCGGTATGAAAAGCTTCAGCACTTGGGAGGGATGGCGGGCGATGACATCCTCGGCGGGCCCGAGCCGGGGAGCGGCGCCTACACCACGCGCCCTCGGGCGGCCGCCGATACCCGGCGCAACCCCGTCGCGGGTGTCTACCGGACGGCCATGCCCAACGGCAAGTTCATCAACCTTATGCGCGTCATGTTCACGGACTTCTGGATGATTGTTCGAGTGTGATAAAAGCGGGGATGGCGACGGGGAGGACACCCTTTACGGTGCCGGAGTTTCTGTCAGCCCGGAGGCTGATCTGGAGGCCCTCTAGGACGGCTAGGCGCTGGTTGGCGTCCGCCTTGTCCAGCCATGCGGCGACGGCCTGGCAAGCCTTGGTCAAGCGACCGGTGTCTATCGCAGGGACAGGCATTGAGGCGCTGGCGAGTTTCGCAAGGCGGTCGTTCAAGGCCGATTTCTGACGGCGGACCTCGGCTAGCTCCTTCTGAATGATTTCTTCGCTGGCTTCACCCGTCGCGTACAGGCGTACAAGGCGGTGTTCTTGTGCTGCTAGACCCTGTAGCTTCTTCTCTAGCTCAGCCTTCGGGTCAGCCTGGCCGCTGTTATGCGAGCGAAGCTTCACCGCGCCTGGTATGACCATGGGGTTCATGAGAATCTTTCTGATCTCGCCCCACATGGCCGTTTCCAGCTTATCAGCCGGAACGTATCGTGAATCACATGTGTAGCCTAGCCACTTTGCCCAAGCGTGGCGGCAACGATAGTAGCGGTACGGTCTGCCGCACGAATACAGCATCTGGCCTACGAGTGAGCCGCCACATACGCTGCATCTCGCCCGTCCGCGCAAAGGGTAGGAGTTGGTTGTTTTGCGGACGAATGAGCGTTCAGGGTCGTGGAGTATCTCCTGCACCCGATTCCACGTGGCATCGTCGATGATGCGCGGCGACGCTCCTGCAACCTCCATCCATTCCTCGGCAGGCCTTTGGACAAGGCGACTCCTGCGCCGTCGCCGTTGGGAAGGCGGGGCAGGAACGCGCTGTGTGCGCCGGAACATGTAGCGCCCGATGTAAGACTGGTTGGAGAGTATTCGCCGCAGGACGATAGGGGCCCATCGTCCGACAGCGAAGGACGGGATTCCTTCATCGTTGAGCTCAGTCGCGACGGTCACCAGGCTTCGAGTTTCAGCGAACCTCTTGAAGATGCGCTCCACGACCGATGCTTGGGCGTCGTCTACCTCTCGAACGCCGGTCGCCTTGTTGTATTTGTACCCGTAGCACCCCTTGCCCGATCCTGACGGGATGCGTCCCTTCCTGGCGCGTTCAAGCCTTCCGCGAGTCGTGCGTTCGACGATCTTGTCCCGCTCAACCTCAGCGACGAATGCACGCGCAGCCAGGATGAAGCGGCCAACGGCGGTGTCCTCAAAGCGCTCGGTAACGAATTCAAGGCGAGCTCCGGCCTGCTGGACTTCGTCGAACAGAACGCCAATGTGATTTTGGTTCCTAGACAGTCTGTCCACGGCATGAGCAATGACGACGTTCCCGACGCCTTGCCGCAGAAGGCTGCGAACACGCTCAATTCCTTGCCTTTCGAGAGTGAACCCACTCGCTGAGTCGCGCACACACTCGACTACATGCCAGCCGTTGGAACGGGCAAAATCTACGCAGGCCTTCTCTTGGGTTTCCAAAGAGGTCCCGTCGCGTTCTTGAGCGTCAGTCGAGACCCGACAGTAGACAACTGCTTTCATGGTCATTACCTCTGGGTGTCGATGATGTTGAAGTCACGCGCCGATAGCCATAGCGTCCGAACTGCGTGGCGAACTGGACGACTGCGGTCGTCAGAGGCGCCTCGCCCTCCGGCGTGGTGGGCGCATAGCGCTGTGTTGCTCTG
>Ga0194132_10001226_pt1 | contig 52027 bp, 44 predicted proteins | sample TA2KigOf80mmetaG_FD_148612 | JGI IMG/M metagenome (GOLD analysis project Ga0194132, IMG submission 148612) | Freshwater microbial communities from Lake Tanganyika, Tanzania - TA2015054 Kigoma Offshore 80m | ecosystem: Environmental > Aquatic > Freshwater > Lake | place: Tanzania: Lake...
GTCTATTCCGATTGCTGGAAGGGCTACAACGTGCTCGACGTATCCGACTTCAAGCACTTCCGGATCAATCACTCCGAGCTCTTCGCTGATCGGCAGAATCACATCAACGGCATCGAGAACTTCTGGAACCAGGCCAAGCGCCACATGCGCAAGTTCAACGGTGTCCCGAAGGCCCATTTCGGGCTATTCTTGAAAGAGTGCGAGTGGCGCTTCAACACCAGTGACCCATCCAAGCAACTAACCCAGATCAAACAATGGGTTAAGCGTCATCTCAGGTAGTTATCTGGGACAGCCCCTCCTATATAATGGGGCCATGTCCGAGGCCGACCCGCCGGCAGCGCTGCGCTGGCTCCTGCTGTTCCATCAGATTCCGCCGAAGCCGGCCTATCTTCGGGTCAAGACGTGGCGGCGACTGCAGTCGATCGGCGCCGTGGCGCTGAAGAATGCAGTCTATGCGCTGCCCGCCTCGGCGGAGGCGCTCGAAGACCTCCAGTGGCTCCGGCGGGAGATCATCGATGGCGGCGGCGAGGCTTCGATTTGCGAGGCCCGGCTTGTCGACGGCATCACCGACGATGAGGCCCGCAACCTCTTTCTCGCGGCGCGCGACGCCGACTACGGCGAGCTCATCGAGGAAGCGCGGCGCCTCAACGTCGAGGCCGACGATGCACGCACCCGGCTGTCGCGACTGCGGCGGCGCTTCGAGGAGATCCGCCGCATCGACTTCTTCGGCGGCGAAGGTCGCGAAGCCGCGGACGGATTGCTGACGGAGATCGAGCAGAAGCTGGGAAGAGGACTGGCGCCGATGTCCGAAGCGCTGAGCGAGCTGAAGGATCGCGTCTGGGTGACGCGACGCGGCGTGCAGGTCGACCGCATCGCGTCTGCGTGGTTGATCCGCCGCTTCATCGACCCGAAGGCGCGCTTCAAATTCGTGGTGCCGCACGGCTATGTGCCGAAGCCGGGCGAGATCCGCTTCGATACCTTCGAGGGCGAGTTCACGCATGAGGGCGACCGCTGCACCTTCGAGGTGCTGGCGCTCCGCTTCGGTCGAGACGACCCGGCGCTGACGGCGATCGCCGAGATCGTCCACGACATCGACCTCAAGGACGGCAAGTTCGGCCGGGAGGAAGCGAGCGGGCTCGCGCTCGCGTTTTCCGGCATTGCCGCCGGCGAGTCGGCCGACGAAGCGCGCCTGGAGAAGGGAGGAAGCCTTCTCGACGGTCTCTACCGTCACTTCGGCGGGAGGGCTTAGGCGAGGCTCTTCGACGCGATCTCGAACACGTCCTTGGAAAGGCCGGGCTCGGCAACGATGCGTTCTAGCTCCCCCTTCATCAGGGCTTGGCGCTGCTTGTCGTAGCGCCGCCAGCGGCCGAGCGGACCGACAAGCCGAGCCGCGACCTGCGGGTTGAACTTGTCGGTCGCGACCACCTGGTCGGCAAGGAAGCGATAGCCGCCACCCGAGGCATCGTGGAAGCGGACCGGGTTTCCCCCGGCGAAGGCTCCGACCAATGCGCGGATACGGTTGGGATTCCTGCGATCATAGGCAGGATGCTCGGTCAGCTTGCGCACGCGCGCCAGCGCGTCGGCTGAGGGCGCGCAAGCCTGGATCGAGAACCATTTGTCGAGCACCAGCGCGTCACTTTTCCAGCGATCGTAGAAACGGTCCAGCGCGTAGTCGCCTTCTATGCCTCCGAGCTCGGCCAGCCGCGCGAGGCCGGCAACGGAGTCGGTCATATTGCTGGCGGCCTCGAAATGCAGCGCCGCGCGGCGTCGCGCATCGCGGCCGTCTTCTGCCGTCAGATAGGAGAGGCAGACGTTGCGGAGGCTGCGGCGGCTCGCATCCTCGGCCTGGAAGCGGTAGCTGCCTGAGAGCCTGTTGGTCTCATAGAGCGCGGCCCAGCGATCGGCGAGCTTCTTCGCCATGGTCCTGCGCAGATGCTCGCGTGCGGCCCAGAGCCCATCGATATCGATCTCAGCCATCAGCTCGCCGAGATAGGCGATGCCGGGCAATATCGAGGCGTCGGCAATGAGCGCCCGGTCCAGGCGCTGGTCGTCGAGGGTGCGCTTGACCGCGTTGAGGAAGCTGTCGGGCACGGTCATCGGACGACCCGCCCTGCGGTCGTCGACCATGCCAAGGATCAGTTTGCCGGCGAGCTGCTGGCCGGCTTCCCAGCGGGCAAAGGAATCGCTGTCATGCGCCATGAGGAAGGTCAGTTCCTCGTCGGAGCGCAGCGCGGTCAGCTTGACCGGCGCCGAGAATCCGCGCAGCAGCGAGGCGACCGGCGCCTCGAGTAAGTCCTCGAAAACGAAAACGTTGCGAGCGCTCCTGACGTCGAGCACGCGGGTCGTGCCGCCAGCCTTTCCCTCGCCGGCAAGCCGCAGCGGCATGTCGCGACCGGCGCCGTCGAGGAGGCCGATGGCGAGCGGGATGTGCATCGCCTGCTTCTCAGGCTGCCCAGGCGTCGCCGGCAGGATTTGACCGACGGTCATGGTGTAGCGCCTCGCTGCGGCGTCGTAGCTGCCGTCGACCTCGAGCTCGGGTGTGCCGGCCTGCGCGTACCAGAGCCGGAACTGCGTCAGGTCGATGCCGGAGGCGTCCTGCATCGCCTGGACGAAGTCGTCGCAGGTGACCGCCTGGCCGTCATGGCGCTTGAAGTAGAGGTCCATGCCCTTGCGGAAGCTTTCTTGGCCCAGCAACGTGTGCTGCATGCGCACGACCTCGGCGCCCTTGCTGTAGACCGTCGCGGTGTAGAAATTGTTGATCTCGATGTAGGAGTCGGGGCGCACAGGATGCGCCATCGGGCTCGCATCCTCGGGGAACTGGCTGGCGCGCAGCCCCCGCACCTCGCCGATGCGCGTCGTTGCGGCAGAGCCCATGTCGGCCGAGAACTGCTGGTCGCGAAAGACGGTGAGCCCTTCCTTGAGGGAGAGCTGGAACCAGTCCTGGCAGGTGACGCGATTGCCGGTCCAGTTGTGGAAATACTCATGCGCGATCACGGCCTCGATCGCGTGGTAGTCGGCGTCGGTCGCAGTGTCGGGGTCGGCCAGCACCAGCTTGGAGTTGAAGATGTTGAGCCCTTTGTTTTCCATCGCTCCCATGTTGAAGTCGTCGACGGCAACAATCATGAAGATGTCGAGGTCGTACTCGAGGCCGTAGACGTCCTCATCCCACTTCATCGACTTCTTGAGCGAGTCCATGGCGTGCCGGCATCGCTTGGCGTCGCCGGGGCGAACATAGATGTGGAGGCTGACCTTGCGGCCCGACCGGGTGACGAAGGTGTCGTCGAGGGATTCGAGCGGGCCGGCGATGAGCGCGAACAGATAGGCGGGCTTGGGGAAGGGGTCTTGCCACTTGGCGAAATGCCGTCCCTTGTTGAGATCGCCCGAGGCGATGAGGTTGCCGTTTGAGAGCAGCACCGGATGCGTCCTGCGGTCGGCGGCGATCGTCGTGGTGTAGCGCGACATCACATCGGGCCGGTCGAGGAAGTAGGTGATGCGGCGGAATCCCTCGGCCTCGCATTGCGTGCAGTACATTTCGCGCGACACGTAGAGGCCGGTAAGCTCGGTGTTTTCCTGCGGGCGGATCCGCGTGGCGATGTTGAGGATGAAGCGGTCCGGAACCTTGCGGATGGTCAGCGCCTCCGGGTCGACTTCGTACATAGCCGGCTGCCCGTCGAGCAGGACCGAGATCAGCTCGAGCTTCTTGCCGTCGAGGATGAGATCGGCGGGCTGGGTCTTTGCCGCGGGGTTGCGGCGAATCTCAAGCCGCGAGACGACCTCGGTCGAGTCCTTGCCGAGATCGAGGTTGAGGTCGATGGAGTCGATCAGGAAGGGCGGCGGCGTGTAGTCCTCGCGGCGGATCGTTTGCGGCACGGCGGTCATGAAGTCCTCGAAGCTAGGCGGATCGGAGCCGGGGCGAAGTCATAGCAGATCGTCAGCCGATCCCGAACCAGACCAGCATCGCCGATACGGTGACGACGGACAGCGCAGTCGAGACCAGCGTCGCCTGCGTCGCTGGAGCGACGAAGAGCCCATAGCGCTGAGCGACGACGAAGGTCAGTGCCCCGGTCGGCAGCGCCGCCAGGATCACCGCCGACATCGCCCAGTAGGCGTCGAGGTCGAGCACGCCGAAGGCGAGCCAGAAGGTGAGCGCCGGCTGGACGATCAGCTTGAGGAGCACGAGCCAGCAGGTTTCGCCTCGGAAGCCACCCTTGTCAGGTCCGATCAAGGAGAGGCCCATGGCGAAGAGAGCGCAGGGAGCGGACGCGGCGCCCAGGATCTCGCAGAGGCTCGTGAGGGGTTTGGGCAGCGGCAGCCTAAGCGCCGACCACAGGATGCCGACGGCTGCCGACATTACGAGCGGGTTCTTGAGGAGAGCGATGCCGACGTCGCGGAAGATCCGGAACGGGTTGCCCCTCTGGCTCAGGGCGAACTCGATCAGCATGACCACCGTGCCGACGACGACGGCGCCGTTGAAGACGGTGAGGATCAGCGCCGGCAGAACGCCCTGCTCGCCGAAGGCCGTAAGGAACAGCGGCACGCCCATGTAGCCCGTATTCGAGAAGACGGTTGTCATCGCTTGCAGCGGCAGCTCGGCGGCGTGGCGGCGGAACAGGATGAAGCCGGCGATCAGCGAGAGTGCGGCGGTGCCGAGCAGTCCTCCGGCATAGGCGCCGAGGTAGGTCCAGTGGAAGACCTCGGAGAGCGGCACTCGCGCCATCGACAGGAAGAGGAGCGGGGGCAGGGCGAAGTAATAGACGAAGGCGTTGAGGGCTGCGGTCGAGCCTTCGCCGAGCAGGCCCCCGCGCGCGGCCAGGTATCCGCCGAGGATGATGGCGAAGACCGGCAGGCTGACGTTCAGGATGGCATTCACTGCAGCATCCTAGCGAAACTGCGCGCCAAATGAGAAAGGGCCACGGAGAGATCCGTGGCCCTTTCTTGGTTCCTGAGCGTCGATGGACTTAGAAGTCCATGTCGCCCATTCCGCCCATGCCGCCCGGCGGCATCGATGGAGCAGCCTTCTTCTCCGGCTTCTCGGCGACCATCGCCTCCGTGGTGATCAGGAGGCCGGCGACCGAAGCGGCGTTCTGCAGCGCGACGCGCACGACCTTGGTCGGGTCGATGATGCCGCGCTTGACGAGGTCGGCATACTCGCCCGACTGGGCGTCGTAGCCGTAGTTGACGTCCTTCGACTCGAGCAGCTTGCCGACGACGATCGAGCCGTCGGTGCCGGCGTTCTCGGCGATCTGGCGGGCCGGAACCTGGAGCGCCTTGCGGACGATCTCCACGCCGACACGCTGGTCGTCATTGCCGGGGGTCACCTTGCTCAGCGACTTGATCGCGTAGAGCAGTGCGACGCCGCCGCCCGGAACGATGCCTTCCTCGACCGCGGCGCGGGTCGCGTGCATCGCGTCGTCGACGCGATCCTTGCGCTCCTTCACCTCGATCTCGGTGGCGCCGCCGACGCGGATCACCGCGACGCCGCCCGCGAGCTTCGCCAGGCGCTCCTGGAGCTTCTCTCGGTCGTAGTCCGAGGTGGTCTCCTCGATCTGCGCCCGGATCTGGGTGCAGCGGGCCTCGATGTCTTTCTTCTTGCCGGCGCCGTCGACGATCGTGGTGTTTTCCTTCTCGATCGTGACGCGCTTGGCCTGGCCAAGCATGGCAAGGGTGACGTTCTCGAGCTTGATGCCGAGGTCCTCGCTGATCACCTGTCCGTTGGTCAGGGTCGCGATGTCCTCGAGCATCGCCTTGCGGCGATCGCCGAAGCCCGGCGCCTTCACTGCCGAGACCTTGAGGCCGCCGCGGAGCTTGTTGACGACCAGGGTCGCCAGCGCCTCGCCCTCGACGTCCTCGGCCACGATCAGCAGCGGACGGCCCGACTGCACGACAGTCTCGAGCACCGGCAGCAGCGGCTGCAGGCCCGAGAGCTTCTTCTCGTGGATGAGGATGTAGGGGTTCTCGAGCTCGCACGTCATCTTGTCGGCGTTGGTGATGAAGTACGGCGACAGGTAACCGCGGTCGAACTGCATGCCCTCGACGACGTCGAGCTCGGTCTCGAGGCTCTTCGCCTCCTCGACCGTGATCACGCCCTCATTGCCGACCTTCTCCATGGCCTTTGCGATCATCTCGCCGATGTCGGCCTCGCCGTTGGCGGAGATGGTGCCGACCTGGGCGATCTCGCCCGATGAGCTGATCTTCTTCGAGCGCTTGGCCAGATCGGTGACGATCTGCTCGACCGCGAGGTCGATGCCGCGCTTGAGGTCCATCGGGTTCATGCCGGCGGCAACCGCCTTGGAACCCTCGCGGACGATGGCCTGGGCCAGCACGGTCGCGGTGGTGGTGCCGTCGCCGGCCTGGTCGGAGGCCTTGGAGGCCACCTCCTTCACCATCTGCGCGCCCATATTCTCGAACTTGTCGGCGAGCTCGATCTCCTTGGCGACGGTGACGCCGTCCTTGGTGATGCGGGGTGCGCCGAACGACTTGTCGAGAACGACGTTACGGCCCTTCGGGCCGAGAGTGATCTTCACCGCCTCGGCGAGAATGTCAACGCCGCGCAGCAGGCGCGCGCGGGCATCCGTCGAAAAGCGGACTTCTTTAGCAGCCATGTTTCAAATCCCTCCTTAAGCGGCCTTCTTCTTGGCCGAGGCACCGCCTTCGATGATGCCCATGACGTCGGACTCTTTCATGATGAGGTACTCGACCCCATCGATCTTCACCTCGGTGCCCGACCATTTGCCGAACAGGATGCGGTCGCCCGCCTTCACGTCGAGCGCCTGGATCTGCCCCTTCTCGTCCCGCGCGCCAGGTCCGACGGCGACGACCTCGCCCTCCATCGGCTTCTCCTTGGCGGTATCGGGAATAATGATGCCGCCGGCCGACTTGGTGTCGCCGTCGACCCGCTTGACCACCACGCGGTCATGCAGCGGCCTGAACTTCATGTTGACCCTCCATTATCGTCTTTTGGAACCCGAAGGACGCGCTTGTTAGCACTCGCCTTCAGTGAGTGCCAAGGAGGTAGGCGCAGGCCGTCTCCCTGTCAAGGGTAAGGACAAGCTTCGGCAGCACTCTTTTCGGTCGGCTGCTAAGATATTGAAAATAAGAGATTAAAATTGTGACGTCAGGCCGACTCATGGCACGCTTCCTCAAGTCGGAAGGTTGTCCACGTGCCTTACCCCGAAAGGAGCGTAAATGAGCGATCTGGCCCGTCAGTTGGATGGCTACCGCCTGACCACGGCGGAGATTCTCTACCACCTCCCCGATCATCCGGTGCTGCTGCAAAGCTATGTCTGGCAGGCTCTGGACCTGGCGCCGCGCTTCCCGGTGCTGAAGCGCTTCCTCGACTTCTGGACGCGCAACCTCGACGGCAAGCTGCATTCGGTGAAGGTCTGCTCCACCGGCATCGTCAAGCCCGCCGAGTTCCGCCTCGTCGGCAGCGAGTTCCGCTTCCACTGAGGTGATAGACTCCGCCCCATGAGGGGCGGGGCGTCTTGATCCGTCACCCGATCCTCGGATCGGTCGATCCGAGGCAGGTGATCATGAGCTGGCATGTCGGCGCGCGCCGACGGCCGGGGCTCGCGACAACGCGGCCCGAGTTCCTGACCGTGCTGCCCCGCGACCTCGCCTCCTTCCTGCACGTCCCCGAATCCTGGTCGACGGCGGCGGAGTACCTCCGTACCTATGTCGATGTGCTGCTGCTCGAGGATGAAAGCCTGAGCGTGCCGGCGGTGCTGGAGGTTCACTGGCTCGCCAATCGGCACTTCGAGCTCTATATCGGCCGCAATCCCTGGGATAAAGCCAATCGCCGCAGGAACCAGAACGGCAACTGGCTGATCATGTCGAATCTGCGCGAGCAGGAGCATCTCGATGCGCGGCTCACGCTGCTGTCGCTGATCGAAGCCGTCGAGGGCGCGGCCGCCGCGCGGGGGCTTGCGGTCAGCTTCGACCGGATCAGGGGCGACCGCGGGCCGATGGTTCAGATCGGGCGCTAGCCTGTCGCGGCGCTTGACGCGCCGGACCGCGCCGCGCACTCTAACCCTCTATGCAGTTACAGCGTTCTCCCGCCGAGCCGGTGCTGACACACGGCCGGGCGATCCTGCTCTTCGCCGTCATGTGCCTGATCTGGGGCCTGACCTGGATCGCGATCCGCGCCGGCGTCGAGGCGCTGCCGCCGGTGTTCTTCGCCGCCTGCCGCTTCCTTGCCGCGGGGCCGCTGCTGCTGGCAATGGCGTGGTTCGCCGGGCACCGCGCGACCGTGCGCGGCCACGGCTTCAAGATCTTCTATACGGCGATGCTCGCGAACACCGTCTGCTACGGCACGCTGTTCTGGGGGCTACGCTACGTGCCGACCGGATTCTCGGCCGTCATCAACCTCTCGCTGATCCCGGTCGGCGTCTTCGTCATTGCCGTGATCGCGGGCCAGGACCGCTTCTCCTGGACCCGCATGGCCGCGGTCGCGCTCGGCGTCGCCGGCCTCTTCGTCATGTTCCGGGGTCGTGCTGCGATCGACCCCTCGCCGGAGGCGCTGGCCGGCGCCGTCTCGATCGTCATCGGCACGCTCTCCTTCTGCCTCGGCTCGGTGCTGACGCGCCCGCTGGCGCGCGCACTGCCGGCGCTCGTCCTCGCCGGATGGCACTGCATTCTCGGCGGCGCCGGGCTTGCCATCGTGTCGCTGTTGCTGGAGTCGCCCACGCTCGACCTCTTCGCCGCCTTTGCCCAGCCGCCGGTGTTGGCTGGCTGGGCCTTCCTGGTCTTCGGAGGCTCGATCGTCGCCTACACGATCTTCCTCCGCCTGCTTGTCGCCTGGGGGCCGACGGCGGCCAGCGGCTATTCCTTCATCTCGCCGGCGATCGCAGCCCTGGTCGGCGCTGCGGTGCTCGGCGAGCGTTACACCGCCGCCGAGGGCATCGGCGCCTTGATCATGTTCTCGGCGACCTTCCTCATGCTGCGCACGACCGGACGGTGACCATGTCCAAGTTCACGCTCTACGCGCTCGAGGGTTGGGGATCGGCGATCGTCGAAGCGGCGCTCGCGACCGCCGGCCTCGACTACGTGATCGAGACGGTCGACCCGCGTGGCGAAGGCCGGGACCGTCTCCTCAGGCTCAACCCGCTCGGCCAGCTCCCGACGCTGGTCCTGCCCGACGGGCGCGTCATGACCGAGAGCGCGGCCATCATCCTCCACATCTCCGAGCTCAGGCCGGAAGCGGGGCTGGCGCCGTCGGCTGACGATCCGAGCCGGCCGGAGTTTCTGCGCTGGCTGATCTTCCTGATCGCCGCCGTCTATCCGACCTTCGCCGTCGGCGACCTGCCGGAACGCTGGATCGCCGGCAAGAAGGCGCAGGCCGATCTCACGCGCGGCGCGATCGAGCAGCGTTGCCGTACCTGGCGCATGGTCGAGGTCGCGGCGAAAGGCCCCTGGTTCCTGGGCGAGCGTTTCTCGGCGATCGATCTCTATATCGGCGCCATGACGCATTGGCGTCCGACGCGGTCATGGTTCGAGGCGAACTGCCCGAAGCTGCACGCCATCGCGCTCAAGGCCGATGCGCATCCCGGCGCGGCCAAGGTGTGGAAGCGGAACTTCGCCTAAGCCGCGACCGGGCGGCGGCCGATTTCCTTGAGGCAGCGGTCGATCCAGAGGGCGGCCAGCTTCTCCTGGGCGCCGTTCTGCGAGAGCCGCGCGCGCAGCATGTCGAAATCGACGCGATTCAGCGGCTGATCCTGGTTGAAGCAGGAGAACACCACCGTCTCCTTGCCGGTCACCGGATCGACCTGCGTCTGCAGGCACTGGGCGCAGATCTCCTTCATCATGCATTGCATCGGCGAGTTGATCGAGGCGATCGCGACCAGGCTCGGCTTGAGATAGGCCTTGAGCACGCCCTCGCGGGCGTCGGCGACGGCCGACATCATGCGGTCCGAGCCGATGACGATCAGGCGATCGGCCTCCTTGGGATCGATCGGCCGCGATCCGAGCTGGCCGCGGGCATAGGCGGTCATCGCCTCGATGATGTTCCCTTTGAAGGTCAGGTCCTGAGGCCGCGTCGGCGTCAGGCCGCCCTCATCGCAGGACCAGACGATGACGTCGGCCGCCGCCTCGATCTCCTCGACCTTGTAGCGGTCGCCCGCCTGCTTGTAGCCGGCGAAGTAGAGCACGCGCGAGCCCCGGGCGCGGAGCGCCGCGCCGATCGAGAACTGGACCGCATTGCCGAGGCCGCCGCCGACCAGGATCGCGGTCTCGCCTGCCGGCGTCTCCGTCGCCATGCCGGTCGGGCCCATCAGGATCACCGGCTCGCCTGCCCGCAGCTCGGCACAGAGATCGGATGATCCGCCCATCTCCAGCACGATGGTCGAAACCAGGCCCTGCTCGCGGTCGACGGACGCGCCGGTCACGGCGAGCCCTTCCATGGTCAGCACCGTCGAGCCGGCTCGTCGGGCGCGCGTCTCGTAGTTTTGCAACCGGTAGAACTGGCCCGGATGGAAGGCATGCGCGGCGAAGGGTGCCTTGATCACGATCTCGACGATGGCCGGTGTCAGGCGGTGGATCGCGTGGACGCGGGCCCGGAGCCCGTCATCGAGCTTTGCGAGCATCTCCTTGGGCGTGACGGGGGTCGGCGCGCGCTTCGCCAACGTGCGGCTCACCACCGGATAGCCCTGCTTCGTGCCGCCCATCGCCTTGACGACATTGCCAGCGAAGGTCGGGTGCAGGTCGCCGAAGAAGCTGAGCGCGCGGCCGTCGGCCTCGATCGCCGCCAGGACGTGCGGCGCCGCCGGCTTCGCCACGCGCTCGGGCGTCACCGGGTTGCCGTCCTCGTCGAGGGTGCGGAAATACTTGCCGTCGAGCTCGAGGCGGCCATCCGTCTCGCGCGCAAGCACGGTGTTGGGCTGGGTGCCGGCCGCCATCAGCACGGAGCGGGCCGGCAGGCGCACCGAGGTCCCATCGCGCGTGAAGACGACGGCGCGCACATGCTCGTAGGCATCGATCTCGACCTCGACCGGGGTCAGATTCTCGGCGAAGCGGATGCCTTCCTCGAGCGCCTTCTCGACCTCTTCGTGGTTGAGCGTGTAGCTCGGCGCGTCGATCAGGCGCCGGCGATAGGCGATGGTGACGCCGCCCCACCGGTCGATCAGACCGTCCTTGTCGGCGCCGGGCACGGCCAGCGCGGCGGCGTGGGCGAGGAACTCCTCGGCGACCTCGGTTTCCTCCAGCGTCCAGCCGGCGCGCACGGCGTCGACGCCGCGATCGGCGACCAGCGCCTCGTAGCGCTGGCGAAACTTCTCGACCTGGATCGGGTAGTAGGCGCGCGCCTCGGTGGCGGTGTCGATCGCAGTGAGGCCGCCGCCGAGAACGACGGCGGGAAGCCGGATCTGTAGGTTGGCCAGGCTCTCGACCTTGGCGGCGCCGGTGAGCTGAAGGCCCATCAGGAAGTCTGAGGCGGCGCGCACGCCGCGCGCGAGCCCGTTCTTCATCGAGACGATGGTCGGACGGCCGGCGCCCATACAGAGCGCGATGTGATCGAAGCCGAGCGCGAAGGCGCCGTCGACGGTGAGCGTGCCGCCGAAGCGCACGCCCCCATACATCGCGAACTGCGACCGCCGCTCGAGCAGGAGCCGCACGACCTTGAGGAAGTTCTTGTCCCAACGGACGGTGATGCCGTACTCGGCGACGCCGCCGAAGCCTGCCATCACGCGATGATCGAGCGGCTCGTTGAGCAGGCCGATGTCGCGGATCGGCTGGAACGGCGTGCGGGCCCCCAGCGCCTCGACGCCCGAGATTTCGGCCGGCAGCGGCTCGATCTTGAGCCCGTCGACGGCGGCGACCATGTGGCCGTCATTGACCAGGTGATGCGAGAGGTTGAAGCCGGCGGGACCAAGACCGACGACCAGCACCTTGTAGCCCGACTCCGGCTTCGGCAGCGGCCGGCGGACGTTGAGCGGATTCCAGCGGGTCAGCAGGCCGTAGATCTCGAAGCCCCAGGGCAGCGACAGCACGTCCTTCAGCGTCCGCGTCTCGACCTGCGGAATGTCGACCGGTTCCTGCTTCTGATAGATGCAGGCCTTCATGCAGTCGTTGCAGATCCGATGTCCGGTCGCGGCGCAGAGCGGGTTGTCGATAGCGACGATGGCAAGCGCGCCGACCGAATGGCCCTGGCTCTTCACCAAGTTCATCTCGGAAACCTTTTCCTCGAGCGGGCAGCCGGCGAGCGTGATGCCGAAGGCGCTCTTCTGGAACTGACCGGTCTTGCGATCCCTGAGCCCCTTCGAGCAGCTGTCCTTGCCCTGGTTGTGACACCAGATGCAGTAGGTCGCGTGATCGAGCGCGCCCTTGAGGTCCATTCCGGGATCGGTCAGCGCAAAGCCGCCGCGCCGGCGGAGGTGACGCGGGTCGAGGCGCAGCATCTCGACGCCGTCGAGAACGATGGTCTCGACCGGCACGAGATGCACGGGGTCGACTTTCCGCGGTGCCTTGAAAAGCACGCCGCGGCGATGTTTGGCCCTGCCCTCAGCCGAGTGCACGGCCCAAGCCGCGTACTTCTTCGCGACCTCGATCGCATCCGTGTTCTGCGACTCGTCGGCGAGCCAGCTCGTGACCGCAGCCGCGTAGCTCTCCTCGGTCAGCGTGCCGCCGATCAGCGCCTCGAGATTGCGGGCCAGCGCCGTCCCGTCGAGGGCCGCGGCGGCATCGACGCCGATCTCCTTGATCGCGCGCCGCTGCACAAACAGGCGCTTCACCTCGTAGAGCGGCGCCAGAACATCGTGTTGCGCCGCAAGGGTGCGGGTCTCGGTCTCGATGCGGAAGAGGCGGGCGGTAAAATCCTCGAGATGCGGGGCGAGGTCGATGATCAGCTGGGACTCATCCTTCGCTGCCACGGAGTCCGGTCGGGCCCGGGCTGCCATGAGCCGGTTGAAGAGGCCGGCATCCGCCGCCTTGAGATGCGCGCAGAACTTGCCGTCCAGGCGAGTGAGCCCGTCACGGTCATAAAGATCGGCAAAGGCAAAGCCGTCGGCGAGCTGAAGCGTCTCGGTCAATTCGGAGATCCGCGCATCGGGGAAGTGAGGAGTTAGCGCGAAATATGGGGAGCCGTCATCCCGATTCGGCGACGGTTTTCGTCTCTTTTGGCTCCCGTTTCGACAAAACCCCATGGTTCGTTGCCCAGCGACGCTTGGTCGCTCTGGTGTCGCCGGAAGGCCCTCCGCATAGTGCGGCCATGTCGGATGGAGCCTCGCGCCCGGTCGTCGTATGGCTTGTCCTTGCCGCTGCCATGGTTTTCATCATGGCGGTGATCGGCGCGATCACGCGGTTGACCGAATCCGGCCTCTCGATGGTCGAGTGGCGGCCGCTCATCGGTGCTCTCCCGCCGCTCTCGGAGGCCGACTGGCAGAGGCTGTTCGCCGAGTACCGGGCGACGCCCGAGTTCCGTAAGCTGAACGCGTGGATGCAGCTCGACGACTTCAAGACCATCTTCTGGTGGGAGTACATCCACCGGCTTTGGGGGCGTCTGATCGGCCTCGTCTTCGCGCTCCCGCTCGCCTGGTTCTGGTGGCGGGACCGGCTTCCGTCCTGGCTCAAGCCCTGGCTGCTGCTGGCGCTGGCGCTGGGCGGGCTTCAGGGGATCGTCGGCTGGTGGATGGTCGCCTCCGGCCTCGTCGATGCCCCGCATGTCAGCCATTATCGGCTTGCCGCGCATCTTGGCCTCGCTGTTCTCGTCTATGGCCTTCTTCTCGCCTTGGCCGAACGCCTCGTACCGGCGCCGCTCCTGCCCGCGTCGCGCGGGCTGCGCCGGATGTCGGCGTCGCTGATCGCCTTTGCCTTCGTCGTGATTCTTTCGGGCGCGCTGGTCGCCGGCCTCGACGCCGGGCTCGTCTACGACACCTTCCCGCTGATGGGCGGCCAGTGGATTCCCGACGAGGTCCGGCTCGCCGATGACGTCGGGACGTTCCTGTCGACGCCGGCCGCCGTGCAGTTCCTGCACCGCTGGCTGGCGAAGCTTCTGGCGCTCGGCATCTTCGTATTCTGGGGCATGGCCCGGCGCGAGTCGTTGGCGCCCGCGCAACGAATCCCGCTGGACGTGCTGGCGGCCATGGCCGCGGTTCAGGTCGGCCTCGGCATCCTAACCCTGCTCTTCCATGTGCCGGTCTCGCTTGCCACCGCTCACCAGGCCGGTGCCCTGATCCTCTTCGGCCTGCTCGTCTGGTGCGCGGGCCGGCTTCGACGACTCTAATCGGCCTCGGCGGTTCTATACCGCGAGTCAGGCCGTAGTTAGCGCCCGCTCCAACATCGCGCTCAGCAGCACGTTGCAGCCGGCGGTCAGGTCTTCCGCCTTGACGTTCTCGACCTCGTTGTGGCTGATGCCGTTTTCGCACGGCACGAAGATCATCGCCGTCGGCGCCACGCGTGCGACATAGACCGCGTCGTGGCCGGCGCCCGAGACGATCTCGCGCGACGGATAGCCCAGGCGCTCGGTCGCCTTGCGCACGGCATCGACGCAGGCAGGATCGAAGGGTGTCGGCGGAAAGTACCAGAAATCCTTGACCTCGACAGTCAGCCTGGCGGCATGCGCGATGTCGCGGCAGGCCCGCTTCAGCTCGCGGTCCATCTCGGAAAGAGTCGCGTCGTCGGGATGGCGGAAGTCGACGGTAAAGAAGACCTTGCCCGGAATCGTATTGCGGCTGTTCGGGCTCGACTGGATGAAGCCGACCGTGGCGCAGGCATAAGGCGGATGCGCGAGCCCGATGCGGTTGACCGCGTCGATCATCCGCGACGCGCCGACCAGCGCGTCCTTGCGCCGGGGCATCGGCGTCGGCCCGGCATGGGCTTCCTGGCCCGTCACGGTGATCTCGTACCAGCGCTGACCTTGCGCGCCGGTGACGACGCCGACGGTCTTGCCTTCGGCTTCCAGGATCGGGCCCTGCTCGATATGCGCCTCGAAATAGGCGGCGAACGGACGCCCACCGACCTTCGTCTCGCCGGCATAGCCGATGCGCTTCAGCTCGTCGCCAAGGCGCTTTCCGTCCACGTCCTTTTTGTTCTCGATCTCCTCGACCGGCCAGATGCCGGCGAAGACGCCTGAGCCCATCATCGCCGGGGAGAAACGCGAGCCTTCCTCGTTGGTCCAGACCGCGACCTCGATCGGCGCCTCGGTCTCGATGCCGTGATCGTTGAGCGTGCGCACGACTTCGAGCCCGGCCAGCACGCCATAGACACCGTCGAAGCGGCCGCCGGTCGGCTGCGTGTCGAGATGGCTGCCGGTCACGACCGGGGGCCGATTGGGATCGCGGCCAGGGCGGCGGATGAAGACATTGCCGATGCGGTCGACCGAGATGGTGCAGCCGGCCGCCTTGGCCCAGGAGACGAAGAGGTCGCGGCCTTGGCGGTCGAGATCCGTCGCCGCCAGGCGCGCATTGCCGCCCCTGGCCGTGGCGCCGACCTTCGCCATCTCCATCAGGCTCGTCCAAAGCCGGTCACCATCGATCGCGAGGTTGCGCTTCATCGCCTCTCCCCTGTTTCCCCGCCCATTGTAGCCGGGGCGAGGCCGTTCGATACTGCGGCGCATGCGCGTTTTCTTCTCTCCCGATCATCTTCGCCACGATCCGCGGACCTTCATCTTCCGCGGCAAGATCGTCGACAGCCCGGAGAAGCCCGAGCGGGCCGAGGTGCTGCTCAAGGCGCTCAGCGCCGCCGGCCATCGCATCGAGGCACCGACGCGTCACGGCACGGCCGCGGTTGAGGCGGTTCATGACGCGGGCTATCTCGAATTCCTGAGGGACGGCCACCGGGCGTGGCAGTCCCTTCCCGGTGCCTCGACCGAGATCGTGCCGAATGTTCATCCCGGACGGAACATGGGAACTCTGTCCGCGCATCCCGTGGCACGCGCCGGCTGGTATCAGGCCGACACCGCCTGCCCAATCGGCGAAGGCACCTGGGAAGGCGCGCTCGCCGCCGTCGACTGCGCGTTGTCGGCAACCGAGGCCGTGATCGCTGGTGAACGTGCCGCCTATGGGCTTTGCCGTCCGCCCGGCCACCATGCATATGCCGATCAGGCAGGAGGCTTTTGCTTCCTGAACAACGTCGCGATCGCGGCCGAGCTTGCGACCAAGGCCAAAGGACGCGTCGCCATCCTCGACGTCGATGTCCATCACGGAAACGGAACGCAAGGAATCTTCTGGCGGCGGCCGGACGTGCTGTTCGTCTCGCTTCATGCCGATCCGGCGACGTATTACCCGTTCTATTCCGGCTACGCCGACGAGATCGGCGGTGGTGCCGGTGCCGGCGCCACACTCAACCTGCCGCTGCCGCCGGGCACGGGCGATGGCCCGTATCTGCGTGCCCTGGCCCGCGCGATTGACCGCATCGACGCCTTCAGGCCGGAGGTTCTTCTGGTTTCGCTCGGCTTCGATGCGGCGGCGGACGATCCGCTGGGCGTCCTTAAGATCTCGACGGAGGGTTTCCGGCGGATTGCGTTGAAGATCCGCACGCTCGGCCTGCCCACCGTCCTCGTCCAGGAAGGCGGCTATCTCGCCGCCAGCCTCGGCCCCAACGCTACGGCCTTCCTCTCAACCTTCGAGGACTAACGGATCTCACGAATATAGGCGACGAGGAAGCGCCTGACGTTGGTGTCGAGCTGCTGATCGAGGTCGCGCATCACGCCTTCGATCAGCTCGTAATGAACCCGGTCGAGCTCGTTCGGCGAGATGCCCTCGGCCACGGTTCGGCTGCGCTCCGCCCTGGCGGTGGCGATGGCGTCGCTCGGCATGTTCGCCGAGCCGGGCCGCACCTCGATGCTCGCCTCGACAATGACCTCGTAGCGTGCGGCCTGTTCCTTGGTGAACACGCCCTGCACGCCGGGCGTTACGCGCAGGGAGTGCTCGAGCACGCGCGCATCCTTGATCGTGACGATCGCGACGCCGCTCCTGCCGACCGGAACCAGCCGGTCACGAGCCCAGCGGTCGATCGCACGGGCCGGCGGCACCACGACCTGATGCTCGATGTTCGGCAGGCGGAACGGCGGCTGGTACTGATCGACGATCTGCACATCGGCGACGTCTAGAAGAAAGCGCGGCCGGTCGGTGAAGGTCATGTCGGGAAGCTGCACCGGTGGCGGCGCAGCGCAGGCCGGGAGAAGGACGACGGCGAGAAGGGCGAGCCTTTTCAAGAGCGACATGGAGACCTCGTCTCGATCGGTCGGCGGCGATCGCCGACGCTTAGGCGGCCTAAGCGGCTGGGCGGAAAATACCACAACCCGATACCGCGGCGGCTAGCTCGCCCGCAGCGCCTGGACTTCGGCCTCCGAGAAGATGTTGCTGGCGTTGCAGAACTGGCAGGTGACGATGAATCGCCCGTCGACCATGAGATCGGAAAGCTCGGCCTCCGGCACCAGCCTGAGCGCTCCTTCCGCGCGCTCGCGCGTGCATCGGCACCTGGCCTCGACCGGGCGAGGCGAGAACACGCGCACGCCCTCTGCATGGAACAGCCGATAGAGCAGGTCTTCGGCCCTGAGATCCACGTCGAGCAGCTCTTCCTCGGTCAGGCTGGCAAGCAGGTGCTCCGTTCGATTCCAGGCATCCGGGTCCGGGGTTTCGCCAGGCAGGCGCTGAACCATCAGCGCCGCCGATCGCCAGGCGGTCGACAGGCCCGCGGCCATCACGAGCCGGGTCTTGAGCTGCTCGGATTGCTGGAAATAGTGATCGACCGCGTCGGCAAGCGTGTCCTCGCCGAGCGCGACGATGCCCTGGTAGCGTTCCGTATCGGGGCCTTGGTCGATGGTAAAGGCGAGCTGCCCCTTGCCGACGAGGTGATCCAGGCGCCGCTCGTCGGCGGCGATCGGCCGCCCTGCAAGCTGGGCGTAGCCGCGCAGATGACCGGCCGAGCTCATGTCGACCACCAGCAGCTTGACCGGCCCGTTGCCCTTGGCCTGGATCGAGAAGACGCCGTCGAACTTGAGCGAGGAGCCGACCGCTGCGGCCAGCGCCAGCGCCTCGCCGAGAAGCCAGCTCACCGGCCGCGGATAGGCGTGCTGGCGGAGGATCATGTCGAGCGCCGGCCCCAGCCGCGCGACCCGGCCGCGGATGTTGAGGCCATCGACCTGAAACGGCAGCACCACGTCATCGGTGCGGTCCGCACCGATCCTCGCCGCCCTCAATGCCATCCTACGAAAGACACCAAGAAAGTATCGCCTTCTGCACATGGAGGCGGTTTTCCGCCTCGTCCCAAACCACCGACTGCGGCCCGTCGATCACGGACGCTGTGACCTCGTCGCCGCGATGCGCCGGCAGGCAGTGCATGAAGATGGCGTCGGGCTTGGCCAATTTCATCAGGCGATCGTCGACGCGGTAAGGGGCTAGAAGGTTGTGCCGGGTCTCGCCTTGCGTCGTGTCGTTCATCGACACCCAGGTGTCGGTGACGACGCAGTCGGCGCCGCGAGCGGCGGAATCGACATCCTCGGTGACATAGACCTTGCCGCCTTCCTTCTGCGCCCAGCGGATCAAGTTGTCGGGCGGGTTGAGCTCGGTCGGGCAGGCAAGCCTAAGCTCGAAATCGAAGCGGACCGCGGCATGCACCCAGGACGCCGCGACGTTGTTGCCGTCGCCTGACCAGGTGACGACCCTGCCGGCGATGGGCCCGCGATGCTCCTCGAAGGTCATGACGTCGGCCATGAGCTGGCAGGGATGGCTGGTGTCGGTGAGGCCGTTGATGACCGGAACCGTTGCGTACTGCGCCAGCTCGTGCAGCTTCCAGGGCTGGAAGGTGCGCATCATGATGATGTCGACATAGCGCGAGAGCACGCGGGCGGTATCTGCCAGCGTCTCGCCACGGCCGGTCTGCATCTCCGCGGCCGAGAGCATGATGGTCTCGCCGCCGAGCTGGCGCATGGCGACGTCGAAGCTGACCCGCGTGCGGGTCGAGGCTTTCTCGAAGATCATCGCCAGCGTCTTGCCTTCGAGCCTGAGCGCGCGCTTGCCCTCCTTGAGCTCTCGCTTCATCTGAGCGCCCTCGTCCAGGATGGAGCGGAGCGTCTTCGCCTCGAACGCGTCGAGGTCGAGAAAATGCTTGGGCGCCATGGGACTTGCCCGTCAGGCGGCGAGCTGCGAAGCGGCCTTGTCGATCTTCTCGACCGCCTCGCGGATATGGGTTTCGTCAATGATCAGCGGCGGCACCAGGCGCACGACGTTCTCGCCGGCACCGACAGCGAGCAGGCCGTTCTCGCGCAGCTTGTCGACGAGCTGGGTGTTGGTCACATGGCAGCGGAGACCGACCATGAGCCCGGCGCCGCGCACCTCGATGAACACCTTGGGGTGACGCTTGACCGCGCCGTCGAGCTCCTTCCAGAGCACGCGCGCGATCCGGTCGACACGATCGAGGAAGCCCGGCTCCAGCATCACGTCCATGACGGCGTTGGCAACAGCCATTGCCAGCGGGTTGCCGCCGAAGGTCGAGCCATGCGTGCCGGCGGTCATGCCGACCGCGGCCTTGTCGGTCGCCATGAAGGCGCCGACGGGAAAACCGCCGCCGAGCCCCTTGGCGACGCACATCACATCCGGCGTGATGCCGGCCCACTCATGCGCGAACAGCTTGCCCGAACGGCCCATGCCGCACTGGACCTCGTCGAAGACGAGCAGAACGCCGAACTCGTCGGCGATCTTGCGCAGCTCGCGAAGATAGGAGAGCTGCGCGGGCTTGATGCCGCCCTCGCCCTGCACCGGCTCGACCAGGATCGCCGCGGTCTTCTCGTCGATCGCGGCGCGGAGCTCGTTGAGATTCCCGAAGGCGACCTGGCGAAAGCCCTCGACCCGCGGATCGAAACCTTTCAGGTACTTCTCATTGCCGGCGGCGGCGAGCGTCGCCAGCGTGCGGCCGTGGAATGCGCCGGAGCAGCCGATGACGACGTAGCGTTCGGGGTGCCCGGTGTCGTCGTGGTATTTGCGCACCAGCTTGATCGCGCCTTCGAGCGCCTCTGCGCCCGAGTTGCAGAAGAACACCTTGTCGGCGAAGGTGTGCTGCGTCAGCTTCTCCGCGAGCCTCTCCTGCTCGGGGATGCGATAGAGGTTGGAGACGTGCCAGAGCTTCGCTCCCTGCTCGGCCAGCGCCTTGACCAGCTTCGGATGCGAGTGACCCAGCGCGTTGACGGCGATGCCGGCGGCGAAATCGAGGAAGCGGCGGCCGTCGGTCGCGTAGAGATAGGGACCTTCGCCTCTCTCGAAGGCGATGTCGTAGCGACCATAGGTCGGCATCACGGCGGCGGTCACGGTCGGCTCCCGGAAGAAGGAGCCCCCGGGACATAGCCCCGGGGGCGGAAACTATCAACTATCCGGGCGGCTCCCAACCCTGTCAACCGCACGACTGACTTGATCGTGGCCGCATGTGCCGCTAGGTGGGGCGGCCCGGAAACTGGGGAGCGTTGCCTTGAAGATCTGCATCTATGGTGCCGGCGCGGTCGGTGGACATGCGGGGGCGCTCTGGGCCCGGGCCGGGCACGAGGTCACGCTGATCGCTCGCGGCAGCCAGCTCGAGGCCATCCGAAAGAAGGGCCAGCTCAGCTACATCGCCAAGGACGAGCGCTTCGCCGCGCCTGTCCGGGCGGCGGCGACACCCGAGGAAGCGGGCGTCCAGGACGTCGTCGTCCTGACCGTGAAGGCGCCCTCGCTCAGTGAGGTCGCAGACCGGCTCGGGCCGCTGCTCGGACCGGAGACGCCGATCATCGCCGCGCTCAACGGCATTCCCTGGTGGTTCTTCTCCGGCATCGGCGGCGCGCTCGACGGCCGCAGGCTCGCCACGCTCGACCCGGACGGCCGGATCGCCGCCGGCATCCCGATCGAGCGCGTGATCGGCTGCGTGCTCTACATCGCCGCCGAGGTGACGGCACCGGCCGAGATCACGCACTCCTTCGGCGGCCGCTGGGTGTTGGGCGAGCCGAAGAACGGGGTGACGCCGCGGCTCGAAGGCTTGATCAAATCGCTCACCGTTCCGGGCCTGACGATTCAGGCCTCGGCTGCGATCCGCGGCGACATCTGCCACAAGCTCATCGGCAACATGTCGGGCAACACCGTGAGCGCGCTGACCTACGCGACCTCGATCGAAATGCTGGAGCATCCGGGCACCAGCGGGGTGATCATGGCGATGCTCAAGGAAGGCATTGCCATCTCCAAGGCGCTCGGTGTCACGATTCCGGGATCGATCGAGGAGCGCGTCGGCATCATGAAGAGCCTCGGCAACTTCAAGAGCTCGACGCTTCAGGACGTCGAGCGCGGACGCCCAATCGAGGCCGATGGGTTGATCCTCTCCGTGCAGGAGATCGCGCGCCTGATCGGGGTCCCGACGCCGACCATCGATGTGATCGGCGCCCTGATCGCGCTGAGGGCGAAAACGCTGCTTAAGGCGTTGAGCGCTTGATCGCCGCCAGGCTGGCGCCGACCGCGACCAGGGCTCCGCCGGAAAGCCGTTCGCGCCAGACCGCGACCTTGGGCCCGACGAAGGCGCGGCGCCCCTGCGCGGCAAGCCAACCGTAGACCGCCAGCACCGGCATCTCCGAGAGCACGCAAGCGGCGGCAAACAGCGTGTATTGCAGGACGAGATTGCCGGAGGGATCGATGAATTGCGGCATCAGGGCGCCGAAGAACAGCACCGACTTCGGATTCGCGAACCGGGTCAGCATGGCCTGGGTGAAGGGCCGCGTCAGCACGCCGGCGAAGGAGCCTTGCGGTTCGGCGGCACGCGTCGCCTGCCAGATCGTCCGGAGGCCGAGATAGATCAGGTAGGCGGCGCCGACATACTTGACGATGTGGAAGAGCGCCTCGGAGGTCGACAGGATGGCGCCGAGGCCGACGGCAGAGAGCAGGAAGTAGATGCCGTTGCCGGTCTGGACGCCGAGGGCGGCTTTCAGCGAGGCGCCCCAACCCGACTTCATGCCGTGCGAGACCGTCAGAAGCACCGCCGGACCCGGCGTGATCGCGAACAGCGTCTGGGTCAGGGTGAAGACGAGCAGGACCTGCCAATCCACACGAGCGCTCCGTTGATGTTGCGGCGCACAATAAGAGGCTGAGATCGACGGCGCAACGGCGTCGGTGCTAGAGACGGACAGGCTTTCGAGGAAAATCGCGATGGAAGACGCCTTCGATCCGGCGATGACCAGAATGACGATCGCTGCGGCCTTCTGGGTCCTCCTTCACGTCGTGCTTGCGGGTTCGCCCTTGCGCTGGATCGTCGCCGGCAAGATCGGGGAGAACGGTTTTCGCGGCTTGTTCTCGATCCTGTCCGTGATCGGCATCGTCTGGCTGGCGATCGCCTATGGCGACGCCACCTCGGCCGAATCATTCTACGGCATTCGGCTCGTCGAGCCATGGATGCTGTGGACGCCGGCCGTCCTCATGGTTCCGGCGGCGATTCTCCTCGTCGGCTCGGTCACTCAGCCGAACCCGACCATGGTGATGGGCGAGCGCCATCTGAAGGATGAAGAGCCTGCGCGCGGCATCCTCCGCGTCACCCGGCACCCGATGCTGTGGTCCTTCCTCCTGTGGGGGATCGGGCACTTCATCGCCAATGGCGATCTCGCCTCGGTCTTCCTGTTCGGCAGCATCATGCTCGTCGCGGCCGCGGGCATGAGCTCGATCGACCGAAAGCAGGCGAGACGCGATCCGGAGCGATGGAGGCGGTTTGCCGCCGTCACCTCGGTCGTGCCGTTCATGGCGATCCTCGCGGGCAAGAACCGCTTTGTCTTTTCTGAGATCGGCTGGAGCCGGATCGCGATCGCGGTGGCGCTTTGGGTCGCGATCGTGGCGCTTCACCCGCTGGTGGCAGGCGTGCCGGCGCTGCCGTCCTAAAGATACGATCCGTCTCGAAGTCCCCGTCGCCGATGCGCTGGGGCCAGACGCGTCCGTCGGCTACTCCGCCGGATGCGGGCGAGGCGCCGCGCTGCGCGGCTTGCCGCCATGCGCGGGTGTAGGACCGGCGACGGCCTCCTTCTTCTCAAGCGCCGTGATCGCCTCGGCGACGTGGCTCGCCGCCTTGGTCCTGGTCGCCAGCAGCAGGTAGAAAACCGGAATGACGAAGAGCGTCATCACCGTGGCGAAGAGCACGCCGCCGACGATGACGTTGCCGATCGCCTGACGGCTTTCGGCACCGGCGCCGGTGGCAATGGCCAGCGGCAAGGCGCCGATCGCGGTCGCGATCGATGTCATCAGGATCGGTCGCAGTCGAGCGACAGATGATTCCAGGACGGCGTCGTAGATGCTCTTGCCCTCATCACGCAGCTGGTTGGCGAACTCGACGATCAGAATGCCGTTCTTGGCGACGATGCCGACGAGCATGATCATGCCGATCTGGCTGTAGACGTTGAGCGTCAGGCCCTGGAGCATGATCGTGCCGAGTGCGCCGGTGACCGCTAGCGGGACCGCGAGCATGATGACGAACGGGTGGATGTAGCTCTCGAACTGCGCCGCCAGCACCAGGAACACGGTCAGCAGCGCGACGCCGAAGGTGAAGTAGATGGCGGCCGAGCTCTCCTTGAACTCGCGCGCCTCGCCGCGATAGCTGATGCGGGCCTGCGACGGCAGCTCGACCGCTGCCGTGCGCTCGACGAACTCGATGGCCTCGCCGAGTGTGTAACCGGGCGCCAGGCTGGACGAGATCGTGATCGAGCGCAGGCGGTCCATGCGATAGAACTCGCTGGCGCCAGCCAGATCGCGCATCCGGACGATGCTCGACAGCGGAATCAGGGCACGCGTCGTCTGCGAGCGCAAAAAGATGTTGGCAAGATCGCTCGGCGTCGCACGGTCTGATGGAGCAGCTTGGAGGATGACGTTGTATTCCTCGCCCCGATCCGAGAAGGTCGTGACGTTGCGTGATCCCAGCATGGTCTCGAGGGTGCGCCCGACCTCGTCGATTGCGACGCCGAGGTCGGCGGCACGGGCGCGATCGATCTCAACGCGGAACTGCGGCTTGTTCTCCTCGTAGTCGGCGTTGACGTTCTGCAGGTTCGGATTCTCGCGCATCCGCTGCATGAGCAGGTCGCGCCAGCCGACCAGCTCTTCATAGGTGTTGCCGCCGATGACGACGCGAAGCGGAAGCTGGAAGGCGGGCTGGCCGAGACTCGGCGGGTTGATGGCGATGGCGCGGACGCCAGGCAGCGCGTTGAGCTTCGGGAACAGCTCGCGGACGATCTCCTGCTGCTTCTGCTTGCGCTCGGCCCAAGGCTTGAGGCGAATGTTCATTGAGGCTTGGCGGACGTCGCCGGGCCGCCCGAAGGACGGCGCGACGTTGGTGAAGACGCGCTCGACGGCGCCCGAGTCGACAACCGGCTTCAGGATCTCCTCGATCCGGCGCACTTGCTCGCGCGTGTAGTCGATCGACGCGCCTTCCGGCGCCGTGATCGAGATGAAGAAGTATCCGCGATCCTCCAGCGGCGCGAACTCTCGCGGCAGTGCCTTGAACAGCAGGTAGGACGAGGCGGAGACGACGATCGCAAGCGCGACGACGATCACAGGCGCACGAAGCGCCTTGACCAGGAGCCAGCGATGGCCGGCGATCATACCGATGAAGATGGGCTCAGTCAGCTTGTGCAGGAGGCCTTCGCCTTCGACGGGCTTAAGGAGCTTCGAGCACAGCATCGGCGTCAGAGTGAGCGCGACCAAGCCAGAGAACAGCACCGCCGCGGCAACCGAGATGCCGAACTCGCTGAAGAGGCGTCCGGTGATGCCGGGCAGCAGGGACAGCGGGATGAACACCGCGATCAGCACGAGCGTCGTCGAGATCACCGCGAATTCGATCTGGCGGGCGCCGCGCACGGCGGCGAGCAGCGGCGGCTCACCCTCCTCGATGTGGCGGTGGATGTTCTCGAGCACGACGATGGCATCGTCGACAACGAGGCCGATCGCCAGCACGAAGGCGAGCAGCGTCAGCACGTTCAGCGAGAAGCCGAAGGCGGCGAGGATGATGAAGGAGGCGATGATCGAAACCGGGATCGCGATCGACGGGATGAAGGTGGCGCGGAAGGAGCGCAGGAAGAAGAAGATCACGGCGACGACCAACAAGAGCGCGATGCCGAGCGCGTGGAAGACCTCGTAGATCGACTGGGCGATGAATAGCGAGGTGTCGAAGGAAACATCCATCGATACGCCCGCCGGCAGCGTCGGGGTGATGACCTTGATCATCTCCTTCGCTCCATCGGCGACATCGAGGGTGTTGGCTTTGGACTGCTTGACGATGCCGAGTCCGATCGCCGGCTTGCCGGTGTTGCGGATGTCGCCGCGGGTGTCCTCGGGCCCAAGCTCGATCTTTGCGACTTCACCCAGGCGGATCGGGTAGCCGTCCTTGACGGCGAGCACGATGTTCCGGAACTGCTCCGGCGTTTTCATACCGGTGTCGGTGCGGACGGTAAATTCGCGGCGCGTGGATTCGACGCGGCCGGCGGGGAGCTCGACGTTCTGCTTGCGTAGCGCGCTCTCGATATCCTGAACGGTGAGCTCGCGCGCGGCCATCTCGCGGCGGTCCAGCCAGACGCGCATCGAGTAGCGCCGCTCGCCGCCGATGCGGACGGTGGCAACACCGTTGATGTTAGAGAGGCGGTCGACGAGGTTGCGCTTGGCGTAGTCGGTGAGCTCCAGCGACGACATGCGGTCGGATGAGAGCGAGATCCAGATGATCGGCCGTGCGTCGGCCTCGACCTTGGAGATCACCGGCGGATCGGCGTCGACGGGCAGGCGGGCCAAGACCCGCCCGACCTTGTCGCGGACGTCGTTGGTGGCGCCGTCGATGGCGCGGTCGATGCGGAACTCGATCGAGATCGACGACGAGCCCTCGCGGCTCGACGAGGTCATCACCTTGATGCCTTCGATGCCGGAGAGCGAGTCCTCAAGGATCTGGGTGATCTGCACCTCGATGACGTTGGCGGAGGCACCCTTATAGGTGGTCTGCACCGAGACGATCGGCGGATCAATGTCCGGGTATTCGCGGACCGTAAGGCGCTGGAAGGCGAAGAGCCCGAAGACTACCAGCACGAGGCTGATGACCGTGGCGAAGACCGGGCGCTTGATGGCGATGTCGGAGAGGACCATGAACGCGCCTTTTGCTGGGCGAAGGAGATCAGGTGCCGGTTCGGACCGGTGATCCGTCGCGAATCTTCTGGATGCCGCTGGTGACGACGACCGAGTCGGGATTCAGGCCTTCCCGGATCTCGACCTCGCCTGGAAGGCGCGAACCGAGCTTGACCTCGGTCTTCACCGCCCTGCCGCCGGTGACGACAAAAACGTATTGCCGGATGCCTTCCGGCACGACCGCTTCCTCGGGCACGATCATCGCGCCGCTGCGCGTGTTGAGCCCGAGCTTGACGGTCAGGAACATGCCCGGCTTGAGGGCGCCGTCCTTGTTGGCGAACTCCGCCCTTACCTCGACCGCACGCGTCGTCGCGTCGACGCGCGTGTCGATGCTGGCGATGGAGCCGGTGAAGGTGCGGCCGGGCGCGGCATTGCCGGAGGCGGCGACGTTTGCACCAGGCCTTATGGCAGCAATAGCGGCTTCCGGGACGAAGAAGCGGAGCTTGATGGTCTCGACATCGTCGAGCGTGGTGATGATCGTGCCGACCGAGATCAGCGAACCCAGGCTGACGCGGCGAATGCCGACACGGCCCGAGAAGGGCGCGACAATCCGCAAATCCTGCAATCGCGCCTCGATCACCTTCACGCGCGCGGCAGCGGCGCGATAGGCGCCCTCCAGGTCGTCGACGCGGGCCTGCGGCGCGTTGCCGGTCGAAAGCAAGCGACTGGCGCGGTCGAGCGCTGCCTTCGCCTGATCGCGGGTCGCCTTGGTGGCTTCGAGATCGGCCGCGGGCTCGCGATCCTCGAGCTCGAGAAGGACGGCGCCGGCCTTTACCGACTGGCCTTCCTCAAAGCGGATCGCCTTTACCGTGCCGGCGATCTTCGAGGTGACGGTAAGGCTTTCATTGGCGAGGGCGGTGCCGACCGCTTCGACGATGTCGTCGACCGGGCCGATACGTACCTTTTGCGCCTCGATGGGGATTGCGCGCTGGGCCGGCGTCGCCGTCGCGCTCGCCTTCGCCGGCTGGCCGGGAAGCCACGCGTCGCGGTAGTACCAGCCGCCTGCCGACACCGCCGCCAGGACGCCAACCACGGCAATCTGAGCAACGACCTTCATTATCTCTCAGCCCCTCCCGCCCGGAGGCGGCGCGACTTTAGCTCAACGTTTCTCAATCTGAAACTAGCATCAAACGGCTGCATCTTGGCGACGATCCGCCCGCGGATCGAGGGGCGATGCCTCAGGTGTGATCGCCGCTTCCGCAACGAATGGGGACTGGTCTGACACGGGCCGACCGACGCGCTTCCTGCGGCGGTACGAGGTGAACAGCGCTAGTGACATGCTGAATGTTGCGGCGAGCCAGAAGAGAGCCGAAGGCCCGAACGCATCCATCAGGGGGCTCGCGGCCAGCGGCCCGGCCGTCGCTCCGACCGACCATAGGAGCAGCAGGCTGCCGCTGACGGAAACGACCTGGCTGCGCTCGATGAAGTCATTCGTATGTGCAACGCAGATGGGATAGATCGCCCCCGAAAGGCCGCCGAACAAGGCGATGAGCACGTATAGGGAGATGATTGACCAGGACCATGCAACCGCAAGTCCGATAGTGGTGAGCGCCATGAGAATCGCCGTGGTCAGCAGCACCAGGCGGCGGTCGAAGCGATCCGAGAGCCACCCGATCGGCCACATGAGGACAAGGCCGCCGACGGTAAGCACCGCGACGAACTGGCCGACGCCGACCGGCGAGAGGCCGATCTGCTGGGCGAAGACCGGCGCCAGGCCGGAGATCGAGGAGCCGATGAAGCCCGCCAGCAGCACGCCGACGACGCCGAGCGGCGAGGCGCGGTAGAGCTCGGCCAGCGGCATCCGCCGGGAGTCTTGGATCGGCGGTGCCGTCTCGACGGTCAATGCCACCGGCAGGAGAGACAGCGCATAGGCGATCGCCGGCACCATGAAGAGGAGCTGGCCTGCCGGGTCGGCGAGCCCGAGCAGGAACTGTCCGCCGCCGAAGGCGAGCTTGTTGACGATGGTGTAGACGGCGAGCACGCGGCCGCGCTCGTTGGCTCGCGTCCGATGGGTGAGCCAGCTCTCGGTGATCATGAACATGCCGGCGGCGGCGGCGCCGTTCAGCGCGCGCAGCGCCACCCACGGAATCGTCGAGATGGCGAACGGATAGAGGAGCGTGAAGGCGCAGGTGGCGCCCGCGAGCACGGCAAAGGCGCGGATATGGCCGACGCGACGGATCAGCCGCGGCGCGAAGCGGCAGCCGGCGAGAAATCCGACCGAGTAGGAAGCGACGACGAGACCGATGGAGCCGGTCGCGAAACCCTCCAGCGACATGCGCAGCGCAAGAAAAGTCGAGAACACGCCGTTGCCGACCAGCAGCAGCGCCGTCCCGGTCAGGATCGGCGCGACGGCCAGGAGGGCGGCCTGCATCGGCGGAGCGCCTAAGGCTGCTCCGGCTGGCAGGCCTTGAAGGCGGGCAGTTTCTCCATCTTCTTCGAATGCGCTTCGAGCCGCTTGTAGCGTCCCTCCGGCACGAGGTGCGGCGCACCGCGCTTCAGATAGCCGAAGACGACGGCAGTGGTGACATCGGCCTGAGTGAGCTTGGCGCCGGCGAGGTAGGGCTTGGCCTTGATCGCGTTCAGCGCCTCGAGTCCGCCGGTCGCTTGGCTCTCGAGATGCTCGAGCCAGGGCTGATGCACCTTCTCGGGCGGGCGGCGCGACTTCTCATAGGCGGCGGCGATAGCCTTCTCGGCGGTGCCGAGGGCGAGAAAGACGATGCTGTTGACGCGCCGGCGAGCCGCACCCTTACCCGGGGTGAGCGCGCGCCGCCCGGCCTTCTCGTCGATGTGATCGAGCATCGCGGTCGAGTCCACCAGGACCTCCGCATTCCTGCCCTTGCCGAGGATCAGCGCCGGTACACGCCCGATCGGCGTGATCTTCAGGATCTTCTCGCGGTCTGCGGCGGTCGAAAGCACCAGCCGCTCGAATTTGAGCCCGGTCAGAGCCAGGCTGACGCCGACACGGCGCACGAAAGGCGACAGATAGCGGCCGACCAGGATCACGGCTTTCTCCCTTTATCGAGGTGTTGGGCAGCGCAACTTTTCCGCCCAGACGGGCTTAACACGGGAACGAGACAACCGAGTAGGCCTGCAAAATCATGCCACTAGCCCTGTCAAGGCAACAATCCATTTGACAGTGGCATCAATGTCACGGAGAAGGCCGGCATGGCTTTTTCGCGTCTTTTTATCCGATTGGCAGCCGCGGTCGCCCTGCTTCTCCCGGCCGCTGCCGTCGCCGGGCCCAACCCGTGCACCGCGAGCGTTGCGGAAGCTGAACGGACCTATGGCATACCGGAGGGACTCCTCCAGGCAATGGCGATCAGCGAAAGCGGTGTCAGGGGGCAGCCCTATCCATGGGCGCTCAATGTCGGCGGCCGCGTCGTCTATGCCGGGAATCTGGATGCGGCGCAGAAGATCCTGGACGAGCGACGCGCCAAGGGCCGAAAAAATCTCTTCGCCGGCTGCATGCAGCTCTCGGTGCATCACCACGGCAGCGCCTTCGGCTCGTTGCGCGACCTGCTGCAGCCGAAGCGCAACGTCTCTTACGCCGCCAAGTATCTCGCCACGCACTACGAGGACTACAGCGACTGGGAGACGGCCGTCCGCCGCTACCAGGGCGGCAAGGCGCGTCAGTCGGCCGCCTATTTCTGCAGGGTGCTGCGCATACTGCGCGACATCAAGCCGAACACCGCCCACGAGTTGGACAATGGCCGCTGCGGGCCGATGCCTTCGATCGCCGAGACGCCCGAGCCGTTGATCGCCCCCGCGGCGACGCCGCTCTCCCGCGAGGATCTTCGCGAGCTGTCGTGAGCCGTCTTCGCAATGAGGTCTTGATGCCGTCGCCAGCCTCCGTTCTCGTCGCCGGCTCCGGCGTGATGGGAACCGGCATCGCCGCCGCTTTCCTGCGTTCCGGTGCCAAGGTCGGAATCCTGAGCCGGAGCCCCGAACGGGCCGCCGAGAAGGTGCCGGGAGCGACTGGCGTCGCCCGCCTTCCCGACGAGGCGCCGGATCTCATTGTCGAATCCATCCCCGAGAAGCTCGACCTCAAGAAGCAGCTCTACGCCGAGATCGAGGCGCACTATGGCGGCCGACCGATCGTCGCCACCAACACCTCGGGGCTTCCCCTCGAGGATCTCGCCTCGGGGCTCGCGCACAAGAAGCGCTTCCTGGGCCTCCATTACTTCATGCCGGCGGACGTCATGCCGCTGGTCGAGGTCATCCGCACCATGGAGACCGAGGATGCCGCCGTCGACATGGTCATGTCCGGGGTGCGCGCCTGCGGCCAGAACCCGCTTCTGCTGAACAGGCCGATCGAGGGCTTTCTCATCAATCGCCTGCAGCACGCGATCCTGCACGAAGCCTACTACCTGATCGAGCAGGGGATCTGCGGGCCCGAGGAGGTCGATCAGGCGGCGCGCGAAATGTTCGGGCCGCGCATGTGCGTGACCGGCCTGATCGAGCAGAAGGATCTGAGCGGCCTCGACACCCATGCGCTTGTCCAGCGTGCGATCGTGCCGCACCTCAACCACTCATCCGAGCCGAGCCGGATCGTCCAGGATATGTACGCGAAGGGCGACATAGGCGTGAAGTCGGGCAAGGGATTCTACGACTGGTCCAAGCGCGATCCGAAACGGCGTCAGGCCGAGGCCAGGAACCATCTCGCAGAGATCCTGGCGCTGTTGGACCGGCAGAGGCGAAAGGGCGGCTGAGCCGCCATCCGCTCGCCGCATGCCGAGGCGCTTGATCGCGTGCGCCGGTCTCGGGCACCATCGGCTCCTCCCGTTCGCGTAGCCTTCGGATGAGCGAAGGCGCGCGCATCACTTCCCGGAGGACAACCGATGGCCGCGGCCGGCTCCCGACGGCGCAAGACCTACGACGATCTGCGTTCAAAGCGCTGGTACGGCGTTGCCGATCTGCGTGCTTTCGGTCATCGCTCGCGCACGCTGCAGATGGGCTACACGCGCGAGGACTGGGCGGGCAAGCCCGTCATCGCGATCATCAACACCTGGTCCGACATCAACCCCTGCCACAGCCACTTCAAGATCCGCGTCGAGGAGGTGAAGCGCGGCATCTGGCAGGCCGGCGGCTATCCGCTCGAGATGCCGGCGATCGCGCTGGCCGAGCCGTTCCAGAAGCCGACGACTATGCTCTATCGCAACCTGCTGGCGATCGAGACCGAGGAGTTGCTGCGCTCATACCCGGCTGACGGCGCGGTGCTGATGGGCGGCTGCGACAAGACAGCGCCGGCGCTGCTGATGGGCGCAATCACCATGAACCTACCGGCGATCTTCGTGCCGGCGGGGCCGATGCTGCGCGGCAATTGGCACGGCAACTTCCTAGGCTCGGGCACCGACTCGTGGAAATACTGGGCTGAGCTCCGCGCCGGCACCATCACCGAGAAGGATTGGGAAGAGGTCGAGGAGGGCATTGCGCGCTCCTACGGCACCTGCATGACGATGGGCACGGCGGCGACGATGATGAGCATGGCCGAGGTGCTGGGCTTCACGCTGCCGGGCGCGTCGTCGATCCCGGCGCCTGACTCGAACCACTCGCGCATGGCCTCGCTCTCCGGCCGGCGCATCGTCGACATGGTGTGGGAGGATCTCAAGCCCTCGGACATCTTGACCGGGAAGTCCTTCGACAATGCGGTCACGACGTTGATGGCGATGGGAGGCTCGACCAATGCGGTCGTGCATCTGCTGGCGCTCGCCGGCCGCGCCCGCGTCAAGCTGACGCTCGACCGCTTCAACGAGATCTCCAAGCATGTGCCGATGATCGCCAATGTGCGCCCGTCGGGAAAATACCTGATGGAGGATTTCTTTTACGCGGGCGGCCTTCCGGCGTTTCTCAACGAGCTTGGCGATCTGCTCGACCGCAAGGCTGCCACCGTGAACGGCAAGACGCTCGGCGAGAACATCAAGGATGCCAAGGTTTACAACAAGGACGTCATCGTCAGCCGCGACAAGGCGCTCTATCAGTCGGGCGGACTCGCCGTAGTGCGCGGCAACCTCGCGCCGGACGGCGCCGTGATCAAGCCGACCGCGGCGGATCCCAAGCTATGGAAGCACACCGGCCCCGCGGTCGTCTTCGAGGACTACAACGACATGGCGGCGCGCATCGATCGCGACGACCTCGCCGTCACCAAGGACTCGGTACTGATCCTGAAGAATGCCGGTCCCCAGGGCGGGCCCGGCATGCCGGAATGGGGAATGCTGCCCGTGCCGAAGAAGCTGCTGAAGGAGGGCGTGCGCGACATGGTGCGCATCTCCGATGCGCGCATGAGCGGCACCAGCTACGGCACCTGCGTCCTGCATGTCGCGCCCGAGGCCTATATCGGCGGCCCCTTGGCGCTGGTGAAGGACGGCGACCTGGTCCAGCTCGACATCGAGGCGAGGACGCTCAACCTCAAGATCTCGGATGCCGAGATGGCGAAGCGGAAGGCGGCGTGGAAGAAGCCGCCGCCGCGCTTCGGCCGCGGCTGGGGGGCGCTGCATGCCATGCACATCACCCAGGCCGATCAGGGCTGCGACCTCGACGTGCTGCGCGACGGACCGCGCGTACCGGAACCGGAGATCCATTGATGCTGACCGACATGCCGATCAACCGCTTCAAGCACGCGCTCGCGGCCGGGCGCGTGCAGATCGGTCTCTGGTCGAACATGCTGCACCCGATGGCGCTTGAGGCGCTGGCCGGTTCCGAGCCCGACTGGATCCTGGTCGATTGCGAGCACGGACCGGGCGATCCCAACGAGGTGCTCTCGGCGCTGCAGGCGATGCAGGGGACGACGGTGACGCCGGTCGTGCGCCCCGCTTGGAACGATTCCGTGCTGCTCAAGCGCTATCTCGATCTCGGCGTCCATGCCGTGCTGATCCCGATGGTGCAGTCGGCGGCGGAGGCGAAGGCCGCCGTCGCAGCCACCCGGTATCCGCCCGAGGGCATCCGCGGCGTCGCCACCGGCACCCGCGCCAACCGCTTCGGCCGCGTGAAGGATTACTTCGCGAAGTCTGCTTCCGAGATGTGCGTGCTGGTTCAGGTCGAGACCAAGCCGGCGCTCGACCGCATCGAGGAGATCGCCGCGGTCGAAGGCGTCGATGGCGTCTTCATCGGTCCCTCGGATCTCGCCGCCGCGCTCGGCCATATCGGCAATGCCGCTCATCCCGATGTGCAGGCAGCGATCCAGGCGGCGCCGAAACGCCTCGGCGGCAAGCCGGCCGGCATCCTCACGCCGGTCGTCGCCGATGCCAAGCGCTACCTCGACTGGGGCTACAAGTTCGTCGCGGTCGGCATCGATCTCGCGATCCTGGCCCGCACCTCGGAGTCGCTGGTCCAGACGTTCAAGTCGTAGACGTCGTCGCCGTTCCGGCCAGCATCGCCGCCCCTACCGGACGGCGTGAAGCGCGTTCTCGTCCTCGGGGCTCCAGTGCCGGCAAGTCGACGCTCTCGCTGATTCTCGGCGAGCGCTGGCGGCTGCCGGTCGTGCACCTCGACGGACATTACTGGCGATCGATTCCTTCGCCGGCCACACGGTGGTTTTCACCCCGCCGGTGGATGTCGCGCGGTGGTTGGATACGCTCGCACCGCAGTTGCCACGCGGCTCTCCGCCGTCATAGCCTCCCGGAGAACAGGCTTTGGGAGGACAGAATGCGTCGTTCCTTCGTTTTCGCCGCCGTCATTGCGGGACTCGGTCTCGCCTCCTCGGCTGCGTCCGCCGCCGATACCCTTCGCTTCATGACCGGACCGCAGGGAGGCGCCTGGGTGCCGCTGGCAGGATCGCTGAAGGCCATGTGGGAGAAGGCGATCCCCGATGTTTCGGTCCAGACCAGCCCCGGCGCCGGCATCGCCAACGTGCTCGGCGTGCATCAAGGAAAGGCGGACATCGCCTTCGGCAACTCGATCTCGACGGTCGACGGCATGCAAGGCGCGGAGCCTTTCAAGGAGAAGACCGCGAACGTCTGCCAGATCGCCTCGCTTTATCCGCAGTACTTCAAGGTGGTCGTGCTGGCCGACGCCGGGATCAACTCGATCGCCGACCTCAAGGGCAAGTCCGTCGCAATTCAGCCGCGCGGCAATACCGCCGAGGTGGCGACCGCGCACATCCTGCAGGTCTTCGGCATGAACTACGCCGCGCTCGGCAAGGCGAATTTCATTCCCTCGTACAGCGATGCCGTGTCGATGATGAAGGACGGGCATGCCCAGGCCTTCACGCTCGGCACGACGATTCCTTCCTCGGCCGTGATGGATCTTGCCTCGGCGCGCGACATGAAGGTGCTGCCGTTCGATGATGCCACTGTCGGCAAGATGCGTCAGATCAATCCGGGCTACGCCAAGGTCTCGATCCCGGCCAATACCTATCCGAAGCAGACCCAGCCGGTGCAGGTCGTGGGCTACGCCGCGCACCTGATTGCCTCGTGCAAGCTGCCGGCGGAACGCGTCTATGCCATGACCAAGACCATGCATGCCAACTTCAAGGACCTCGTCCTCATCAACAAAGCGATGGATGCAACCACGCCGAAGATGATGGCCGAGGACATCGGCGTCCCCATGCATCCGGGTGCTGCCAGATACTTCAAGGAAATCGGCGCGCTCTGAGCGCCGAGGAACGAACGAACAAGCAGGGCCGGGATCAACCCGGCCCTGATTAATTTTGGGGGGCGGATGGGAGGCTATGTTGGGATCGTGCGGAGCCTCGTGGCGGTAGTCGCCGCCACGATGTCGCTCTGGCACATGTGGATCGTCGCGTTCGGCCCGCCGGAAGTTCTGTTCTTCCGGGGCGGGCATCTGCTCTTCGCGCTCGTCTTGCTGTTTCTGACGCTGGGCGCCTCGGGGAAGTCACGCGACCTTGGTCCGAGCCCCTTCGATCTGATGCTCGTCGCCGCGTCGATCGTCTCGGTCGGCTATCTGTTCGTCAACCACGCGCAGCTCGTCCAGCGCATCCCCTACATCGATGATCCGACGACTGTTGAGATAGTCCTCGGCGTGCTCTGCATCCTTCTGGTGCTGGAGGGGACGCGGCGCATCCTTGGTCTCGCGTTGCCGCTGACGGCGCTCGCCTTCCTCTTCTATGCCTTCTTCATCAATCGCGTCGATCCGTTGACGCTGCTCGATCAACTCTACCTGACGACCGAGGGAATCTTCGGATCGACCATCGGCGTCTCGGCCGGATACGTCATCGTCTTCGTGCTCTTCGGCAGCTTCATGGAGCGGACAGGGACCGGGCAGCTGTTCATGGACTTCGCCCTCGCGCTCACCGGGCGTCAGGCCGGCGGCCCGGGCAAGGTGGCCGTCGTCTCCTCGAGCCTCTTCGGCACGATCTCGGGCTCGGCGGTCGCCAACGTGATGGTCGACGGGCCGATCACCATCCCGCTGATGAAACGGACTGGCTTCCGTCCGGCCTTCGCGGCCGCGGTCGAGTCCGTCGCCTCGACCGGCGGGCAGATCATGCCGCCGGTCATGGGCGCCGCCGCCTTCGTGATGGCCGAGTTTCTGGCGACCAGCTACTTCCAGGTAACGCTCTGGGCCTTGATCCCCGCGGTCCTCTACTATGTCGCCTGCTTTGCCGCTGTGCATTTCGAGGCGAAGCGTCATGGGCTCGTCGGAGTGCCGGAGCAGGAGGTGCCGCGCCTCGGCCGTGTGATGGCCGATCGCGGACACCTCTTCATCCCGGTGCTTCTGGTCCTCGGCGGGATGATTCTCGGTTATTCGGCACCGCTCTCGGCGTTCGTCGGCGCCCTTTCCTGCGTTCCTGTGGCCCTCATGCGCAAGACGACGCGGTCCGGGATTACCGCAAGAACGGTCTGGGACGCGCTTCAGGACGGCGCCCGCCAGGCGCTGGGCGTCGCGCTCGCCTGCGCTACCGCTGGCATCATCATCGGCATCATCGCGCTCACTGGCGTCGGAATCAGCTTCACCGCCCTCGTCATCGCCCTCGCGCAGAACAGCCTGGTACTCGCGCTCATCCTGACCATGGCGGCCGGCATCGTTCTCGGCATGGGAATGCCGACGACGCCCGCTTACATCGTCATGGTGTCGCTGCTGGTGCCGGCGCTGATCAAGCTCGGCGTGGTCGCGCCGGCGGCCCATATGTTCGCCTTCTACTTCGCGATTCTTTCGGCGATCACGCCGCCTGTCGCGCTCGCAGTTTTCGCCGCCGCCGGCCTGGCAAAGGCCGATCTCTGGGAGTCGGGATGGGCGGCGATGAAGGTCGGCGCCGCAGGCTTCATCGTGCCGTTCATGTTCGTCTACGAGCCGGCGCTGCTGCTGATCGGCGACCCGTGGCTCAGCCTGCGCGCGTTTGCGACCGCATCCATCGGATGCGTCTGCCTTGCAGCGGGTCTTCATGGCTACTTCCTAGGCACGGCGTCCCTCTGGCAGAGGGGAGCTCTCATCGGTGCCGCCCTGGGCTTGATCGACCCGACACCGATCACGGATCTGATCGGAGCCGTGCTGCTCGCCATCGTCGCGGCTGCGCAGTGGCGAGAGCGCAAGCTCGCGCGGACCTAAGCCGCGAACTCCTCGCGGCGGTATCCCTGGAGGTAGAGCAGGGCCGTCAGGTCGCCATGGCGAACCTGCACAGAGATCTCGGCGTTGACCACCGGCTTGGCACGGAAGGCGACGCCGAGGCCGGCAGCCGCGAGCATCGCCATGTCATTGGCGCCGTCGCCGACGGTGACCGCATCCGCCATCCCAAACCCACGCGCCGCCGCGAGCTCCTTGAGGCCGTCGAGCTTGGCGGCCTTGTCGAGGATCGGGCCGACCAGCATGCCGGTGAGCTTGCCTTCGGCGATGCCGAGCATGTTGGAGCGGTGCTCGTCGAAGCCGCATTGCCGGCCGATCTCCTCGGTAAAGTAGGTGAAGCCGCCCGAGATCAAGGCGGTGTAGCTGCCGTGCCTTCTCATCGTCTGGACCATCGTCCGCGCGCCCGGGGTCAGCTCGGTCGCGGCCAGCGTCTTCTCGAGCGCTTCGACGCCCAGATCCTTGAGCATGGCGATACGCTCGCGGAGCGCGGTCGGGAAATCGATCTCGCCATTCATCGAGCGGCGCGTGATCGCGGCGATGACCTCCTTGAGCCCCGCGAAGGCGGCGATCTCGTCCAGGGTCTCCGTGGTGACGACGGTCGAATCCATGTCGGCGATCAGCAAGCGCTTGCGCCGGCCCTCGGTCGGTATCAGGTTCGCATCGACTGGCGAGCCGCCGAGCGCTGCACGGATCCGGGCGATGTTAGTACCGACCGTCACGGGCACATCGCAGGCGACCTGCGGCGCGAGCCAATCGGGCTCGCCGGCTTCGCCGGCGGCCCTGCAGGCGAGGTCGACATGGCGTTGGTCGAGCGACGGTTGGCCGGGATCGACGAGGAGCGAGAGCACGAGGGACATGGTGCCCCATAGCCGAGAGCCGACGACGATGTCCACCGATGTCGTGCTGGTCGCGGGACCGACCGCCAGCGGCAAGTCGGCGCTCGCGCTCGATCTGGCCGAGCGCTTCGGCGGGGTCGTCATCAACGCAGACGCCATGCAGGTCTATGGCGAGATGCGGGTGCTGACGGCGCGGCCGAGCCTTGCCGACGAGGCGCGCGTGCCGCACCGGCTCTACGGCTTCCTGCCGGTGACCGAGATCTGCTCGGCGGGCCGATGGCGCGCGCTCGCGGTCGAGGCAGTCCATGCGGTGCACGCGGCCGGTGGGCTGCCGATCATTGTCGGCGGCACCGGGCTCTACCTGAAGGCTCTGACCGAGGGCCTGTCGCCGGTGCCGCCGATCCCGGCGGCGACGCGGACGAGCGCGCGCGCGCGGCTCGAGACGCTCGGCGCCAAAGTCTTTCACGCAGCGCTCGCTTTGCGCGATCCGGTGATGGCAGCTCGGCTCCGCCCTTCCGATCGCCAGCGCCTCGCCCGCGCCATGGAGGTGATCGAGGCGACCGGAGTCTCGCTCGCCGATTGGCAGGGGCGTGCATCGGCGAAAGAAGGCTTCCGCTTCTTCACGCTCCTGCTGGCACCGCCGCGGGGCGCCCTCAACGCTGCGTGCGATGCACGCTTTCGCAAGATGGTCGAGGCCGGAGCGCTCGATGAGGCCCGCGCCATGCGCGTGCTCGATCCTGTCCTGCCGGCGACACGCGCGGTCGGGCTTCGCGAGTTGATCCGGCACCTCGACGGCGAAATCGCGCTCGAAGAAGCGGTTTCGCTGGCCCAGGTTGCAACGCGGCAATACGCCAAGCGACAAATGACGTGGTTTCGCAATCAGTTACACGATCCGACCGTTCTCGGAGAGCAATATTCAGAAAGCGCGCGACAAGAAATCTTTTCGAAAATTGAGCATTGGCAGTTGACCCTGCCCAAGGCGAGCGACTAGGGTCCGCCTCCCGCTCAGCCGATTCGCGGCCGGGCCCCTAGGATCCGTGCCATGACGACCGCCACCCAAGCCCCAGCGACCGCCGCCGAAATGACCGGCGCGGAGGTCATCCTGAAAGCGCTGGCGGATCAGGGCGTAGAGGTCGTCTTCGGCTATCCCGGCGGTGCCGTGCTGCCGATCTACGATGCGATGTTCAAGTCGAACTACGTCCGCCACATCCTCGTCCGCCACGAGCAGGCGGCCGTGCATGCGGCCGAAGGTTATGCACGCTCGACCGGCAAGGTCGGCGTCGTGCTGGTGACCTCGGGCCCCGGCGCGACGAACGCCGTGACCGGGCTCACCGACGCGCTGATGGATTCGGTGCCGATCGTCTGCCTCACCGGCCAGGTGCCGACGCATCTGATCGGCAATGACGCATTCCAGGAAGCGGACACGACCGGCATCACCCGCCCCTGCACCAAGCACAACTACCTGGTGAAGGATGCCGACACGCTGGCGCGCACGATCCACGAGGCGTTCCACGTCGCCAAGGCCGGGCGTCCCGGCCCCGTTGTGGTCGACCTTCCGAAGGACATCCAGCTCGCCAAGGCGCCTTATGTTGGGCCGGAGGCGATCGAGCACCGCACCTATCGCCCGAAGCGCACGCCCGACGCGGCAGCGATCGAGAAGGCGGTCGAGCTGATCTCAAAGGCGAAGCGGCCGCTCTTCTACTGCGGCGGCGGCGTGGTCAATTCCGGCCCGCGCGCCTCAGAGCTCTTGACCGAGTTCGTGCGCATGACCGGCTATCCGGTGACGCTGACGCTGATGGGACTCGGCACGGTGCCGGCTTCCGAGCCGCTGTTCCTCGGCATGGTCGGCATGCACGGCACCTATGAGTCGAACATGGCGATGCACGACTGCGATCTGATGATCAATGTCGGCGCGCGGTTCGACGACCGCGTCACCGGCAAGCTCGCGGCCTTCGCGCCGAACTCAAAGAAGATCCATGTCGATATCGATCCCTCCTCGATCAACAAGAACGTGCGGGTCGACCTGCCGATCGTTGGCGATGCCGGAGAGGTGCTGGCGGCGCTGATCGCCCAATGGAAGAAGAAGAAGGCGAAGGTCGATGGCGCTGCGCTCGCCAAGTGGTGGGACCAGATCGAGAAGTGGCAGGCGCGCGATTGCCTTCGCTACAAGGCGTCGAAGACGATCATCAAGCCGCAATACGCGCTGCAGCGCCTCCACGCGCTGACCAAGAACCTCGATCCCTACATCACGACCGAGGTCGGCCAGCACCAGATGTGGGCGGCGCAGTTCCTGAAGTTCGAGCGACCGATGCACTGGATGACCTCCGGCGGCCTCGGCACCATGGGGTATGGCCTGCCTGCCGCGATCGGCGCGCAGATCGCGCATCCGGACCGGCTCTGCATCGATGTCGCTGGCGAAGCCTCGATCCTGATGAACATCCAGGAGATGTCGACCGCCGTGCAGTACCGGCTGCCGGTCAAGGTCTTCATCCTCAACAATCAGTGGATGGGCATGGTCCGCCAGTGGCAGGAGCTCATCCATGGCGGCCGCTACTCGGAAAGCTACACCGAGGCGCTGCCGGACTTCGTCAAGCTCGCCGATGCCTTCGGCGGCGTTGGCTTCAGGGCCGCCAAGCCCTCCGAGGTCGACGATGTGATCAAGGAGATGATCAAGGTCAAGCGGCCGGTGATCGTCGATTGTTGCGTCGACCAGAAGGAAAACTGCTTCCCGATGATCCCCTCCGGGGCCGCGCACAACGAGATGTTGCTCGGGCCCGAGGACCAGGCGCAGAAGCCGACCTCGGAAGAGGGGATGGTTCTCGTATGAGGGCATGAGCCCTCGTCCTCGCCGCTCCGTCCCCTCTGTTTTCAATCCGAGCCATGGCAGACAAGATCGAAACTCATACGCTGAGCGTGCTCGTCGACAACGAACCGGGCGTCCTTGCCCGCGTCATCGGCCTGTTCTCGGGCCGCGGCTATAACATCGAGAGCCTGGTCGTCGCCGAGGTCGATGCTTCGCGGCACCTCTCGCGGATCACCTTGGTGACTTCGGGCACGCCGATGGTGATCGAGCAGATCAAGGCGCAGCTCGACCGGTTGGTCCCGGTTCACACGGTTCGCGACCTCACCACCGAAGGCGCGCATGTCGCGCGCGAGATGGCGCTGATCAAGGTGGTTGGGACCGGAGACAAGCGCGTGGAATCGCTGCGCATAGCCGATATTTTCCGCGCCCGCGCCGTCGACTCGACGATCGAGAGCTTCGTCTTCGAGATGACCGGCAGCCCGGAGAAGATCGACGCCTTCGTCAATCTCATGCGGCCCTTGGGCCTGGTCGATGTCAGCCGTACCGGCGTCGTCGCCATCAGCCGCGGTGCCAAGGGCATCTGAAATTCCAGTTCGATAGGGGAGAAGCGTGATGCGCGTTTACTACGATCGCGATGCCGATGTGAACCTGATCAAGGCCAAGAAGGTCGCGGTCATCGGCTATGGCAGCCAGGGGCATGCCCATGCCCAGAACCTGCGCGACTCCGGCGTCAAGGACGTGGTGATCGCGCTCCGCGCCGGCTCAGCGACGGCGAAGAAGGCCGAGGGTGCCGGCTTCAAGGTCATGACCGCAAGCGAGGCGGCGAAGTGGGCCGACGTCATGATGGTGGCGACGCCCGACGAGCTGCAGGCGGCGCTGTGGCGCGACGAGCTTAAGGCCAACATGAAAAAGGGCGCGGCGATCGCCTTCGCCCATGGTCTCAACATTCACTTCAACCTGATCGAGCCGCGTCCCGACATCGACGTGTTCATGATCGCGCCCAAGGGTCCCGGCCACACCGTGCGCTCGGAGTACCAGAAGGGCGGCGGCGTTCCGTGCCTCGTCGCCGTGCACCAGAACCCTTCGGGCAATGCGCTCGAGATCGCGCTCTCCTATGCCTCGGCGATCGGCGGCGGCCGCTCGGGCGTGATCGAGACGACCTTCAAGGAGGAGTGCGAGACCGACCTCTTCGGCGAGCAGGTCGTGCTCTGCGGCGGCCTCACCGAGCTGATCATGGCCGGCTACGAGACCCTGGTCGATGCCGGCTACGCGCCGGAGATGGCCTATTTCGAGTGCCTGCACGAGGTGAAGCTGATCGTCGACCTCATGTACGAGGGCGGCATCGCCAATATGCGCTACTCGATCTCGAATACCGCCGAGTATGGCGACTACACGCGCGGACCTCGCATCATCACCAAGGAGACGCGCGCCGAGATGAGGCGCGTGCTCGACGACATTCAATCCGGCCGCTTCGCGCGCGATTGGGTCCAGGAGAATCTCGCCGGCACGCCGAGCTTCAAGGCGATGCGCCGCCGCGGCGCCGAGCACCCGATCGAGGTGGTCGGCGAGAAGCTCCGCGCGATGATGCCGTGGATCAAGGCGAACCGGCTCGTCGACAAGACCAAGAACTAGCCCTGCAGAGCCCATCTCGGCGAAGAGGCGTGCCGGCGCGGGGCGACTCGCGCAGTGAATGCAGCTTCCGACGGTAAACCCTGCCAATAGCTTGCAAATCCACGGCCTCCAGGCGTACAAGGAGGCCGTGGCGACGGGTTAGGGGCCGAGACCCGAGAGAGCCGCGGCCCGAGCCTTTAGCGCGTTGTTCTTGTTTGGTTTTTGCTTTCTTGCGGGCATCGGCGGAGCGTGCCGGGGGCGGTTCCGATTCGCGCAGATGGCTGGAAGGCGGGGCGGGATGGGCTCGGCAAAGGACCGCGTCCTCATCTTCGATACGACGTTGCGCGACGGCGAGCAGTCGCCGGGCGCATCGATGAACCTGGAGGAGAAGCTCAAGATCGCGCTTCTGCTCGAGGAGATGGGCGTTGACGTCATCGAGGGCGGATTCCCGATTTCCTCCAACGGCGACTTCGAGGCCGTCCGCCGCATCGCCGAAACCGTGAGGGACTCGACCGTCGCCGGTCTCGCGCGTGCCGCGAAAGGCGACATCGACCGTGCTGCCGAAGCGCTCTCCAAGGCCAAGCGCAAGCGCATCCACACCTTCATCTCGACCAGCCCGCTGCACATGAAGTTCAAGCTCCAGATGGAGCCGGAGCAGGTGCATCAGGCGGTCGTCGACTCGATCAGCCATGCGCGCCGCTACACCGACGATGTCGAGTGGAGCCCCGAGGATGGCTCGCGTACCGAGCACGACTTCCTCTGCCGCTGCGTCGAGAGCGCGATCAAGGCCGGCGCCCGCACGATCAACATCCCGGATACGGTCGGCTATGCGGTCCCGGCCGAGTTCGGCGCGTTGATAGCGATGCTGAGGAACCGTGTGCCGAATATCGACAAGGCGGTGATCTCCGTTCACTGCCACAACGATCTCGGTCTCGCCGTCGCCAACTCGCTCGCTGCCGTGCAGGCAGGCGCGCGCCAGGTCGAGTGTACGATCAACGGCCTGGGCGAGCGTGCCGGCAATGCGGCGCTCGAAGAGGTCGTGATGGCGCTCCGCACGCGCCCCGACTTCATGCCCTACACGACCGGCGTGAAGACCGAGCTGATTACCAAGGCCTCGCGCCTGGTCTCGCAGATCACGGGCTTCGTCGTGCAGCCGAACAAAGCGATCGTCGGCGCCAATGCCTTCGCCCATGAGAGCGGCATCCACCAGGACGGCGTGCTCAAGAACGCGCAGACCTACGAGATCATGACGCCGGAATCCGTCGGCCTCACGCGCTCGAAGATCGTGCTCGGCAAGCTCTCCGGCCGGGCCGCCTTCAAGGCCAAGCTCAAGTATCTCGGTCTCGAGCTCGGCGACAACGCCCTGCAGGAGGCGTTCCGCCGCTTCAAGGAGCTCGCCGACCGCAAGCGCCACGTTTATGACGAGGACATCGTCGCGCTGGTCGATGACGAGCTCGGCCGCGCCGACGAGCGTATCCGCTTTCTCTCGCTAAAGGTCGTCTGCGGTTCGGCCGGACCGCAGACGGCAGACCTCGTCCTCCGCATTGACGGCAAGGAGCATGCGGTCCAGGCGCACGGGCAGGGTCCGGTCGACGCCACCTTCAACGCGATCAAGGCGCTGTTCCCGCATGAGGCCAAGCTGCAGCTCTACCAGGTGCATGCGGTGACGGAGGGTACGGACGCCCAGGCCCAGGTCACGGTGCGCATGGAGGAGGCCGGAAAGTCGGTCAACGGCCAGGCCTCCGACATTGACACGCTGGTCGCCTCCGCTCGCGCCTATGTGCACGCGCTCAACAAGCTCCTCGTCAAGCGCCAGAAGCAGGCGCCGGCTGCGATCTCCGCATGACCTCCCCCGCCCGTTCACGGATGAAGGACCGAACCAACTAGATGTTCTCCAAAGTTCTCGGCTGGCTTTCTGCCGACATGGCGATCGACCTGGGCACGGCGAACACGCTGGTCTACGTCAAGGGCCGCGGCATCGTCCTCAATGAGCCTTCCGTCGTCGCCATCGCCAATGTGCGCGGCAAGAAGACCGTGCTCGCGGTCGGCGATGAAGCCAAGCTGATGCTGGGCCGCACGCCTGGCAACATCTCCGCCATCCGCCCGCTTCGCGACGGCGTCATCGCCGATTTCGAGGTGGCAGAGGAGATGATCAAGCACTTCATCCGCAAGGTTCACAACCGCCGCTCCTTCGCCAGCCCGCAGATCATCGTCTGCGTGCCTTCGGGCTCGACCGCGGTCGAGCGCCGCGCCATCCAGGAGTCGGCGGAGTCGGCCGGCGCCCGGCGCGTGTTCCTGATCGAGGAGCCTATGGCAGCGGCGATCGGCGCCGGCCTTCCGGTAACCGAGCCGACCGGCTCGATGGTGGTCGACATCGGCGGCGGCACGACCGAGGTCGCTGTCCTTTCGCTCGGCGGTATCGTCTATTCGCGCTCGGTCCGGGTCGGCGGCGACAAGATGGATGAAGCGATCATCGCCTATATCCGCCGCAACCATAACCTCCTGGTCGGCGAAGGCTCGTCCGAGCGGATCAAGAAAGAGATCGGGTCGGCTTGTCCGCCCGAGGACGGCGAAGGCCGGACCATGCACATCAAGGGACGCGACCTGATGAATGGGGTGCCCAAGGAGCTGGTGATCTCCGAGCGGCAGATCGCCGAGAGCCTGGCCGAGCCGATCAGCGCGATCATCGAAGCGGTCAAGGTCGCGCTCGAGCATACTGCGCCCGAGCTTGCCGCCGACATCGTCGACAAGGGCATCGTGCTGACCGGAGGCGGCGCCTTGCTCGGCAACCTCGACCTCGTTCTCCGGCACGCAACCGGCCTCCCGGTCTCGATCGCCGACGATCCGCTCTCTTGCGTCGCTCTCGGCACCGGACGCTGCCTCGAAGAGATGGGTACGCTCAGAAGCGTGCTCATCCCCTCCTACTAGGGCTTGAGCGGGGGACGGAGGGATGCGCGAACCCGGATATCGCTTCGCCAGGCGGCTCGCTGTTCCGCTTCGCGGTCTCGCGCATCGCTTCGTCTATCCGCTGCTGGTGCTTGGCGCTTTCGCGCTGATGATCCTCGGCAAGGCCGACCTGATCCTGATCGAGCGCATGCGCGCGACCATGGCCGATGCGCTGGCGCCGATCCTCTCCTTCATGTCGGAGCCCGCGGCGCGTGTCGCCGATGTGATCGAGCATGGGCGCGAGCTGGTCCGGCTGCGAGAGGAGAACGTCCAGCTCCGGCAGGAAAACGAACGGCTGCGCCAGTGGCAGGTCGTCGCTAACCGCCTTGAGCAGGAGAACGCCCAGCTCCGAGACCTCGCGCGGCTCACGGCCGAGCCGCCTTCGAGCATGGTCTCGGCTCGCGTCGTTGCCGATGCCGGCGGCATTTTCGTCCATTCAGTCCTGATCGGCGCCGGAGCCAAAGCCGGCGTCGGCAAGGGCAATGCGGTGATGACGTCCGAGGGGCTGGCAGGCCGCGTCGCCACGCTTGGCGATCGCTCGGCGCGGGTTCTGCTGCTGACCGACCTGAACAGCCGCATCCCGGTGATGATCGAGTCGACGCGCGAGCGTGCCATGCTGGCTGGCGACAACTCGCACCAGCCGCGGCTCCTCTATCTGCCCTCGACGGCGCACCCGAGCGCAGGTGAGCGTATTGTGACCTCCGGCGATGGCGGCAGCTTTCCGCCGGGGCTGCCGGTCGGCGTGATCACCGACATAGGCACGCTCCGTGTTCAGCCCTTCGTCGACTTCAACCGGCTCGAATTCATTCGAGTCATCGATTTCAAGATCGAGGGGCCTGTGGTGCAGACGGAGGTCCCGCGCGGACGCGATCGCCGATGACCCCCACAGCCGCCGAGCGCATGGATGACTGGGGGCGGCGGCTTGCCCCGTTCGCGACGGTCCTCGTGCTGCTGTTTTTCGGCCTCGTTCCTTTCGGTGTTCCCGGTCTCCCATTGATCGCACCGGCGGGAACGCAGATCGCGGTCTTCTACTGGGCCGTCTATCGCCCCGATCTAATGCCGCCGCTCGCTGCGTTTGGGCTCGGCTTCATTCAGGACGCGCTGGCGGGCACGCCGCTGGGGATCGCCTCGCTCGCCTTCCTGATCCTGCACGGCATCGCGGTCAATCAGCGCAAGACCTTCATCGGCAAGCCTTTCCTGCTCGTCTGGCTCGGGCTTGCAGTCGGTGCGCTGCTTGCCGCTTTCGCCTCCTGGGCGCTAGCCTCGGCGCTGCTCGGAGGAGTCATTCCGCTGGAGCGACCCTTGTTTCAGGCGCTCGCGACGATTGCGCTGTTCCCCTGCTTTTGCTGGGTGCTGGTCCGCATCCATCGCGGCGTGGTGCACTAGGAGCCCGCATGCAAAGCTGGAAGGACAAGGACCAGGACCGCGGCAAGCTGTTCAGCCGGCGCGCGGCGCTGCTCGCCGGCGGCAAGATGCTGCTGCTCTCGACGTTGGTTGGGCGGATGTACTACCTGCAGGTTGTCGAGTCCGACAAGTACCAGAAGCTCGCCGAGGACAACCGTATCAACCTTCGTCTTCTGGCGCCGCCGCGTGGCGTGATCTACGATCGTCACGGCGAGATCCTCGCCCACAACCAGCAGAACTACCGGGTCGTCGTGGTGCCGGAGCAGGTGAGCGACGTGACCCTGGCGTTGGATGCGCTCTCGGAAGTCATCGAGGTGCAGGACTTCGTCCGCAGGCGCGTCATGCGCGAGATCCGGCGCAAGCGCTCTTTCGTTCCGATCACCGTGCGCGACAACCTGACCTGGGAGGAGGTGAGCCGGATCGAGCTCAACGCCACCAGCCTGCCGGGGATGCAGATCGAGGTCGGCGTGACGCGGGCATATCCCTTCGGCCCGTCGGTCGTGCATGCCGCGGGCTATGTCGCGGCGGTCGCCGAGAACGACCTGACCGGCGATCCCTTGCTCGAGCTGCCGGACATGCGGATCGGCAGGAGCGGCATCGAGCGCCAGCACGATCAGGCGCTGCGCGGCACCGCCGGGACCAGCCATGTCGAGGTCAACGCTTTCGGCCGCGTCATCCGCGAGCTCAGCCGCGAGGAAGGTCGGCCGGGCAAGGCGCTGACGCTGACCCTCGACATGGGGCTGCAGAGCTTCGCCAATTCCCGGTTGGCGAGCCATGAGAGCGCGACCTGCGTGTGCCTTTCGATTCCCGAGGGCGAGATCCTCGCGCTGGCGAGCCATCCGGCCTACGACCCGGTGCCGTTCGGCCGCGGCCTGACCAGCGCCGAGTGGCAGGAGCTGCTGCACCACCCCTACGGCGCGCTCAACAACAAGACGATTGCCGGACAGTACCCCCCAGGCTCGACCTTCAAGATGACCGTGGCGCTGGCGGCGCTCGAGAGCGGCATGATCTCGCCGAGCCAGCGGTTCTCCTGCCCCGGTCACTTCGTGTTCGGAGACCAGAAGTTCTTCTGCCACTGGCATAAATATGGAGGTCACGGCTCCGTCGACATGGCGGAGGCCATCGCTAAGTCGTGCGATGTCTACTTCTACAAGGTCGCGCTCAAGGTCGGCATCGAGCGGATCTCGGCCATGGCCCGGCGCCTGGGACTCGGCGCACCGACCGAGCTGGACATTCCCGGCGAGCGCTCCGGCCTCGTCCCGACGCGTGAGTGGAAAAAGGCGACGACAGGCGACATATGGCACCAAGGCGAGACGGTGAACCTCGGCATCGGCCAGGGCTACATCCTGACGACGCCGCTCCAGCTTGCGGTGATGTCCGCTCGGATCGGGAGCGGGCTTGCCGTGAAGCCGCGGCTGACGCGTGCGATCGGTGGCGTGCCGGTGGACGTGCCGCTCCCTGAGTCGCTGGGTCTCTCTCCGCAGAACCTGGCGGTCGTGCGGGCCGGCATGCACTGGGTGGTCAACAGGGAGGGCGGAACCGCGTTCAAATACGCGCGCATCAAGGAACCGGGGCTCGAGATGGCCGGGAAGTCGGGGACGGCGCAGGTCAGGCGCATCACCCAGCGCGACCGCGACATGAAGAACACCGACACCAAAAAATGGGAGTGGAAGTATCGTGAGCACGCGCTGTTCGTGTCCTACGCGCCGACCCACGCCCCCCGCTACGCCTGCGCCGTCGTCGTCGAACATGGAGTCGGCGGCTCCGGCGTCGCCGGCCCGATCTGTCGCGACGTGCTGCTGGAGGCGCAGAAGCGCGACATCATGAGGAGCGGCGGCGTCAGGATGGCCCGCGCCGACTAAGCGGCGTCGAGCCCCATCAGCGAGCGCGCGAAGGCCGTGGACTCGAACGGCCGGAGATCCTCCGCCGACTCTCCGACCCCGACCGCGATCACCGGGATCCTGAACGCGTCGGCGAGCGCGACGAGCACGCCGCCCTTGGCGGTGCCGTCGAGCTTGGTCACGACGAGGCCAGTCAGCGGCAGCGCTTTGGAGAAGACCTCTACTTGATTGTGCGCGTTCTGGCCGACGGTTGCATCGAGCACCAGGACGGTATCGTGCGGCGCGGTCGGGTCGAGCTTGCGGATGACGCGGACCAGCTTGGCCAGCTCCTCCATCAGATGCGCCTTGTTGTGGAGGCGGCCGGCGGTATCGATCGCCAGCACGTCGACGCCGTCTCGCCTGGCGCGCTCGAGCGCCTCATAGGCGAGTCCGGCCGAGTCCGCGCCGGCGGCCCCGGCGACGACCGGCACGCCGGCCCGCCCGCCCCAGGCCTGGAGCTGCTCGACAGCAGCGGCCCGAAAGGTGTCGCCGGCAGCCAGCATCACGGAGAGGCCATCCGCTTTCCAGCGATGGGCGAGCTTGCCGATCGTCGTCGTCTTGCCGCTGCCGTTGACACCGACGACAAGCACGACGTGCGGCTTGCGGGCAGGTTCCGGCCGAAGCTGCGAGGCGACGGGAGCCAGGATCTCGGCGGCGGCGGCAGCAAAGGCCTCGCGGACCTCGTCACCGGTCACTTCCTTGTCGAAGCGCTCGCGTCGCAGCCGTTCGACCAGCTTCGCCGAGGTGGCGACGCCGAGATCGGCCTGGATCAGGGTTTCCTCCAGCTCATCGAGCATTGCCCGATCCAGGCGCCGCTTGGTGACGAGAGCGGAAATGCCTTGGGTGAGGCGGGTCGCGGTCTTGCCGAGCCCGGCCTTGAGTCGCGAAAGCCAGCCGGTCACGAGATCGGACGGCCGAGGAGGCGATCGCCGTCGCGGGCGGCGAGATGCAGCGAAAGAACCGTGCCGGGCGTGCCGCCGTCGATCGCGACCGGCGAGAAATCCTCGGCGCGGGCGAAGGCCTCGGTCTCGACCACGGCACCTACGGTGCGGCCGATCTGCCGATCGAGATGACGGAGAAGTGCAGCCGATCCGGCGTCGCGCAGTCGCTGGGCGCGGATCTTGCGCGCCGGCTTCGGCACGGGGGGCATCCGCGCGGCCGGCGTGCCTGGACGCTCGGAATAGGGGAAGACGTGGAGATAGGCGAGATCCATCTCCTCGACAAGGGCGAGGGTGTTCTCGAACATCGCCTCGCTCTCCGTCGGAAAGCCAGCGATCAGGTCTGCGCCAAAGGCGATCTCGGGGCGGAGGCTGCGCGCGCGGCGGGCAATGGCGAGCGCGTCGGCTCGGGAATGGCGGCGCTTCATGCGCTTCAGCACGAGGTCGTCGCCGGCCTGCAGGCTCAGATGCAGATGCGGCATCAGCCGCGGCTCCTCGGCGATCAGGCGCCAGAGATCCTCGTCGATCTCCACCGGATCGAGCGATGAGAGTCGGAGGCGCGCGAGGTCCGGCACCTGGGCCAGCACACGGCGCACCATCTGGCCGAGCGACGGCTTGCCTGGAAGATCGACGCCGTAAGACGTGATGTCGACGCCGGAAAGGACGATCTCCGGATAGCCGGCATCGACCAGCGCCTGCGCTTGGCGGGCGATGACGCCCACCGGCACCGAGCGGCTGGCCCCGCGCCCGAGCGGAATCACGCAGAAGGTGCAGCGATGATCGCAGCCTTGTTGTACCTGCACGACCGCCCGGGCCTTGCCGTCGAAGCTCTCGATCAAGTGGTGCGCGGTCTCGCGCACGCTCTGGATGTCGTTGACGCGCACGCGAGCTTCCGCGGGAAGGAAGCCTTCGACCGTCAGCTTCTCGGAATTGCCGATGACCTGATCGACCTCCGCCATCGCGGCATAGCGTGCCGGATCGATCTGCGCGGCGCAGCCGGTGACGACGATGCGCGCCGTCGGCCGCTCGCGGCGGGCGCGGCGGATCGCTTGCCGCGCCTGGCGCTCCGCCTCGGCGGTGACGGCACAGGTGTTGACGATGACGGCATCGTCGAGCCCGGCGGCGCCGGCAAGGCCGCGCATCACTTCCGACTCGTAGGCGTTGAGCCGGCAGCCGAAGGTCAGGACATCGAGCCCGGACATGGATGTCCTATGCCGCGTGCTGAATGTCGAAGGTGCCGGTGAAGGCCGTGGCGACGGGGCCGGTCATTATCACATGGCCGTCCTTGAGCCACTCGATCTCGAGCGCGCCCCCGTCGAGAACGACGATCACCCGACGCTCGACGAGCCCGCGCCGGACGGCGGCGACGAGCGTGGCGCAGGCGCCGGTGCCGCAGGCACGCGTGATCCCAACGCCGCGCTCCCAGACGCGCATGCGAATCTCGGTCGGCGACTTCACCTGCGCCACCTCGATATTGGCGCGCGCCGGGAACAGCTTGTGCCGCTCCAGCGGCGGCCCGAGCGCGGCGAGGTCCACCGCTTCGGCATCAGCAACGAAGAAGACCGCGTGCGGGTTGCCCATGTTGACGCCGACGGGATCGGAAAGCTGGCCAAGATGGATGCCGAGATGCAGCGTGTCCTTGGGCTCGGCGAGGGGGATGTCGCGCCAGTCGAGCTTGGCCGGGCCCATGTCGACGGCGACACGGCCGTCGGCAGCCGCCTCGGCGTCGAGAAGGCCGACCACGGTCTCGATCACCGCATGGTCGCGGCCTTTCTCCGCCATCAGGAGGCTGGCGACGCAGCGCGCTGCGTTGCCGCAGGCCTCGACCTCGCCGCCATCCGCATTGCGGATGCGCATGAACGCATCGGCGAGACCCGCGCGCGGCGGCTCGATGACGATGAGCTGATCGCAGCCGATGCCCGTGCGGCGGTCGGCAATCCGTCGCGCTAACCCGTCATCGAGCGCAAGCGATTGATCGCGCGCGTCGATCACGACGAAGTCGTTGCCGAGCCCGTGCATCTTGCGGAATGCGATCGCCATCGCCGGCCTTATAGGCCCGCCGCGCAGACCCTGTCCATGTGTGTCGGAGGTCGGGCGAAGCGCCCGCCCGGCAAGGTCAGCCGACCTTGTAGTAGTCCAGATATTCCTGGATCTGTTTCTTCTGTGCCGGGTGGAGCAGGAAGAATCGTGCCGCGAGACCTTCGTCGTCGACGCGCATGACCAGCACGTCCGCGTCGAAGTCGATGTTGAACTTGTCGTCCTTGAGCTTGATCGTCACGCGTGAGCGCTGCTTGGCGATCAGGCCGCCATTATAAGGGCCGACAAGGATGCCCTGCGTCGACCAGTTCTTCAGACGATAGTTCTTGCCGTCGATGATGACAGCCGCCTCGCCGCGAGCATCCACGCGTGGCGCCTTGCGCCTATTGGCGCCCGCATCTTCGGTGAAGAAATTCTTGATCTGCTTGAACATGGCTCCCACCTCACCGGGGCGGCAATTTCCCTGAGAAAGCTCGACGCCCTGATGCGAATCACTTAGACCTGATGCGAATCACTTAGACAAGTCTGGAAGACCCTAACCGAAAGTCAAGCGGAAAGGAGCGAATTCCTTTAGTGATTCCTGGGACTTAGCTAAATTACCCACAATCCCACAAGACCAAGCGTAACAACGCTTAACCCGCCTTATTCACAGCGATCATGAATAGCTGATTTTTCGCGGCAATTGAGAATCGAGGCTGCCACGGTTTCAAAGGCTTGCGATATCAGCCATGTGAGCGCCCACTTAGTTTTCTTGAGAATAGCTAAAATCATCGTGAATAAGCTCGGTTAAGCGCCCACTAGGTGTAGCGGGCCAAGTAATCCTGGACCTGTTTCTTGTCGGCAGGGGCGAGATAGTAGAAGGGGCTGTCCCAGATAACTACCTGAGATGACGCTTAACCCATTGTTTGATCTGGGTTAGTTGCTTGGATGGGTCACTGGTGTTGAAGCGCCACTCGCACTCTTTCAAGAATAGCCCGAAATG
>Ga0194132_10001228_pt1 | contig 51996 bp, 57 predicted proteins | sample TA2KigOf80mmetaG_FD_148612 | JGI IMG/M metagenome (GOLD analysis project Ga0194132, IMG submission 148612) | Freshwater microbial communities from Lake Tanganyika, Tanzania - TA2015054 Kigoma Offshore 80m | ecosystem: Environmental > Aquatic > Freshwater > Lake | place: Tanzania: Lake...
CGGGTCGACGCGCAGGGGTCCGCGCTGGCACCCGCCGTAGCCGCGCCCCAGCACGTGCACGGCGCGCCCCCGCGCGGCCAGGCGCCGGGCCAGCGCGAGCGCCACGGGCGTCTTGCCCGCGCCACCCGCCACCACGTTGCCGACGCACACCACCGGCACCGGCGCGCGCCACGGCCGGGTCAGCGCCCAGCGCAGCCGGCCGGCGCCGGCGTAGAGCGCGGCGGCCGGCGCCAGCAGCCGCACGGCCGCGCCGTCGTGACGCCAGAAGTCAGGGGCGCGCATCGTCGGTCATGGCGTCGATGAGCGGCTCGATCACCGCCATCGCGGCATCCAGCGCGCCGGCCCCGGCGTGGGCGGTCAATTCCGCCGCGCCACCCCAGCGCGCCGCGAACACGGGATCGAGCAGCAAGTGCACCAGCGCGCCGGCTAGGTCCTCGGCGTCGTTCACGCGGGCGCCGCCGCCCGCCTCCGTCAAGCCGCGCGCGAGTTCGGCGAAGTTGTCCATGTGCGGGCCGAACAGCACCGGCCGACCGAGCCGCGCGGGTTCCAGCGGGTTGTGCCCGCCGTGGCGGATCAGCGAGCCACCGACTAAGGCGACGCGCGCCAAGCGGTAGAACAGACCGAGCTCGCCCAGCGTATCGGCCACGTAGACCGCGCCGTCCGGCCCCTCGCCCGCGCCGCGCCGCCGCGTCGCTAGGCCGTGGTCGGCGACGAGTCGCGCGACGGCCGCGCCGCGCTCCGGGTGGCGCGGCACCACGATGGTCAGGAGTCCCGGGATGTGGGGCGATGCGCGGACATGCGCGTTCGCGATCATCGCCTCCTCGCCCTCGTGGGTGCTGGCCGCGACCCACACTGCGCGCCCGGCCGTCGCCCGTTCCAGATCGGCGAGCGCGCGTTCGTCGCAGGGCAGCGGCGGCGCCGCGGCCTTCAGGTTGCCCACCGCCTGGACCGCCGGCGCGCCGAGGCGCTGGAACCGCTGAGCATCCGCGCGGCTTTGCGCGAGCACGGCCCAGAACGCGCCCAGCACCGCGCGCGCGGTGCCTGGCGCCCACGACCAGCGGTGGAACGAGCGCTGCGACAGCCGTGCGTTGACCACCACGGCGGGAACCCCACGGGCGCGCAGGGCCGTGAGCGTGATGGGCCACAGCTCGGATTCGACCCACAACGCGAGACCGGGCCGCCAGTGTTCGAGGAAGCGCACGACCGCGCCCGGCAGGTCGAGCGGCGCGAACTGGTGCAGCGCGCCCTGGGGCAACAGTTCCGCCAGCAGCCGGGCCGAGGTCACCGTGCCGCTGGTGACGAGCACCGTGCACGCCGGCCGGCGCGCGCGGCAGCGTTCGATCAGCGGCAGGACCGAAAGCGATTCGCCGACGCTGGCGGCGTGGACCCAGATCAGCGGCCCAGTTGGGCGGGCGCTTCCGGCTTGGCCCAGGCGCTCGGCCACGCGCGCCGGGTCCTCCTTGCCCTGGCGCTGGCGGCGGCGCAGCAGGACCGGCGCGAGGGGCGCGGCGAGATGCGCGCCGGCGCGGTAGAGCGAAAGCCCGATCACGCGCCGGCGCGGGCGGGCGGGGGTGCCGGCTCAATGGTCGGCGCTCCCAGCCGGCGGTCGGCCTCGGCGGTGATCGCGTTCAACCGGTCCTCGACCGTGCGGCGCGCCGCCTCGACCGCTGCCGGGTCGGCGTCGCGCGGCACGCGCACCGGCTCGCCCACAATCCACACGCCGCGGCCGAAGGGCAGAGGCACCACGAAGCGGTCCCAGCTCCGCATGACCAGGCGGCGCGAGCAGGCGTACGACACCGGCACGATCGCGCGGCCCGACAAGCGCGCCAGATCGACGACGGCGCCGGCGACGCGCATGCGCGGCCCGCGCGGCCCGTCGGGCGTGACCGCGACGGTGACGCCGCCCGCCAGCGTGCGCAGAAGCGCGCGGAAGGCCGCCGTGCCGCCGCGCGTGGTCGAGCCGACGATGGCGTGATGCCCGAAACGGCCGATGGCGCGTGCGATCAGCCGGCCGTCTGCGTGGTCCGAGATCAGCATGCCGATCGGCCGGCCGCGCGGCCACAGCAGCGGCATCATCAGCATGCGGCCGTGCCAGAACGCACCGATCGCCGGCTCGTCCACGTCGCGGAACCACGCCAGGGTCGCCTGGTTGACGGTCTCCCAGCGGCCGGTGGCGCGCACGAGCCGGATGTAGCCGGCGATCAGCCGCCGGAGCAGCGCCTGCGCCGGCCCCGAGCGCAGCGTGCGCTTGAACGGCGTCATGCCCCCGCGCGCGCGATGGCACGTCCATCGTCCTCGATGTCGCGCAGATCGCGCGCATACAGCCGGGCGTAGACGCCGCCGCGCGCGATCAGCTCGGCGTGGGTGCCGCGCTCGACGATGCGGCCGCCGTCCATGACCAGGATGGCGTCGGCGCCCAACACAGTGGCCAGCCGATGCGCGATGACGATGGTCGTACGGCCGGTACGCAGTCGATCGAGGGCGGCGCGTACCGCCTGTTCGGATTCCGAATCGAGCGCGCTGGTCGCCTCGTCCAACAGCAGGATCGGCGCGTCGCGCAGCATGGCGCGCGCGATGGCGATGCGCTGGCGCTGGCCGCCCGACAGCGCGGCACCTTGTTCGCCCACCACGGTGTCGTAGCCGGCGGGCAGCGCCATGATGAAATCATGCGCGGCGGCGGCGCGCACGGCGGCTTCGACTTCGCTCTCGCCCGCCCCCGGCCGGCCATAGAGGATGTTGGCGCGCACCGTGTCGTTGAACAGGCTCGCCTCCTGGCTGACCAGCGCGATGGCGCCGCGCAACGAGGCGAGCGTCATGCCGCGCACGTCCTGGCCATCAATGGTCACCGCGCCCCGGTCCGCGTCGTAGAATCGCGGGATCAGGTTGAGCACCGTCGACTTGCCGGCACCCGAAGGGCCCACCAGGGCGACGGTACGCCCGGCCGGCACCTCGAACGTCACGCCCTTGAGCGCTGGGCGGTCGCCATAGGCGAACCGCACGTCCTCGAAGCGAACGACGCCGCGCGCCACGCGCAAGGGCCGGGCGTCCGCGCGCTCGGCGATCGCGGGCGCGCGGTCCAGCAGCGCGAACAGCCGTTCCGCCGCCGCCAGGCCTTCCTGCAGGTGGGCGTTCAGGTTGGCGATCGACTTGAGCGGCTGGTAAGCGAGCAGCAGCGCCGTGATGAACGAGAAGAACGCCCCCGGCGTGGTTGCGCCGCCGATCACCTGCCAGCCGCCGTAGAGCACGACGACCGCGATCGCGAGACCGCCGAGGGTTTCCATGATCGGACTGGCGATCGCCTTCACCCGGAGCGCCTTGGTGATGCGCTGGAAGAGTTCGTCGGAGAGGGCGGCGGCCCGCGCGGATTCGCGCGTCTCCATGCCGTAGGCCCTGATCGTGCGTATGCCTTGGATCGTCTCGGCCAGGAACGCGCTGAACCGCCCGACCGTGTCGTACGCCCGGCTGGAGGCGCGCCGCGTGCGTCGGCCGATGCGCACGATCGGGGCGAGGGCAAGCGGGAACGCGAAGAAGCTGACCGATGCTAGCAGCCAGTCCTGGTAGAACATGAGCGCGACGAGAGCGATGACCGTGAGGGTGTCCTTGACCAGGCCGGTCAGGGCGGTTGAAACGGCCGCGCGCACGAAGTTTGCGTCGTTGGTGAAGCGGGCGACCAGTTCGCCGCTGGGGGTCGCGTGGAAGAACGGGAGGTCGAGGCGCACGAGATGAGCGTAGAGCCTGGCCTGGAGATCGGCGACGATGCGCTGGCCCACGTGGTTGAGCAGCACCGTCTCGGCGAACCCGGCGATGCCCTTGACCACGAACAGGCCGACGACCAGGGCGGTGACCAGCACCAGAAGATCGCGGTTGCGCGCGACGAAGATCTCGTTGAGCACCGGCTCCATCAGCCAGGCGTAGCCGGCAGTCGCGCCGGCGCTGATCGCCATGCAGAGCGCGGCGATGGTGAGCCGGCCAACGTGCGGCCTGACCTCGGTGCGCACGAGCCTCTGCACCAGCGATCGTCCGCCTGCGCGTCGTCGCGTCACGTCCGTGGAATCCTCCGGCAATCGGGAGGCAACGGTATCACGGCGGTCCGGAGCCGACCAACGCATGGCTGAGGCGGGCGACCAACGGCGCCGCTGGTCGAAGTACTACACGGCCAAGCGCATCGGCCAGCAGTGGCTGCAGGTCGACCTGCTGAACGGGCTGCCGGGCACGCGCGTGATCGAGATCGGCCCCTATCTGGGCCTGGTCACCGCGATGCTGGCGCACGCGGGCTACGACGTGACGATGCTGGATCACGGCCCGCGCCGGTTCGCGCGCCCAGCCACGCCGCATATCGAAGCGGACCTCTTGACGCTGGAGCCCGCGCGCGTCCAGGGCTTCGACACCATCCTCTGCTGCGAGACGCTGGAACACCTGCCGTGGGGTAGCGTACCGGCCGTGCTGGCCACGCTGCACGGCTCGGGCGCCCGGCACCTCGTCGTCTCGGTGCCCTACGAGGCGTTCCAGATCGGCCTGTCGTTCTACGCGAACCGGCACCACGCGGAGCACGCGCTGCAGGTCAAGAAGCTGCGCTTCCTGCGCCGCTTCCGCCCTCTGCCCGACGGCGGCCATCAGTGGGAGATCGGCTACCGCGGCCATTCCCTGCGTGGGTGGGAACGGACCTTGACCTGCGCCGGCTGGCGCATCGCGCGGCGCGCCTTCACGCACCCGTGCCGGTCCGTGTTCCACGTGGTGCAGCGGCGCTGAGCCGATCTCTACCGTCCCGCCACCGTCATGCCGTCGACGCGCAACGTCGGCGCGTCGACGCCGTAGCGGAACGTCAGGTCGTTGGCCGGCGTGGCGTGCCGGAACATCTCGCGCAGATTGCCGGCGATGGTGACCTCGCTGACCGGGTGGGTCAGCTGTCCCTGCTCGATGCGGAAGCCCACGGCGCCCCGGCTGTAGTCGCCAGTCACGCCGTTGATCCCCATGCCGATCAGCTCGGTGACGTAGAACCCGTCGGCGATGTCGGCCATGAGCGCGGCGGGCGTGGCCGAACCCGGCTTCAGGTAGAGATTGGCGACGGCGCCGCCGGGCGCGTGCCCCGTGGTGCGCTGGCCCAACTGGCGTGCCGAGCGGCAATCGAGCAGCCAGGTCGAGAGCACGCCGTCCTCGACGATGGCCCGGCGGGTCGTCGCCACGCCTTCGCGATCGAAGGGGCGCGAACGCAGCCCACGCTTGCGGTGCGGATCGTCGACGATGCGCGTGCCGGCGGCGAACACCCGCTGGCCGAGCTTGTCCTTCAGGAAGCTGGTGCCGCGCGCGATCGCCGGGCCCGCGATGGCCGAGGCCAAGTGCGAGAGCATGCCGCGCGAAACGCGTGGGTCGTAGATGATCGGGGCCTTGGCGGTCGCCATCGGGCGCGCGCCGAGCCGGCGCACCGCGCGTTCCCCGGCGCCGCGGCCCAGGGCGACCGGATCGGGCAGATCGGCGGCGAAGCGCACGGCGACGTGATCGTAATCACGCTCCATGGCGTCCGCAGGGCCGGCCAGCACGGAGACGCCGAACGATGTGGTCGTGCCGGTGCCGGTGCCGGCGAAGCCGTTGCTCGCTACCATGGCGAAGCGGTGCCGGCTCCAACCCGCGTCGGCGCCTTCGGAGTTGGAGACGCCGGGGACCGCGCGCGCGGCGTCCTCGGCCGCCGTGGCGAGCGCGGTCAGGCGTTCGGGCGTGGGCTCGACGGGGTCGTCGAGATCGAGGTCGGGCCAGGCGCGCGCCAAGTCCTCCGGCTCGGCCAGGCCGGCGTAGGGGTCCTCGGGCGCGGCGCGCGCCATGGCCAGCGCCCGCTCGACCACGTCCGCGAGCGCGTTCGCGCCGAGATCGGTGGACGAGACATGGGCGCTCCGCTTGCCGACGAACACGCGCAGGCCCAGGTCGCGCCCCTCCGATCGCTCCACGCCCTCGAGCGAACCGAGCCGGCGCGCTATGGAGACGGAGATCGCATCGGTCAGCGTGGCGTCGGCCGCGTCGGCTCCGGCGCGACGCGCGCGGCCGATCACGTCATGGAGCCGGTCAAGGTCGTTGCTGTCCGTCATGGCCTCTAGATAGGCGGATCGTCGGTGCCACGCCAGCCTCACATGCCGCGCGGCAGCCAGCGCGCCAGCACGGCGAAACCGAACAGGGCGATGCCGGTGGCCGCGAACACCGAGGGAAGCGGCAGGAAGCTCAGGAGCGCGGTGAAGATCGCGGTGGGGATCAGGCCCGCCATGTCGCGGTAGGTGCCGAACACCATGGTCATCTCGGGCCGTTCGCGCGCCTTGACCGCGCGCAGGAACGGGATGTGGCACACCGCGTCGAGCGAGACCATGGTCAGGGCCGACACCAGGAGCAGGCCGGCGCCCACCCAAGGCTGGTCGAACAGCACCGCCACGCCCGACGTCGCCGTGGCGGCGATCGCGAACAGCGCCATGAAGAACCGGCGCAAGCCCACCTGGCGCCCGATCCAGCCCATGACCGGCGTGATGAACAGGAACGCGGTGCCGCAACTGATGAGCAGGGCGCCGGTCTGCGGCGTCTCGCCGGCCTGGACCATGTAGATGGGCGCGTAGATGAAGAACATCACCCACCACACCTCGCGGCCGAAGTTGAGGAACCAGGCGAGCACGAGCCGGGGCTGGACGGCGAACCGGCGCACGTTGCGCCAGGGTGCCGCGTGGGCCGTCGCGCCGCCGGCCAGCGGGTCGCCGAGCGGCAGGCGGAACAGGTAGAGCAGGAACAGTGCGGCGCACGCGGCGCTGAAGGCGAAGGCGACGCCGCGGCCGGCGTCGGTCGCGAGCGTGACGCCAAGGAAGGGGCCGAGCGACCAGGAGAAGGCCGAGCAGAACGTGCGCAGCGGCTCGGACCGGCCGAGCTGGCGCTTGGGGATGTACGCCATGATGTAGAGGCTGATGCCGACCGTGGCGCAGCTCATGGCGAACAGCCGCATCATCTGGCCGGCGACCCAGCCCGGCGCGCTGAGCGTCGCGTAGCAAAGGGTCGAGGCGATGAGCAGCACGGCGCCGAAGGCGTAGATGCGGCGCACGCGGAACCGCCGCACGAGCCAGGGAATCGCGAAGGTCGACGCGAGCGCGACCCAGCCGACGCCCGTGTAGAGCGCGCTCACGTCGCGCGCGTTGCCCATGACCTCGAAGGCGAGCAGCGGGATGACGGTGGCGAGCGAGGCGCGCGCCAAGCCCTCGATCGCCGTGAGCACAGCGAAGGACCACGGCCCCGGCGTGGCGAGGGCGTGGTAGGCGCGGGCGAGGGGGCGGGCGGCCATGGGCGGATCGGCGCCTGTTTAGGGCGCGCGGCCCGCGGCCGCAACGGTATCTCAGCGGCCGATCGGCTTGTCGAAGACGGTGTAGAGCGGCGCGAAGCCGAACTTCTGGTGCGACGCCATGGCGATGCCGTTGCGGTTGATCGCGCGGATGCGCATGCGCTTGAGCCCCAGCGCGGCGCAGTGATCCTCGCACGCCTGGTAGAGCCGCCGCGCGATACCCTGCCCGCGCGCCTCGGGCGCCAGGTAGATGTCCGAGACGTAGCCGAAGTCCTGCCATTCGGCCTTGATCGAGACGTCGGAATCGTGGTCGCGCCAGCACCCCGTGAACCCCACGGGCCGGCCGTCCTGCTCGGCGATGAAGAAGGCCCCGTCCTTCGCCGCCACCTCGGCCTCGGTCTCGGCCAGGTAGGCGGGTGTCGCTTCCGCGGCGGTCAGCTTGCTGGGATCCACGCCGCGTTCGTGCTCCTGCAACGCGTCGAGGAAGGCGCGGATCGTGGCGCGATCCTCGGGGCGGGCCCGGCGGATGGTGATGGTCATCCCCACAGCCGCTCGACGCCGTAGGCGTCGAACGCCTTGTCGAGACTGATGATCGGGATGGATTCGACCAAGCACTGGGCGATCAGCATCCGATCGAAGGGATCGCGCAAGGGCCCGCGAAGCCCACCGGCGCGTTGGGCGTGAGCCAATGTGATCGGAAGAGCTTGAAACCCCTGGGTGCCCACCGCCGCCGACACATCGGCCGCCACGTCGGCCGCTCCGGGCAACTTGCCAAGGCGGTGTTTCGTCGTGATCTCCCAGCCGGTGGCCGCGCTCACGTACACGTCTGTCCCCGGGGTACCGATGAGCTTGCGCTGCGCGCCGGGCAATCGAGGGTCACCGTCGAGCCACCAGAGGAAGGCATGGGTATCAAGCAGGATCACGACGACTCGGGCTCATGACTCCCAGGCCGAGAGTTCCTCCTCAGGCAAGGGCTCGAAGAACGCCTCGTCGCAGCACGCGCGGCCCTTCATCGCGCCGAACCTGCGCCCTTCGGGCACGCGCAACGGCTCGAGGCGCGCGACGGGCACCTTGCCGCGCAGGATCACGATTTCCTCGCCGCTGGTCGCCCGCGCGATCAGTTTCGAGAGGTTCGTCTTGGCTTCATGGATGGTGAAGGTCGTCACGGAGCAAACTTAGCTAATCTACTTAGCTAAGGCAAGCCGGCGAACGCTACTTCCAGATCGGCGTGCCCGAGCCGGGCAGGCCGAGGCCGGGCCATTTGCGCGTCACGGTATCGATGACCTCGTCGGACATGCGGATCACGCGGCCCCAGTCGCGCGCCGTCTCGGGCGGCATCTTTGCGGTGGCGTCGAGACCGATCTTGCTGCCCAGCCCCGAGACGGGGCTGGCGAAGTCCAGGTAGTCGATCGGCGTGGACTCGACCATCGTGATATCGCGCGCCGGGTCCATGCGCGTGGCCACCGCCCACATCACGTCCTTCCAATCGCGCGCGTCGATGTCGTCGTCCACCACGATGATCCACTTGGTGTACATGAACTGGCGCAGGTACGACCACACGCCCATCATCACGCGCTTGGCGTGGCCGGCGTACGCCTTCTTCATGCTGACCACGGCGATGCGGTAGCTGCAGCCCTCGGGCGGCAGCCAGAAATCGACGATTTCGGGGAATTGCTGCTGCAGCAGCGGCACGAACACCTCGTTGAGCGCCTGGCCGAGCACGCTGGGTTCGTCGGGTGGACGACCGGTGAACGTGGTCAGGTAGATCGGATCACGCCGCATGGTGATGGCGCTGATGGTGAACACCGGGAACGGCTCGACCGCGTTGTAGTACCCGGTGTGGTCGCCGTAGGGGCCTTCGTCGCCGTGGGCGTCGAGCGCGACGTGGCCTTCCAGCACGATCTCGGCCTCGGCCGGCACCTGAAGCGGAACGGTGACGCAGGGGACCAGATCGAGCCGCTGGCCGCGCAGCAGCCCGGCGAACTTGTACTCCGAGAGCGTATCGGGCACCGGCGTCACCGCCGCCAGGATGGTGCCCGGGTCGGCGCCGAGCACGACAGCCGCAGGCAAGGGATCAGGCCGCGTGGCCTTCCAGCGCGCGTGGTGCTGGGCGCCGCCGCGATGCTTCAGCCAGCGCATCAGCGTGGTGTTCGGCCCCGTCACCTGCATGCGGTAGATGCCCAGGTTCGGCTTGTCCGTGGCGCCGCCGCCGGGTCCCTGGGTCACCACCAGAGGCCAGGTGATGAGCGGCGCCGGTTCGCCGGGCCAGCAGGTCTGGATCGGCAGGCGGCCGAGGTCGATGTCGGCACCCCGCAGCACCACCTCCTGGCACGGCGCGTGGCCGACGGTGCGCGGCGTCATGGCCAGGATCTCGCGCGCCAGCGGCACCAGCTTCAGCGCGTCGCGCCAGCCTTCGGGCGGCTCCGGCTGGCGCAGGAACGCGAGCGTCCGGCCGATGGCGCGCAGCTCCGCCGGCTCGCGGTTCATGCCCCAGGCGACCCGTTCGACCGTGCCGAACAGGTTGGCCAGCACCGGCATGGGGTTGCGCGCCCCGTCGGCGCCGACGATGTTCTCGAACAGCACGGCCGGCCCGCCCTCGGCCAGCAGGCGGGTCTGGATCTCGGTCATCTCGAGGACGGGCGAGACCGGCGCCGCCACGCGCGCGAGCCGGCCGGCGCCCTCCAGCCGGGCCATGAAGTCGCGCAGCGAGCGGAAGGCCAACGCTATTCCGTCGCCGCGGCGGCACCGACCGCGCCGGGAAGGGAATCGTTCGCCGCCATGACCCTTGCTCGCCCTCGCCGCGCGGATGGGACTTGAGGTATAGCACGGCCGACAAGAACCAGCGCGAACGGGGCGAGGGTGGCGAGTTATCTGGAGGAACGGGCGATCCGGGTCGCGTTGGCGAAGGGATATCCGTTCCCGGCGGCCGAAGGTCGTGCCTGTTCGTCGCCGGCACGGCGTATCCGGTGGTCCGCCTGGGCGAAGGCGGCTTCGCCGACGCGACCCTGCGCGCGGGCGGCGAGGAAGTCACCGCCGAAGCCGTGCTGCGCCATCACGGCTGCCGCGAGCGGCCGACGCTCGAGGAACGGGTCGCCGTGCTGGCCTACGGCTCGAACGCTTCGCCCGAGCAGCTCGCGCGCAAGTTCGCCCGGTTCGGCACCGACGTGGCCATCCCGCTAGTGCGCGGCCGCCTGGCGGGTTTCGACGTGGTCTACGCGCCCCACGTGGCGCGCTATGGCGCGATCCCGGCGACCTTGGCGCCCGCGCCCGGCACGTCCGTGGCGGTCGCCGTGCTGCATCTGACCGCCGCCCAGGTCAAGCGCATGCACGAGACCGAGTTGTCGGCCGGCAACTACGTCTATGGCGAGCTTGCCGGCGCGGCCTGGGCGCCCGAGATCGGCGCCGCGCCGACGCGCATGTCCGCCTACGTCGCCGTGCACGGGGCGCTCGGGCTGACCGGGGCGCCGCTCGCGCTCGCGGCCGTCCGGGCCGAAGGGCGGACGCTGGCGGCCATGGCCAAGCCAGCCGTGCTGGCCCTGGCGCGCGACCGTCTGGCGCCGGGCATGGACCTGGACGACTTCATCGACGACATGGTGCGCGTCGCCCATGTGCGCGCCACGCGCACCCGCGCGCTGCGCGAGGCCGCCCTGCCCCTCACCGTGCCCGGCCTGCGGCCGATCGAGGGCTGAGGCGCTTGCGCGCGGCGCGGCGCGCGGGCATGGTCGCGCGCCCTGCCGCGAGGTTGCCCCCTTGGCGCACCCGGATGCCACAAGCGACGATGCCCCCCTGCGGGGGCGCCGGCTGATCGTCGCCACGGCGATGCTCTACGGCCTCGGCATCGTCTGGGGCCTGACCTACCCGATCGCCAAGGTCGTCACCGAAGCGGGCGCGCATCCCGTGGGCATGGCCCTGCTGCAGGCCGTGATCGGCTGCCTGTCACTGGCGCCGATCGCGCTGGCGCGCCGTCGCCCGCCGCCGCTGACGCGCCGGCACGTCCCGGTCTACGTCATCGCCGGCACCCTGGGCACGGCGCTGCCGAGCTGCGTCTGGTTCTGGGTCGCGCCGTTCCTGCCGTCGGGCCTGGTCGCCATCCTGATGGCCCTGGTGCCCATGATGACCCTGGGTCTCGCGCTGTTGCTCGGCGTCGAGCGATTCGAGTCGAAGCGCACCGTCGGCATCCTGTGCGGCATCGTCGCCGTCGCCCTCATCGTCGTGCCGGATACCAGCCTGCCCGAGCGCGCCATGGTGTGGTGGGTCCTGATCGGCCTGGTCGTGCCGCTGTGCTATTCGACCGAGAACGTCTTCTTGACCCTGCGCCGCCCGGCGGACGTGGAATCCGCGACGTTGCTGTGCGGGATGATGTGGGCGGCGACTGTCCTGCTGCTGCCGGTCGCGTGGGCGACCGACGGCTGGGCCTGGTTCTCCTGGCAGGAGGATCGCACGGGATGGTTGTTCCTGGGCCTGGCGGCGATCAACGTCTTCGCGTACCTGACCTTCATCGAAGTCATCCGCATGGCCGGGCCGGTGTTCGCCTCGCAACAGGGCTACATCGTCACGATCACCGGCGTGCTGACCGGCATGATCTTCCTGGACGAGACGCACAGCGGCTGGGTCTGGGTGGCCACGGCGATCATGATGGCGGGCCTGTTCCTGGTCACGCCGCGCCCGCACCTGAAGGGTTAGACCCAGCGCGCCAGCAGCAGGCCCGCCGCGACGATCCCGCCGAGCTCGACGTTGGAGCGGAACAGGGCGTGGCAGCGGGCTGGGTCGTCGATGGCGAGGCGCAGCACCTGCCAGGCCAGGTGCGCCGCCGCCGGCGCGAGGAACGCGAGCGCCGCCCAACCCAGCCCGGCCAGCTCCGCCGCGGCCGCGATGCCGACCCAGGCGAGCGCGTAGAACGCCGCCACCCAGGGCCGCGTACGAGCGCCGAGCGCCAGCGCGGACGAGCGCACCCCGATCGCGGCGTCGTCGCGCTTGTCCTGGTGGGCGTAGATGGTGTCGTAGCCGAGCGTCCAGGCGATGCACGCGCCGTAGAGCACGAGCGCCGGCGCGGCCAGGGTGCCGGTCGCCGCGGTCCAGCCGAGCAAGGCGCCCCAGTTGAAGGTCAACCCGAGCAACGCCTGCGGCCAGTCGGTGAACCGCTTGGCCAGCGGGTAGACCGCGACCGGCACCAGCGACAGCGCGCCCAGCAGCACGGCGTTGGCCGGCAGTTGCACCAGCACCGCCAGCCCGGCCAGCAGCAGCACCGCCAGGAACGCCAGCGCCTGGGCCACGGAGAGCGCGCCGCTGGCCAGCGGCCTGTCGCGCGTCCGTTCGACCAGCCCATCGATACGCCGGTCCGCGATGTCGTTGACGACGCAGCCGGCGGCGCGCATGACCAGCGCGCCCAGCGCGAACAGCACGAACAGCCAAGCCTCCGCCCCGGCCAGGATCAGGCTCCACCAGCACGGCCACAGCAGCAGCCAGGTGCCCGCCGGCCGGTCGAACCGGGCCAGCCGGAGATAGGGTTGCAGGCCGCCCGGGGCCGCCGCGACCAGCCGGGACGTGTAAGGGATTCTGGCGTGTCCTGTTACGTCGGCCATGGTGTATACCGCCAAGCTTCCGCCAGAATGCCGGAACGCGCGATGAACACAAGCACCGAGACCGGCGCGCCGTCCGGGGCCGTTGCCCCGGCGGTCCGGCTGTTCGTCACGGCGGCGTTGGCGCCTGACGCGGTCATCGTGCTGGAGCCGGAGCAGGCACATTATCTAACTCATGTGATGCGCCGGGGCACGGGCGACACGGTCGCCCTGTTCAACGGCCGCGACGGCGAATGGCGCGCGCGTCTGGAGCGCACTGGCCGGCACGGCGCCAGCGCGCACGTCGGGGCCCGATTGCGGCCCCAAGGCACGGAGCCCGACGTGTGGCTGCTGTTCGCGCCGATCAAGCGGGCCCGCCTGGACTATCTGGTGGAGAAGGCGACCGAGCTGGGCGTCGCCGCCCTGCTGCCGGTCATCACCCGGCGCACCGTGGTCGAGCGCGTCAATGTCGAGCGCCTGGCGGCGCACGCGCGCGAAGCGGCCGAGCAGACCGAGCGGCTGAGCGTGCCGGTGGTGCACGCGCCGCGACCGCTGGATGCCATCATCGCGTCCTGGCCGCCCGAGCGGCGCCTGCTGCTGTGCGACGAGAGCGGCGCCGGCGCGCCGATCGTCACGGCGCTCGGGCAAAGGGGCGCCGCCGCCGCGCCGTGGGCGGTGGCGATCGGACCCGAGGGCGGTTTCGACGCCTCGGAACGCGCGGCGCTGGCGGCGTTGCCCCAGGCGCTGCCCGTCGGGTTGGGGCCGCGGCTCCTGCGCGCGGACACCGCGGCGCTGGCCGCGCTGGCCTGCTGGCAGGCGGTGCTGGGCGATTGGCACAAGGCGCCGCGCGCCGGATAGAAAATCAGGGAAGGGGAACGCGATGTCGGGACCGTCGAAGGTGTCGAGCGAGCCGATCACCGAGCACCGCCAACTCGTCGAGGCGATCGCGCGCGGCTCCAAGCCCCGTTCGGCCTGGCGCATCGGCACCGAGCACGAGAAGTTCGTTTTCGGGCTGACCGACCACAAGCGCGTGCCCTACGACGGGCCCGCCGGCATCCGCGCCCTGCTGGAGGGGATGCAGCGCTTCGGCTGGCAGCCGACGCGCGAGGGCGACACGATCATCGGGCTGAACCAGGGCGACGAGAACATCTCGCTCGAACCCGGCGGCCAGTTCGAGCTGTCGGGCGCGCCGCTCGGTTCGATCCACGAGACCTGTTCCGAGGTCAACACGCACCTCGCCCAGGTGAAGGAGGTGGGCGCCGAGCTCGGCCTCGGCTTCCTCGGGCTGGGCTTCGATCCGACGACGCCGCGCGCCGAGGTGCCCTGGATGCCCAAGGGCCGCTACAAGATCATGCGCGCCTACATGCCGAAGAAGGGTGGCATGGGGCTCGACATGATGGTGCGCACGTGCACGGTCCAGGTGAACCTGGATTTCGGCGACGAGGCCGACATGGTCAAGAAGCTGCGTGTCGGCCTGGCGCTGCAGCCGGTGGCGACCGCGCTGTTCGCCAACTCGCCCTTCGCCGAGGGTCGGCTCAACGGCTTCCAGAGTCTGCGCGGCCACGTCTGGACCGACACGGACCCCGACCGCACCGGCGATCTGCCGTTCGCCTTCGAGCCAGGCATGGGCTTCGAGCGCTACGTCGACTACGCGCTCGACGTGCCCATGTACTTCGTCTACCGCGACGGGCGCTACATCGACGCCAGCGGCCAGTCGTTCCGCGATTTCCTGCAGGGCCGCCTGCCCGCCCTGCCCGGCCAGGCGCCGACCCGGACCGACTGGGACGACCACCTGACCACCCTGTTCCCCGAGGTGCGGCTGAAGCGTTACATCGAGATGCGCGGCGCCGACAGCGGGCCGTGGCGCCGGCTGTGCGCCCTGCCGGCCCTGTGGGTCGGCCTGCTCTACGACGACGCGGCGCTGCACGCCGCGTGGGACCTGGTCAAGGGCTGGACCGCCGGACAGCGTGCCGCGATGCGCGCCGACGTCGCGCGCCAGGGCTTCGCAACGCGCACGCCGGTGGGCCCGATGCTCGACCTGGCCAAGCGCGTGCTCGCCATCGCCGACGAAGGCCTGCGCCGGCGCGCCACGGGGTGCGGCACCCGGCTCGACGAGACGTGCTTCCTCGCCTCGCTGCACGAGATCGCCGACCACGGCCGCACCCCGGCCGAGGATCTGATCGCGGCGTTCGAGACCCGTTGGAGCCGCTCGGTCGAGCCGGTGTTCCGCGAGTACGCGTTCTAGGGATAGGCGTGGCCATGTGGCCCGACCGGCGTCTGCTGGACCTGTTCGGCATCGAGCGGCCGATCGTCCAGGCGCCCATGGCGGGGGCCGGCGGTTCGGCCGTGGCCATCGCCGCCGCCGAGGCCGGGGCACTCGGCTCGCTGCCCTGCGCGACCATCGACGCCGCGCAGGCGCGCGCCGAGCTGGGCGTCATCCGCCAGTGCACGGCTCGGCCCATCGACGTCAACGTCTTCTGCCACGCGCGCACTAAGCCGGACGCCGTGCGCGAAGCCGCCTGGCGCGCGCGGCTGGCGCCCTATTACGCCGGCCTCGGCCTGGCGGCGGACGCCGCGGCGCCCGCGGTCAACCGCGAGCCGTTCGACGACGCCCTGTGCCGCGTCATCGAGGAGGCGCGGCCCGAGGTCGGGAGCTTCCATTTTGGCCTGCCCGAACCGGCGCTGCTCGCCCGCGTGCGCGCCGCCGGCTGCCTGATCATGAGTTCGGCCACGACCGTCGCCGAGGCGCGCTGGCTCGAGGACCACGGTGTCGACGCGGTGATCGCGCAAGGGTCCGAGGCCGGCGGCCATCGCGGCGGCGTTCGCGGCGGGCGCCGCGGGCGTGCAGATCGGCACTGACTATCTGAAGACGACCGAATTGACGATCACGCCCATGTACCGCGCGCGGCTGGACGCGGCGCACGACGACGAGACGGCGTTGACTAACGTGTTCACCGGACGCCCGGCGCGCGGCCTGATGAACCGCCTGATGCGCGAGATCGGGCCGCTGGCGGCCGAGGCGCCCGCGTTCCCGATCGCCGGCGGCGCGCTGGCCCCGCTGAAGCAGGCGGCTGAGTCCCAGGGCTCGGCGGACTTCTCGTCGCTGTGGTCGGGCCAGGCCGCCGCGCTGGCCAAGCCCATGGGCGCGTTCGACCTGACGCGCGCCCTCGCCGAGGACGCGCTCAAGCGGCTTGGGCAGCTCGCCGCGGGGTAGAGCGCGACCGCCCGACCGCGCCGAACGTCAACGTGTAGAGGTCCAGGCCGGCGCGCTCAACCGGCGGCCGGGCGTGACCGTCGTGCCCGCCACGCCACGCCGAACAGGCCGAGCCCGACCAGCGTGACCGTCGCCGGCTCGGGCACCCCGATGGTGGCCCCGGCCTCGGTGAAGAAGCTGGTGCCGAACGAATCCGTCATGCCCTGGCCGGCGTAGTCGACCGGATCGAAGCCGGCGCCCGTGAGGGTATCCACCTTGAACACGTCGGTGCCCGCCAGACCGTAGAGGATGATGCCGTCGCTGCCGGTGGCCAGGCCGAACACGGCGTCGAACCCGAACGAGCCGATCGACGTCGCGCTCGGGGCGTCCAGGTCGATCTCGACCAGTTCGTTATCGGCGCCAATGATGCGCGCTGCCAAGTAGAACTTGCCGTCGTGGAACGCCAAGTCGCCGGCGGAGCCGAAGCCCATATCGAACGCGGTCGTCGCGACGCCGGTGTTGACGTCGATGGTGGAAAGATTGGTGTCTCGGAACCCGGCGGTGAAGATCGTGCCGTCGGACCTGAACACGAGCGCGTTGGGGCCGCTCACGCCATGGGCGCCGATCAGGGTCGCCGCCCCAGTGTTCTTGTTGATGCTGTAGAAATTGTCGAAGCTGACGCTGAACAGGTTGCCGTCGGGATCGAAGGCGATGTCGGTTATGGCCTCGTCGCCGACCATGTTCATCGTGCCGATGATGGTGACGTCGCCCGTCGCCACGTCAACCGTGCCGAGCGTGTTGTCCGCGTCGTGCACGAAGAGCAGGGGTCCGGCCTGCGCGGCCGAGGCCGCGACCAAGGCCACGCCGGCCAAGGCGATCGCAAAACTCCGTCGCATCGTGATAGCCCTCCTGTTTCTTGAAACCCCTGATCCGCCCCGTTCGCCAAGCTTCGTCAAGCTGGCGGCGATGCGCGCAATTCGCGTGCCAAGGGGCAAGGTCGAGGAGATTCACAGGCTTGATCGGGAGGGCAGCGCGCGGTTGTAAAGTTTTCCAACATATCCGGCGCGGTGCGTCCCGGAACGGGCGGGCGCGACCCGGCCGCGACACCGGTTTCCCGCCGACGCCGGTCGAGAGCGCCGTCGGGGTGATCTAGCCGGTGCCGCCGACCGTCAGGCCGTCGATCAGCAGCGTTGGCTGGCCGACGCCCACCGGCACGCCCTGGCCCGCCTTGCCGCACGTGCCGATGCCCGGGTCCAGCCGCATGTCGTTGCCCACCGCCTTGACGCGGGTCAGCACCTCGGGCCCGTGGCCGATCAGCGAGGCGCCCTTGACCGCCGGGCCGATCCGGCCGTCCTCGATCAGGTACGCCTCCTGGGCCGAGAAGACGAACTTGCCCGAGGTGATGTCCACCTGGCCGCCGCCGAAATTGACGGCGTAGAGCCCCTTCTTGACCCCGGCCCGGATCTCGGCCGGGTCGCGCCCGCCCGCCGCCATGTAGGTGTTGGTCATGCGCGGCAGCGGCACGTGGGCGAAGCTTTCGCGCCGGCCGTTGCCCGTGGGCCGCATGCCCATGAGCCGCGCGTTCTGGCGATCCTGCAGGTAGCCGACCAGGATGCCGTCTTCGATCAGGGTGGTGGCTGAGGTCGGCGTGCCTTCGTCGTCGACGGTCAGCGAGCCGCGCCGCCCGGGCAGGGTGCCGTCGTCGACCACCGTGACGCCGGGTGCCGCCACGCGCTGGCCCAGGAGTCCCGAGAACGCCGAGGTCTTCTTGCGGTTGAAGTCGCCCTCCAGGCCATGGCCGATCGCCTCGTGCAGCAGGATGCCGGGCCAGCCGGGGCCGAGCACCACGGTCATCGCGCCGGCCGGCGCGGGCACCGAGCCCAGGTTGACGCCCGCCTGGCGCAACGCCTCGTCCACCTGGGCGCGCCAGCGTTCGGGGCGCACGAAGGCTTCGTAGGATTCGCGCCCGCCCACGCCGTGCGAGCCGGTTTCCATGCGCTCGCCCTCGGCCGCCACGACCGAGACGTTCAGGCGCACCAGCGGGCGCACGTCGGTGACGTGGCGGCCGTCGGCGCGGCGCACGTGCACCACCTGCCATTCGCCGGTGATCGAGGCCATGACCTGGCGCACGCGCGCGTCCTTGGCGCGGGCGTAGGCGTCGATCTCCTGCAAGAGCTTGACCTTCGCCGCGAAATCGAGCGAGCCCAACGGGTTGTCGGGGGCGTAGAGCGCGCGGTTGGTTCCGGCGGGTGCCTCGGCCCATTTTCCGGCATGTCCGGCCTTCACCGCGGCCACGGCCACCGCGGCGCGTTCGATCGCCGCCTGGGACAACTCGGTGCCGTGGGCGTAGCCGGTCGCCTCGCCGGCGACGGCGCGCAGGCCGAAGCCCTGGGTCGTGTCGTAGCTCGCGCTCTTGAGCCGGCCGTCATCGTAGGCCAGTGCCTCGCTCAGCCGGTACTCGAAGTAGATCTCGCCGTCGTCGCAGCCGCGGAGCGTGTCGCCCAGCACGCGGTCGACGGCGGCAGCGTCCAGCCCGGCACGGTCGAAGAACAAGTCGGCGTGGCGGGCGTGGTCGGTCATGGCATCCTCGGCACGGGCAGGGCGTCGCGGTCACGCGCGATCGCGCCGCACGGTACTATGGCATATGGTCCCGCGCCTTCGCGATGCAATCGCGGGCGGGCTCGGACGGCTCGACGCAAGCCCTTGGGATAACGGCGGCTTTGCGCGGCGCGCGGGCCGGCTTGAGGCTTGTGGAAGCCATGACGCCTGTGTATGGTCCGGCCGTTCCTGGACGCGCGGGGGCGCGGGCCGGGAACCGAGTCCGGACGAAGGCACGGGGGCGATGCTGCAGTCACCGCGTGATGTCCGGCCGACCACCCTTTCAGGCGGGAGCGATCGGGAGACCATGGCTCTGGGACGAGGCGCGCGGATCGCTGCCCTTGCCACGATCTTTTCGGGCGTTGGCGGCGGCGCGGTCCTGGCGGGCCAAGTGCACGAATGGCAGACCGGCTTCCAGGAGCCGGCGACGTCGATCATGGCAGGCATCGTCGACTTCAATCGTCTGCTGGTGCCGATCATCGTGGTCATCTCGCTGTTCGTGCTGGCGCTGATGGCCGTGGTGGTGTTCCGCTTCAACGCGCGCAGCAACCCCAAGCCGTCGCGCACGTCGCACAACACGCTGCTGGAGCTCGCCTGGACCGTGATCCCGATCATCATCCTGGTGGTCATCGCGGTCCCCTCGGTGCGCCTGCTCTACCTGCAGGAGCGCATCCCCGAGGCGGACATGACCATCAAGGCGATCGGGCACCAGTGGTATTGGAGCTACGAGTACCCGGACCACGGCGGCTTCGCCTTCGACGCGGTGATGAAGGAACAAGCCGACCTGTTGGCCGACGAGCCGCGCCTGCTGGCCACCGACAACCGCATCGTGCTGCCGGTCGACACGATCGTTCGTGTGCTGATCACGTCCGAGGACGTGATCCACGCCTGGGCCGTGCCGGCGTTCGGCGTCAAGAAGGATGCCGTGCCGGGCCGCACCACCCAGGTCTGGTTCAAGGTCGACCGCGAGGGTGTCTATTATGGCCAGTGCTCGGAGCTGTGCGGCACCAACCACGGCTTCATGCCGATCCAGGTCGAGGTCGTGTCGAAGGAGGCCTTCGCGGCCTGGGTGCAGCAGGCCCAGGCGGCCTACGGCACGCCGACGACGACCGGCACGCTCGCCCAGGCCGCGTCGGCGACGACCCAGCCTTAGGCGCGCCGTGCGGGCGCGGATGAAACCTTCACGAATCGATTGATCACGGGGCTGTCACGATGAGCAAACCAAGCGCCATCTCCCACGATCACCATGACGATCACACGCCGCGCGGGATCGGCCGTTTCCTCTTTTCGACGAACCACAAGGACATCGGCACGATGTACCTGGTGTACGCGTTCGTCTTCGGCCTGATCGGGCTGGCGTTCTCGATCATCATGCGGCTCGAGCTGATGGAGCCGGGCGACCAGTACCTGGGCGGCGACTACCACCTGTTCAACGTGCTGGTGACCAGCCACGGCCTGATCATGATTTTCTTCATGATCATGCCGGCGTTCATCGGCGGCTTCGGCAACTGGATCGTGCCGCTGATGATTGGCGCGCCGGACATGGCGTTCCCGCGGCTGAACAACATCAGCTTCTGGCTGTTGATCCCGTCGGGCATCCTGCTGATCGCCTCGGTGTTCGTCGACGGCGGCACCGGCGGCGGCTGGACCATCTACGCGCCGCTCAACACCTACGGCGCGCCGGGGGCCGCGGTCGACTGCCTCATCCTGTCGGTGCATCTGGCCGGCGCCTCGTCGATCCTGGGCGCGATCAACTTCATCACCACGATCTTCAACATGCGCGCGCCGGGCATGACGCTGCACAAGATGCCGCTGTTCGTGTGGGCGATCCTGGTGACCGCGTTCCTGCTGCTGCTGTCGCTGCCCGTGCTGGCCGGCGCCATCACCATGCTGCTGACGGACCGCAACTTCGGCACCACGTTCTTCGATCCGGCGGGCGGCGGCGATCCGGTTCTCTACCAGCACCTGTTCTGGTTCTTCGGCCACCCCGAGGTCTACATCCTGATCCTGCCGGGCTTCGGCGTGATCAGCCACGTGGTGTCGACCTTCTCGCGCAAGCCGATCTTCGGCTATCTCGGCATGGCCTACGCCATGGTCGCGATCGGCTTCATCGGCTTCATCGTGTGGGCGCACCACATGTACACGGCCGGCATCGGCGTCGACACCAAGGCGTACTTCGTGCTGGCGACCATGGTCATCGCGGTGCCCACGGGCATCAAGATCTTCTCGTGGATCGCCACCATGTGGGGCGGCTCGATCAGCTTCAAGACGCCGATGCTGTGGGCGCTCGGCTTCATCTTCCTGTTCACGGTGGGCGGCGTGACCGGCGTGGTGCTGGCCAACGCCGGCATCGACACCGCGCTGCACGACACGTACTACGTGGTGGCGCACTTCCACTACGTGCTGTCGCTGGGCGCGGTGTTCGCGGTGTTCGCCGCGTTCTACTACTGGATCGGCAAGATCTCGGGCCGCCAGTATCCCGAGGCGCTGGGCAATCTGCACTTCTGGCTGACCTTCATCGGCGTGAACGTGACGTTCTTCCCGCAGCACTTCCTGGGCGTGGCGGGCATGCCGCGCCGCATCCCGGATTACCCGGACGCCTTCGCCGGCTGGAACATGGTCTCGTCGATCGGCTCGTACATCACCGTGGTCGGCATGGTCGTGTTCTTCGTTGTGCTGTTGCGCACGTTCTTCGGCGGCGCCAAGTGCGTCGACAACCCGTGGGGCGAGGGCGCCACGACCCTGGAGTGGACCGTGTCGTCGCCGCCGCCGTTCCACAGCTTCAGCCATCCGCCGCGCATCACGTCGTCGGGCCACTGACGGCCGATGACCGTCGCGGCGCACCCGGTCGGCGAGACGAGATCCGCGGCCGCGGGGGAACCCGCGGTCGTCGATTTCGTCGCGTTGCTCAAGCCGCGCGTCGTGGGGCTGGTCACCTTCACGGGCCTGATCGGCCTGATGATCGCGCCCGGCGACATGCACCCGGTCTTGGCGGCCACGGCGATCCTGTGCATCGCGGTGGGCGCCGGCGCGGCCGGGGCGTTCAACATGTGGTACGAGCGCGACATCGACGCGCTGATGCGCCGCACGCGGGACCGGCCCTTGCCGGCCGGCCGGCTGGAGCCCGAACCGGCGATCGCCTTCGCCATCGCGCTGGCGCTGGGCGCGGTCGGCATCATGGCCCTGGCGACCAACTTGGTGGCGGCCGCGTTGCTGGCCGGCAGCATCCTGTTCTACACCCTGGTCTATACCGTCTGGCTGAAGCGCCGCACGCCGCAGAACGTCGTGATCGGCGGCGCCGCCGGCGCCTTCCCGCCGCTGATCGGCTGGGCGGCGGTGACCGGCACGGTCGACCTCATGCCGCTGGTGCTGTTCGCGATCATCTTCTTGTGGACGCCGCCGCACTTCTGGGCGCTGGCGCTCTACCGGTCCGAGGATTACGCGCGCGCCGGCGTGCCCATGCTGCCGGTGGTGGCCGGCGCGGCGGCGACGCGGCGCCACATCCTGGGCTACGCCGTGCTGCTGGTCGCGGTGTCGCTGGTGCCCGGCGCGCTGGGCGCCGGCGCGCTTTACGTGACCGGGGCCGCGGTGTTGGGCGCGCTCTTTGTGCTGGGCGCGGCGCGCGTCGCGCTGACACGGGACGACGACGGTCCGGCGCGGCAGCTGTTCGGTTTCTCGATCGTCTACCTGGCCATGCTGTTCAGCCTCGTGCTGATCGACGGCGGCGTAGCGTGACGCGCCGATGGACGCCGTGAGCCAAGGCTTCGATCCCCGGCGCCGGCGGGCGCGCAACTTGGCGCTGGCCGGGTTGCTGGTGTTCCTGGTCGCCTTGTTCTACGCCCTGACCATCGTCCGCTTCGGGGGCCAGGGATGAGCGTGCTCGCCCTCCGCCGCCGTCGGATGACCGCCGGGCTGCTGGCCGGCCTGGTGATCGGCATGGTCGGGCTCGCCTACGCCAGCGTTCCGCTCTACCGGCTGTTCTGCCAGGTCACGGGGCTCGGCGGTACGACCCAGGTGGCCGCCGCGGCGCCCGCCGAGGCGAGCCCGGCCGCGGGCACGGTGACCGTGCGCTTCGACGCCAACGTGGCGCGCGGCCTGCCCTGGCGGTTCGCGCCGGTCGATGGCCCGCTGGCGGTACGCCTGGGCGAGACCATGCTGGCCAGCTACCGCGCGACGAACCTGACCGAGCATTCCATCACAGGCACGGCGACCTTCAACGTGGTGCCCGAAGCGGCCGGCCGCTACTTCAGCAAGATCGACTGCTTCTGCTTCTCCGAGCAGACGCTGCAGGCCGGTCAGACCGTCGACATGCCCGTCACGTTCTTCGTCGATCCCGCCATCGCGGACGATCCGAACACGCGCGACATCCGCACGATCACGCTCTCGTACACGTTCTTCGAGTCAACCGCCGACTAGCCGAGCCGTTTTCCGCACGAGGAGTTCTGTCATGGCCGATCCGCACGCCAAGGGACACCCTTACCACCTGGTCGACCCGAGCCCGTGGCCGGTGGTCGGCGCACTGAGCGCGCTGGTGCTGGCCGGGGGCGCCATCATGTTCATGCACGGCGCGACCTGGCTGGTCCTGGCCGCAGGGCTGCTCATGGTCCTGTTCACCATGTTCATGTGGTGGCGCGACGTCCTGAAGGAGGCCGAGGTCCAGGGCCATCATTCGCCGGCGGTGCAGATCGGTCTGCGCTACGGCATGGTGATGTTCATCGCGTCCGAGGTGATGTTCTTCGTCGCCTGGTTCTGGGCGTACTTCAACGCCGCCCTGTTCCCCGAGGTGCACACCGCGACCGGCGGGGTGTGGCCGCCCGTAGGCATCCAGACCTTCGATCCGTGGGACCTGCCGTTCCTCAACACCCTGATCCTGCTGACCTCGGGCACCACGGTGACCTGGTGCCACCACGAGATCCGCGAAGGCAACCGGGACAAGGCGATCTTCGCGCTGTGGCTGACCGTGCTGCTGGGCGCCACCTTCACGGCGGTGCAGGCCTACGAGTACAGCCACGCGGCGTTCGGCTTCCGCGAAGGCATCTACGGCTCGACCTTCTTCATGGCAACCGGGTTCCACGGCTTCCACGTGCTGATCGGCACGGTGTTCCTGTCGGTCTGCCTGTGGCGGCTCTATCAGGGCCACTTCAAGCCGGACCGGCATTTCGGCTTCGAGGCGGCCGCGTGGTACTGGCACTTCGTCGACGTGGTCTGGCTGTTCCTGTTCTGCGGCATCTACTGGTGGGGCCAATAGGTCGGTGGCGGAGCGGTCCTGGCCACCGCTGTCGCCGTTCGCGACCGGTCTGGCGGGCCGCTGCCCGCGCTGCGGCCAGGGCCCGCTGTTCGCCGGTTACCTGGCGCTCGCGCCGTCGTGCACGGTGTGCGGCCTGGATCTGACGCCGGCCGATAGCGCCGACGGGCCGGCGTTCTTCGTCATGTGGGGCGTGGCGGCGGTCGTCGTGCTGTTCGCCGGCCTGACCGAGGTGCTGTTCAGCCCGCCGATGTGGGTGCATCTGGCGCTGTGGATCCCGCTCACGCTGGTCGGCGCCGCGGTAATGCTGCGCCCGGTGAAGGGCCTGATGGTCGCCCTGCAATACCGGCACCGTATCGCCTTCGACGATCCGCACGGCTGACCTTGCGCAGGCTGGTCGTGGCGAGTGTGTCGGCCGGCCTCGGCGTCGCGCTGCTGATCGGGCTGGGTACCTGGCAGGTGCACCGGGGGGCATGGAAGGACGGCCTTCAAGCCGCGCTCGACGCCCGTCTGGCCGAACCCGCCGTGGCGTTGCCGGCCACCATTGACGAACCCGCGGCCTGGATCGGCCGCCGCGTGGTCGTGGCGGGGATCTTCGACCATGCGCGCGAGATGACCGTGCTGCGCGCGGCGGTGGACGGCCGCTCGGGCTACCGCGTGGTCACGCCCTTTCGCCGCGCCGACGGCACCGTTCTTTTGGTCGACCGTGGCTGGGTTCCCCTCGATCGGCGCGACCCCGCGACCCGGCCCGAGGGCCAGATCACCGGGCCCATCACCATCCAGGGCGTCGTCGGCGCCGGCGGTCGGCGCGGCTGGCTGACGCCCGAGGACGATCCGGCCGCGGGCACGTGGTTCACCGTCGATCCGGCCGCCATGGCCGCCGCCGCCGGTGTCCAGGCGCCGCCCTTCGTGATCGAGGCCGCGCGGTCCGCCGGGTCCACACTGCCCGAGGGCGGCCAGACCGTGATCCGCCTGCGCAACGATCACCGCGGCTACGCTGCGATCTGGTACGCGCTTGCCGCCGTCCTGGCGGTCGTCTATGTGGTTTTCCTTCGCAGCGAGCGTCGGAGCCGCGCCGCATGAGCGCGAACACCTCGGCCTACACCGCGCTGGAGCGGCGCTACGCCCGCATGAGCCACGTGGCCGGCGCGCGCGGCATGTTGTCGTGGGATCACCAGACCATGATGCCGGTCGGTGGCGCGGATGCGCGGGCCGAGCAGATGGCGACGCTCGGCGTCATCGAGCACGAGCTGGCCACCGATCCGGCGCTGCCCGATCTGTTCGCCGCCGCCGAGCAGGAGCCGCTCGACGACTGGCAGCGGGCGAACCTGCGCGAGATGCGCCGGCGCTGGCGGCACGCGACCGCGCTGGACGCCGATCTGGTCGAGCGCGTGTCGCGTGCCGCCAGCGCCGGCGATCTGGCCTGGCGCGCCGCCCGTCCGGCCAACGACTTCGCCGGCTTCGCCCCGGCGCTCAGGGCCGTGCTGGCGGTGGTGCGCGAGGTGGCGGCGCGCAAGACCGAGGCGCTGGGCCTGGCGCCCTACGACGCGCTGCTCGACGAATACGAGCCCGGCTTCGGCGCGGCCGAGGTGGACGTCCTGTTCGCCGACCTGGAGCGCTTCCTGCCTGATTTCCTGGGCCGCGCGCTGGAACGCCAGCGGGCACGCCCGGCGCCCGAACGGCCCGGCGGCCCGTTCCCCGTGGAGCGCCAGCGCGCGCTCGGCGTACGGCTGATGGAAGCGGTCGGCTTTGATTTCCACCACGGCCGGTTGGACGTCAGCCTGCACCCCTTCTGCGGCGGCACGCCCGACGATGTGCGCATCACCACCCGCTACGACGAGAGCGATTTCACCTCGGCGCTCATGGGCGTTCTGCACGAGACCGGGCACGCCATGTACGAACGCGGCCTGCCGGCCGCCTGGCGGCACCAGCCGGTCGGCGAGGCGCGCTCGACCGGGATGCACGAGAGCCAGTCCCTGCTGATCGAGATGCAGGCGTGCCGGGGGCGCGAGTTCCTGGGCTTCGCCGCGCCGATCATGCGCCAGGCGTTCGACGGCGACGGTCCGGCCTGGCACCCGGACAACCTCTACCGGCTCTATACGCGCGTCGAGCCGGACTTCATCCGCGTCGACGCCGACGAGGTGACGTACCCGGCGCACGTCATCCTGCGCTACCGGCTGGAACGCGCCATGATTGCCGGCGATCTGGCGGTCGACGATCTGCCCGGGGCGTGGAACGACGGCATGAAGCGGCTGCTGGGCATCGTGCCGCCCACCGACACGCTGGGCTGCCTGCAGGACATCCACTGGGCCGACGGCGCGTTCGGCTACTTTCCGACCTACACGCTCGGTGCCATGGCGGCGGCGCAGCTTTTCGCCGCGGCCCGACGCGCCGAACCCGGCATTCCGGCGGCGCTCGAGCACGGCGACTTCACGCCCCTGATGGCTTGGCTGCGCGCCCACGTGCACGGCCAGGGTTCGCTCCTGGGCGCGCCCGAGCTCATGACGCGCGCCACAGGCCAGCCGCTGGGGGTCGCCGCGTTCGAGGCCCATCTCGAGGCGCGCTACCTGTCATGAGCGTGGCCCGGTCCAACGCGGCGCGCTACGTCTCGACGCGCGGTCGCGCGCCCGTCCTCGGCTTCGACGATGCGCTGCTGGCCGGCCTGGCGCCGGACGGCGGGCTCTACATGCCCGAGGCGTGGCCGACGCTCGACATGGCCGGCCTGGCCGGGCTCGACTACGCCGCGCTGGCGGCCCGGGTGATGGCGCCGTTCGCCCAGGACGCCATCGACCAGCGCGAACTCGAAGCCCTGATCCGCGACGCCTACGCCGGGTTCGACCACCAGGCCGTCGTTCCCTTGGTCCAGATCGACACGGACACCTGGCTGCTCGAGCTGTTCCACGGCCCGACGCTGGCGTTCAAGGACCTGGCGCTGCAGGTGCTGGGGCGCCTGTTCGACCGCGCCCTTGCGGCGCGCGGCGAGCGCGTCACCATCGTCGGCGCCACGTCGGGCGACACCGGCTCGGCGGCGATCGCCGCGTGCCGCGACCGCGCCAGCATGGACGTGGTGATCCTGCACCCGAAGGGCCGCACGTCCGACGTGCAGCGCCGCCAGATGACCACGGTGGACAGCGCCAATGTCCACAACATCGCCATCGAGGGCACGTTCGACGACTGCCAGGCCCTGGTGAAGGGCCTGTTCGCCGACGCACGGTTCCGCGACGAACAGCGCCTGGCGGCGATCAACTCGCTCAACTGGGCGCGCATCGCGGCCCAGGTGCCCTACTACGTCGCGGCGGCGCGCGCGCTGGGCGCACCAGGGCGCGCCATCGCGTTCGCCGTGCCCACGGGCAACTTCGGCGATGTGTTCGCGGGCTACGTGGCGGCGCGCATGGGGCTGCCCGTCGCCCGCCTGGTGGTGGCGACCAACACCAACGACATCCTGGCGCGCGTGCTGGCGACGGGCGCGTACCGGCGCGGCACCGTGGTGCCGACCTTGGCGCCCAGCATGGACATCCAGGTCGCGTCCAACTTCGAGCGGCTGCTGTTCGAGCTGGTCGGCCGCGCGGGCGCGCGTGTCCAGGCCTTGATGGACCAGCTGGGCAGCGCGGGCGGCTTCGACCTGGAGCCCGCGGCGCTGGCGGAGGCGCGGGCCCTGTTCGCCGGGCACCGCGCGGACGACGCGGCCATGACGGCGACCATGGCCGATGTCCACCGGCGGACCGGCCAGGTGATCGACCCGCACACCGCGTGCGGTGTCGCGGCCGTGGCCGCCGCCGCCGCCCCGCCCGGCACGCCGGTGGTCGTGCTGGCGACCGCGCACCCGGCCAAGTTCGCCGCGGCCGTGACGGGCGCGATCGGCCAGCCGCCGCCGGTGCCGCCCGCCCTCGCGGACCTGGCGGCGAGACCCGAACGCTACACGGTGCTGCCCAACGACCTGGGCGCCGTCGCGGCCTTCATCCGCGCCCGCACGGCTCGCGCCTGATCGGATCATCGCCCGTTAACTATAGGAAATGACCTAGATTTTACTTGGAGCGTCAGCGCGCTGGTTCCATCCGTGGTCCGCTTGGTCTAGGCTCGACGGCGATGGTCAAGGTCACGCGCCTGGACAACGGTCTCAGGGTCGCCTCGGACGCCATGCCGAGCGTCCACTCGGTGACGGTCGGTGTGTGGGTCGACGCCGGGGCGCGCGACGAGACCGCTGAGCTGAACGGCATCTCGCACCTGCTGGAGCACATGGCGTTCAAGGGCACCGAGCGCCGCAGCGCCATCGCCATCGCCGAGGAGATCGAGGCGGTCGGCGGTCACCTGAACGCCTACACCTCGCGCGAGCACACCGCCTACCACGCGCGCGTGCTGGCCGACGACGTGCCGCTGGCGGTCGATCTGTTGGCCGACATCCTGCGCCATTCGGTGTTCGACGCCGAGGAGCTGGAGCGCGAACGCGGCGTGGTGGAACAGGAGATCGCCCAGGTCGACGAAACGCCCGACGACCTGATCTTCGACCTGTTCCAGGACGCCGCGTACCCGGCGCAAGCGATGGGCCGGTCGATCCTGGGCACGGCCGAGACGCTGGGCCGCATGGACCGCGCCACGTTGCGTGGCCACCTGGACCGCGAGTACACCGCCGAGCGCATGATCCTGGTCGGCGCGGGCGCGATCGACCACGACCACTTGGTCGATCTGGCCGACCAGGCGTTCGGCACCATGGCGGCGAACGGCGGCCGGCCGGCGCGCGCGCGGCCCCGCTACGCCGGCGGCGAGAAGCACGACGATCGCGATCTCGAGCAGCTTCACCTGGTGCTGGGCTTCGATGGCCCGGGCATGCGCGATGACACCTATTACGCGACGCAGGTGCTGTCCACGGCGCTGGGCGGCGGCATGTCCTCGCGCCTGTTCCAGGAGGTGCGCGAGAAGCGCGGGCTGGCCTACGCCATCCAGGCGTTCGCCTCGTGCTACCTGGATGGCGGCCTGTTCGGCGTCTACGCCGGGTGCGACGCGCGCCATGGCGACGAGGTCGCGCGCATCGTGGTCGACCAGTTGGGCGCCATGGCCGACGCGGTCGACCAGGCCGAGCTCGGCCGCGCCAAGGCGCAGCTCAAGGCCGGCATGCTCATGGCGTTGGAGAGTTCGGCCGCGCGAGCCGAGCAGATCGCGCGCCACCTGCTGGTGTTCGATCGCGTGATCCCGGTGCCGGAGCTGGTCGCCCGCGTCGACGCGGTCGCGGCCGCCGACGTCGCGGCGATGGCACGCGCCATCGGTCGGGGCGAGCGTCTGACGCTGACCACGATCGGACCGCGCGATCGCCTGGCCACGCGCGACGAGTTGGCGCGCCGGCTGGGGTGAACCGTGTTCGCGTTCCTGCATCCGCGCGGGCGTGGGCCAGCCGAACCCCGGCTGGAAGGCCAGCGCGTCGTCCTGCGCCCGCCGCGCGCCAAGGACTGGCGCGCCTGGGCCGCGGTGCGCCGTTCGTCCCGTGATTTCCTGGCGCCGTGGGAGCCGACCTCGCCGGCCGACGCGCTGACGCGCGGTGCGTTCCGCCGGCGCGTGCGCAGCCACGCCCACGAGTTCCGGCGCGCCACCGCGATCACGTTCCTGATCCTCGGCCGTTCCGACGGTGCTGTGCTGGGCGGCATCACGGTGGCCGACATCCAGCGCTCGGTCGCTCAGGCGTGCAGCCTGGGCTACTGGATCGGCCGGGACCACGCGCGCCAGGGCTACATGCACGAGGCCCTGGGCCTGGTGCTGCGCCACGTCTTCGTCGACCTGGGTCTGCACCGGGTCAACGCCGCGTGCCTGCCGTCCAACGCCGCCAGCCAGGGCCTGCTGCGCAAGCTGGGCTTCCGCCAGGAAGGCTACGCCCGCGAGTACCTGCGCATCGACGGCCGTTGGCAGGACCACCTGCTGTTCGCGCTGCTGGCCAGCGAATGGGAACGCCCGGCGCAGACCGCCCGCGCGGCGGAGTAGAGCGAGCGTCGCGCACGCGGCTGAGCGGGTCGTCGGACGGCTCGTGCTTCGTGGCGCGCGTGGCCGCGCACCCCAGCGCCAGCAGGGCTTCTTGCGGAACGGATCGAGGCCCGTTCGTCCTGGGTAGGCGCGTAGCGCCGTATCGAAGGACGAGCCGCCCCTTACGCGTGGCCGGCGAGCGAGGACAGCTTGGTCGGGTCGACGCCGATGGTGCGGACGGCAGCGTCCCAGCACGCGTCCAGATCGCCGCCGAAGATCAGGTTCTCGTCGGCGCGGCACGTGAGCCAGCCGTTGTTCTGGATTTCGGTGTCGAGCTGACCCGGCGCCCAGCCGGCGTAGCCGAGCGCAAGCAGGCTGCGCCGCGGGCCCTGGCCGACGGCGATGGCGCGCAGCACGTCGACGGTCGCGGTCAGCGCGATGCCGTCGCGGATCTTCAGCGTCGCGTCCTGGTGGTAGTCGTCGGAGTGCAGCACGAAGCCGCGCCCGGTCTCCACCGGGCCGCCGAAGTGCACGCGGATGCCGGTCGACGGCACCTCGGGCTCGATGTTGAGCTGGCGCAGCAGATCGGGAAACTCGATGGAGTCGATCGCCTTGTTGATGACAAGCCCCATCGCCCCGTCGGCGCTGTGCGCGCACAGATAGATGACCGCGCGCTGGAAGCGCGGATCGCTCATGGCCGGCATGGCGACGAGGAGCTGGCCTTCCAGGTAGTCGTTCGACGTTTTCATCACTTCGGCTCGGGCACGTTGGCCCCCCACGACGAAAGTACACACCACCCGCGCCGGTCGTGACAACACATTCCTCGGCGCGCGAGCGACAAGTGATCGCGCACGCGCGCACCATCGTTGCCCTTCGCAACGACCGGCCGCATCGCTAATGTGACGAGCGCGTGAGGTCTCGAGGAGGATCGCAACGATGTCGGCGCCGAAACCGCTGTGGTCGCCATCGGCGGCGCGCGTCGCCGCCGCCAACGTCACGACGTTCCGCGCCACGGCGGCACGACGCTGGTCGGCCGAGCTACCGGACTTCGACGCGTTGTGGCGCTGGTCGATCGAGGATCGCGAACAGTTCTGGCAGAGCGTGTGGGACGACGGTCCGGTCAAGGCGTCGCGCCAGGCCGACCAGGTGCTGGTCGACGGCGACCGCATGCCCGGCGCGCGCTGGTTCGTCGGCGCGCGGCTGAATTACGCCGAGAACATGCTGGTGCGCCGCGACGACGCCGAGGCCCTGGTGTTCGTCAGCGAGTCCGGCGCGCGCCGCGCGCTGTCGTTCGCCAGGCTGAACACCGAGGTCGCTCGTGTCGCCACCTGGCTCGCGGCCGAAGGTGTCGGGACGGGCGACCGCGTCGCCGGCTATCTGCCCAACATGCCCGAGACCATCGTGGCCATGCTGGCCGCCGCGACCATCGGCGCGGTGTGGACATCGTGCTCGCCGGATTTCGGCGTGCGCGGCGTGCTCGACCGCTTCGGCCAGGTCGAACCCAAGGTGCTGTTCGCCGTCGACGGCTACGTCTACAACGGCAAGGCCATCGACGTCGCCGACAAGATCGCCGGCATCGTCGCCGAACTGCCCAGCCTCAGGCGCGTGGTGGTGATCCCCTACAATGGCGACGGGCCGTCGCTCGGCACCACGCTGGCGGCGGTCAAGGGCGCGCTGCCGTGGGCCGCGGCCGGCGCGGCCGGATCGTCGGTGCCCTTCGCCCAACTGCCGTTCGACCACCCGCTGTTCATCATGTACTCGTCGGGCACCACGGGCGCGCCGAAGTGCATCGTGCACGGCGCGGGCGGCACGCTGCTGCAGCACCTGAAGGAGCACCGGCTGCACACCGACGTGAAGCCGGGCGACCGGCTGTTCTACTTCACCACGTGCGGCTGGATGATGTGGAACTGGCTCGCCTCGGGCCTGGGGTCGGGCGCGACGCTGATTCTGTTCGACGGTTCGCCGTTCCATCCGGGGCCGGAGGTGCTGTGGGACATGGCGGCGCGCGAGAAGGTTTCCATCTTCGGCACGTCGGCCAAGTACATCGCGGCGCTCGACAAGGCGGGCTTCGAGGCGCGCGCCCACGACCTGGCGCACCTGCGCGCGGTGCTCTCGACCGGCTCGCCCCTGGCGCCCGAGCATTTCGACTACGTCTACCGCGCGATCAAGGCGGATGTGCAGCTCGCCTCGATCTCGGGCGGCACCGACATCATCAGCTGCTTCGCCCTGGGCAACCCGGTGGGGCCGGTGTGGCGCGGCGAACTGCAGACGCGCGGCCTAGGCATGGCGGTCGATGTGTTCGGCGACGACGGCAAGCCGATCGGCGGCATGGGCGAACTGGTGTGCACCAAGGCGTTCCCGTGCATGCCCATCGGGTTCTGGAACGACGCCGACGGCGCCAAGTATCACAACGCGTACTTCGCGCGTTTCCCCAACATCTGGCACCACGGCGACTTCGCCGAGATCACGGCGCACGGCGGCCTGGTCATCTCGGGCCGTTCGGACGCGGTCTTGAACCCCGGCGGCGTGCGCATCGGCACCGCCGAGATCTACCGCCAGGTCGAGGCGTTCGACGACGTGCAGGAGGCCATCTGCATCGGCCAGGACTGGGACAACGACGTGCGGGTCGTGCTGTTCGTGCGCATGAAGGACGGCAAGACCCTGACGCCCGAGCTGACCGACGCCATCAAGAAGCGCGTGCGCCAGAACTGCACGCCGCGTCATGTGCCGGCCAAGATCATCCCGATCGCCGACATCCCGCGCACCATCAGCGGCAAGATCACCGAGCTGGCCGTGCGCGACATCGTGCACGGCCGCGCGGTCAAGAACCGCGAGGCGCTGGCCAACCCCGCCGTGCTCGATCTCTACAAGGACATCCCGGACCTGAGGACCTGACCGATGGAGCTCCGCAACCTGGGCCGTTCGGGCCTGCGCGTCTCGGCCGTCGGCCTGGGGTGCAACAACTTCGGCGTGCGGCTGGACGAGGCCGCCTCGCGCAAGGTGATCCGCAAGGCCTTGGACGAAGGCATCACCCTGTTCGACACGGCCGACGTCTACGGCGGGCGCGGCGGGTCCGAGACGATCCTGGGCAAGACGCTGGGTGCCCGGCGCAAGGACATCGTGCTGGCCACCAAGTTCGCGCTGGCCATGGACGACGAGGACGTGCGCAAGGGCGGCGCGCGCCGCTACGTCATGGCCGCGGTCGAGGCCAGCCTGCGCCGGCTCAAGACCGACTGGATCGATCTCTACCAGATGCACGTGACCGATCCGCTGACGCCGATCGAGGAGACGTTGCGCGCGCTCGACGACCTGGTGCGCCATGGCAAGGTCCGCTACGTCGGCTGCTCCAACTTCTCCGCCTGGCAGGTGGTCGAGGCGCAGTGGACCTCGCGCGCACACGGCCTGCACGCCTTCGTCTCGTGCCAGGACGAATACAGCCTCCTGGTGCGCGGGCCCGAAACCGACCTGATCCCGGCGATGACAACCTACGGCCTGGGCTTGCTGCCCTACTTCCCGCTCGCCAGCGGCCTGCTGACCGGCAAGTACCGCCAGGGCAAGCCGATGCCCAAGGGTGCCCGCATCACCAAGGAGCCGCGCTACGGCGACGGCTACATGACCGAGGCCAACTGGGCAACCATCGAGGGCCTGCGCGCCGTCGCCGAGGGTCTCGGACTGACCATGGCCGAACTGGCGATCGGCTGGCTGCTGGCGCGCGCGCCGGTCGCCAGCGTCATCGCCGGCGCCACACGACCCGACCAGATCGTCGCCAACGTGCGCGCCGGCGCGGTCACCCTGGGCGCCGCCGACCTGGAGGCGATCGACCGCGCCTGCGGCCGGGGCTGAGCCCATGGGCCGCAAGGAGGTCGCCGCGTTCCTGCGCGCCAACGGCGTCAACACCGTGATTGCCGCCGGGCCCGACTAGGTCGGCACCGCGCGCGGCAAGCGCTTCACCGCCGACTGTTTCGTCGAGGCCATGGGCCGTAGCTTCCGCATGCCGTGGTCGATCCTGAACACGGGCGCCATGGACGAGGCCGCCCGCGGCGTGCTGGAGGGCGGCATCCCCGACGTGCGTGGCGCCCGACCTGACGACGCTGCGCCTGGCGCCGTGGGAGGAACGCACCGCCATCGTGCTGATGGACTGGACCTGGCCCGACGGCTCACCCTGCCCCTACTGCCCGCGCCAGGAGCTGAAGCGCCGCCTCGGCCTGCTGCACGCCGCCGGCTGGCGCGAGCGCGTGGCGCTGGAGCTGGAGTTCGTCGTGCTGCCGGTGCCGGTGGCCGAGATCCGGCGCGATCGCTGGTCCGACATCACGCCGGCGCAGATCGACGTGCACTGCTACTCGATCTACGAGGGCCAGTTCCTGGAACCCATGTACCGGCGCGTGCGCGACGCCTTCGGCGCGGTCATCGAGGGCGGCGGCCCGGAATGGGGCCCCGGCCAGTTCGAGATCAACCTGCGCGCCACCGATGCCCTGGCCATGGCCGACACGGTGCTGACCTTCAAGACCGCAGTGAAGCAGATCTGCGCCGGGCTGGGCGCTACCGCGACCTTCATGGCCAAGTGGCGCCACGATCTGTCGGGCAACTCGGGCCACATCCACCAGAGCCTGATGGACGCGAAGACCGGCGCCAACGCGTTCCACGACGCAGCCGATCCCCAGGGCATGAGCGCGCTGATGCGCCGCTACCTGGCGGGCCAGCTTGTGGCGCTGCCGCCCTCCACCCTGTTCCTGGCCCCTACGTCAATTCGTACAGGCGGCTGAAGGACGACACGCTGGCCGGGACCGCCGCGACCTGGGGCTTCGACAACCGCACCGCCGGCCTGCGCGCGATCACCACCGACGCCGCGGCGTGCCGCATCGAGCACCGCGTGCCGGGCGCCGACGTCAACCCCTACATCGCGCTGGCCGTGCTGCTGGCTGGCGGCATGATGGGTGTGGAGGACGCGCTGGACCCCCGCCGCCGCCGACCACGGGCAACGCTTACCACGGCGCCACGGGTGCCCGCGTGCCGGCCAGCCTGGCGGATGCGCTGGCTCTGGCCGACGGCCACCCGCTGACCCGCCGGCTGCTGCCGCCGGCGTTCGTCGACAACTACCTGACGGTCGCGCGGCTCGAGCTCGAAGCCTTCGCGACCCAGGTCACCGACCTGGAGCGCCGGCGCGGCCTCGAGATGGCCTGAGGCCCGTTCCCTACGTCGCCAGCGCGGCGGCCGGGCGGATGGCGCCGACGCGGCGGCCCTGGGTGTTGCCGATGCCGGGATCGGCGTAGCGGCGCAACGCCTCGTCCGTGCCGGCGGGAAGCGCGCCGAAGCGGCGCAGCAGCGCGAGGATCGCCACCTCGGAGGCGCGGCTGGCGCCATCGTCGATCTTGAGCGCGAAGCCGAGCCCCAACCGGGGCACGGCGGCGACGAACACACCTTCGGCCCCGGTCTTGACCAGCACGTCGCCGCGCGTCGCCTCGATCAGGGCCGTGCACAGGCGGGCGCTGCCGGCGATCATGAACGGCTCGGCGGCGACCGCGGCGCGCAGCCGCTCGATGGCCTGGCGCCGCGCCGGCGCGAGCCCCTGGGGGTCCGCGATGCGCGCCATGGCGCGCGCCAGGCCATCGAGCGGTACGCCCCAGGTCGGCACGCCGCAGCCGTCGATGCCCACGGGCGCGTGGTCGACGTCGGTGTCGGTCATGGCGCCGAGCGCTTCGGCCACGTGGCGCTGCACCGGATGGTCGGCACGGCTGTAGCCGTCGGTCGGCACGCCGAGGCGCCGGGCGAGCGCCAGGAACCCGGTGTGCTTGCCCGAGCAGTTGTTGTGCGTGCGGTCCGGCGCGCGGCCCGCGCGCACCAAGGCCTCGGCGCTGGCCGCGTGGACCGGCGCATGAGGGCCGCATTCCAGATCGCGCTCGGCCAGGTCCAAGCGCGCCAGCCAGGCGCCGACGGCGGCGACGTGGCGGTCCTCGCCGTTGTGCGAGGAGCACGACAAGGCGAGTTCGGCCGCCGAGACGCCGCAGGCATCGGCCGCGCCCGATTCGACCAGCGGCAGGGCCTGCAGCATCTTGATCGCCGAGCGCGGGAACACCGGCGCGGCCGCGTCGCCCAGCGCGAGCTCCACCGCGCCACCGGCGCCGACCACCACGGCGCGGCCGCGATGGCGGCTTTCCACCGTGTCGCCACGGGTGACCTCGACCAGGACAGGGTTGGCGTCGGGGTCCGACAAGGTCGCTTGCCTCGGCGCCTCGACGAAGGCAGGTTTGCTCATGCGGGGCTACTTCGGGATCGGTGTCGAAGGTATAAGCAAGCCGATGAACGTGGGCAATCTGTTCCGCTCCGCCCACGCCTTCGGCGCCAGCTTCGTGTTCACCGTCGGGCCGATCCTCGGCCGCTCGTCCGCCAAGTCGGACACCTCGCTCAGCGACGTCAACGTGCCCTACTTCGCGTTCCCCGACTTGGGGGCGCTCAGGCTGCCGCGCGGCTGCGCGCTGGTCGGCGTCGAGCTGCTGGACGAGGCAGTCGAGCTGCCGGTCTTTCGCCACCCGCGCTGTGCCGCCTACGTGCTGGGGCGCGAGCGCGGCAGCCTGAGCGCGGAGCTGGTCGCGCGCTGCGACCACATGGTCAAGATTCCGACGAAGTTCTGCATCAACCTCGCCACCGCCGGGGTGGTCGTCCTGTACGATCGGTTGATCAGCCTGGGCCGCTTTCCCGGCCGGCCCCTGGTTCCCGGAGGTGATCCCGTGCCCCTGCCCGATCACGTTTTCGGCGCTTCGCGCCGGCGTCTTCCCCTGACGTGAGTCGCTACGGTTCCACCCATCCGGACGCTGGATTCCTGTCCATCACATGAGTAAGGTTTCGGCCATGCGTTTGAGGATCGCCGCCGCGTTTCTGTTCGGCCTGGTTGCGTTCGCGGCCCACGGTCACGCCCAGCCGCCTTCGGTGGTCGGCGGCTCGGGCGATTGGACGGTCTACCAGTACCAGGACGGCGACACGTCGGTCTGCTACATGGCGAGCCAGCCGACCGAGGCCAAGGGCAACTACACCGACCGGGGAAAAATCTGGACCCTGGTGACCCACCGTTCGCCCGGCGAGAAGTCCGCCGTGGTCAGCATCATCGCCGGCTACAACTACGAGGATGGCTCGACCGTCAAGGTCAAGATCGGCGACACGACGTTCTCCCTGTTCACCCGGGGCGACACTGCGTGGGCCAACACCGCCGAGGACGACGGCAAGCTGGTCGCCGCCATGAAGAAGGGCAGCCGCATGACCGTCAACGGCGTCTCCTGGCGCGGTACCGAGACCACCGATACGTATTCGTTGTCGGGCTTCGCCAAGTCCTACGACGACGTGCGCAAGGCGTGCGGCCTATGACCGCGCCGGCCAAGGCGGCGGCGCGTCGCCACACCATCAGCGACGCGGAATGGGCGCTGCGCGTCGATCTGGCCGCGTGCTACCGGTTGATCGCGCGCTACGGCTGGACCGACCTGATCTACACCCACGTCTCGGCGCGCGTGCCGGGCGAGACCGAGCTCTTTCTGCTGAACCCCTACGGCCTGCTGTTCGACGAGATCACGGCCACCAGCCTGATCGTTATGGACATGGACGGCAACGTGGTCCATGGGGACTATGGCTGCAACGACGCGGGCTTCAGCATTCACAGCGCCGTGCTGGCGGCGCGTCCCGACATCGCTTGCGCCGCGCACACCCACAGCCGCGCCGGCGTGGGCGTGAGCTGCATGAAGGCTGGGCTGATGCCCCTGAACCAGCAGTCGATGATCTTCCACGAGCGGCTCGGGTACCACGACTGGGATCCGCAGACCGGCAACGTGGACGAGTGCGCCCTGCTGGCCCGCGACCTGGGAACCAACCCGGCGGTGATCCTGCGCAACCACGGTCTGCTGACGGTCGGGCGCACGGTCGCCGAGGCGTTCTGGTACCTGTACAACCTGGAGGTCGCCTGCCAGTTCCAGCTCGACGCTATGCAGGCGGGGACCGAGTTGATCCATCCATCGGCCGAGAGCGTCGCGCGCACGGCGGCCGAATTCCACAAGACCAACGCGTCCAAGGGCGATCTGGAATGGCGCGCGCTGCTGCGTGCGCTCGACCGCACGGACCCGTCGTTCCGGCAGTAAGGAACTACGTCCTGTAGGACGTGCCGCGCGCGCGTTCGAGTTCGCGCACGATGCTGGGCCATTCGAAGCCGGTGCGCGCGTGGCCCTGGGGGCCGAGGACCCTCAGACCCTGCTCGATCGTCTTGCGCCGCACCTCCTCGGGCGGCACGCAGAGACGCGCCCCGCCCGCCATGCCGTCCACCTGGTAGCGGCACGCGGCCTCCAGCCGGTGCATCCAGACGAAGGCCTCGGCCACCGTGGCGCCGACGCTCATCAGCCCGTGGTTGCGCAGGATCATGATCTTGCCGTCGCCCAGGTCGGCGATCAGCCGGTCCTGTTCGCCGGTCTCCAGCACCACGCCTTCGAAATCGTGATAGGCGAGGAAGCCCATCAGGATCAGCGCCTTCTGGCTGACCGGGAGCAGGCCGTCCGCCTGCATGGCCACGGCGATGCCGGCGCGCGTGTGGGTGTGCATCACGCAGTGCACGTCCGCGCGCGCCCGGTGGATCGCGCCGTGGATGATGAAACCCGCTGGGTTGAACGGGTAGTCCGACGGCACCAGCAGGCGGCCTTTGTGGTCGACCTTGAGCAGGCGCGAGGCGGTGATCTCGCCGAACATCATGCCGTAGGGGTTGATCAGGAACGCGTCCTCGCCGGGCACGCGCACCGAGATGTGCGTGCTGGATAGGTCCGACCAGCCGTAGAGGTCGGTGAGCTGGTAGGCGGCGGCCAGATCGACCCGCGCCTGCCATTCGGCGTCGGACACGGCGGGCGCGTTGCGTGCGGCGGTGGTGCGGGCCATGGGCGGTTCCTTCCTCGGCCGTGGTCCGCGTACGTTAGCGCGCCGACCGGATGGCGCGCCACACGCGCTCGGGCGTCGCGGGCATGTCGACGTGGCGCACGCCCAGGGGTGCCAGCGCGTCCACCAGGGCGTTCATGAAGGCGGGGCATGCGCCGATGGTGCCCGCCTCGCCGCAGCCCTTCACCCCCAGCGGGTTGCCGGTGCACGGCACCTCGTTGAACGCGAGGTCGATCATGGGCAGGTCGTCGGCGCGCGGCATGGCGTAGTCCATGAAGCTGCCGCTGAGCAGCTGGCCGCTCGACGGGTCGTAGACCGTGTACTCCAGCAAGGCCTGGCCGATGCCCTGGCCGATGCCGCCGTGCACTTGGCCGGCGACGATCAGCGGGTTCAGGATACGGCCGAAATCATCGGTCACCGTGTAGCGCACGATGGCGACCGTGCCGGTTTCCGGATCGACCTCGACCTCGCAGACATGGCAACCGTTGGGGTAGGCGTTGGCGGTGCGCCGGTAGAAGAACGATTCGTCGAGGCCGGGGTCCAGATCGGGCGGCAGTTTGGCCACGTTGAACGACGCCTTGGCGACCTCGACGATGGTCAGCACGCGATCGGTGCCGACCACGCGGAAGACGCCGCCGGCGAAATCGATGTCAGCTTCGCTCGCCTCCAGCAGGTGCGCGGCGATGCGCCGGCCCTTGGCGATGACGCGATCCGCCGCGCCCCACAGCGCCGGCCCGGCGATCTGCAGGAAATGGGAGCCGCCGTTGCCGCTGCCGGCCTCGGCGATCACGTCGGTGTCGCCCTCCAGCACGCGCACCCGGTCGATGGGGACGCCCAGGCGATCGGCCGCGAGTTGGGCGTAGCTGGTCTCGTGACCCTGGCCGTTCGAGATGCTGCCGACGATCAGGGTCGTGTCGCCCGAGGGATCGAACTTGACACGCGTGGTGTCGCCGGTGACATAGCCGGTGATCTCCATGTAGTTGGCGACGCCGAGCCCGCGCAGGCGCTGACGCCGGTGCGCGTCGGCGCGGCGCTGGGCGAACCCGTCCGCGTCGGCGCGGCGCACCGCGTCGTCCAGGTTCGTAGTGAAGGCGCCGCTGTCGTAGACCGAGCCAAACGCCGTGCGGTACGGGAACGCCGTATCCGGCACGTGGTTGCGCCGCCTGAGATCGGCCGTATCGCGGCCGAGGTCGCGCGCCGCCGCGTCGACCACCCGTTCCACCATGTAGGCGGCCTCGGGCCGGCCGGCGCCCCGGTAGGCGTCCACCGGCACCGTGTGGGTGAACACGCCGTGGACCTCGGCGTGGATCGCCGGGATCGCGTAGAGCCCGCTGAGCGTCCGCGTGCCCGATGTGGTCGGCGCGCCCAGGGCGTAGCCCGAGAGGTACGCGCCGAGCCCCGCGACCGTGCGCACGCGCAGACCCAGGAACCGGTGATCGGCGTCGAGCGCCAGCTCGACCGTGCTGACTAGATCACGGCCCTGGGTATCGGCGAGGAAGCCTTCCGAGCGTTCCGCGACCCACTTGACCGGCCGTCCGACCACGCGCGCGAGCCACACCACGAGGGCCTGGTCGGGGTAGATCATGCCCTTCATGCCGAAGCCGCCGCCCACGTCGGGCGTGATCACGCGGATCGTGCGTTCCGGTACGCCAAGGATGCCCGCGATCACCTCGCGGTGAACCTGCGGCCCCTGGTTGCACGTCCACAGGGTCGTCCGTTCGGTGCCCGGGTCGTACGCCGCCAGCGCCGCGCGGGGCTCCATGGCGTTGACCACCACCCGGTTGTTGACCAGCTCGACGCGCGCAACGTGCGCCGCGCCCGCGAACGCCGCCTCGGTCGCGTCCCGGTTGCCGATCTGCCAGTGAAAACAGACGTTGCCGGGCGCGTCGGGCCAGACCTGTGGCGCGCCGGCCGAGCGGGCGCCCGCCGTATCGACCACGGCGGGTTGCGGTTCGTAGTCCACGATCACGGCCTCGGCCGCGTCGCGTGCCGCCTCGGGCGTCTCGGCGACGATGGCGGCCACCGTCTGGCCGACGTGGCGGACCCGGTGCCGTGCCAGCAGGGGGAAGAACGGGCAGAACGGCCGGCTGCGATCGACGTTGCGGATGTCGACGTTGGTCGGAATGCCACCCAGGCCGGCGGCCTTGACGTCGGCGCCCGTCATCACGGCGAGCACACCGGGCATGGCCCGCGCCGCGCCGACGTCGAGGTGACGGATGATCGCGTGCGCGTGTGGGCTGCGGGTGAACACCAGGTGCGCCTGGTGCGGCAGCGCGACATCGGCGGTGTAGCGCCCGGCGCCGGTGAGGAAGCGGGCGTCCTCGCGGCGGCGGACCGGCGTACCGAAGCCCAGGGTCATGGCGCGATCCTCGTGGCGTGGGGTCCTGTTCGTATAGGGATCGGCGGCGGCGCCGACAACTCTCGCGCCCGTGTCACGACGCGCGGGCGCGCAGCCGCGTGCGGTGCCAGGTGTAGAGCCCGCTGGCCACGATGATGCCCGCGCCCAGGAAGGTGAGCGCGTCGGGAAAATCGCCGAACACCACGAAGCCGAGCGCGACCATGCACGGCAGTTGCACGTAGGCGAAGGGCTGCAGCAGCGACGCCGGCGCCGCGGTCAGCGCCTGGATGATGCAGAGGTGCGCCGCCGTGCCCAGCAGTCCGACCAGGGCCAAGAGACCCCACTGCTGCCACGTGGGCGGCACCCAGACGAAAGGCACCACAATGCTGAGCGCCACCGCGCCGACGGCGCCCGAATAGAACAGCGTCGTCGCGCCGGTGTCGATGGTGGACAGCACGCGCGTCGCGATCTGATAGCTGGCGTAAAGGCACGCGGCGCCCAGCGGGAAGGCGGCGTACCAGTCGACCGTGGCGATGCCCGGCCGCACGATGATCAGCACGCCGACAAGACCGGCGATGACGGCCGACCAGCGGCGGATGCCCACGGCCTCGCCCAGCACCACGGCCGACAGGATCGTGACGATCAGGGGCGCGGTGGAGCCAATCGAGTTGGCGTCCGCCAGCGGCAGATGGGTGTAGGCGGTCAACGCGCACAGGGTCGAACCGACCAGGAACGCCGAGCGCGCGAGCTGCAACGCCGGTCGCCGCGTCCGTGCGAGCGCCACAAACCCGAGCCGCAACGCCGGCGCCAGGCCGAGCGCCAGGAACAGCACGTAGCGCGCCCAGACGATCTGCAGCACGGGGATGTCGCGACTGAGCCACTTGGCCGCGGCGTCCATGAACGAGAAGAGAACCACCGTCGCCAGCATCAGCACGATGCCGCGGCCGTGCCGCGCCGCGCCCTCGTCCGCCGTCATGCGGTGGATCCATCCGTCGTTGCCCGGGCGCTTTATGCGCGCCGGCGGCCGACGCGCGCAACAGCCGCATGACGGGACCCCCGGTTTGGACTAGACTTTGTCCTGAGAGCGAGGGGGAAGCGGTGCTGCGCGCACGTAAGGAACCGCTTGAGGACCGATCAACGGTAGCGCCGGCGCCGGCACGGGTCGACGCGGATCTCGTGGTTCATGCCGACGTGGTCGGTGCCCTGGCCCTGATCGTGGACGGCACGGTCAAGGGCGCTGTGCGCGCCGATAGCGTGCTGATCGGCCCGCGCGGGCGGATCGAGGGGCGGGTCGACGCCCGGGCTCTGCGCATCGATGGCACGGTGCTGGGCGACGTGGTGGCCGAAACGGTGGCCTTGGGCCCGACCGCGCGGGTCGTCGGCAACGTCACCCACAGCGCCATCACCGTGGCGCCAGGCGCCGAAATCGACGGCCGGCGCCCTTGGCGGCCGCCGGGCCACGTGGCTCGGGGTTAGAGGCGTTTTGGTCGCGGTACGTTGGGAGGCACAACAACCACAACAACCAAGGGAGCAACACCATGTTCACCAAGACCAGTCAACGCGGCGATGGCCCGGTCCCGGGCCACGAGCCGGTCGAGCGGGCGCTTGCGCCCGTGCGCTCCGGGGTCAACCAGGCCGGGTCCCTGATCAGCGCGGAATTGAAAATTGTTGGAAACCTGGACAGCAACGGGGATCTGCGGGTCGACGGCACGGTCGAGGGCGATATCGCCAGCCGTTCCCTGACCGTCGGCGAAGGGGCGCGGATCGACGGCTCGATCGCTGCCGAGACGGTGCAGATCAACGGCACGGTAAGCGGCCACATCAAGGGCGGCAGCGTGATCATCGCGCGCACGGCCCGTGTCACGGGCGATGTTACTTACGTCACACTGGCGGTCGAGGAGGGCGGCGTGCTGGAGGGCCAGTGCCGCCGGGCGGAGACCAACAACGTGGCCAAGCTGCGCGCGCCGGCGATGCCCAAACCGGCCGAGCAAGCCGCGGGGCACTGAGTCCGGGGCGAGACCACGGGTTTCCGGCGAGGGTCGGGCCTCTCCGGGCCGTAGTTGGAACGGGGCAGTCCGTTGGCACTCCGGCCAAGGGTGCGTGCCGGTGACTTCCGTCACTGATCGCCCCGCGACGACCCTTTATACGTGTGGGCGTCGGTGCGCCCCGTCCCAACGCGAGCCGCAAGAGCGGCCAATCTGCGGACAGGGATCATCGGGTCTAGTATGATTGGGTCCGTCTCGGTGGGTTCATGACGATGGTCATTCGGGGTCTCAGAGCCCTGCTTCGCCGCTTCGCGCGGTCGAAGGCCGGCGTCACGGCGGTCGAGTTCGCCCTGGTCGCGCCGCCGTTCCTGATGCTGCTGTTCGGGACCCTGGAGGTCTCGATCATGTACTTCGTCGCCACGACCATGGAGGGCGAGGTCCAGGTGGCCGCGCGGCAGATTCGCACGGGCAACGTGCAGGCGTCGGCCAACCCGGTCGAGGCGTTCCGCGACCTCTTGTGCGAGAACCTGGGCAACCTGATCGCCTGCGACACGGTCGCCATCGACGTGCGCACGTTCCCGAGCTTCGGCGAGTTCGACCGGCCGCCACTGCTGGACGAGGACGGCAACCCACAGAACGAGAGCTTCGACCCGGGTGAAGGCGGCTCGGTCGTGCTGGTGCGCATCGCGTACCGCTACGCGGTCTACGCGCCGTTCCTGAGCGAGTTCATCGGCACCGGCGGCGGCTTCTACGAAATCTATGCCGGCGCCGCGTTCCAGAACGAACCTTACGACGGCGCGCTCGAGGAATGATGACCCCCGCCCGTTTCCCCTGGCGTCGGTTCTGGCGCGACATCCGCGGCGTCGCCGCGTCCGAGTTCGCCCTGATCCTGCCGGTCATGATGGTGCTGATGCTGGGCAGCGTGGAAGTCGGCAACGCCCTGCTGCTGCACCGCAAGGTGACCTCGGCGACCCAGACCGGTGCCGACCTGGCCGCCCAGGCGACCGCCTTGGACGATGCCGACATCGCCAACCTGTTCGAGGCGATGGATGCGATCCTGGCGCCGTTTCCCACCGAACCTGCCGGTATCATCCTGCAGAGCGTCGTGGATGACGATGGTTCCACGGTGATCGACTGGATCGACGTGCAGGGTGGCGGCGGTGGCGCGGGCGCGGCCGGCGACGAGCTGGACGTGCCCGACGGGCTGGTCCTGCCCGGCGCCAGCGTCATCGTGGCCCAGGTCAGCTACGACTACACGCCGGTCTTCGCGGACCTGATCGTCAATTCCTTCACCATCAGCGACACCGCGTACTTGCGGCCGCGCCGCGTCACGGCCGTCGTGCGCGAATGACGCGCCCGCCGGCACGCGCCCCGGGCGCGCGCGTCGACCACAGGGGGCTAGTAGCAGAGCGTCAGCACCGCTTGGCACCAAGGCCGGCGGCCCGACGGGAGGCGGGCAAAGAGGAACGAACCGTTCTTCCTGAAGAGGATCCTGCCGGCCTTCGTGAGGCGGCCCGGCTCGCGCGTGGCGGCGATTGCGCTGCGCTCAAGGATCTTCCAGAATGCCTTGGTAGCGGGGTGCTGCTCGCGCCATCGCGTCTTGATCTCGTCCGCCTGCTCGTCGGTGATCCTGACGCCGTAGCCCCGGGCCATCGTCTGAAACGCGCCGACGCCTCCCTGGTAGCCGAGCGCGAGCTCCATGACCTTGCCGAGCTGGCGCTGGTCCTTCGTGACGTCGGCGGCCTCGAGGCCATAGGCCCGGGCGTAGGTGAGCTTGTAGAGGTCAGCGCCTTCGCCCTCGTCGAAGGCCTTGAAGGCGTCGAGCTTCCAGTTCTCGCCGGCGAGCCACGCCAGCACGCGGCCCTCGATGCTGCTGAAGTCCGCGGCGACGAGGTCGTGCCCTGGCCCGGCGACGATCATGGCGCGCAGGCAATCGCTGATGACGTTGAGTGGGGCGCCGTGCAGGACGTCGATGTGCGCGAGCAGGTCGTCGACGGACAGGCGGTTCACTTACAGCAGCATCACCAGTGCAGTGACCAGGGCCACCAGGAGTGTGATCAGCGAGCCGACGACCACTATGATGTCGCGATTCTTCCGGGCTTGGATGCGTCCGTGGTAGAAGTGCCTGTTTTCGGGAGAAGTAATCGGCCACCGCGGCTCTGCTCTACGGTCGGACGCCTTGCTGGGTGAGCTGATTTTCTTCTCGTTCGTCTCGGTCATGATTTCCTCCTGGGTTTTACAATTCGAGCCCTGGGGCGCGCCGCATCGCGGCCTCCCAGAGCCGAAGTTCGCGTGTGGGGTAGAGCACCTTCGCACCAACCTTGATCCAAGGTGGGCCCTTGCGCTGCGCCGCGCAGCGCCAGTTGCGAAGCGTAGCCATCGCCACGCGGCCGCGCCAGCGCGCGGAACAACGCCGTGGCCCTCGTGACCCTGCTCGAACACCGGCGATCGAACGCGTTCGTGTCATGACCGCCATCGAGCGCGACGTCCTGGAGCGCATCGGCGGCACGGCGATGCTGGCCTTGCGCCTGGTCGTGCCGCGCAACGGCCCGCGCATCCTGGAGAAGCTGGAGTTCGAGAACCCGACGGGCAGCATGAAGGAACACATGGCGCTGGCCATGGTCGAGGCCGCCGAGACCGACGGCTGTCTGTCGCCCAGCGTATCGGTCGTGGAGTACACCGGCGGCAGCACGCGCGTGTTGCTGGCGCTGGTCTGCGCGGTCAAGGGGCACGCGCTGCGCATCGTGTCGTCGGATTCGTTCGCCCGCGAGAAGCTGGTGCACATGAAGGTCCTGAGCGCGCGCCTGGACGACGTGCCCAGCGAGGGCGGGCGCATGACCGCGGCGCTGACCCGCGCCATGATCGAGGCGGCACGCGGCATCGCCGCCGAGACGGGTGGCTTCTGGACCGACCAGTTGAACAACACCGATCAGCTCGGCGCCTATCGCGCGATGGCCGAGGAAGTCTGACGTCAGACCGAGGGCCGCCTCGACGCCTTCGTCCAAAGCGTCGGCACCGCGGCTTCCTTGCGCGGCACCGCCGAGACCCTGCGGACGTTCACGCCTGGGCTCCGCGTCGTTGCCGTCGAGCCGGCGGAGTCTGCCGTGCTGTCGGTCGGGCCCTCGGGCGCGCACGGGATCGACGGGATCGGCGCCGGGTTCGTCGTACCGCTGTGGCGCGACGGCGTCGCCGACCGGATCGAGCGCGTCGCCACGGCCGAAGCCAAGGCCATGGCCCAGCGCCTGGCGCGCGAAGAGGGTCTGTTCGCCGGCACGTCGACCGGGGCCAACGTCATCGCCGGTCTGCGCGTGGCCGAGGATCTGGGGCGGGACGCCACGGTCGTCACGATCGCGTGCGACAGCGGCATGAAGTACCTGAGCCGGCTGGAGCTCTGACGGGCGCGCGGATCAAGGGCCGCGGCGGTGGCGCGCCTTGCCGCGCCATCCCTGGCCCTGGCGCGGGCCAGGCCCGCGCGTCGAGCGCGCGGGCGCCACGCCCGGCCGGTCGAGTCCGAGGTCGGCGGCTTCGAGCCGGCGGATTTCGTCGCGCAGCCGCGCCGCTTCCTCGAACTCGAGCTCGGCGGCGGCCGCGCGCATACGCTTCTCCAGGTCCGCCAGGGTCGCCTTGAGGTTGTGCCCGACCAGGTGCGTCGCACCCGCCGCACCAGTGTCCACGGTGACGTAGTCGGCCTCGTGGATGCCGTCCAGGATGTTGCCAATGGCCTTGCGCACGCTTTCGGGCGTGATGCCGTTGCGCACGTTGTAGTCCTCCTGCTTGGCGCGCCGGCGGTTGGTTTCCTCGAGCGCGCGCTTAAGCGAGTCGGTCATGGTGTCGGCGTACAGGATGACGCGACCGTCGATGTTGCGCGCAGCGCGGCCGATGGTCTGCACCAGCGACGTGATCGAGCGCAGGAAGCCTTCCTTGTCCGCGTCAAGGATGGCGACCAAGGCGCATTCCGGGATGTCGAGGCCCTCGCGCAGCAGGTTGATGCCGATCAGCACGTCGAAGGCGCCGAGGCGCAGGTCGCGGATGATCTCGATGCGTTCCAGCGTCTCAATGTCCGAGTGCAGGTAGCGCACGCGCACGCCCGCTTCGTGCAGGTACTCGGTCAGGTCCTCGGCCATGCGCTTGGTCAGCGTGGTGACCAGCACGCGCAGGCCCTTGCGCGCCACCTCGCGGCACTCGGCCAGCAGGTCGTCCACCTGGCTGGCCACGGGGCGCACGATGCATACCGGGTCGATCAGGCCGGTGGGGCGGATCACCTGCTCGACGAAGACGCCACCGGTGCGTTCCATCTCCCACTGTCCCGGCGTGGCCGAGACGAACACCGTCTGCGGCCGCATGGCGTCCCATTCCTCGAACTTGAGCGGGCGGTTGTCGACGCATGCCGGCAGGCGGAAGCCGTACTCGGCCAGCGTCGACTTGCGCTGGAAGTCGCCGCGATACATGCCGCCGAGCTGCGGCACGGTGACGTGGCTTTCGTCCACGATCAGCAGCGCGTTCGCGGGAAGGTACTCGAACAGGGTCGGCGGCGGCTCGCCGGGCGCGCGCCCCGTCAGGTAGCGCGAGTAGTTCTCGATGCCGGCGCAGGTTCCCGTCGCCTCCATCATTTCGATGTCGAAGCCACACCGCTGGCCGAGCCGCTCGGCCTCGAGCGGCTTGCCCAGGCGCTCGAACTCGGCGACGCGCTCGCGGAGATCGACCTTGATCAGCTTGATCGCCTGCTCGAGCGTCGGGTGCGGCGTCACGTAGTGGCTGTTGGCGTAGACCTTGACCTCGCCGAGCATCGCCGTGGTCTGTCCGGTCAGCGGGTCGAACTCGACGATCGCCTCGATCTCGTCGCCGAACAGGCCGATGCGCCAGGCGCGATCCTCCATGTGGGCGGGGAACAGCTCGACCGAATCGCCGCGCACGCGGAACGCGCCGCGCGTGAACGCCGTGTCGTTGCGCCGGTAGTGCAGCTCGACCAGGCGGCGCAGCAGCGTGTCGCGGTCGATCGCCTCGCCCAGGCGCAATGAAAACGCCATGCTCTGGTACGTCTCGACCGAGCCGATGCCGTAGATGCAGCTGACCGAGGCGACGATCACCACGTCGTCGCGCTCCAACAGGGCTCGGGTCGCGGCGTGGCGCATGCGGTCGATCTGCTCGTTGATCGACGCGTCCTTCTCGATATACGTGTCGGTGCGCGGCACGTACGCCTCGGGCTGGTAGTAGTCGTAGTACGAGACGAAGTACTCGACCGCATTGTCCGGCAGGAACGACTTCATCTCGCCGTAAAGCTGGGCGGCTAGCGTCTTGTTGGGTGCCAGGATCAGCGCCGGCCGGCCGGTGCGCGCGATCACGTGGGCCATGGTGAAGGTCTTGCCCGACCCGGTGACGCCCAGCAGCACCTGGTCGCGCTCGCCGCCGTCCACGGCGCGCGTCAGTTCGTCGATCGCCTGGGGCTGGTCGCCCGCCGGCGCGAAATCCGAGGCCAGCCGGTACGGACTGGACTGATCCGCCCGCGCGAGCGCCGTCGTCGCTGTCGCCATGGCTCTTATATAGGCCCTGGGCCGGGCCTAGGGAACCCGCCCCGGCACGGCCGCTGCATAGCTGGGGTTGAGCGGGGGGGGCGCCGGTAACGGCGCGGCAAGGGCTTGTCGCGTAAGACAGTCTGGTCCATGGCGCGGCCTGGGTCGTGCCGTGGACGGGACTGCGCCATCATGGGACAGTGCGTCATGCCGCCGACGGATGGGGTTCTCACGCTCGATTCACCGCCTGCCAAGAAGCCCCGCGCCGTCATGACGGCGCCCGCGACCACGCCGTTCTTCGTGGTCGGTTCGCAGTGGTCGGGCACGACCATGCTGCGCCTGATGCTGAACAAGCACCCCGACCTGTGCGTGCCGCACGAATCGGGCTTCATCGTCGAACTGGCGCGTCGGGCCGGGGAGTTCGGCGAGCCCGAGCGATGAGATCGGATTCCCGGACGAGTGGCTTCTCGGAGAGGGGCTCGAACAACTCTAGGCAGTTCCTCGCCGGCGTCTCCGAGTTCAGCCAGTAGCGTCGGATCGCACGGCTTTCCGCCGGCAAGTAGGCCGACGCGGCGGCGTCGAGGCTGACCCCACCGTGGGTTCCGTAAGTAGTTCAAGCGGCATCCAAACTTCACGATCCGCTGGGGTCTCGGTTTGACCTGACCCCCGCGACTTCCTCCATCTGAAGCTAGAGTCCGGTATCCCAGGAGGGACCGGACGGATGAAGCGATCGAGGTTCACGATCAGCGCATCCGCCTGCACGGCATCGACGCGCCGGAGAACGGGCAGATGTGTCAAGATACCCAGGGCCAGTCCTACCGTTGCGGCCAACGTGCCGCGCTCGCACCAGATGACCTGATCGGTGAACGTCCCGTGGACTGCGATCCCAGAGACGTGGATCGGTACGGGAGGATCGTCGCCGTCTGCCGTGTCGCGGGTGTCGATGTCGGCGAATGGATGGTCGCCCACGGCTGGGCACTCGCGTACCGCGATTACTCGCTTGACTACGTGGACGAAGAGGATGCGGCTCGCGACTCACGCCTCGGCATGTGGGCGGGGACGTTCATCGCGCCGTGGGACTTCCGACACGGCACGGGCAACAGCACGACGACGACCGCGATCGGCGAATGCCTGATCAAGGGCAACATCTCGTCGTCGGGGGAGCGCATCTACCATGTGCCCGGTGGGCAGTACTACGTGTCAACGGCGGCGGGATATTGGGCCACTGTGGCGGAGCAAGAAGGGGCCACGCGGTGTTTGCAGCTTGTCCCGGTAGTCCATGGGAGGGACCCGCGCGCGGCGCGGCGTGCCTCTCGATGGGCTGACGCGGCGGCGCGCGTGGGAGGGTCCTGTGGACCCACGGGGGCGAGCGGATACGGGTGGCTGGGTCAGCCGGCGGCGGGATGCCTTTTCCCGCGGCTCTGATTGAGCCGGAAGCTCTCGCCGTTCATCTCGGGGATGTGGAATCAGCTGTTCCACCGTGTTCTGGTGGACGCGGTACCAGCGCTCGAACTCCGGGTGGCCGCTGGTGGCGGGCTCCCGGGGTGTCGGTGACGAAGAACGGGCGCCATGCTATCCTTTGGCCATGATCATGGCCACGGGCAACACGAGCCGGTTCGAACTGCTGATCCTGTGCGCGCGGATCGGATTCAACCCCTGACGGCGGCACGCCGCCGTGCGGGCCGCTGCCCGCCTCGCCCGTTCCAACCCATCCGATTTCGGGAGTTTCCCCATGAGGGCCAACACGACCGCGTATTACCGCGAGCTTGACGCGCATCACCACCTGCACCCGTTCACCGACACCAAGGACCTCAACACAAAGGGCGTGCGGGTCGTCACCCGGGCCAAGGGTGTCTGGCTCGAGACCAGCGAGGGCGAGAAGCTGATCGACGGCATGGCCGGGCTGTGGTGCGTCAACATCGGCTACGGCCGTGAGGAGCTGGCCAAGGTCGCCTACGAGCAGATGCTCGAGCTCAGCTACTACAACACGTTCTTCCAGTCGACCACGCCGGCTACCACCGAGCTGGCCGCCAAGCTGGCCGAGATCACGCCCAAGGGGCTGAACCACGTCTTCTTCAACAACTCGGGCTCCGAGGCCAACGACACCATCGCCAAGCTGGTGCGGCTCTACTGGAACACCGTGGGGAAGCCGACCAAGAGGACGATCATCAGCCGCCACGACAGCTACCACGGCTCGACCATGGTGGCCGCGTCGCTGTGCGGCCTGAAGCACATGCACCCGCAGTTCGACCTGCCGCTGCCCGGCTTCGTGCACGTGCCCGGCCCCTACTGGTACCGCGACGGCGCCGGCAAGAGCCCGGACGAGCACGGGCTGGACGTCGTGCGCGCGCTGGAGGCCAAGATCAAGGAACTGGGGCCCGAGAGCGTCGGCGCCTTCATCGGCGAGCCGATCATGGGCGCGGGCGGCGTTATCGTGCCGCCGGCGTCCTACTGGCCCGAGGTGCAGCGCGTCTGCCGCAAGTACGACGTGCTGGTCATCGCCGACGAGGTGATCTGCGGCTTCGGCCGCACCGGTAAGTGGTTCGGCTGCGACACCTATGGCATCGACCCGGACTTCATGACCATGGCCAAGGGCCTGTCGTCGGGCTACCAGCCGATCTCGGGTGTCATGGTGCACGACCGTGTCGCCGGCCCGATCATCGAGCAGGCGGGCGAGGTCGCGCACGGCATGACCTACTCCGGCCATCCGGTAGCGTGCGCGGTGGCGTTGAAGAACATCGAGATCATGCAGCAGGAGAAGATCATCGAGCGCGCCGGCGTCGAGACCGGGCCCTACCTGCAGGCGCGGCTGCGCGAGCTGGCCGGCCACCCGCTGGTCGGCGAGGTGCGCGGCATCGGCATGATCGCGGCGCTGCAGCTGACGGCGGACAAGGCGACCCATAGGCCGTTCGCGCCCGAGCAGGGCGTCGGCCTGAAGTGCCGCAACCACGCCGTCGCCAACGGCCTGGTCATGCGCGCTGTGAACGATTCTATGGTGCTGTCGCCGCCGCTGGTCATCACCAAGGCGGAAATCGACGAGCTGGTGAAGCGCGCGCGCGCGGCGCTGGACGCGACCGCCAAGGAGATCAGGGTTAGGTAGATACGAAACCCTTGGGAGCACACTCCCAGGGGTTTCTCGAACAACAGGTCCCCTGACCAGCCCCCTGCGCCTTCCTCCATGTGAAGCCGGAGTCCGGCAACCCAGGAGGGACCGGACGGATGAAGCGATCGAGGTTCACGGAAGAGCAGATCATCGGGCTCCTGCGGGAGCAGGAGGCGGGTGAGAAGACGGCGGAGGTCGGCCGCAAGCACGGCATCAGCACGGCCACGTTCTACGCCTGAAAGGGGAAGTTCGGCGGCATGGACGTGTCCGGGGCGCGGCGCCTGAAGGTGCTGGAGGAGGAGAACGCGAAGCCGAAGCGGCTTCTCGC
>Ga0194132_10001232_pt1 | contig 51919 bp, 40 predicted proteins | sample TA2KigOf80mmetaG_FD_148612 | JGI IMG/M metagenome (GOLD analysis project Ga0194132, IMG submission 148612) | Freshwater microbial communities from Lake Tanganyika, Tanzania - TA2015054 Kigoma Offshore 80m | ecosystem: Environmental > Aquatic > Freshwater > Lake | place: Tanzania: Lake...
GCGGTCGATGGCGACCAGCGCATCGAGGGCAAACCCGAGGCGCATGGCCAATGGTCCGCGACGCGTGCCCCCGCGGCGTCCGCCGAGAGGGAGCACGAACGGCATCGGGCGGACCGCATGAGGGGCGATCCGTGCCAGCGTTCGACGCTCGCGGAGCGACTCTCGCGCCCGTGCGAAGTCGAGCGTCTGCAAATACCGAAGGCCCCCGTGAATCGTTCGCAGATGATTGGACGATGCGCCCGAGCCGAAGTCACCCTGGTCGATGAGTGCGACGGACAGCCCACGCTGCGCCGCATCGGCGGCGATGACCAGTCCATACACACCGCCTCCGACGACCAGCACGTCGAACGTCCGATCCGTGAGCCGGGTGAGATCGCGCTTCATGTCGGGATGAGGCAGGCCCCGTCGGACTGCGCCCGCCCATCGGAAGGAGCCTCGATAGTATAGTTGCCCTCGGTGGCGACGATCGAGCAAGTGCGGCAGTACTGGGAGACGCACATTCACGACCTGGACATCACGACCCATCCGGTCGGCTCGAGAGGCTTTTTCGACGATCTCGACGAGTATCACTTCGAAAAGCTCCATCACCTGCTGAGGCTCGTGAACTTCGATGGGCACCAAGGGCGCGCCGTGCTCGAGGTGGGCTGTGGCGCGGCCGTCGATCTCGCACGATTCGCCAAGGGTGGCGCGCGGGTCACGGGCGTCGACCTCGCCGTCTCGGCCATCGCGCTGGCGCAGCAGAATTTCTCGCAGCAGGGCTTGAGCGGCACCTTTCACGTCGCCAACGGCGAGGCCCTGCCGTTCGAGGAGCGCTCGTTCGATCTGGTCTATGCCCACGGGGTGGTGCAGTACACGGCTAATCCTGGACGCCTGGTTGCGGAGTGTCGACGGGTCCTGCGGCCTGGGGGAGAAGCGATCTTCCAGGTCTACAACCGACACTCCTGGTTGCACGCGCTCTCGAGGCTGATGAAGGTGGATCTCGAGCACGCCGACGCGCCGGGCCTGCGGCTGTACACGCGCCGGGAGCTTGGCGCGTTGCTCCAGGGCTTTTCAGAGACGCGGATTGTCACCGAGCGCTTCCCGGTGCGGTCACGGCTGCATCGAGGGTGGAAAGGAGCGCTCTACAACGGCCTCTTCGTCGGGACCTTCAACGCCCTGCCGCGAGCGCTCACCCGGCGGCTCGGCTGGCACTTGCTGGCCTTTTGTCGCGCATAGGTGGGGGAGACCCGAGAGCATGCGGTTCGCGAAGGCGCACGCCTACGGCAACGATTTCCTCTATGTCCGATCGGCCTTGGTCGAAGGTGTCGCGCTCGATCAGCTCGCCCGTCAGATGTGTGACCGCCGCACGGGTGTCGGCGCCGACGGCTTCATCGCGTACGACCAACACGGATCGTCGGTGACGATGCAGCTCCTCAATGCCGACGGCACCAACGCGGAGATTTCAGGCAACGGCGTGCGCGGCCTCGCCGCCCTGGTGCTGCTCGATGAAGTCAGCGACACCGAGCTCATCGCCAACACCGAAGCCGGTCCGAAACGGCTGACCCGGACGGCGCGCGAAGGTGCCCGCCAGACGTTTCGGGCGGGCATGGGCCAGCCGCGTCACATCACCGACGTGACGCTCGAGGCGGCCGGCGAGCGCGTCTCGGCGGTCGTGATGGACCTGGGCAACCCGCAGTGCGTCATCGTCGGGCCGCTGCCGGATCCGGAACGATTCGCTCGACTCGGTGCGGCCATCGAGCGGCACCCGTTGTTCCCGAATCGCACCAACGTCGAGTTCGCCGAGATCGAAGCGCCGGACCGAGTACGCATCCTCATCTGGGAGCGAGGGTGTGGGCCGACCCAGTCATCGGGCACCGGCTCCTGCGCCGCGCTCGTGGCGGCAGCCCATGCGGGAGGCGCCTACCGTGACGCAGAGGTCATCGCCCCAGGCGGCAGCCAGCACGTCACCTGGGACGACACGGGCGTCTCCTTGACGGGGTGGGCGGAGGTCATCTGCGAGGGCGAATGGCTGCGTCCGCTGCCCCGGTGACAGCCGCTGGCGCGGTGTGAGTGCAGTTCCTGCAGTCCTGCGCAGGGCCGCACGCGGCAGTTTTCCCGCGTCCCGCCGGTGGGATCATCAGCGCCCGCGCCGCGGCGGCGGGGTCATCGATAGGTCGAGCGCGCGCCGCGCCTCGGCGACCGTCTGAGATGAGGCCGCCGCCGCGTTCATCGCGGACGCGAAGTCGCCACGATCGAAGGCTGTGCGCGCTTCTTGCAACTGCTCGTTGGCGGTGACCAGCATCTGCTTGGGGCCCGCGAGCCCCTTGGCGGGCACGCGGCGCGCCTCGAGATCAGCCCTGCGGCGCTCGACCGCTGACAGGGCGTCACGGGCGGCCGACACCGCGCGATCGGCTTCGACCCGGGCGGCGGCCTTGTTGTCGGCTGCTTCGCGCGCGGCGTTCTGGGCCCGCTCCCGGCTGTCGAGGGCGTGATTGAGCGCCAGACGGTAATCGCGGGCGCGCGTGGCCTCGTGGGCGCGCTGGAGCGCTTCGGTTGCCGCCGTGAACTCGTCGCGGGCGTACTGATCGGCGCCAGCCGCGCGGGCGGCGTCGATGGCCCCCTGTGCCTGCTGCATCTCTTTGTCCGGCGGTTCGCCGCACGCGGCAAGAAGGGCCGCACAGAGGCCGATGACGCCACACCTGCCGACTCGCCGTCTGCGGGCCATTCGCGCCAGTATACGTCGGGCGTGTTGGCCTTCGAACGCAGGTCTCGACCGTGGACGTGTGCAGGCCGCGCCGGACGTCGGTGAACGCGGCGAAGAAAGAGGTCGGCGGTCATCGATGCCCGGCCGACCGCACGACGGCGACCGCAGACCCCCGATGCGCCTGTAGTACGATGCAGACTTTGTCAGTCGACGACCGGCCGCGCGAGAAGCTTCGCCGCCACGGGGCCGATGCGCTCGGAGACAACGAGCTGCTCGCCATCGTCCTCGGAACGGGCAGCGGGCAGCGAACGGCGCTGGATGTGGCGGGCGACGTCCTCCACCGGCGGGGCGGCCTTCACGGTGTGGCCCGCTCGAGCCTCGAAGAGCTGGGGCTGGTGCCGGGCATTGGTCCAGCTCGGGCGGCGCAGCTGCATGCGGCGCTGGAGCTCGGTCGACGGACCTTGACGACGGGATCGGACGTGCGCGTGCGCCTGCGAAGCCCACAGGACGCGGCCCGGTTCCTGCTGCCGCGATTCGGGGCGCGGGCCGCCGAGTCGTTTGGGGTGATTTTGCTCGACAGCCGACACCACGTCCTCCGCACCTCGGTGCTCGCCACCGGTACGCTCAACGCGACGGTCGTCGAGCCGCGAGACGTCTTCCGGGAGGCCATGCTGGGATCGGCAGCGGCGCTCGTGGCCTTTCACAATCACCCCTCCGGCGATCCGACCCCGAGCGACGACGATGTGCAGTTGACACGTCGCTTGCGGGCCGCCGGGACGCTCATGGGCATCGAGGTGGTCGACCACATCGTCCTCGGTGACGTCGCGTACTGCAGCCTGAAAGAGCTCGGGCAATTCTGATGGCGCGCGTGGTGTATCTGGACTGCTTCTCCGGCATCTCCGGGGACATGGTGCTTGGTGCCTGCCTGGATCTCGGCTTGCCGATCGGCGCCTTGAAGGAGGCGCTCGGGAGCCTCGGGCGTGACGTCGCTGATGTCTCGGCTCGTCGCGTCCTGCGGTGTGGCATCTCTGCCACCAAGTTCGACGTGCGCGACGCCCCGGGCGGCGCGCCGCACGTGCACGCCTCGCCTACCCACGAACACGAGGGCAGGGCGCACGATCACGCGCCCGCGCACGGCCATCATGCCCCCAACGATGTCGGCCACCATCATGACGAGGGGGAAGCGCAGCACGCGCATGAGCATCAGGAGCATGGTCACCACGCGCACGATCATCACCATCACGATGACCACGCGGGACACGCTCGGCACCACGACGGCGAGGCGGCCAGCGTCGCCCATTCGCACCGCAGTCTTCGAGAGATTTGCGCCCTCATCGATCGCAGCGCCCTCTCTGCCTCCGCGCGCACACGGGCCGTGACGCTCTTTCGTCGGCTCGCCGAGGTCGAAGCCGACATCCACCAGATGTCGGTCGACGAGGTGCACTTGCACGAGGTGGGTGCGCTCGATTCGATCGTGGACATCGTGGGGGCCGCCTATGCGTTCGAGTGGCTGGCCGCCGACCGAATCGTGTGCTCGCCGTTGAACGTTGGAGGTGGAATGGTCGAGGCGGCACACGGCCGCATGCCGGTGCCGGCCCCTGCGACGGCGCGTCTGCTCGCCGGGGCACCGATCTACGGGGGAAGCGTGCCACACGAGCTGGTCACGCCGACGGGGGCGCTCCTCGCGACGGCCTATGCTACCGACTATGGACCGATTCCCTTGATGACCGTCGAGCGCATCGGCTACGGCGCGGGCTCGAGAGACCTCGCGGGCACGCCGAACGTGCTTCGGCTTCTGATCGGCACCACCGTCGAGCGGTCGACTTCGGAGCGCATCGTGGTGCTCGAGTGCGAAATCGACGACATGAATCCGCAGATCTTCGGTCCGCTCATGGACCGTCTCTACGCGGCTGGTGCGTTGGACGTCTACTACATCCCGGTGCAAATGAAGAAGAATCGACCGGGAACCTTGCTGACGGTGCTCGCTCCGCTCGATCGCGAGGAAGCGATCACCGACGTCGTGTTCACCGAGACCACGACGATTGGGCTGCGGCGCCAGGAGGCCGACCGCGAGCGGTTGGCCCGTGACGTCGTCGCGGTCGAGACGCCGCTTGGTCCGGTCCGCTTCAAGCGGGCCTATCGGCACGGGCGGCTCATCAATGCCGCGCCCGAGTTCGACGACTGCGCCAAGCTGGCCGCCGAGCACCGCTGCAGCATCAAAGACGTGCAGGCGCTGGCCATCCAGTGCTACGGCGCCCAACACCTTCCTCCGGATCGTGCGCTGTGAGCCGCTTCTATCTGACCACGGCCATCGACTACGTGAACAGCCGTCCGCATCTGGGTACGGCCTACGAAAAGATTGCGGCCGATGTCATCGCGCGCTACAAGCGACTGTGCGGCTTCGACACGCGTTTCCAGATGGGCAACGACGAGCACTCGCAGAACGTCTTTAAGCAGGCGGCGGACGAGGGCCTCCCCCCGCTCGCGTACTGCGACCGCATGGAGCAGGTCTTTCGCGACGCCTGGGCGCGACTCGACATCTCGTACGACGACTTCATCCGCACGACCGAGCCGCGGCACCGAGACGGGGTTACCGCGATTGCCCGACGCATTCATGAGGCAGGCGACATCTACGAAGGCGTCTACGAAGGCTGGTACTGCGTCGGCTGCGAAGCCTTCAAGCCCGAGAAAGACCTCGTAGACGGTCGATGCCCGCTGCATCCCACCCTCAGCCCGCAGTGGCTGCGCGAGCGCAACTACTTCTTCCGGTTGTCGAAGTACCAGGCCCGACTGGCCGAGCACATCAAACGGCATCCCGAATTCATCGAGCCGACCATCCGCCGCCACGAGATCGTCCGACTGATCGAGGGCGGTCTCGAGGACATCTCCGTGAGTCGGGCGGGGCAGTCGTGGGGCATTCCGCTGCCGTTCGATCCCTCGAGTGTGGTGTACGTCTGGTTCGACGCGCTCGTGAACTATGCGTCGGCGGTGGGCCTGGGTGGCGACCCTGTCAGCTTCGAGCGCTGGTGGCCCGCCGACCTGCACATCGTCGGCAAGGACATTACGCGGTTCCACACCGTCATCTGGCCTGCGATGCTGATGGCCGCCGGCCTGCCTCTTCCCCGTGCGGTGTTCGGACACGGGTTCATGACGGTCGATGGGCAGCGCATGAGCAAGTCGCTCGGAAACATCGTCGACCCGACCGAGGGCATCGAGCGCCTGAGGACGCGGTACGGCTTCCCACCCGAGCTCGCCGAGCGTATCGGGCCCGATCCGCTCCGACTGTACCTGATCAAGGAAGTGGCGTTCGGAGGCGACGGCGACTTCTCGTGGACGCGGTTCGACGAACGTTACAACGTCGACTTGTCGAATAATCTCGGCAACCTCGTCAGCCGCGTGGCGACGATGGTCCATCGATACTGCGAGGGAAGCGTCCGGGCGACCGGCGCGACGACCGAGCGGCTCGCCGCAGCGGGGGAGTCAGCCGTGCGCGCGTACCGCGAGGCCATGGATGGCCTGGCGCTCCATGAGGGAGCGGCCGCCGCGTTCGGGCTCATCGACAGAACGAACGAGTTCATCGCCGAGACCGCGCCCTGGACGCTCGCGAAAGACCAAGCCAACCGCCAGCGCGTCGAGCAGGTGCTCTTCGACGCCGTGGAGGCCATCCGGATGAGCGCCGTCATGTTATTGCCCATCATGCCGCGATCAGCGGTCGAGATCCTGCGCCGGACGGGCAGCGATCCCACGCAGATGCATTTGATGCGGGATGGACAGTGGCGGACCTCCGGTGAGCGCGTGGTGAAGCAGTCCGACATGTTGTGGCCACGCCTCGAGCCGCCGAAGCCTGAGCAGCGACCTGGCGGATCGGGGGGCGAGCCGCCGCGGTTGGAAGAGGCCGAGGGCGGTCGTACCCCGTCGCCCCAACGGCCAAAGACGGCCGAGAGAAGGGAGACAGCTGTGAGCGAGAATCCGGAGCAATCGCCGTCTGGCGATGGTGCCGCCGCCCAAGCCAGGGCGTCGGTCGTCGCGGCGAGCCCAACCAAAACGGACGCGCCCGGGCCGACGAACGACCGCGTCTCGATCGACGAATTCTTGAAGATCGACTTGCGGGTCGCCAAGGTGATCGAAGCCGAACGGGTGCCCAAGTCGTCGAAGCTCTTGAAGCTCATCGTCGATACCGGCGCCGACACGCGAACGGTTGTGGCGGGTATCGCCGAGGCGTACCCGCCCGAGGCGCTCGTCGGCCGAACCATCGTGATTGTCGCCAACCTGAAGCCCGCCAAGTTGATGGGTATCGAGTCGAACGGCATGGTCCTCGCTGCGAGTCCTGACGGAGGCATGCCGCAGCTCCTGTCATTTGTCGAGCCACCAGCCCCGGGAACGCGGGTGCGGTAGCAGGCAAAGGGGAAGGCGTGTCGCGCGAAAATCTGGTGAACCCCATGCTGCGGCTGCCTGAGGCCGAGCTGTCGCCGCTCGGCGATGGCCCGCCTATGCGCGTGTGGAGCGGGGTGACGCCCGTCGGCTGTGTCTTGCTGCATGACGTCGGCTGCGAGCCGTGCGCCGGTTATCTCCGTCGGCTGCGGGCCGCGGCGGTCTTGAGTGGGAAGGAGGTCCGTGCCGTGGTCTGCGGGCCTGGTCAGGGTCCGGCTCATCTGCTCGTGGCGGAGCCACCTGCTGAGGCGTTGGTGCTCGCGTTCGCCGATCCCCAACGGACAATGACCGCGGCACTGGGCCTGCCGCCGCCCGCCTGGCTGGTGGCCGATCGATGGGGAGCCGTGCTCGTGCAGCGTTCCGCCGGCGACACCCACGATTGGCCGGATCCTGGCGAGATTGCGGACTGGATCACCTTCGCCGCGACCCAGTGCCCGGAGTGCCAGGGAGAAGCCTACTGATGCCGCGCCTGCTTCCTCTCGTGTGGCCCTACTCGATGCCCGCGTGACGTATCGCAGCCGCGACGCGACAGAGCGAGGATTCGTGATCGATTCGCATTGTCATCTCGCCGACGCCGTGTTTGCGGGCGATCTGGATCAGGTCATCGACCGGGCACGCACGGCGGGCGTCGCGGGCGCCCTGGTGATCGTCGCTGCCGGCGACCCGGAGGAAGAGGCGCAGGCCGAGCGCCTGGTGTCGTCCTGGGATCTGGTACGGTTCTCGATCGGCGTCCATCCGCACGCCGCTCACGCGTTCGCCGACGATCCCATGCGTGCGGCGCTCGTCGTCGGTGAGCAACTTCAACGGAGCCACGCGGCGCGAGCGATCGGGGAAATCGGCCTTGACTACCACTATGACTTCTCGCCGCGCGACGTGCAGCAGCGAGTGTTTCGCGCGCAGGTGCGCTTGGCACGTGAGCTGGTCCTTCCGGTCGTCATCCATACACGCGAGGCCGACGAGGACACCATCGCGATCCTCCGCGAGGAGGGGCACGGCGAGGTCCGCGGCGTCCTGCACTGCTTCACTGGGACGCCGGCGCTTGCCCAGGCGGCCCTCGACCTGGGGTTCTACCTGTCGGTAGCGGGCATCCTGACCTTTCCGAAAGCCGGGCCACTTAGAGAGACCGTTGAAGACGTTCCCCTCGAGCGGCTGCTTATCGAGACCGACAGTCCGTTCCTCGCGCCCGTTCCGCGTCGGGGACACCGCAACGAGCCGTCGTATCTGCCCTTCACGGCCGAATGCCTGGCGGCCGTTCAGCGGCGCGCGGTGGCCGAGGTCGACGAGGTGACCACGGCGAATTTCCGAACGCTGTTCGCCCCGTAGCAGCACGTGATGGCAGTGGCGCGGCCTTCGACGGGCGATGCATCCGTGCAGGCGGCGTCTCGAGAAGCTCCGTGGCCTGCGGCCGAGGGCTCGGGCGACCTGCATCGGAGCTGCGAACGGCGGTCGGGCGCGACGGGGCACGTCGACCGTGCGGCCGAGTGCCGGCGCGCCAAAGTACTCTCTGTGCACGAATTACGCGCGCCCGTCTCGTTGACACCCCGCACGACTTATGGTCAGATTGACCGTCTTCGCCCGAGCGACCTTTGCCCAAATCCTCCCTCGCCCTGTCACAGATCTTCGAACCGATTCGGGCCGATCTCGAGCTCGTGGATCGCGAGTTCGCCCGTCAGATCCAGTCGCAGGTTGAGCTCATCCCCAAGATCGGGCGGTATATCCAGACAAGCGGAGGGAAACGGCTTCGGCCGGCGGTGCTGCTGATGGCGGCGCGACTCGCTGGCTACCGGGGCGAGCGCGCGGTCACCTACGCGGCCGTCGTGGAGTTCATCCACACGGCGACGCTGGTGCACGACGATATCATCGACGATTCGGAGCTCCGCCGAGGGCGTCTGGCTGTTCACTCGCGGTGGGGGAATGACATCACGGTCCTGCTGGGCGACTACCTGTACATCAAGTCCATGTCGCTCGCCCTACTGCACGACACGCTCGACCTCGTGCGGCTGCTCTGCGACGTCACGCTCCGGATGATTGAAGGCGAGCTCTACCAGCTCACGAAGAACGGCGATGCCGGGATTACCGAGGACGAGCACCTCGAAATCATCCGACGAAAGACGGCATATCTCATCGGAGGCTGTGCCCAGATCGGTGGGCTCCTCGGCTCGATCACGACCGAGCAGGCCGAGGCGTTGCGGGAATACGGGTTCAACCTGGGGATCGCATTCCAACTGGTTGACGACCTGCTGGATCTCACCGGCGACACCTCCGCTCTCGGGAAGCCCGTGGGCGCCGATCTGCGTGAAGGCAAGATGACGCTGCCGCTCATTCACCTGCTCGCGACCGGCGATCGGACCGGTGACGCGATCGTACGTGAGATCGTGGCGTCGCGCGAGGTGACTTCGGAACGATGGCAGCAGCTGCTCGATCTGCTCGAGAGCCGTCGATCGATCGACTACGCCTACCGTCGCGCGGTCGACTACGCCGAGCGCGCGAAGAAGCCGCTCTATGCCTTTCCGCCGAGCGCTGAGCGCGACGCTCTGCTGGCGCTGCCCGACTACGTCCTCTCGCGTGACCGGTAGCGCGCGGTAAGGGGCGAGCGCCACCGCCAGCGGGGCGTCGGCGACCTACCGTGTGAACCCATGGCTATTCCTTCTCCCGAGCAGCGGATCCGGGCGCTGCGCGAGGCCATTCGGCACCACGAACATCGCTACTACGTGCTCCACGATCCGGAGATCTCCGACGAGGAGTTCGATCGGCTGCTCCGGGAGCTGCAGGATCTCGAGGCCGAGCATCCGGACCTCGTCACCGCGGACTCGCCAACGCAGCGGGTCGGCGGCCGGCCTGTCGAAGGCTTCGCCACGGTCGAGCACCTCACGCCGATGCTCAGCCTCGACAACGCGTACACTGAGGACGAGCTGCTCGCCTTCGACGAGCGCGTCCACAAAGGAGCGGGCCTCGAACCGAAGGCGCCAGTCCCCTACGTCACCGAGCTCAAGATCGATGGGCTCAGCATCACGCTCACTTATGAGGGCGGGCTGCTCGTCCGTGGAGCGACGCGTGGAGACGGCACGAGGGGTGACGACGTGACGTCCAACGCCCGGACAATTCGTGCCGTGCCGCGCCGCCTCCGAGGAAGTCACACCGAGCGCGTCGAGGTGCGAGGCGAAGTGTATCTCCCGCGGGCCGCGTTTGCGCGCCTCAACCGTGAGCGGGAAGAGCAGGAGCTCCCCATCTTTGCCAACCCCCGTAACGCGGCGGCGGGGACGATGCGGATCCTCGATCCGACGGTGGTCGCGGCCCGTGGACTCTCGGCGTTCACCTACCAGCTGATCGGGCTGTCGGGCGAGCCGCTGTCCAGCCACCAAGAGACGCTGCGCGCCTTGGCCGCCTGGGGATTGCCGGTCGAGCCTCATTGGCGCCACTGTCCCGATATTCAGGCGGTCCTGGCCTTCTGCCGGGAGTGGGCGGTGGAGCGCCGTGCGCTCGACTTCGACACCGACGGCGTGGTGGTCAAGGTCGATGGCCTCGAACTTCGTGAGCGGCTGGGGTCGACGGCCAAGTTCCCGCGGTGGGCGACGGCGTTCAAGTTTCCAGCCGAGCAGGCAACGACGATCTTGAAGGCGATCAAGGTGAACGTGGGGCGGACGGGCGCCGTCACGCCGTATGCGGTGCTCGAGCCGGTTCCACTCGCAGGCTCGACCATTTCGATGGCCACCCTTCACAACGCCGAAGACGTGGCGCGCAAGGATCTGCGCGAGGGCGACCGGGTGCTCATCGAGAAGGGCGGAGACGTCATCCCCAAGGTCGTCAAACCGATGCTCCCCCATCCAGAGGGTAGTGTTCCCTGGCAGATGCCGGCCACCTGTCCGGCGTGCGGATCGGTGCTTCGCCGTGATGAGGAGGCGGTCGTCTGGCGCTGTGAGAACACGACGTGTTCCGCTCGCCTCCGGCGGAGCCTGGAGCACTTCGCGTCGCGCTCCGCGATGAACATCGAAGGTCTCGGCGAGTCGCTCATCGACGCGCTCCTCGACCAAGGAGTGGTCCGCGACTGGGCGGATCTCTACAGGCTCGACGCCGACGCGCTCGAAGCGCTGGTCGTCACGCCTCGCGATCCGCGGTCCGAGCGTGCGCGGCCGCGACGCCTTGGCAAGGTCGGTCGGAATGTCGTGGCGCAGATCGATCGCAGTCGCGACAACGATCTCTCGCGTCTGGTGTACGGCCTGGGCATTCGCCACGTCGGGGAGAAGGTGGCTGCCACGCTCGCGCGACACTTTCGGACCATGGACGCCCTCCTCGACGCACCGCTCGACGCGCTTCAGGCAGTGGAGGACATCGGACCCGTGGTGGCCGCCTCGGTCCGCGCCTTCGCCGAGGAGCCGCGCAACCGGCAGCTCGTGGCGGCGCTGAAAGCTGCTGGCGTGAACATGACCTCGCGTGCGCCGGAGGTCGACCAACCGGGACGTCTCGCGGGAAAGACGTTCGTGCTCACCGGAACGCTCGAGCGCATGACGCGGGAGGACGCGACAGCCGCGCTCGAGCGCCTGGGGGCGAAGGTCGCCAACTCGGTCAGCAAGCGCACGAACGCGGTGATCGCGGGTCGCGACGCGGGGAGCAAGCTTGACCGCGCCCGGGCGCTCGGCATCGAGACGCTGGATGAGGCCGCATTTCTGGCTCTTATAATGGAGGCTGACCCCGGTCGTGGCGAAAACACGTGTGCTCGTAATTGACGACGAAGCCGGCATTCGCGATTCGCTGCGAATGATGCTCGAGTACGAGGGCTACGAGTTCCTCAGCGCGTCGACGGGCCAGGAAGGCCTGAGCCTGGCCGAGCGCGAAACTCCCGACGTGGTGCTCCTCGACGTGAAGATGCCGGGGATGGACGGGCTGGAGGTCCTCGACCGGCTGCGCAGCCAGAACGATACCCTGCCCGTCGTCGTCATCTCGGGTCACGGCACCATCAGCACCGCGGTCGACGCCACCAAGCGCGGCGCCTTCGACTTCATCGAAAAGCCGTTCGCGAGCGAGCGGGTGCTGGTCAGTCTGCGAAATGCGCTTGATCAGCGTCGGCTGCGCGACGAGAACCGATCGCTCCGGAAGTCGGTCGAGATTCGCCATCAGGTCATCGGCGACAGCCCGGCCCTACGCCAGGTGATGGCCGCGGTGGCGCGGGCCGCGCCGACCAACGCGACCGTGCTCATCCAGGGCGAGAGCGGCGTTGGGAAGGAGCTCGTCGCGCGGACCATCCACCGCAACAGCTTGCGGGGGCGCGAGCGGTTCGTCCAGGTGAACTGTGCGGCGATTCCCGAGGAGCTCATCGAGTCGGAGCTCTTCGGCCATGAAAAGGGGTCGTTCACCGGAGCCACCGAAAAACAGATCGGCAAGTTCGAGCAAGCCGACCGCGGCACGATCTTCCTCGACGAGGTCGCGGACATGAGCCCCAAGACCCAAGCCAAGGTCCTGCGGGTGCTCCAAGAGGGTGAAGTGGAGCGACTCGGATCGGCGCGCACGACCAAGGTCGACGTTCGCGTCATCGCGGCCACGAACAAGCATCTCGAAGAGGAGATCGAGAAGGGGCATTTCCGCGAGGACCTGTACTTCCGCCTGGCGGTCATCCCGATCTTCGTGCCGTCGCTACGCGACCGTCCAGACGACGTACCGCTCCTGGTGCGGCACTACGTGGAATTCTTCTGCCGTGAGAACAACATGCGCCCCCGTCGGATCACACCGGCGGCGATGGAGGCGCTGCAGCGGTACCGCTGGAATGGCAACATCCGCGAGCTGCGCAACACGGTCGAGCGGCTCATGATCATGACGCCCGGTGACGTCATCGACGTCGCCGATTTGCCTTCGTCGATCCGTACGCCTGCATCGACGCCGCTCCGGATCTCGACCATGACTGACGCGGACGCCGGCAAGGCCGCGACGCTTCGGGAGTTCAAGGACAGCTCGGAACGGTCGTACCTCGTCGCGAAGCTTCGGGAGAACGGGTGGAACATCTCGAAAACTGCCGAAGCCATCGATACGCCCCGCAGCAACCTCTACAAGAAGCTGGAGCAGTATCAAATCTCTCAAGAGTCTGACGGATAGCCGCATCCGACCACCCAGCACGCGCGAGTGCCGAGACGTGTCATGCCCGTCACGTCAGCGGGTTGATTGACACGTCTCTGGCCCTGGCGTACCGTTCAGCGTCAAATTCTCTGTCCGCGACACGGAGGTGTATCGTGCAACACAGACTGGTTCTTGGCGCCCTGGTCGTCCTGGGCTTTGCGTCGAACGCGGCCGCTCAGGCCACCGTGGGCGGAGGCATTGGAGGCACCGTTCGCGATTCCTCGGGTGCGGTGTTGCCAGGGGTCACCGTCGAGGCCGCCAGTCCGGCGCTCATCGAGAAGGTGCGGACCGTCACGAGCGACGCGCAAGGCGAGTATCGGATCGTCGACCTGCGGCCCGGTGTCTATACGGTCACCTTCACGCTCCCTGGGTTCACCACGGTGAAACGCGAGGGCATCGAGCTCACGACGGGATTTTCCGCCACCGTGAGCGCCGAGCTTCGTGTCGGGACCATTGAAGAGACGGTGACGGTCTCCGGCGCCAGTCCCGTGGTCGACACGCACAACGTTCGACAGCAGAACGTGCTCACGCGCGAAGTGCTCGACGCGCTGCCGGCCCGCACGAGCACGCAGGGCTTCGCGGCGGTGACACTCGGTGCCGCCGTGCCCATGAGCCGCCAGGACGTTGGCGGCAGCTCGGGCGAATTCACTGCCGGGGCGTTCATCCACGGCTTCGGCGGCGGCGAGTCGACGACAAACATCGATGGCACGCGGGTGCAACTGATGTTCGGCAACGGGGGCGGGGGCATCCGGTGGTACAAGGTCAATCAGATCGGCGCTGAGGAGGTCACGCTGCAGACCGGGGCGGTGTCGGCCGACAGCGAGACCGGCGGCTTCGTGCAGAACGTGGTGCCGCGCGAGGGTGGCAATGCCTTCAAGTTCAATTCTCTCGTCAACTACACCGGCGACAACTTCCAGAGCAACAACGTCACTGACGAGCTCACGCGCCGGGGCCTTCGAACGCCTCCGTCGATCAAACTGATTTATGACGCGGGCGCCGGCGTAGGTGGTCCGTTCGTCAAGGACCAGCTGTGGTTCTACACGGCCCATCGTCGATGGGGCACCGACGAGCAGCAGCCGGGCAACTACTACAACGCGTCGTCCAATCCACTGTTCTATCAGCCCGATCTCGCGCGACCCACGACCACGATCAGCTACACCCAGGACCATAGCGTCCGCCTGACCTGGCAGGCGACCAGCAAGCACAAGGTTTCTGCCACGAACAGCTTTCAGAAGGCGTGCGCCTGCCGATTCAGTCTGGCCGGCACCACGAAGTCAGCCGAGGCCGGGACGGATCTCTTCTACACGGTCAACCTGACGCAGGCGTCCTGGAACTATCCGGCGACGAGTCGACTGCTCTTCGACGCGGGCGCGGCGAACATGTACAGCTACTCGGTCAGCAAGCGGGTCCCGGGCGTGGGCGTTGCCGATCGTGCGGTCACGGAGCTCTCGACCGGCGTTCAGTACGGATCGTATCTGGCGGCTCTGAACGGGATCAGCGCGTACACGGCGCCGGGCCCGCCCAACTACAGCAACTCGTTTCTGACGCGCGCCTCGATGTCCTACGTGACCGGCTCGCATGTCTTCAAGGTTGGGATCAACACGATGTCCGGCTTGCAGAGCGCCTCGGGGCGCATCGACCTGCCGAGCTATTCGGTCCGCACGCCGGCTGGAGGCGGGGCGCCCGTGCCCGTATCGCTCACGCTCTACGCTTCACCACACTGGAACGAGAGCCGCGTGCGGATGAACATGGGCCTGTTCGCCCAGGATCAATGGACGATTCAGCGGTTCACGATCAACTACGGCGTCAGGTTCGATCGCCTCGACGCCTACAACCCGGAGCAGCTCCGGCCGGGCGGCGAGTGGGTGGCGCCGCTGCCGATCGCCCGCCAGAACACTGTCCCCACCTGGAACGACGTGGCACCACGAGTGGGAGTCGCCTATGACGTGTTCGGAAACGGCAAGACCGCGATCAAGGCTTCGGTCGGCAGATACGTCGCCCTCGAATCGACGACGATCGCATTTGCCGCCAATCCGGCGAACGCGATGGTCTTGACGACCGATCGTGCCTGGAACGACGCGACGTTTGCCGAGGGGACCCTCGTCGCGGCAATTACGTGCCCGACTGCGACCTCCGGAATCCCGTGGCGAACGGCGAGTGCGGGGCGTTTGCCAATAATCGGTTCGGCACCGTGAACGTCATCACCCGGTACTCGCAGGACATCACGTCGGGGTGGTTCGTGCGACCGCACAACTGGCAGACCAACCTCTCGCTGCAGCAGGAGCTGCGGCCGCAGCTCGCGCTCAACATCGCCTACTACCGGACCTGGTCGAAGAACTTCTTCGCCACCGACAATACCCTCGTCGCACCCGACAATTTCAACGAGTACTGTGTCACGGTTCCGACCGACTCCCGATTGCCCGGCGGCGGCGGGCAGCGGCTGTGTGGTCTCTACGACGTCGCGCCGAGCTCGTTCGGCCAGGTCCGCAACCTCATCACTTCGGCCTCGGATTTCGGAAAGCAGTCGCTCACCTACAACGGGATCGATCTGGCCGTGACCTCGAGGTTCGGCCAAGGCGGTCTCTTCACCGGTGGTCTCAGCACGGGGCAGAGCGTGGCCGATTCGTGTGGCCTCACGGTCGGACGCCCGGATCTCACGGCCACCATGTCCCTGCCGGTCGGCAACCAGACGACGGGCCCGAGCTATAGCACCGACTTCTGTCGCGTCACGTTGCCCTGGGAAGGGCAGACGCAGTGGAAGTTCTCCGGGGCGTATCCGTTGCCGTGGTGGGGCCTGCAGGCCGCCGGCACCTTCCAGAACCTGCCCGGCCTTCCGATTGCGGCGAGCTACGTTGCGTCCAATTCACAGCTCGCCCCGTCGCTCGGCCGCAACTTGTCGGCGTGCGGAACGGCGATCCCGTGCAATCAGACCGTAACCATCGCGCATCTGTTCGCGCCCAACTCGCGGTTCGAGAAGCGGCTCACGCAGCTTGATGTCCGATTGAGTAAGCGGCTGGCCATCGGCCGGGCTCGCGTCATGGGCATGTTCGATGTCTACAACCTGCTGAATGCGTCGACCATTACCGGACTCAACACGCGCTACGGAGCCGCCTGGCTCACGCCAACGTCGATTCTGCCGGCGCGACTGTTCAAGATCGGCGCGCAGGTCGACTTCTGAGCCGCGGATTTCGGGCTGCGGATGGGGCCGGCAGCGTCTCGCTGCTGGCCCGGACGGCCTCGGCACGCGTCGGTCCCCGTGAGCGGCGCCGCAGGGGTACAATAAGCGTGTCGCAGTGAGCTAGACGATCGCCGTTCGACTCGGCGAGTTCCGCCGGGTCGAAGGGAGGAAAGTCCGAACTCCGGAGGGCAGTGCGCCGGCTAACGGCCGGTCAGGGTGACCTGAAGGAAAGTGGCACAGAAAAGATACCGCCGTTCGACTCGGGCTGTCGGTTCGTTTCGGCTCACCGACGGCCGTCGCTCAGGCCAGGCCGTGTCGTAGACGTCCCTTCGAGGTAACCCGCGAGGGCGTTTTCGGGCCAGCCTCGAGCGAGGGCTGCGGTCGCGAAGCGACTCGACAACCCGAGTCGAGAGGTAAGGGTGAAAAGGTGCGGTAAGAGCGCACCGCGCCGGCCGTAAGGTCGGTGGCAGGCAAAACCCCGCACGGAGCAAGACCAAATAGGGAAGCGCTTGAGGACGGCCCGTCCGAAGCTTCCGGGTCGGTTGCTTGATCTCGCCAGCAATGGCGAGGCTAGAGGAATGGTCGTCATCCTGAGCTAGCCGGCTGTTCGCCTCTTGGGCGGATAGCCGGTGAGTTGCAGGACACAGAATTCGGCTTATCGGCTCGCTGCGACACCTTCACGCAACTCACTCACATGGCTTCATACCTCGTTACCGGAGGCGCCGGTTTCATCGGGTCACATCTATGCGAAGCGTTGGCCAGGCGCGGCGAAGTGGTCCGGGTCGTCGACAATTTCGTGACCGGCTCGCGCCGCAATCTCGCCCACCTGCCTGACCTGGAAATCGTGGAGGGTGATCTCGCCGAGCCGGGTGTGGCGGAGGCCGCCGTGCAGGGGATGGACTACGTGCTGCACCAGGCCGCGATTCCGTCGGTGCCACGCTCGGTTGAGGATCCGCTGACTTCGCATCGTGCCAATGTCGATGCCTCGGTCCACCTACTCCTTGCCGCCCGCGCCGGCGGCGTCAAGCGGCTCGTCTACGCCGGATCCTCATCGGCGTACGGTGACTCGCCGACGCTGCCCAAGCGAGAGGACATGCCGACCAGGCCGCTGTCGCCGTATGCGCTGCAGAAGCTCACGTCGGAGCATTACTGCCAGCTCTTTACCCGGTTGTACGGTCTGGAAACCGTCACCATTCGATACTTCAACGTGTTCGGGCCGCGGCAGAACCCCTCATCACCCTACTCGGGTGTGATCTCGCGCTTTGCCGCGGCTCTCCTGACGGGACACACGCCACAAATCTACGGCGATGGTGAGCAAACGCGCGACTTCACGTACGTCGCCAACGTCGTCGACGGGGTCCTCAGGGCGGCCGTCGCGCCAGACGTGGCCGGCGAGGTCATCAACGTCGCCACCGGAGGACGAATCTCGCTGAACGAGCTGGTGCGCACGATGAACGCAGTGGTGGGCACCAATGTGAGTCCCGCCTACGAGTCGGCGCGCAAGGGCGACGTCCGAGACTCGCAGGCCGACATTTCGAAGGCCGAACGCCTGCTCGGCTACAAACCGCTCGTTCCGCTCGAGGACGGCCTGCGGTCCACGATCGCTTGGTTCCGAAACGAGCGGCGGTCCTGACGGCGGGTCCGCAAACCAGCGTTGTCCGACGCTGGCCTGGTGAACCGACCACTCCCACGAAGTCTTCGCAGCCTGGATTCGAGTTGCGAATCTGATCCACAGCTCCGCCATGCGTCACCGGCGTGACGGTGGTTGTCACCCCGGGCCGCTCGGCCGGGCCGTTCATGGGTCGTGCGTCCCTCGTGGACCAAAAGGCCCGTGAGGACAGCAGGTTACAGTAGCGCCCCGACGCGTGCCCCCGCGGCCCGCCCCTTGCCCTGACGGGCGCACAGCCCGAGGCCGCGCCAATGTATGGACGGGGGCGACCTCCCATGTGGCAAACCAGCCCGCGGCCCTCGGGCGTTTCCGAACACGCACGGCCGTCGTATCCGCGACGAAGACGTCCTGGATGACTGCGGCCCAAAAAGGAGTAGCCCGTATGGAACGCATGGTTCTGTCGTTCATCGCCGTCGCTGCGCTGGCCTCTGGTCTCCCTCCGGCTGAGATGTTGGCCACCCAAAACGCGCCCAGGACGGAAGCGAAGCCCTCGGCCGTCGTCAACCTGAACACGGCGACCGCCACTGATCTCCAAGCTCTGCCCGGCATCGGTGCCTCCACGGCAGCACGCATCGTCGAGTACCGGCAGAAGCATGGGCCCTTCAAGAAGATCGAGGATCTGATGAACGTGCGCGGCGTGGGCGAGAGGAGCTTTCTGAAGCTCCGCCCCATGATCACCGTGGCGCCGAAAGCCGAGACCGGCCGGTCGCAGCAGTGAAGGCACACGGGTCCGCTCGGTGGCGTCCACGGCCGAGCGGGCCCCGTGACCACGGGGTTTCGCTTCTCGAGCTGGTGTTCGTCTTGGGGGTGGCGCTGACCGTGGGCCTGCTCGCTTCGCCGGGCCTCATGACGGGTCTCGACGACTACCGCGCCCGTGGGGCGGCACGCTACGTCGCCGGTCGCCTGCAACTGGCCCGAGCGACTGCGGTCGCCCGGTCGGCGAACACGGCCATCCGGTTCGTGCCCGTCCGTGGGTCGTACATCTTCACGATGTACGTCGACGGCGATCGCGACGGCGTCTCGGCAAGCGATGTTGCCTCCGGCGTCGATCCTGCGGTCGGTCCGGCCGAGGCTTTGTTCGAGCGATTCGCGGGCGCTGATTTCGCTCTTGTGCCGGGCGTACCCGGACCGGATGGGACCCCGATGACGGGATCCCATCCGGTCCGCTTCGGTCCGACCGATATGGTCAGCTTCACGCCGGCGGGCACGGCAACCCCCGGGAGCGTGTACATCCGGGGCCGGCTCGGCGCGCAATACGTCGTGCGCGTGTACGGCGACACGGGAAAGACGCAGCTCTTGAAGTATCTGACGGGGCGTCGTGCATGGACTTCCGCGTGAGGCTCGATCGCCGGCACGACCCGCGCCGGTCGGCGGCGGCGGAGCACGGTATCACGAGCGCGTGCGTGCGGCCGGGCATCGAAGCGACGCTGGTCAACGTCTCGAACGCCGGAGCGCTGGTGGAGACCGGGCAACGGCTCCTTCCGGGGAGGAGCGTCGAGCTTCGAGTCCAGTGCGCGAACGCCGAAGCGATCGTCAGAGGGCGAGTCCTCCGGTGCTCGGTCGGCTTGCTCACCGCAGAGCGGGTCCTGTATCGCAGTGCGATTCACTTCGAAGGTCGCCTGCGATGGGCCTTCGACGGGCGGGGCGACCTCGTCCCGCAATTCGAGATCCGGCATGGGTCTGCAGGAAACGAATGGGCACGAACTACCCAACGGCATCATGCGCGGTGCACCGAATTCGGCCAAATGTCGCGAAAGCGCTAATCGCGTGCTGATGGCATCAGATTTGGTAGCTCAGCGCGCGTTTCGGATCTGGGTCGCCGAGCGACCACACCCAGCGCCTGGCATCATTCGAGCCGCCACTGACTCAGGCGTACATCCGGCCCAGGCAGGAGCAGATCATGACTTCGTTTGCTGCAAGCGACCGGTTCGTCCCAACTCCGCACCCGCGACGCCCTGAGCGACGGCTTGGCCTCGAGATGCTGCTCACCGCTGTTGGGCGAACGCTCAGTCGCCCCACCCAGGAACCGAGCCTCCGTCAGACATTCGAGCACGTACTCCGCCAGACGCTGCCCCTGCGCGCGGTGACGCTGCGACGGCTGCCGAGCGGGGCGCGGCGTGACCGCCCGCAGGGTGGGCCCGAGCTGGTGACCTTCGAGGTCCCGACCTCCGACGCGCAGACCCAATCACTCCTGGAAGTCACCGTCGATCCCAAGGGTGCCTGGGGTGAGTGGGACGTGCAGGCACTCCGCACAGCCGCACAGGTGGGCGGGTTGATCCTCGAGATCGAACGCGGCCAGCAACAGCTGGCGCGCACCGCGAGCGCGGGTCTGGCCCGAACGCGTCGGGACGGCGCGGCGCCCCTCATTGGGTCCACCCCGGCGATGCGAGCGCTTCGCTCCAAGCTGGAACGGGTCGCGCCCACGCACTTCACCGTCCTCATCGAGGGCGAGAGCGGCGTTGGGAAAGAGCTCGTGGCGCGACAGCTCCATGATCTCAGCCCCCGACGGCATGGACCGTTCGTCGCGGTGAACTGCGCGGCCCTTGTCGAAACGCTGGTCGAGGCCGAGCTCTTCGGCATCGAAGACCGCACCGCGACCGGTGTGCGTGGCCGGCGCGGGAAGTTCGAGCATGCCGATGGAGGCACGTTATTCCTCGACGAGATCTCCGATCTCTCACTCTCGGCGCAGGCCAAGCTACTGCGCGCCATTCAAGACCTCGCCGTCGAGCGCGTTGGCGGCAACGGCAGCCATCGCGTCGACGTCCGCATCGTGGCGGCCACTAACCGGGGTCTGCACGAACTGGTTGAGAAGCGCCTCTTTCGGCCCGATCTGTTCTATCGCCTGAGCGGCGTCGACGTGCACGTGCCGCCGCTGCGCGAGCGGCGTGGAGACATCCTCGAGCTGGCGCGGTATTTTCTGGACCGTCATCGGACGCTGCGCCGGCTCCGCCTGTCGCCCGCGGCCGCCGAGGCGTTGACGGCCCATGAGTGGCCGGGTAACGTGCGCGAGCTCGAGCGTCTGATCGAGCGTGCTGTCGCGCTGTCGGAGTCGGACGTCATCGAGCTCGACGACCTACCAGTTGGCGTTCGGGGCTCGTACGGGGAAGTGCTGTTGCCCTCGCTTCGACAGAACGACACGATGCGCGCGTGGGGCAGCCGCTATGCCAAGCTGGTCCTCGATCGGTGCCAGGGCAACAAACGTGAGACCTGTCGAGTGCTCGACATCAGCTACCACACGCTCATTTCCTACCTGCGCTATGCAGCAGCGCATGGCACCGCGGGGAGCACACGAGATGCCGCCGAGTGTCGAGAGACCACACCACGTCTCCCGCATTCCGACGTCGAGCCCCTTCCAGCGGAAGAAGTGACCCGCGCTGAGGTCGCGCCCGTCCCCGAAACGGTGTGAGTGCGCTGGCGGCAGGTGGCGGGCGGCGTGTTCGGCGGACGGCTACGTGGGTGCCTTCCGCTGGACGCCACGAGGCGCCATCGGCGTCTGCCGCATTCTTGACCGGACCGGGGCCGCATAGTACCGTGGGGAGCTCCCAAGCGCGCCGCCCCCACTCAATGGCCTCCCTCGATAAGACACCTCTCCAGAAGACTCCGCTTCATTCGCGGCACTTGGCGTCTGGCGCGAAGATGGTCCCCTTCGGCGGGTGGGAGATGCCGCTCGAATACGCCGGCATCACGTCCGAGCACCTGGCCGTCCGCGAGCGAGCCGGCCTCTTCGACGTCAGCCACATGGGGCAGATCGAGATCGCCGGCGATCAGGCTCTCGAGGCGGTTCAGCGGGTGTCCAGCAACGATGCCGCCAAGCTGCGCCCCGGTCAGGCCCAGTATGCCGGTCTCCTGACACCGCAAGGTACCTTCGTCGATGATGTGCTTGTCTACCGGCTCGCGACCGCGCACTTCCTGCTCGTTGTCAACGCCTCGCACGTCGCCCGCGATTTCGCGCACATTGCCGAGCACATTCAGGGGGCGGGCGACGCCGTGGCGCTCGACACGAGCGCGCGCTATGCGTTGCTGGCCATCCAGGGGCCACAGGCGCTGGCCGCGCTGCAGCCGCTCACGGGGATCGATCTCGGCTCGCTCAAGTACTACTGGTTCGCTGCCGGCGAGGTCGCGGGGATTCGTGCCACCGTGTCGCGAACCGGATACACGGGCGAAGACGGGTTCGAGATCTTCGTGCCGCCGGCCTCGGCCGATCGCGTTTGGCTGGCACTCCTCGAATCGGGGCGGCCCGTCGGCGTGGTGCCGTGCGGCCTCGGAGCCCGCGACACCCTCCGCCTGGAATCGGGGATGCGTTTGCATGGCGCCGATATCGACGAGACGACGACCCCCCTCGAGGCCGATCTGGGGTGGATCGTCGGGTGGAAGAAGGCGGATTTCGTCGGCGCCGCCGCGTTGCGTGCGCAGAAGGCCGCCGGCGTCAGTCGCCGGCTGGTCGGGCTCGAGCTGCTCGAGCCCGGCATCGCGAGACCTGGTTACACCGTCGTTGGAGGCGGCGAGCCCGTTGGCCGGATCACCAGCGGCACGCAGACGCCGTTTCTCAAGAAAGCCATCGCGATGGCCTATGTGCTCGTGGCACACACGGCGGTCGACACCGAGCTCGACGTTGAGATCCGCGGGCGGCGCGTGCGCGCGCGAGTTGTTCCCCTGCCGTTCTACAAGCGGTCTCACTGATGTCAGCCGCGTCGTCCTGCACGGCGCCTTGAGGTTTAGAGCGATGGCCTATCCGACCAACTACAAGTACACCAAAGAGCACGAGTGGATTGAGATCGACAACCATCGGGGTCGGGTGGGCATCACCGACTACGCCCAGCAGCAGCTGGGCGATGTGGTCTACATGGAGCTGCCAGAGGTGGGAAAGCAGCTGAAAGCGGGACAGTCGTTTGGGACCATCGAGTCGGTGAAAGCCGTGTCGGAGCTCTATGCACCAGTCTCGGGCGAGGTCGTCGAGGTCAACACCGCCCTTCGCCAGACACCCGAAGCGGTCAACAAAGAGCCGCACACGAGCTGGATGATCGTCATGCGGGTGTCGGAGCCGTCAGAGGTCACGGGGCTACTCGACGCCGCGCAGTACGAAGCGCTTCTGTCCAAATGATCCGATGGCCGCTGACACTTTCGCCCCGATCGCCTGCACGCTCTTCGACGACCCCGGCTCGTTTCAACGACGCCACATCGGCCCCGATCAGGGCGATGTGGCGGCCATGCTGGGCACGATCGGCGTGTCCTCCCTGGGCGAGCTGATCGACCGAACCATCCCCTCAGGCATCCGGCACGCCGATCCCCTTCCACTGCCCGCGGGTGTGCCCGAGCACGAATATCTTCGCTCACTGCGCCAGATAGCGGTGAAGAACCGTCCCTGCCGGTCGTACATCGGCCTTGGCTACTACGACTGCGTGACGCCGAGCGTGGTCCTCCGCAACGTGCTCGAGAACCCCGGCTGGTACACCCCGTACACGCCTTACCAGGCCGAGATCGCGCAAGGACGCCTCGAGGCCCTGCTCAACTTCCAGACCATGGTGCGCGACCTGACCGGGCTGGACGTGGCGACTGCGTCACTGCTCGACGAGGCGACGGCGGCCGGCGAGGCGATGTCGATGCTGCACCGGGTGCACGGGCGGAGCAGTGGCGAGACGCCGAACCAGTTCTTCGTCGCAGAATCATGTTTCCCCCAAACCATCGACGTCCTCAAGTCGCGCGCCGAACCCCTCGGCATCGAGCTCGTCATCGGCGACCTCACCACCTCGCTGTCGCGCTCGATGTTCGGAGCGCTGGTCCAGACACCAGACGAGCGAGGACGCCTGCACGACCTGCGAGAGTTCATCGCGCGGGCCCATGCGAGCGGCGTCCTCGTCGCAGTGGGCTGCGACCTGCTGGCGATGACCGTGCTCTGTCCGCCTGGCGAGATGGGTGCCGATGTCGCCTTTGGCAGCGCGCAGCGGTTCGGCGTGCCGCTCGGGTACGGCGGGCCGCACGCGGCCTTCTTCGCCACACGGGAATCGTACTTGCGTCAGGCGCCGGGCCGGATCATCGGCGTCTCGATCGACGCGCAGGGACGTTCGGCGTACCGCATGGCCCTCCAGACGCGCGAGCAGCACATCCGGCGCGAGAAGGCGACCTCCAATATCTGCACTGCGCAGGCACTACTCGCCAATATCGCCGGCTTCTATGCCGTCTATCACGGTCCGGGTGGCCTCACGGCCATCGCGCGGCGGACGCACGGCCTGGCGACACTGCTCGCACGCGAGCTGGCGAAGGTGGGCGTCACGGTGCTGGCCCACGACTATTTCGACACGCTGCACCTGGCCGGCGCCCAGGTAGCCGACCTTCGACGTGCGGCCGACGTCGCCAGCCAGAACTTTCGATACCGCGACGACGGTACGGTGAATGTCGCCCTCGACGAGGTGACCACGCTCGACGACGTCGAGGCCATCTTCGAGACCTTCGTCCGCGCCTGCGGGGCCGAGCACGTGCGGTTCGACCGCGAAACGGCGTCGCTCGCGATCGCCTATCCTGCGTCGCTCGCCCGAACGTCGTCGTTTCTCACGCATCCAGTCTTCAACACGCATCGCTCGGAGTCGGAGATGATGCGCTACATCCGCGGCCTGGAACGCAAGGATGTCGGGCTGGACACGTCGATGATCCCGCTCGGGTCGTGCACGATGAAGTTGAACGCCGCATCCGAGATGCTCCCGATCACCTGGCCGGAGTTCGCCAGGCCCCATCCGTTCGCGCCACCCGAACAGACGAGCGGGTATCAGGAGGTCTTCCGCGAGCTCGAGGCGATGCTCTGTACGATCACGGGCTTGGCCGCCGTCTCGCTCCAGCCCAACTCGGGCGCGCAAGGCGAGCTGACCGGTCTCCTGGTCATTCGGGCCTACCATCGCGATCGCGGAGATGGGGGCCGGAACATCGTGCTCATCCCGGCCTCGGCGCACGGCACGAATCCAGCCAGCGCTGTGATGGCAGGCCTGCAGGTGGTTGTCGTCGCGAGCACCGGCGATGGGAGCATCGACGTCGACGACCTGAGACGGCTGGCAACGGCGCATACCGATCGCCTCGCCGGCCTGATGGTGACGTACCCCTCGACGCACGGGGTTTTCGAGGACCGGATTCAGGAGATTTGCTCGATCGTGCACGAGTGCGGCGGCCAGGTGTACATGGACGGCGCCAACATGAACGCTCAGGTTGGGCTGACGAGCCCCGCGCGTGTGGGCGCAGATGTGTGCCATCTGAACCTGCACAAGACGTTCGCCATTCCACATGGCGGCGGTGGTCCCGGCATGGGCCCGATCGCCGTGGCCCCGCACCTGGCTCCGTACCTGCCCGGCCATCCGGTGATCGCGACGGGAGGCCCGCGCGCGATCCCCGCCGTTGCGGCGGCCCCGTGGGGCAGCGCCAGCATCATCCTGATCTCCTACGGGTACATGAAGATGCTCGGGGGGCCTGGGATGACCGAGGCCACGCGCATCGCGATCCTGAGCGCCAATTATCTCAAGGCCAGGCTCGAGGCCCACTTCCCCGTGCTCTACGCCAATGCCAGTGGACGTGTCGCGCACGAGGTCATTTTTGACCTGCGGCCGCTCAGACAGGCCAGCGGCATCGACGAGACCGACGTGGCCAAGAGGCTGATGGATTTCGGGTTTCACGCGCCGACCGTGTCCTTCCCCGTGGCCGGAACGTTGATGGTGGAGCCGACGGAGAGCGAGCCGAAAGCGGAGCTCGATCGGTTCTGCGAGGCGATGATCCGGATTCGCGAGGAGATCCAGGCCGTCATCGACGGTCGTGCGCATCCGAAGGACAACGTCCTCAAGAACGCGCCACACACGGCGCAGATGATCGCCAGCGACGAATGGTCCCACCCGTATTCCAGGGAGGCCGCGGCGTTCCCGCTGCCCGGGCTGCGGGAGCGCAAGTTCTGGCCCCCAGTGGCGCGCATCGACAACCCGTACGGCGACCGTCACTTGATGTGCGCCTGTCCGCCGATGGAGACGTACGCCGAGACCTAGACTCAGCCGGTGGGCCGTCGGAAGCCGGCCGCCACGGGACTGCACGGAGCGCTCTGGTCCGGCTGGCAGCCGCCAGCGGGGCTCAGCTCGTGCGCGGAGGGGTCCAGGCGCGTCGCCGGTATTCCGAAAGCAGGGCGCGGGTCACCTGCCCGGGGACCCCGGTGCCGATGCGCCGGCCGTCCACCGCGACGATGGGCACGATCTCGCGGACGGTGCTGGTGAGGAACGATTCGTCCGCCGTGAAGAGATCATCGTCTCGGAGCACCGCCTCGCGCACCGGGACGCCGAGGTCGGTGCCGATATCGAAGAGGTACTCCCGAGTGATGCCCGCCAGCAGTCCCGACTCGAGGGACGGGGTAAGCGCGACGCCGTCGCGCACGACGAAGAGGTTCGCGGTCGACAGCTCGGCCAGCTCGTTCCGATAATTTCGCATCACCGCCTCGAACGCGCCCCGGCGCAGCGCTTCCTGCATGGCCAAGGCGCTGTTCAGCAGGTTGTTGGACTTGATGCGCGGGTTCACGGTCGCAGGGTGGTTGCGAACCGTGGACACGAGCGCTACCGTGACGCCCGCGTCGTAGGTGCGATCCGGCAGGTCGACGTGCGGCTTCACGATGATGACGCTGGAGGGCTCGGGACAGGTAGCGGGATCGTAGGACAGATCGCCGACGCCCCGGGTGACGAGGAGTCGGACGTACGCCTCATGGCCCGACACGCCACCCAGCCCAGCGGCGTGAATCGTCGCGTCGATCCGGGCCCGCAATTCGGCGTCCGACCACGGAAGACGGAGGGCAATCATCTCGGCCGAGAGACGGAGCCTGCGCATGTGGCGGTCGAAGAGAAACGGCTGACCGCGATAGGTCCGCATCGTCTCGTAGATGCCGTCGCCGTACAGAAAGCCATGGTCGAAGACCGAAATCCGCGCGACGGCACCGTCGGCGATCTCTCCGTTCACGTTGACCGTCGCGAGCATGCGGACGAGCGTACTGCCTGTGCTATTCTCCGTGCAACCGAAGCCCTCGACACCGCTCGTGCTCCGTGCCCCGTCACTGCGTCTCGGTCGCGGAGGAACGCGAACACCAGCTCAGAAGCCGCGATGCGTATCCTTGACACTTTGCAGATGCGAGAAGCCGACCGCCGGACGATCGAGGAGATCGGCATCGCGTCGCTCGTGCTCATGGAGAATGCCGGCCGCCAGGTCGTCTCGTCCATTGAAGCGACGCATGCCGATCGACTGTCCGGTCCGGTGGCGGTGCTGTGTGGACGCGGCAGCAACGGCGGCGACGGGTTCGTCGTAGCGCGCACGCTGGCGCAGCGCGGCAGCGAGGTCTCGGTCTTCCTCTTGGGACGGGTCGCCGACGTCCGTGGTGATGCGCGCGTCAACCTCGAGATTCTTGGACGCCTCGGCATCACCGTGGTCGAGATCGCGGACAGCCAGGCATGGGAGCTCCACGTCACCGAGGTCCGAGACTGCCGGCTCGTCGTCGACGCCATCGTCGGGACAGGACTGAAAGCGCCATTCTCCGGGCTCCTCGAAACGGTGGTCGCCGATGTCAACGCGGCGGACATTCCCGTCGTCTCCGTCGATCTCCCGTCGGGCCTGTCGGCTGATTCGCATGAAGCCATCGGTCCGGCCATCGAGGCGTCGCTGACCGTGACCCTCACGGCGCCGAAGCTGTCCTTGGTGCTGCCTCCCGCTGAAGCCTATGCCGGAGACATCGTGATCGCCGATATCGGGATCCCCGCCAGTGTGGTCGACAGCCTCGAGGGGCCCCACGTCGAGCTCCTGACCCGCAGCTCGATGCTGGACCTCGTTCGGCCGCGCGCGCCGGACAGTCACAAAGGCGATTACGGCCACGTCCTCGTGGTCGCCGGATCCACGGGAAAAACGGGAGCAGCGTACCTGGCAGCCACCGCGGCGCTGCGTTCGGGCGCCGGGTTGGTGACGCTCGCGACGCCGGCCGGATGCCTGCCGATCCTGGCCGGGATGGCGCCCGAGTACATGACGTACCCCATGTCTGAAACGGCCGACGGGCTCGTCCTCGCGAGCGTCGAGGAGCTTCTGGATTTGGCACGAGACGCGATCGTCGTCGGGCCAGGGCTTGGCCAGGCCACGGCCACCCAGCGGTTCGTGACGACGCTCGTCGACCAATCGGCTGTGCCCTTGGTCGTCGACGCTGACGGCCTGAACGCGTTCGGCCGGGCCGCCGGCGGCCTCATGGGCCGCGAGGGGCGCGATGTCATCATCACCCCGCATCCGGGTGAAATGGCGCGCCTGGTTGGGCTGTCTACGAACGACGTGCAGGCCAATCGCCTGGCCGTGGCGCGCGATCTGGCGACCTCCCATCACGTATATGTCGTCTTGAAGGGGCACCGCACCGTCATTGCCACACCGGACGGGAAGGTGTTCATCAACCCAACCGGCAACGCCGGGATGGCGACCGGTGGGACCGGCGACGTGCTCGCGGGCATGATTGGCGCCTGGCTGGCGCAGCTCCTTGACGCCGAAGCGGCGTGCAGACTCTCCGTGTACCTCCACGGTTTGGCCGGAGATCTGGCCGAGGCGAGCAGGGGAGAGACCGCGATGACGGCGGGCGACGTCGTCGACCGACTTGGCTCGGCCGTGCTCGAGCTCACAGGCCGCCAGACGACGGCTCCGACCGCATGACGCGCACGGTCACGACCACATCAGAGCAGGAAACCGCGACGGTCGGCGATGAGCTGGCCAGGTCTCTGCCGGCAGGCGCGGTGGTCCTCTTGTTCGGGGATCTCGGGGCCGGCAAGACGGCCTTTGTCCGCGGCATGGCCGAGGGCCTCGGCATCGATCCTGGTGAGGTGAGCAGCCCAACCTTCACGCTGATCCAGGAGTACCGGGGCGGAAGGCTCCCGCTGTCCCACGTGGATCTCTACCGTCTTGCGCCGCACGAGGTGGACGACCTCGGACTGGAGGAGCTCACGCTCGGCAGCGGGATCGTCGCCATCGAGTGGCCCGATCGGCTCCCGCGGGTGCCGGCAGCGGCGACGAGCGTTCGCATCGCGCATGACTCGGACACGACGCGAACGATCGTGATCGAGGAGCCTTACTCGGAACGGTAGTTCGGCGCTTCTTTCGTGATCGTCACGTCGTGCACGTGACTCTCGCGGAATCCGGCCGGGGTGATCCGGATGAGACGGCCGCGGTGCTGGAGATCGGGGATCGTGGCGCAGCCACAGTACCCCATGCCGGCGCGCAGGCCGCCGACCAGCTGGTGAATCATGGCCGCGACGCTCCCCTTGTGTGCCACGCGTCCCTCGATCCCCTCGGGCACGAGCTTGTCGACCCCACTCGACCGCGCCCCCTCGAGATCGAACTCGTCCTGGAAGTAGCGGTCGCGGCTTCCGCGCCGCATCGCGCCGATCGAGCCCATGCCGCGGTATTCCTTGAAGCTCCGGCCCTGGTACAGGATCATCTCGCCCGGGCTCTCGTCGGTACCGGCGAACAGGTTGCCAATCATCACCGTATCGGCGCCGACGGCCAGTGCTTTGGTGATGTCGCCCGAGAAGCGGATGCCGCCATCGGCGACGACCGGTATATCGTGTGCGGCGGCGGCCTGCGCGCACTCCATGACGGCGGTGATCATCGGGACGCCGATGCCCGCCACGACCCGTGTCGTGCAGATCGAGCCCGCGCCGATCCCGACCTTTACCGCGTCGACTCCTTGCTTGATGAGCGCGAGGGTCCCGTCAGCGGTCGCCACGTTCCCGGCGATCAGGTCGATTCCCGGAAACCGCTGCCGCACCTGTCCCACTATGTCGAGCACACCTTGCGCATGGCCGTGTGCCGTGTCGATCACCAGCACGTCGACGCCGGCGACGACCAGGGCGGCCGCCCGTTCGAGGGTGTCACGGGCCACGCCGATCGCGGCGCCGCACCGGAGGCGTCCGAGCGGATCCTTCGAAGCGGTCGGATACTTGACGGCCTTCTGGATGTCCTTGACCGTGATCAGACCCTTCAGTCGGAAGTCGCGGTCGACCACGAGGAGCTTCTCGACCTTGTGCCGATGAAGGATCTCTCTGGCGGCGTCCAGGGTAGTGCCAACCGGCACGGTGATGAGATCGTCCTTGGTCATCACCTCCGCGATGACGCGCTGTGTGTTGGTCTCGAAGCGCAGGTCGCGATTGGTCAGGATGCCGACGAGCCGTCCCTCCTTCGAGCCGTCCTCGGTGATTGGGACGCCCGAGATACGGTACTTGTGCATCAGCTCGAGCGCTTCGTAGATGTGATGCTGTGGCGAAAGCGTGATCGGATCCACGATCATGCCGCTCTCGGACCGTTTGACCCGATCCACCTCTGACGCTTGGTCCTCGATCGATAGATTCTTGTGGATGACGCCCAGCCCTCCGTGCTGGGCGAGCGCGATGGCGAGCCGGGATTCGGTCACCGTATCCATCGCCGCGCTGAGGAGCGGTACGTGAAGGCGAATGCGGCGCGTCAGTCGCGTGCTGACATCGACCTGATAGGGCAGCACCAGCGAATGCTGCGGCACCAGCAGCACGTCGTCGAACGTCAGCGCCGTTGAGAGGCCGGCAGCCACCGCGGTCGTGGGGGAGTCTTCGATCTTGACGGTCATGGCGTGGCAGGCCTCACGGAAGGGTCAGGGCTCTATGCGACGGCACCATGACACTTCTTGTACTTCTTGCCGCTTCCACAGGGACACGGATCGTTGCGCCCGACCTTTGGCTCCTCGCGCTTGACCGTTTTCACCGCCGCATCGTCGCCACCGACGCGAGCGGGCTGGCGCGACTCGGGCGCTCCGAACGGGTCGCTGGCGGCACGTTCAGCACGGCCCGCGCCGGCGAACGCCGAGACGACCTCGGACGGGTTGTTGAAGACGAGCGGTGAGCGTGAGGGGACCGCCGGACGGCGCGGACGGGCGGCGACCGGCACGGGCGCCGCCGCGTGAACCCCTCCCGGTTCGGACAGCACCGGACGCAGCCACCACAAGTAGCGCACGATTTCTTCCTCGACGCGCTCCTTCATGGCCTGAAAGAGAGTGAAGCTCTCTTTCTTGTATTCGACCAACGGGTCGCGCTGGCCGTAGCCGCGCAGACCGATACCTTCCTTGAGGTGATCCAGGCTGTAGAGGTGATCCTTCCACTGGCCGTCGACGATCTGCAGCATGACATCTCGCTCGACGCGCTGCAGGATCTCGCGGCCCACGAGCTGCTCTTTCGAGGTATATGACTCGAGGCAACGTTCCCAGATCAGGTCGCGAATCTCGTCCGACGACCGGTCGCTGAAGTCGAGCGTGCCGGTGTCGATGCCGAAGACCCGATTGGCTTCGCGCTTCAGGGCGACCAGATCCCACTGTTCGAAGTCCGCCGTGCGGGGAGCGAAAGTCTCGATGAGCGAGTCGAGCACGTCCTCCGCGAGCGACATCAGGTACTCTCGCGTGTCGGCCGTCTCGCCCTCGTCGAACCGGAGCGTGCCCTCGAGAATTTCACGCCGCAGCGCGTAGATGCTCTCGCGCTGCTTGTTCATCACATCGTCGTATTCGAGGAGGTGCTTGCGGACCGAGAAGTTCTGCGCCTCGACCTGCCTCTGCGCCCGCTCGATCGCGCGCGTGACCATCCCGTGCTCGATGGGCACGCCCTCTTCCATCCCGAGCCGTTGCATCAGGCCGGAGATGCGGTCGGACCCGAAGATCCGCATGAGGTCGTCTTCGAGCGACAGATAGAAGCGCGACGAGCCCGGGTCGCCCTGGCGTCCGGCTCGCCCACGCAACTGGTTGTCGATGCGCCGCGCCTCGTGGCGCTCGGTGCCCACGATGTGCAGGCCGTCCAGTCTCACGACTTCCTCGTGCTCGGCATCGGTGAGCGCCTTGAAGTGGGCGTAGAGGCGCTCGTACTCGGGCTTGGCCACGCGGTAGAAACCGTCGAGGTGGAAGAAGTAGACGTCGTGCTCGTCTTCGACGAAGCGCGCTTCGCCCTTCGGGAGACGCTCGGCGATTTCTTCGGCGAGGCACTGCTGCCGCGTCATGAATTCGGGATTGCCGCCGAGCAAGATGTCGGTGCCTCTGCCCGCCATGTTGGTGGCGATCGTGACCGCTCCCTTGCGCCCGGCTTGCGCGACGAACTCGGCCTCCTGCGCGTGGTACTTGGCGTTCAAGACGACGTGCTTGTCGCTGCCGCCACCGGTCGTCGCCCCGCGCTTGAGGCCTCGCCGGTCGAGCATCGCCGACAGCCGCTCCGACTTCTCGATCGAGACCGTACCGACGAGCACCGGGCGGCCCTTCTGGTGCTCGTCGAGGATCTCGCTGACGATGGCCTCCCATTTCTCGGGCTCGGTGCGATAGACCAGATCCGGATACTCGATGCGGGTCAGCGGCCGGTTGGGCGGGATGACGACCACATCGAGGTTGTAGATCTTCGCGAACTCTTCGGCTTCGGTATCCGCCGTGCCCGTCATGCCGGAGAGCTTCTTGTACTTCCGGAAGTAGTTTTGGAAGGTGACCGTGGCGAGCGTCTGATTCTCGCGCTCGATCTTGACCTTCTCCTTGGCCTCGACCGCCTGATGCAGGCCGTCGCTCCAGCGCCGACCGGGCATCAACCGACCGGTGAACTCGTCGACGATGACCACCTCACCGTCTTTGATCATGTAGTCGACGTCACGCTTGAAGAGCGCATGCGCCCTGAGCCCCTGGTTGATGTGGTGGAGCAGGGGCATGTTGGCCGGGTCGTAGAGGCCGCCCGCCTGCAGGCGGTGACTCAGCATCTGCTCAGCCTTGACCATGCCAGTCTCGGTCAGGGTCACCGTCTTGTGCTTCTCGTCGACCAGGTAATCGCCCGTCGCTTCGAGTGCCTCGCGCTCCTCGGCCTTCGCATCGCCTCTGGTGACGGCGCCCGGTTTGAGCCGAGGGATGATTCGATCGACTTCGTAGTAGAGGTCCGTTGATTCCTCAGCCGGGCCGGAAATGATGAGCGGCGTGCGCGCTTCGTCAATGAGGATGCTGTCGACCTCGTCGACGATGGCGAAGTGGTGTCCGCGCTGAACGTACTGCGCCAGCTCGAACTTCATGTTGTCCCGCAGATAGTCGAACCCGAACTCGTTGTTGGTGCCGTAGGTGATATCGGACGCGTAGTTCACCTGACGCTCCGCGTCGTTCAACTCGTGCTGGATCACGCCGACCGACATCCCGAGGAACCGGTAGATGCGGCCCATCCACTCCGAGTCGCGTCGGGCTAAGTAATCATTGACCGTCACCACGTGGACGCCCTTGCCGTTGAGGGCGTTCAGATACGCCGGCAGGGTGGCGACCAGCGTCTTGCCCTCGCCGGTCTTCATCTCGGCGATCTTGCCCTTGTGGAGCACCGCGCCGCCGATGAGCTGCACGTCGAAGTGCCGCATCGAGAGCGTCCGTCGGCCCGCCTCGCGCACGACCGCGAACGCCTCGAAGAGCAGATCGTCGAGCGGCTGCCCCTGATCGAGACGCGTGCGGAACTCTGCGGTCTTGCCGCGCAACGCGTCATCGGAGAGGGCGCGCATGGCGTCCTCGAACCGATTGACCTCGGCCACTATCGGGCGCAACCGCTTGAGCTCGCGCTCGTTCTGGGTGCCGATGACCTTGGCGAGAAGCGTCTGGATCATCTAAACGCTAGAAGAGGAGAGGGTATCTGGCGATTGTACCGGATGCCGGAGAGGCTAAGCAACGAAGGGCGTAGGCGGTCTGGAGGAAGGGCACACGCCCTCCTTCTCTCGAGACGGCCGAACGGAGGGAGGCGCGGGAAGCCCCCGCCCTCACCGCTTGGCAGGTTGGGTCAAGAGGGGCAGCGGATTGACCAGCTTGCCGTTGGCCAAGATCTCGTAGTGCAGATGCGCTCCGGTCGAACGTCCTGTGGAGCCGACGAACCCGATCACATCCCCGCGCTTGACCGTGGCACCGGGCTTCACGTTGAAGCGGCTCAGATGGCCGTAGCGGGTCGTGAGACCGAAGTCGTGCGTGACCACGAGGAAGTTACCGTACTCACCGTTGTAGGCCGCTGACTCGACACGGCCGTCTGCGGTCGAATAGACCGGCTGCCCTTTGTCGGTCGCGATATCGAGGCCCTGGTGAAACGCCGGCTCACCCGAGAATGGATCCGATCGCCCGCCGAAGGTCCCCGTCAGCCAGCCGAAGGTTGGCCAAATGGACGGCGTGGCGGCTGCAAGCGCCTGCTGTCGCTCCACATCCTGGCTGACCGTGCGCAACCGGCTCTCGAGCCCTTGGAGGAGACTGCGAAGCGCGCCGAAGGTGTCCTCGGGCGAAATGAGCGAAGTGGACAGCACGCTCGAAATCGGGGCGTTCGACCGGGTGTTGCCACCAGCAGCTCGTGCCTTGACCACGGCCGGTAGCTTCTGCATCGCTTTCGCCTGCTCTGGATCGAGCGCCGAGCGGGCGCCGAGGTCGTTGATAACGGCCTCGAGCGATTGGATCTGCGTCGTCAGCTCACCGGTCGTCGCACGGAAATTCCCATTCTCGACCTCGAGGGCGATGGTGCTTGCCCGAAGCCCGTCGATCTCCATCTCGGCGCTCATCTTGGCGCCAAGCCCAATGAGGACCGGAATCATGAAGACCGTGAGCGCGACCGAGACAGCCGCTCTGAGACTGACAGTCAGACGCCGTACAACACCCGTCGACCGGTCAGCGATGAGGACGGTATAGCGCTTCTTGAACATACCCCTCGTATGTTTGGGACTCACCGCAACGAATGGGCGAGTGCAGTTGGAGTCTATCCCGATGACTGCCAATGGGATAGGAACAACCCAGCCAGTTCTGGAGGTTGAGGAACTGTATCACACGAAGTTTACACGCCCAAGCAAGAAATGACTGGGAGACGAAGAAAAAGCGTAGATCAGAACGAATTCGAAACAGAGCCTCGTGCCGGCCCCATTGACCGCCTTATCGGCGTCAGGGGAGGGGTCAAAGAATCGGGCGCTCCGCCGGATTCACGATCTCGCACCAGAGCGCGCCAGCGGCGGCTAACCAGCCTGAGAGGGGTGCGGCCCGCGATTCAGGGCGAAGGTCAACGTCACCGTGAGCACAAACGGCGTCGGCACGCCGTTCAACATGAGCGGCTGGTACTGCCACTGAGATACAGCCGCGATCGCTGGTTTGTCGAGCAGCCCGCGCGACCGCAGCACACGGACTTCCTGCACGCGCCCCTGCGCGTCGACGACGGCCTCGAGGATCACCATGCCTTCGAGTTGCGCGGCGACGGCGATGGCCGGGTACTCGGGCTCGACTCGACGGACGAGCGCGGGGGTGACGATCTGGCCGCCCACGCGCACCGGTTGCCGAACTGCCGGAGGCGGCGGCGGTGGCGGGGGAGGCGGCGGTGGCGGGGGTGGCGCGACGTCACCAATCCCACCCACGATGCCGCCGACGACTCCACCCTCGATGCCGCCTTCGACGCCGCCAGGCACGCCGCCCGACGACGGCGGAGCAGGCGGCTCAGGGCGAATGTCCGATGGTGCTTCGACAGGTGCGGCTGCGGGGCTCGGCGAGGTCGTCGTGGCGGCGCGCGGCGCCTTCTGCGCGGCGGCGGCCGCTGGTGGGGGCGGCGGTGGCGGGGGCGGCGGCGGTGCGGCGGGCGTAGCCGCCACGAAGGCCATCATAGTGGGCACCTTCGGCAGCTGATCCGTGAGATAGAGCGTCGGGATCACCAGCACCACGGTCACCAGCACGACGTGCCCGAGGGCCGACGCGAGGGTGGCTCCCTTCGAGCTGCGCCGATAGGGCCGATCCACCTTGTCGAGAATCAGGTCGAACATGGTGCCCTCCCCTTTTCGCACCTGCCGCGTGTCCCCACCGCGGTGGGACGTCAGCCGGTTGCCTGCGTCACCCGGCTGGGGGCGTAGGCCGGCTCGGGACCGACGGTCTGCCGTACCACGAGAACGGGGCACGGTGCCGTGCGGACGACCTTCTCGGCGACGCTCCCCATCAGCATGTGCCCGACGGCGCCTCGCCCGTGAGTGCCCATGACAATGACATCGACCTCGCGTTCTTCCGCGCACCGAATGATCTCGTGCGCTGGCGAGCCTGCACAGACGACGAATTCCGGATGCCGTTCCTGCTGCTCGGCTGGTGTCAGAATCTTGAGCAACCGCTCGCGCTCGGCGTCCTGCATGGCCGCGTCGAGGCCCAGTGGAAACTCGGTGGCGACCTCGCTGGCGGCTCGGTCACCCACATGGAGCAGGATGAGCGAGGCGTTGAAGGTTCTGGCCAACTCCACGGCCTCACGGACAGCCTGTTGCGACGTCTCGCTGAAGTCGGTTGGAACGAGGATGCGGCGCCAAGCAATCATGGTGTCCTCCCTCCACCGGCGGGCAGTCGCGACATTCGTGCCAAGCGCGACCGCATGCTTTCGGCGGACTTCGTGGCCTCAGCATCGTGCATCGCCGGAAAAATAGCGGACTTTTCCCCAGCAGTCCCCGTCGAGGTTGCCGCGTTGAACGGGCCGGCCTCGTCAAAGACCCAGGAAACGAAACTGAAGTGCTTCGGCGAGGTGGTCGGCTGAGACCGGGCTTTCGCCTGCCAAATCGGCGATCGTCCGCGCCACCCGTCGTACGCGCACGAAGCCACGTGCCGTAAGGCCCAGCCGTCGTGAGGCCGTCGCCAGCAAGCGTCCGGCTGGCGCATCGAGGGGACCGAACTTCGCGAGGAGTGCCGGTGACAACTCTGCGTTGGATCGTACTCCGTACGGGGCGCCCCGCTCGGTTTGCCGGCACCGCGCGGCGAGCACGCGCCGGCGAACCTCCCCTGAAGACTCGCCACCTGGGCCCGCGGCCAGCGTCTCTGGTGGTACGGCGGGCACCTCGACGATCAAATCGAGGCGATCACCAAGCGGTCCCGAGAGCCGCGATCGGTACTTCTCGACTTGCTGTGGCGTGCAGCGGCACTCGCGCCGCTCGTCTCCCGCGAATCCACAGGGGCACGGATTCATCGCGGCGACCAGCACGAACCTGGCTGGAAATCGTGCGACGCGGGCCGCACGCGCGACCACCACCGTTCCGTCCTCGAGCGGCTGTCGCAGCGCCTCGAGCGCCGGGCGCGCAAACTCCAGGAGCTCGTCGAGAAATAGGACGCCGTGGTGCGCCAGGCTGATTTCCCCGGGTCGAGGCACCGTGCCCCCGCCGACGAGCGCGGCCGTCGAGATGGTATGGTGCGGCGCGCGGAACGGCCGTTCGGTGAGGAGGCCCTGGCCGGCTGGGAGCAACCCGGCGACCGAATGGATAGCCGTGACGTCGATCGTTTCCGCGAACGTCAAGGGTGGCAGCACGCCCGCCAGACGTTGCGCCAGCATGGTCTTGCCCGAACCGGGTGGTCCGACGAGCAGCAGATGGTGCGCCCCGGCCGCGGCGATCTCGAGCGCCCGGCGCGCGAGCCGCTGCCCACTGACGTCGGCCAAATCGGGCACGATCCGGGTGAACGGTGGCAGCGGGGCCGGTAGCGGCCGCAGCTCGTCCGGATCGTTCAACGCACGGACGGCGTCGGCGAGGTCGGTCACCGGCAGGATCCGGAGCCCATCGACGAGCGCAGCCTCGCTGGCGTTGGCGGCGGGCAAGAGCAGCGTCGTTCTTCCTGATCGCGCGGCGGCGACGGCGACGGGAAGGACGCCGCGAGTCGGCTGGATGGCGCCGTCGAGCGACAGCTCGCCGAGCACGACGACATCGGGAATCAATCGACGGTGCACGACGCCCTGAGCCGCCAGGACGCCGAGGGCGATCGGCAGATCGAGGGCCGCACCGGCCTTGCGCACATCGGCCGGGGCGAGATTGACGGTGACGCGGTGGGGTGGGAACTCGAAGCCCGAGTTGCGGATGGCGCTCCGCACCCGATCGCGGCTCTCGCGCACGCTGGCGTCGGGGAGCCCAACCATCACGAAGATCGGAAGCCCGAACGTGACATCCACTTCCACGTGGACGTCCGAGGCCTCGACCCCGAACACGGCCGCACTGCGCAGGCTCGCAAGCACGACGAACCTGGTGCAAGAAGCGCGGCTAGAGGCGGACCGGGGTGAACGCGGGCGAATCGCGAACCGGGCAGCCCGCGGCCGCAGTTTCTGCGCACCGCTGATGCCGCCCGGGGAGCGATTCTCGCGAGAATGCTGACCGCTGATCGCTCGAGCTGCGGCACCTTAGGCGGTGCAGGATTCAGTCACCCATCGTCAGCGCAGCCAAGAGCCCCGGCTGCACGTTGACGGGTCATCGCTGGTGGTAAACCAGGACTGAAATCCGAGAACTGACGACGGATCTAGTTGGTACGTGTGTAGATGGTGAGTCGGTGGCCGGCGATGACCCGGGAGCTCGACAGTCGGTTCCACGATCGCAGGGCCGCCACGTTGGTGCTGAACACCTTGGCGATCGATGACAACGTGTCGCCCCGTTTCACCGTATAGGTGATCTTCACCTGCTCGCCGGTCGGCGCATCGACCGTGTTCACGAGCGTCTGTGCCACGAGCGGACGCGACTCGGCCACCGGGACGCGTCGATCCGTGCGCGCGGCCATGAGCACGGTCGCCTCGTGTGGCACCATCAGACGCTGGCCGGACTGGAGACGCACGCCCGCTTTCAAGTAGTTCGCCTCGGCGAGGTCGGCGCGGCTCACCTGGAGCCGACGCGCAACGGTGGCCAAGGTCTCGCCGCCCTTGACCGTATACCACTTGAACGACGCCAGCTCGGACGGCTCTGCGGCATCGAGCCGCGCTCGAATGATTTCCGCGCTGCCCGCCGGCACGCGCAGATCGTATCCGGCGTCCCGGCTCGGCGTCGTCCAACGCCGCAACTCGGGGTTGATCTCCTGCAGGGTTTCGACTGGCGTCTCGATCCACTCCGCGATGCGCCGCAGATCGACGGGGCCGGACACCGTCACACTCTCGACGGGCGGCGGCTCGGTGCTCTCGAACGTGAACCCGTACTGGGCGGGATTGCGGGCAACGACGATCGCCGCGAGGATCATCGGCACGTAGTCGCGGGTTTCGCGCGGCAGCAGCCGGCCGTTGGCAGCCAGCGACCAGAAGTCGGCGCGCTGGCCCCGACGCATCGCCCGCTGGACGCGGCCAGGCCCGCTGTTGTACGAGGCGAGCGCCAGATGCCAATCGCCGTCGAACATCGTGGCGAGCGAACGCAGGTATTTGGCGGCGGCCACTGTGGCCTTCACGGGGTCGGAACGCTCGTCGATATACCAGTCCTGACGCAGCCCGTTTTCCTTGCCGGTCGTCCTCATGAACTGCCAAACGCCCTTCGCCTTGGCGCGGGAGAGCGCGTTGGGCTTGAACGCGCTCTCGACGAGGGGGATGTAGGCCAGATCGAGCGGCAGGCCCTCGGCCCGAAAGACGCTCTGGATCATCGGGAGATACTGACTGCCCCGACGCATGCCGTCTTCGATGAAGCTCCGCAGACGACCCTGGAAGAGTTCGATGAACGCCAGAACGCGCGCATTTTTCGGAATCGGCACGTCGTGGACTACCGGGTCGAGCTGGAGCGCTTCGACCGTCAATGGCGTGGCGGGCAGCGGCGCCGCCGTCGCCGACATGGCGAGCAGCTCGTCGATCGAGGCTGGCTCGTAGTGCTTCTCGGTGAAGCCGTCGCCATCGGCGAGCGCCCGAATCTCATACGCGCTGATCCGATCGACGAGGCGATCGAAGTGCTCGCGGATTCTGGGCTCGGTGCGCCCGCCGTACGGCGATTCCATGAGCACCGCCAGGGCCGCATCGAACGCGCGCCGTGCGGCCTCGACGTGCCCGAGCGCCAGCTCGCGCTGACCGGCCGTGAACCGCTCCTCTGACACGCGAATGAACTCCTCGACCGGATCCGGCTGCGGTGTGGAGGGCTGGAGCCGGGCGACGGGCAGCGTGGTCGGGGGGAGGGTCGGAACGGCCGGACGGGCCGGTGTCAGGGTCGGATTAACGGACTGCCCGCACCCCGCCACTGCCAGGACCAGAGCCAACGGGGTGAACCACGCGCTCGCACGCGCTGAACGTCGAACCATTGGGCGCTCCGCGATGCCGCCACCCGAAGCCGGCATCGTAAGTCGCCCCCTGACGGGGGCTCCGAGTTAGCACGCGGTTCGGGTCGAATCGTGGCGGCCCAACGACTGCACGCTCTGGTGGCCCCGATCCTTGGAACCGATTCGCGCGGCGCGGAGGGCGCTGCGAGGCCCCCGCCTAGTGCGTAGACACTCAAACGCGACTACGGCAGAGAGGATGCTAGCATCCGGTCACGAAGGGCGTCAACGCCTAAGTCCAGCCTAGTCAGTAGGAAGAGCCAGTATGTGCACATCTGGGGTGGACCGGAAGACAACCTCTCGCCGGCCGACAAAACTTCGATAGAGGCCCGCCTTCGGGCAGCGGCACGGGGGTCTTCAGGTCTCCGGGGTCAAGGATCGAAGATCCGGTGCGCCTCGCCCAGCTCGCGGGCCGCCGGCGTGACGATCGCCCGCTCGGCCAGCACGATCCTCCGCCCGGCTGCGACGGCCGCCCGCACATCCTCCTCGCACACGAAGGTCACGGCGGCCGCCGTCGCTGTCGGTGGTTGAGAGGCAGCATCGATGTCTCGGTCCCGATTGATTCCCGCTTCCGCCGCGCTCGGAAGCGGACGACCGGGCGGCTCGATACCGCGGCCCAACAGAAACGCCTCGATGCGCCGGTTGAGCTCCGCTGCGGGGATCCCCGCCTGAGCCACGCTCCGCGCCGCGGCACCCGCCGGGGCACGGCTGAGCTCGTCGACCGGCGTGATCTCGTAGGCGAGGCGCTTGATGTTCAGCAGATGCCGGGGGGAGATGTTGTCCGACGTGATGTTGCCGCCGAAACCGCCGCAGCCGAGCGTCATCGCCGGGTCGAGTCCCGTCGTCAGGCCGATCGATCCGTGGGTCGTCGGAGAGTTCACGACGATCCGGGAGGCTGGCTTCTTCAGGCCGAACTCCAGGATGACGGCCTCATCTTGCGAGTGGATGGACATCGTGTGCCCCATCCCGCCATAGCGGAGGATTTCGCGGCAGCGCTCGCATCCTTCCCGCCAGTCGCGCACTTCGTACCACGACAACACCGGACAGAGCTTTTCGATCGACAGCGGGTAATCGCGCCCCACGCCGTTCAGGGGGGCGATGAGCACGCGCGTGTTGCCTGGCACGGTCAGCCCGCAGGCCTCGGCGACGGCGCGCGCCGTTTTGCCCACCAGCGCGGGATTGGGGAGTCGGGCAGGGGTGACGAGCACCCGTGCCAGGGCCTCGGCTTCCGACGGAGCGAGGAAGTAGGCCCCTTGACGCAAGAACTCCTGCCGCGCCTGGTCGGCAACCGGCGCATCGACGACGACGGAATTCTCCGATGAACACAGCACGCCGTTGTCGAAGGTCTTGCCCGTGACGATGTCCCGCACGGCCTTGCGCACGTCGGCCGATCGCTCGATGAAGGCCGGCGCATTGCCGGGACCCACGCCGTAGGCCGGCTTGCCGACGCTATAGGCCGCACGCACGAGCCCCATGCCGCCGGTCGCGAGAATCACGGCGACCTCGCGCTGGCGCATGAGCTCCTGTGTCCCGTCGAGCGTCACGGTGGTCAGCCATCCGATCGATCCCTCAGGGGCGCCCGCCCGGAGGGCCGCATCGGAGAGGACTTCGGCCACCCGCGTCACACAACGCACGGCGGCCGGATGCGGGCTGAGCACGATCGGGCAGCGCGCCTTGAGCGCGATCAGAATCTTGTAGATGGCGGTAGAGGTCGGATTAGTCGACGGCACGACGGCCGCAACGACGCCGAACGGCTCGGCGATCTCGAGGACACGCCGGTCCGCGTGTCGTGCGACGACCCCGACGGTCTTCATCGGACGGATGAACGCGTGGACCCGGCCCGCCGCGAACCGGTTCTTCACGATCTTGTCTTCGACGTTCCCATAGCCGGTCTCCTCGACGGCGAGCCGGGCGAACGTCTCCGCCTCGGCGAGCGCCGCCTCGGCGACAGCGTCGACGAGGCCGTCGATTGCGTCCTGGCTGAGTTCGGCCAGCGGACCGGCCGCGCGGTGCGCGCGGCGGGCGAGCTCCCGCGCCTGGGCCATCGATGTGAGGTCGCGATCGAGAGGCGGGGCCGGCTCGCTCATGTCGGCAGCAGGCGATCGACGTCGGTGTGCGGACGCGCGATGACGTGCACCGCGACGAGCTCGCCCACGCGCCGCGCCGCGGCCGCGCCGGCATCGGTCGCGGCTTTCACCGCGCCGACGTCCCCGCGCACCATCACCGTCACATACCCCGCGCCGATGTATTCGGTGGCGATGAGCGTGACGTTGGCCGTCTTGACCATCGCGTCGGCCGCCTCTACCGACCCGATAAGCCCCTTGGTCTCGACCAAGCCCAGCGCCTCATTCGACATTCGACGTCGCCCCTCCGTGCTCGACCGGTGCACGCGTCACCCGGGACCGACCCTGCGCGTCGAAGCGTAACACACGCCTTTGCGTGATTGCGTCTACGAAACGAGATCCGGTACAGTCCGACCATCCATGAAGTCCTCTCTTTTTCCATTGGCTCGGGTGACGCGCCCGGCGGTCGGGGGGCCACGCGCCGGCGCCTGCCTCCTGGCGCTCGTGGCGGTCCTCACGGGCGCCTGCGGGTCGAGCGAGACGTCGGAGGTGGGCCTTGCCACGCCCACCGTTCGCTTGAGTCACGACCGCGCCCCCGCGGGCAGCCCGATCGACATCACCTACTCGTTTCAAGTCGCCGCGGACGCGCGGTTCGACAAGAACTACCGGGTCATGGCACATGTGGTCGATGCCGACGAAGTCCTGATGTGGACCGACGATCACGACCCGCCGACGCCCACGTCCCAGTGGAAGCCAGGGCAGACCATCGAGTACACGCGCACCGTGTTTGTGCCGATCGGCCCTTACATCGGCGACGCTGGGCTCCACCTCGGTCTCTACTCGGTGGACGACCAGACGCGGCTCCCACTTGTCGGACAGGACATGGGCCAACGCGCCTACAAGGTCGCGACCATCAGGCTACAGCCCCAGACCGAGAATTTGTTCACGGTGTTCAAGGATGGGTGGCACGCGGCCGAAGTGGCGGCGCAGAACCAGGCAGTGGAATGGCAGTGGACGAAGAAGGAGGCCACCTTGGCCTTCAAGCATCCAAGGAAGGACGCCGTGCTCTACCTGGATCTCGATAGCCCTGGGAAAGCACTCCACGGCCCCCAGACTGTGACCGTCAGCATGGGCAGCACGGTGCTCGAGTCCTTCACGCTGCCGCCAGACCAGCCGATGCTGCGCAAGATCGCGCTCCCTGTCGCCCGCATGGGCACCGAGGGCATGTCGGAGGTCCAGATCTCGGTCGACACGACGTTCGTGCCGATGCTCGTTGAAGGTTCCGGGAGCAAGGACAAGCGTGAGCTCGGCGTGCGCGTCTTCCACGCCTATGTCGACGCCCGATGAGGCGAGCACCCGTTTTCGGCTTGGTCGCCCTCGTGTTGCTGTCGAGCGCCAGCAGGGCATCGGCTGATCTCGTCTTCTTCGCGTCCGGACGCAGCCTGTCGGTCCGCGAGGCGCGGACCGACGGCAACGACCTCGTCTTGGTCCTCAGGGGTGGCGGAGAAATCGTCTGCCCGCGCGCGCTCGTCACTCGGATCGAGGCCAGCGAGGTCCCCGACCCCGAGCCGGACGAGGACGCCGTGCCGGAGCTTGCGGGTGCCCTCCCGTCAGCCGCCGAGCCGAGTGAGCTGCGGCCGCCTCCCAAGCCCCTTGCCTCGCTCATCAGTCGGGCCGCGGCGCGTCACGGTGTCGACGCGCGCCTCGTACAAGCCGTCGTCCAGGTCGAATCTGGGTATCAGTCGAGGGCGAAATCACGCAAGGGCGCCAAGGGGCTGATGCAGCTGATGCCTCGGACCGCGCGCCAGTACGGTGTCCGAAACAGCTACGATCCGGTCCGCAATCTCGATGCGGGCGTCCGGCATCTGCGGGGCCTTCTCGACCGGCTTCCCCTGGAGCTCGCGTTGGCGGCCTACAACGCGGGCGAGGCGTCGGTCGCCCGATTTCGGGGCATTCCGCCGTATCCGGAAACGCAGAGCTACGTCGATCGCATCCTAAAGCTCATCAACGCACAAACCGACACACCGTAACAACCGCTCGCCTCGCCGGGTCGGCCAGCTTTTTGAAGCTAGCGGCGGTCTAAGTGCGTACGGCGGTTGGCCAGGCCAACCCCCTGGAGGGTTCAAACCGAGCATCAAGCTCACGCTCAGCACTTGAAAATCGGTGCAGAGAACGGGTCTGGCCCGAGCAAAGCTTGGTATACTCTTGGGACACTAATGTCCACGCTGACAAGCCCTTGCAGCCGACCTTCGGTCGGCCTCGGCCCGTTTGTGAGTGCATAGGTGCAGTACCGCTGCCGCTTGGCCGCCCCTTCAGGTGAAGTGACCGAAGCGATCTACGTCGCGGAAAACGAAGCTCGGCTGCGCCACGAACTGGAGGAGAAGGGGCTCTTCGTCCTGTCGCTTCGCCCGGCAGGGGTGGTGCCGTGGCTGTCGCTGGCCATGCCGCGGCGCAGCGGCGTGCCCTCCCGGGAGTTCCTGGTCTTCAATCAGGAGCTGGCCACGCTGCTCAAGGCAGGCATGCCGCTGGTGCAGTCGCTCGAGCTCCTCAAGCAGCGTGTCGATTCCCCGGTCCTGAAACGCGTGCTGGACGATGTGCACGACAAGGTGAAAGCTGGCACGGCGTTGTCGGACGCCTTCGGCAGCCATGGCGCGCTGTTGCCGAGCGTCTATACGGCATCGATTCTGGCGGGCGAGCGGAGCGGCAGCCTCGACACGGTCCTGAGGCGCTTTGTCGAGTACTCGAAGATCATCGCGACTGTCAAACGGAAGACCGTGTCAGCGCTCATCTATCCGGCCATTCTCGTGACGCTCGCGGTCGTGCTGGTGGGCATCATCGTGCTCAAGGTCGTGCCGGCCTTCTCGGACTTCTATCAGGGGTTCGGCGCCGAGCTTCCCTGGGTCACGCAGGTCATCGTCGCTTTCTCGAACCTGCTCCAGCAGCAGTTCCTGCCGCTGCTGGTCGTCCTCGTCGGTGGCGGCCTTGCGTTTGCCGCCTGGATACGCCAGCCGGGCCAGAAAGCGCGGGTCGACCGACTGCTGCTCCGCCTCCCCTTCGTGGGCGAAATCGCGAAGAAGTTCGCCACGTCTCAGATGTCGCGCACGCTCGCGACGCTGCTCGGCGGCGGACTCCCCCTGGTCAACGCGATCGACATTTCGAACAAATCGATCGGGAACCAGTTCATCGCCCGCGAGCTCGAGGCGGTCGGCGCGCGTGTGCGTGAAGGCGCGTCGTTTGCGTCGGCGCTCGAGGCGCGTGGTGTATTTCCCGAGGTCGCCGTCAAGATGGCGGAGGTCGGCGAGTCGACGGGCGCTCTCCAGGAGATGCTCAACACCGTCGCCGACTTCTACGACGAAGAGATTACGACCAACATGGAGCGGTTCGTCACGCTCGTCGAACCGGTGCTGCTCGTCATGATGGGGATCGTCATCGCGGGCCTGTTGCTGGCGCTGTATCTGCCGCTCTTCCAGCTGAGTTCGGTGCTGGGCTAATCGGACGAAGAGGGGAACGTCACCGGACACGTCATGGCCACGAACGTGCACACCGCGCAGATGCATGCCGAGGGCGTCGAGCTCGGCGCCGACGAGCGCCGCGCCGAGCTCGAGCATGCGCGCAAGCTGGCGGCCCGGTACCGTCTCGAGTTCATCGAGATGGACACGTTCCGAATCGATCAGGAGCTGTTTCGGTCGATTCCGGCCGAGTTGATGCTGCGCTACGGCTTCGTGCCGTACCGCCGAGACGGCAAGACGCTCGTCATCGTCGTCTCGGACCCGACCGATCTGCCGATGATCGACGAGCTCGGGCAGCTGCTCGGAACGCCGATTCGCGCGATGGTGGGCCCGCGGTCGGCCATCGAGTCGATCCTGAAGAAGAGCGAGAGCTCGCAGCGCGTGCTCGAAGAGGCCACCGAAAGCCTCAAGCTGCAGCTGCTCAAGGAAGAGGACAGCGGCGAGGAGCTGACCGTCGAGCGGCTGACGAGCGACATCAGCCCTGTCATCAAGCTCGTCGACACGACGATCTTCACCGCCATTCAACGTCGGGCCAGCGACATCCACATCGAGACGCAGGACGATGCCGTCCACGTGAAGTACCGGATCGACGGGGTGCTCCAACCGGCGATGCGCCCGATTGCGAAGCAGTTCCACAGCGCGATCATCTCCCGGATCAAGGTCATGGCCGAGCTGGACATCGCCGAGAAGCGCGTACCGCAGGACGGGCGCTTCAAGTTGCGGATGCCGGGGAAGACGATCGACTTCCGCGTCTCGATCATGCCGAGCGTGCACGGCGAGGACTCGGTCATCCGCATTCTGGACAAGGAATCGATCAGCGAGCAGTTCACGGAGCTGCGGCTCGACATCCTGGGCTTTCCCGACGCCGAGCTGCGGCGTTTCCGCAAGTACATCGCGGAACCCTACGGCATGGTGCTGGTCACGGGCCCGACCGGCAGCGGGAAGACCACGACGCTCTACGCGGCCCTCTCGGAGATCAAGTCGGTCGAGGACAAGATCATCACGATTGAGGATCCGGTCGAGTACCAGCTGCGGGGCATCACGCAGATTCCGATCAACGAGAAGAAGGGCCTGACCTTTGCACGCGGCCTCCGGTCGATCCTCCGGCATGACCCGGACAAGATCATGGTGGGCGAGATCCGCGACAACGAAACCGCGCAAATTGCCATCAATTCGGCGCTCACCGGGCATCTGGTGTTCACGACGGTCCACGCCAACAACGTGCTGGACGTCCTGGGCCGGTTCCTGAACATGGGCGTCGAAGCGTATCAATTCGTGTCAGCCCTCAACTGCGTGCTGGCGCAGCGCCTCGTGCGGGTCATCTGCACCCACTGCAAGCGACCCGTCCGCATCAGCCGGGCGATGCTCGAAGAGTCGGGCCTCGATCCGATGCTCGAGCGGACGCATGTCTTCTACGAAGGCGTGGGCTGCATCGAGTGCAACGGCACCGGCTACAAAGGCCGGATGGCCATCTGCGAGCTCCTCGATCTGACCGATAGCATTCGCGAGATGATTCTCGAGAAGCGGCCCACGTCCGAGATCAAGAAAGTCGCGCGGGATGAGGGCATGCGATTCCTGCGCGAGTCGGCCGTCGAGCGCGTCATGACGGGCGTGACGACGCTGCGTGAAATCAACAAGGTGACGTTCGTCGAATGATCGCCCTTCCTGCCTGGCTCTCGCTGGACGCGCCGGCCGCGCCGACCTCCGCCATCGACGTGTCGGTGAACAGGGTGACCGCCGCTTCGGTCGAGACGCGCTCGGGCCGCTTGACGGTGACCGCTCATGCGGTCGAGCTGCTGCCCGGAGGCGCGCTCGCGCCGTCGCTCACCACCGAGAACGTCCGCGACCGAGCCTCGCTGGTCGCGGCGGTGCGTCGCGTGCTCGATGCCATCGGTCGACCGCGGCGCGTCGCGTTGACCGTGCCGGACCCGGTTGCCAAGGTCTCGCTCGTCCGGTTCGAGAAGGTGCCCGCGAAGGCGCAGGAGCTCGAGCAGGTGGTCCGATGGCAGGTGCGGAAGGCGGCGCCGTTCCCGATCGAAGAGGCCCAGATGAGCTATTTTCCGGGTGCGGCCACGCCAGACGGACAGGAGTTCATCGTGTCGCTCGCCCGTCGGAAGATCGTCGAGGAGTACGAGTCGCTCTGTCAGGACGCGGGCGCCCACGCCGGGTTGGTCGACATCTCGACCTTCAATGTCATCAACGCCGTACTGGCCGAGCCCGGGTATGAGGGACAGGACTGGCTGCTCGTCAACGTGTCGGCCGACTATGCCTCGATTGCCGTGGTCCGCGGGGGGGATCTGATCCTGTTTCGGAGCCGAAATGCGGACGCCGACGGCACGCTGGCCGATCTGGTCCACCAAACGGCGATGTACTACGAGGACCGGCTCCAGGGGTCAGGCTTCAGCCACGTGCGACTCTGCGGCGCGGCGGCGGTCCAGGGCCGGCAGGTCACGGAAGTGGAGCAGATTCGCAGGAGCCTCGAGGACCGGTTGCAGACCTCGGTCGAGACGGTCGACATCCGCTCGGCGGTGGCGCTGAGCGATCGCATCATGGCCAGCCAGGGCCTCCTCGACGCCCTGGCGCCGGTCGTCGGTGCGCTCGCGCGCGGGCCCCAGGTGGCGGCATGATCCACGGCAACCTCGCGACCCGGCCGTTCTACAACGAGCGCGCGGTCCGGACGTGGCTCTTCCTCGCCGCCCTGATGGTCGGCGCGGCCACGCTCTTCAACGTCACGCGCATCATCCGCTATCTGCGCGACGACTCCGAGCTGGCGCGTCAGGCGACGCTCGACACCACGCGTGCTGCCGAGGCCCGAGCCGAGGCCGCGCGGCTGCGGGCGAGCGTCGATGCCAAACAGATCGCGCTCATCTCGGTGGAGGCCCTGGCGGCCAACGAGCTCATCGATCGGCGCACCTTCTCGTGGACGGCACTCCTCAATACCTTCGAGAGAACCTTGCCCGATCAGGTGCGCATCACGTCGGTGCGACCAGAGGACGGCCGGGCGCGAACCGACCATGCCGTCTGGCTCACGGTGGCCGTGGTCGCTCGCGGCGTGGACGACATGAACCAGTTCATGGAGAACCTCGAGGCGACCGGCGCGTTCAGCGATCTGCTCGCGCGTGAAGAGCACATGAACGACGACGGGCAGCTTGAAGCGACGCTGGAGGCGGCGTACCGGCCACCCGCGCCAGCCGAGCCTCCGCCCCCGGGAGCGTCGCGATGACGTTGCTTCGTCGGGTCGCGGCCGAAAAACGGACGGCCCTGATCGCGCTGACGATCGCGCTCGTCGCGAACCTGCTCGCGTATCTGTTCGCGGTGCGCCCGTTGGCCGCCCGGTCCGCAGGCGCCGCCGACCGGGCAGCCTCCGCCGTGGCTGCGGCGCGCGTCGCCGATCGCGAGCTGGCGCAGGCGCGCGATCTCGTCGCGGGCAAAGCGCGCGCCGATGAGGAGCTGGCGGCGTTCTATCAGAAGATCCTGCCGACCGATCTCACCGCAGCGCGCCGCATGACCTACGCGAGTCTGCCCGCGCTCGCGCGTCGCACGAAGGTCGAGTACGCGACGCGGCGCTTCGATCCGAGCGAGCCCAAGAAGGACGAGCGTCTCGCCAAGCTGGGCATTCGCATGGTGCTCGAAGGGGAGTACGAGAACCTGCGGCAGTTCATCTATCAGCTGGAGAACGCGCCGGAGTTCATCATCATCGACGATGTGACCCTGACCCAGACCGATCAGGATGGCGAGTTGACGCTGCGGCTCGATCTGTCGACCTACTACCGCGTGCAGCCGCATGGTACCTGAACGTCGCAAACAGGTCGTGCTCGCGGCGCTCCTCGTGGTGCTGGCTGGCGCGCTGTATCGGGCTTGGGCGCCGTCCGAACCGTCGCCGGTCGCCACGACGGCCGCCGCGGGGGCCGAGACACGGCGCGGGCCGAGCGGACCGTCGACCGTCGACGCGCCCGACGTGCGGATCGAGGCGCTCGACGCGGATCGGGCGCGCCCGGATATCGGTGGTGACGGCGGGCGCAACTTGTTCCAGTTCCGGTCGCGCGCGGTGCCTCCGGAGGCCAGCGGGCGTGGCCGCGGCGTACCGCCACCAGCACCGACCGCGGCGGCCGGCCCTCCTCCCCAGCCGGTCGTGCCGCCGATTGCCCTGAAGTTCATAGGCGTGGTGGAAGCGACCGAGAAGTCGCAGACCTACGCGGTGCTGCGCGACGAACGCGGCGTTTATCACGGACGTGAAGGGGATATCATCGAGGGACGGTACCGCATTCTGCGCATCGGGGCAGAGTCGATCGATCTGGCGTACGTCGATGGACGGGGACGTCAGACGCTCAGACTAGGGTCTTAACGCGTCGCCCTGGCGGTCGAGCCTCAGAGGGCCGACCAGGCGCGGATGGGAGTGATGTGTCGAGCCGAGAGCGTATGCGAGATCGTACGAGTGACGGCGGGAGGGGACGTGGCCTGCGACGCGTCTGGGGTGTCTGCACCATCGCCCTTGCAGCCGTCCTGCTGAGCGGATGCGCGGCGACGCGAGCCTTCAAGCAGGGCGAGATGGCCATGCGAGCGGGCGATCTCGATCAGGCCGTGGCGCACTACCGGGCCGCCGTGCAGGCGTCGCCGGACAACCCGTCGTACAAGATTGCGCTCGAGCGCGCCATGCTGGGTGCCTCACGGACCCACATCGAGCGTGCCAAGGAATTCGAAGCCAACGATCAGCTCGACGCTGCCCGCTCCGAGTATCGACTCGCGAGCGAGTACGATCCCGCCAATCGGCAGGCCGCCGCCAAGGTGGCGCAGCTCGATCAGCTCGTGCGAGAACGCGTCGAGGCGCTCCGTCCGAAGCCGGCCATCGAGGGGATGCGGCAGCGCGCTCGCGCGGCGTCGGCCGAACCGATCTTGAACCCGGCGTCGCGCGAGCCGCTCAATTTGCGGTTCACGAACGCCAACCTGCGCGATATCCTCAACTTCATCGCCGGCGCGACCGGCATCAACATTACCTACGACCGCGACGTCACCGACCGCGCGGCGACGGTGCAACTCGACGGCGTCACGGTCGAGCAGGCCTTGACGCAGATCCTGACGGTCAACCAACTGGCCTATAAGGTGCTCAGCGAGCGATCGATTCTGGTGTTCCCGGACACGCCGCCCAAGCACACCCAGTACGACGAGCAGGTGGTCCGAACCTTCTACGTGTCGCACGGCGACGTGACCGAGCTCACGCAGCTCCTCAGCTCGATCATCCGCCTTCCCGGCATCCCGATTCAGCCCGTCATCCAGTTCAACAAGACGGCGAACACGATCGTCGTCCGAGGCACGAGCTCGGTCGTCGAGATCATCGAGAAGATCATCGCGCAGAACGACAAGCCCCGGGCTGAGGTCGTCTTCGACGTCGAGATCCTCGAGGTCGATCGGGCCCGCGTGAAGCAATACGGGTTGAACCTCTCCGAGTATGCCCTGGGGGGCATCCTCTCACCGGAGGTCTCGCCAAACGGCGGGAGCGCCGCCGCGGGGGCGGGACAGGCGGGGGCCGGTGGCGCGACCGGCGGGCGCAGCGGATCGCCGACAGGCCAGCCGTCCCCACCGCCGTTCAACCTCAACACGATCTCCCGGGGCGTGAGCACCTCGGACTTCTACCTGGCGGTCCCGACCGCGTTCGTGCGCTTCCTGGAGAGCGACACCAACACGAAGCTCATCGCCAAGCCGCAGCTCCGAGGTCTGGAAGGATCGAAGCTGACGTTGAACCTGGGCGATGAAATCCCCATCGTCTCGACGAGCTACACCCCGATTGCCACCGGAGGCGTCGGCGTGAACCCGTTGAACTCGTTCCAGCTCAAGCCGGTCGGCATCAACATCGAGATGACGCCGCGCGTCACGCTCGAGGGCGACGTCGTCATCGAGCTCTTCGTCGAAAGCAGCTCGCGTGGGGCGGATGTGAACGTCGCGGGCACCAACTACCCGTCGTTCGGGACCCGCAAGGTGACGACCCGCCTGCGGCTGCGCGATGGTGAGTCGAACCTGCTCGCGGGACTCCTGCGCGAAGATCAGCGCAAGTCGTTGTCGGGCTTCCCTGGCGCCGTCCGCGTGCCGGTCCTGAAGCAGCTCTTCTCGAACAACGATCAGGTCGTCCAGCAGACCGACATCGTCATGCTGCTCACGCCGCACATCGTCCGGACGCCAGGGATCACGGAGGACGACCTCAAGCCGATCTACATTGGGTCGCAACAGAACCTGGGCGTGGGCGGTCCGCCGCC
>Ga0194132_10001235_pt1 | contig 51890 bp, 49 predicted proteins | sample TA2KigOf80mmetaG_FD_148612 | JGI IMG/M metagenome (GOLD analysis project Ga0194132, IMG submission 148612) | Freshwater microbial communities from Lake Tanganyika, Tanzania - TA2015054 Kigoma Offshore 80m | ecosystem: Environmental > Aquatic > Freshwater > Lake | place: Tanzania: Lake...
GATCTCCGCAAACGCATCCCGGTTGCCGAGCAACGCATCGGCGACAAGCTGGGCATCCGGCTGGCTCTTGATGGTGTTCATTCGTGATCCTCTGTAGCAGTTCCTGTCTGCAGAGTCGCCATGAACATCTGTTCCGTGACAAAAAAAGTTGCTTCTACAGCGCGGCACCAATCAGCGCCCGAGTGTATTCGGACTGCGGCGCATCGAAGATGCGTGCCGGCGGCCCCTCCTCGACCACCCGGCCATCGCGCATGACGATGATGTGATGGGCGAGCGCCCGCACCACCTTGAGGTCATGACTGACAAAGAGATAGGCAAGCCCGAGCCGCTGCTGCAGATCCCGCAGCAGTTCGATGATCTGGGCCTGGACAGAAACATCGAGCGCTGATGTCGGTTCATCGAGCACGATCACTTCCGGACGCAGGATCAGTGCCCGGGCGATGGCGATACGTTGCCGTTGTCCCCCGGAAAACTCGTGCGGGTAGCGGCTCATCATGCCGGGTTCGAGGCCCACATCACCGAGCACCGCCGCAACCCGGGTATCCACCTCACTCTCGGTGAGTCCGGGTTCATGCACTTCCAGGCCTTCCGCCACAATGTCGCGGACGGTCAGCCGCGGTGAAAGACTGCCGTAAGGATCCTGGAAGACGATCTGCAGATTACGCCGCAATGGCTTGAACGTGCGTTTCGCCAGTGCGTGAATGGGCTTGTCGTGAAAGAGTACCTCACCACTCGAGGTAATCAGGCGCAGAAGCGCCAGCCCAAGGGTGGTTTTGCCGGAACCTGATTCGCCGACGATGCCGACCGTTTCACCGCGACAGATGGCGAGGTGCACGCCCTGCACTGCAGTACGTTTACCCGTTCGGCCGAACCAGCCCTTGCCGATTGCATAGTCGACCTGCAAGTTCCGAACCTGGATGACCGACGATGCGTGTGTCGGCAATGGAGGCGCCTCACCCTTCGGTTCAGCTTCGATCAGCTCACGTGTGTATGGATGGTCAGGTTCTGCAAACAGTTTCTCCCGGGTGCCTTGTTCGACGATCAGTCCGCGGCGCATGACATAGACCCGGTCAGCCATATAACGCACCACACCCAGGTCATGGGTAATGAGCAGCATTGCCATGCCGAATTCAGCCTGAAGATCCTTGAGCAACCCCAGGATCTGCCTCTGGATAGTCGCATCCAGCGCAGTGGTGGGCTCATCAGCGATCAACAGATCCGGTTTGTTGGCCAGCGCCATTGCGATCATCACTCGTTGGCGTTCACCACCGGAGAGTTCATGCGGCCAAGCATCGAGACGAGACACGGCGTTGCGCAGCCCCACCCGTTCGAGCAATTCAACCGTGCGCTGCTTCGACGCTTCTCGGCTCAGATCAGCATGCAGGTGCATCACCTCGGCGATCTGCCTGCCGATGATATGCAGGGGGTTGAGCGAGGTCATGGGCTCCTGGAACACCATGCTGACGGCTTTGCCACGCACCTCACGCAATACATCAGGCGGTGCGTCAAGGAGTTCCCTGCCATTGACCTCGATGCTGCCACCTGGATGGTTGGCTGGTGGATAGTTGAGCAGCTTCAGAACAGACAGCGCGGTCACACTCTTGCCGGATCCGGATTCGCCGACGAGCGCCACGGTTTCACCCCGATCCACGTGCAGGTTCACCCCATGCACAACCTCGGCACTACCGAAGGCCACTTTAAGATCGCGGATCTGCAATACCCGCATCAGCTCGCCTCCCGCACCGGCAGGCTGCGCCTTGGATCAAGCGCATCCCGAACCGCTTCGCCGATGAAGATGAGGAGCGTGAGCAGGATTGCCAGCGTGAAGAAGACGCCCAACCCGAGCCAGGGTGCATGCAGATTGGATTTGGCGAGAGACAGCAGTCGCCCCAGTGAAGGAGATTCAAGTGGCAGTCCAAAGCCGAGAAAATCGAGGGCGGTCAGCGACGTAATCGAACCATTCAGCACGAACGGCATCAAAGTCAGCGTGGCCACCATGGCGTTTGGCAGTACGTGGCGCCGCATGATGCGCAGGTCACTGACCCCAAGCGCCCGGGCGGCACGCACGAATTCAAAATTTCGGGCGCGAAGGAACTCGGCCCGCACCACGCCTACCAGCGACATCCACGAAAACAGCGACAGGATGGCAATCATCCACCAGATATTGGTTTCGACGATGCTGGCGAGAATGATGAGGATGAAGAGCACCGGAACGCCGGCCCAGATTTCTACAAAGCGCTGCCCGAGCAGATCGACGTAACCTCCGAAATAACCCTGTAGCGCGCCCACCGCCACACCGACGGATGCGCTGATGAGAGTCAGCGTCAATCCAAACAGCACCGACAGCCGAAAGCCGTATAAGAGACGGGCGAACACATCCTGGCCAAACACATCCGTGCCAATCCAGTGTGTCCCGTCTGGCGGTGAAGGTGTGATTTCAATGGACCAGTCGATGGTGTCATACGAAAACCGCACCGGTGGCCACCAGGCGAAACCGCGCTGCTCTATCTGGTTAAGAATGAACGGATCGCGATAGTCGGCTTCAGTTTTCAGAACTCCACCCAGCTCGACCTCGCTGTAACGCATCAGCACCGGCAAGTAGTACTGATCATCAAGCCGCATCAGGATCGGTTTGTCGTTGGCAATGAACTCCGCCCCCAGCGACAGACCGAACAGCACGAGAAAGATCACAAACGACCACCAGCCTCGCCGGTTAGCTTTGAAGAGTGCAATGCGGCGGCGGGTAACCGGATTCATCCACCCCGCTCCTCGAAATCGATGCGAGGATCGACCACCACATACATCAGGTCACCCACCAGATGCATGACGAGGGAGATGAGCGTGAAACAGAACAGCGTGCCGAACAGGATCGGATAGTCCCGCTTGATCACCGCCTCATAACCGAGCAACCCCATCCCATCCAGCGAAAAGATCACTTCGATCAGGAGTGCACCGGTGAACAGGATGCCGACAAACGCGCCGGGTATCCCGGCCATGACGATCAGCATGGCATTACGGAACACGTGCCCGTAGAGGACGCGCCGTTCGGACAGTCCTTTGGCCCGTGCGGTCAGCACAAACTGTTTGCCGAGTTCTTCGAGAAAGCTGTTCTTGGTGAGCATCGTCAGGGTTGCAAAACCGCCCAGGGTCAATGCGGTCAGCGGCAAGACCAGATGCCAGAAGTAGTCCGCGACCCGCTGGGCGAACGTCATCGTTTCGACGTTGTCTGAGACGAGACCTCGCAGGGGAAACCAGTCGAGATAGGAGCCGCCGGCAAAAATCACGATGAGCAGTACCGCAATCAGGAATCCGGGTATGGCATAGGCGGAGATGATCACTGCGCTCGACCAGACATCAAACCGGGTCCCATCCCGAACGGCCTTCGTGATGCCGAGCGGGATGCAGATGCTGTAGATCAGCAGCAGCGACCAGAGACCGAGGGAAATGGACACGGGCATCCGCTCAAGCACCAGCTCCAGTACCGGGCGGTTCTGGAAGTAGCTCTCCCCGAAGTCGAGCTGAACGTAGTTCCAGAACATGAGGAAAAACCGCTCGTGTGCGGGCTTGTCAAACCCGAACTGCTTTTCCAGCCGCTCCACCAGCGCCGGATCCATGCCGGAGCTGCCGGTGTAGGCATTGGTCGAATTCGGCCCCATGCTGCCGGCGCTCGACACCGATGCCGTACTCGACATCGACAACCCGGAAGCCTGCGCCATGACCTGTTCAACCGGTCCACCCGGAGCAAACTGCACGATGATGAAGTTGATGACCATGATGCCGAGCAGGGTCGGCAGGATCAGGGCGAGGCGACGCAGGATGTAACGCCCCATCAGCGGTCACCCAGGAATTCGCGGGTTCGCGCTGCCTTGGTTTCATCCCACCACCAGAGGTCGTGGTACACGACCTCGCGATTGAGGATGCCGTGCTCGGGCATGCCGAACTTGTCCCACCAGGCGAGCGCGTTCTTGGTCTTCGACATCACCGCCACAAAGTAGAAGTTCCAGAGCAGCACCCGGTCGAGTGCCCGGGTCGCTGCCACGAACTCGTCCCAGCTCTTCGCCTTGTACATGTGTTCAATCAGCGCATCGACTGCCGGGTCGCGCAGATTCGACCAGTTGCCACCGTAGGCCTGGTCCGCCCCTGCGCTGTGAAAGGTATTCGAGACCAGCAGCGTCGGCGTGAAGTCAGGCAGGAACCAGATGGCGCCTGCATCGAAGTCGCCGGAGCGCATGCGAAAGAGCCAGTTGGAAATTTCCGGAGACTTGATGTTGGAGGTGATACCCAACCGCTTCAGCTTGTTCGTATAGGGGATGAACGAACCGCCCAGTGAAGGTGAAACCGCGACGAACCTGATGTGAAACGGTTCCCTGGTTCCGCTGTGGACAAGTTGATCGTCCTCTATCACCCATCCTGCCTCCCGGAGCAGCGCTTCAGCGCGGAGCAGGTTTTCGCGATGCCAGCCTCCCCCCTGGTTCGGTGGCAGTTTGAAGGGTTCGGTGAACACCCGCGGCGGGATCTGATCACGAAGGGGTTCAAGCAGGCGCAGCTCAAGTTCACCCGGAAGACCCGTTGCCGCGAGCTCCGAGCCGTGGAAGAAACTGGTTGGCAGCCCCCAGAACCCCCAGGACCTCTTGTTGGCCCATTCACCATCCGACATGAGCCAGAGCGCTTCGCGCACACGGATGTCCTGGAACCTGGCTTGTTCGAGATTCCAGAAGATCGGCCACCACAGCCCTGCAGGACGCGAGATGGTGAATTCAGCCTTGCGAAGAAAGCCCTGGCGCGCTGCGGGTGTGTCGTAACCGGTCGCCCACGTCGACGGCACGGTTTCGAACCGTACGTCCACCTCGTGCCCCTTCACTGCCTCGGTTTGCACCTGGTCATCACGGAAGTAGTCGACCTTGATCCGATCGAAGTTGTAGCGGCCGCGGTTGATGGGGACGTTCTCACCCCACCAGTCAGGTATCCGCTCCCACTCCACCCATCTGCCGATGGAAAAACGGCCGACGCGGTACGGTCCTGATCCGAGCGGTGGTTCAGTGGTACCGCGTGTCACATCACGCCCTTCCCACCAGTGCTTTGGGAGGATCGGCAACAACGCTGCACGACGCGGCAGGACTGCATCACCGCGAGCCGATTCTTCGATGATGAAACGGAATTCGCGATCCCCGGTCACCTCGATGCGACTGAACACCTGCATCGGTGTCGACACCGTCGGTGTGGCCTTGTTGCGAAAGACATCAAAGCTCCACACCACATCATCCACGGTGATGGGCTTGCCATCGTGCCAGGTTGCATCGGCACGCAACCGGAAACCGACCCATGCGCCTTCAGGATCCACAGCAATACCATCGGCAAGATTGGCGTACATCGTCGTCGGTTCATCGAGAGCCGGTTGCATCAATGTGGCGAACAGCCAGTTGTCCTGGGGCACCCAGAAAGCGACCCCTTTGACTTCCCGTCCCGTGAGTGCCAGCGGATTGAACGAATCCCAGGTGCCCATCTCCGCAATGCGGATAACTCCTCCTTTGGGCGCATCCGGATTCACATAGCGGGTGTGGGTGAAGTCAGCCGGCAGACCGGGTTCATCGAGGAAAGCAAACCCGTGCCGATACTCGATCGCGTGCACGACAGGGGATACGAGTTGCAGCAACGAGGTACCAAGAAACAGAATGCAGCGTGCCAAACCATAACTGGCACATCGCTTCGAAGAGCTCAAAAAGCATATCGAGAACGTCCGCACGCGCTTCCACTCATCTCCCCTCACAACCTTCGAGCTTACCCGATGAACTCGCTGGAGAAACAACACTATTCTTCAACCTTGCAGCTCAAAAATGGATGGCGCAGGATCGACGTGGGTTCAGTACGCGAGCACAGTCATGAGCACCTCGATGAACTCCTCCACTACGAAGGGTTCTTCAATAGTTGCCGGAGGCACACCGGATGCAACCAGCAGGGTCATGGGGAACATCCGAGCGCATGGTCTTGAGGCGTCTGTCCTTGAAATCGAAACGCAGGGGTATGCGGTGCTGCGTGGCGCGCTCGGTCCACAACAGGTCGCGAACGTAAAGTCCGCGATCCTGCGCCGGGCAGAGAGGACCGCCGGTACACACATCGACATGCAGAACGAATCCGGTGAGCACTGGCGCGGACAGAAGTACCTCGCCTACCTGCTCTACGATGATCCCGTGTTTGAAGAGGTCCTGCTCAACCCGGCGCCACTCGCACTCATCACCTGGTTACTCGGTGAAAGCTGTCTGCTGTCAAGTATCGGTTGTCACTTCAAGGGCCCGGGTGGCGACCCACTGCCACTGCACTCAGACAATGGCAATGGCATGCCAGCCCCGTTTTCACACATCTCGATGGTGGCGAACGTGAACTACGCCCTCACGCCGTATTCGAAAGAAGCCGGAGCGCTGGCCATGGTTCCCGGCAGTCATCGCTGGTGCCGCTCTCCATCAGCCCGCGAGTCCCGCCTCGGTCAGGAGGATCACAATCCCGCCGCAGTGCCGATGGATCTGGAACCGGGAGATTGTGTGGTCTGGCATGGCAACACCTGGCACGGGTCATTCGCGCGGCAGCTAAAGGGCATTCGCATGAACCTCGCCGTGTACTTCAACCGTCAGCACATCCAGACGCAGGAGCAGCACAAGGGTGTTGTGCCGGCCGAGGTCCTTGAACGTCACCGCAACAATCCGCGTTTGAACATCCTGCTCGGTGGCAAACAACCCTACGGCTGGCAGATCGAGGGGCCTGACTACTCGCTTATGGCGCAGAACCCGCACGGCATCCACGATTGAATCACGCACGCCGCCGCGCGCCGTTCACTCCCCGGCTGGCTGCTGGCCCAGCCACGCATTTACCCGATCAACCGCGTTCCGTCTGAGGTTCAGGTAGAACAGCGAATAGTCGAGCACGTGGTAGTTGTCTTCGCCCAGAGAAACGGGGCCGCCACCGAATTTGTCTGACCGGAGTTCACTCACCAGCAATCGACCGTCGAGACAACGGGCGTCGGCGACAGCCGCTATCAGTTCCGGTTTCGCGTTCGCATCCATCCCGCCGAGAGCGAGAGAACCTGCATTCCCTTCGTGAGCTACATGGCTGTCATCATCTGCCCAGTTGAGCGGGTTGACACAGATGTTGTCGCTGATGTCCCCGAAGGACTGTGCCTTGGGGCCCACCGCGTTCCAGGTCACCACACAACCCGTCTGAGTGGAGGCGCTGCAGATTGGGATGCCCCCGAGCGCATCTAGGTCTTTTTTATTCCAGCTGAACCCGATCGGGTAAGCGGCAATCATCCGAGCCAGCAATGATTGGCCATTCACCTCCTTGCTGATGAGTTTTTGCAGGTGCGCTGAACCCTGGCTGTGGCCGGCAAGAACGAACGGCGCGTCCGGGCCGATCTTTTCGAGGAACGTCCGGAATGCCGCGAGCACGTCTCCATAAGCCAGAGCGAGCGCTTCGGCGCCATTGCCCGAGTCGTCAAAGAACGCGGCAAGTGTGGCCTGTCGATAGCGCGGCGCATGAATTCGGCAACAGGCGTTATAGGCACTCGCCTGACCACGCAGCACACCGTGCTCCATGATGCGGTTGGCATCGGCATCATCGAGCGGCGCATTCCAGCCTTCATCCTTGTAATAGGTCGTCGGGTGGACAAAAAACACATCCACCTGCGCACCGGCCTGCTGATCGGTTTCTCCTGGTGCAGCGAAATCGGCCAGATCGTTGCTCTCGGGCAACGCAGCCCACGCATCAGGTTGCGTATAGTCCGGCGCTGCGGGAACCTCGGCGGTAACAAAGTCGCCAGAAGGTGTCAGCGCGAAACGCATGGCCAGGAAGGTCAGTGCGCCACGATAGAACCAGCCTGCAACCAGCAGTACGCCGATTACTGCCAGGGTGATGATCCAGCCCCTCTTCATATCCATGCTCTCCTGGTTTTGTAGTCCCCCCGCATCTGGTTCATTCCAGCGCCAGGATGGTATTCCACTGCTCTGTCGTCACCGGCAGGATGGACAGGCGGTTGCCTTTGCGCAGCAGAGCAAAGTCGCCCAGCGCTTCGGCGTGTGCGCGTAGGGTCTGCAGCAGGAGAACCTGCTTGAACTTGCGCACGAACTTCACGTCCACCATCAACCAACGGGGATTGGCCGGATCACTCTTCGGGTCAAACCACTCGCTCTTGGGATCAAACGCGGACGAGTCCGGATACGCCTCCTTCACCACCTTGCCGATGCCAACAATCCCGGTTTCCGGACAGCTCGAATGGTAAAGGAAGACCTGATCGCCATTTTTCATGCCATCACGCATGAAGTTGCGGGCCGTGTAGTTGCGAATGCCATACCATGGCTCCGTCTGTTTGGGCCTTCCCATCAGGTCATCGATCCCGAAAGTGCCGGGTTCGGTTTTCATGAGCCAGTGCTGCATGGGTCCGTTCGTCCTGAAACTGAGCGGCGACAGTGCACCGGAGGGGACCGGGTTACAACTTCTGTTTACTCCTTCGGGATTTGGGATGGGTGCGGGTTGATCGCCGGCCCGTTCCGGCGCAGTCTTCGCCCGTGCCTTATCACGTGCTTTTCCGGGGAGGAGAAGGATCATGGCCATCACCGTCAAACCCGTCGATGCCACCCTCGGCGCCATTGTCACGGATGTGAATCTGGCGGCGCTGGACGAAACAACCTGGCAAGAGATCCACCGCGCCTTTCTGACCTACGGTGTTCTTATCTTTCCGGGACAACACCTCGACAACGATACCCAGGGTCGCTTCGCCCATCGTTTCGGCAATGTCGAACAGATGTCACCGAAGGCGGAAACGCCGACTTTCGCCATCGCCAACATCAAGGCGGATGGTTCACTCGCGCAGCCAAGTGACTATCAGTATCAGATCCTCAAGGGCAATGAAGGCTGGCATACCGACAGCACATATATGCCCCTCGCCTCAAAGGTCGCCATGTTGTCCGCGCTGATCCTGCCGCCGGAAGGTGGTGAAACCGAGTTTGCCGACATGCGCGCCGCGTGGGATGCCTTGTCAGCAGACATGCAGCAAAAACTCGAAGGTCTCAGTGCCTTCCATTCTTTGTATTACTCGCAGTCGCGCCAGGGATTTGTGCACAAGACCGATAATCTCTATGGCCTGCATGACAAGGGCGAGCCACTGCGACCGGTGGTCAAGGTGCACCCTGAGACCGGCCGCAAGTCTATCTACACCGGTCGTCACGCTCACGGTGTCAACGGCATGACACTGGAAGAATCAGAAAAGTTCCTCGATGAATTGTTGGCCTGGGCCTGCCAGCCGCCGCGAACATGGAAACACACCTGGAGCGTGGGTGACCTCGTGGTCTGGGACAACCGCTGCCTCATGCACCGGGCCTGTCCCTACGATCCGAAGTATCCACGCCACCTGCGTGGCAGCCGGGTCTCGGGAGAGCCCGCGAGTGAACTTGCGCCGACCTTTGCCGATCCACGCGCGGCGGCCTACAACCCGGCAGCACACAACAATTCGGTTCTGGCGAACGCCTGAACCTTACGTCTCTGGAAGTAACGGAAATCTACAATGGAACTCAAGGGCAGAATCGGCATCGTCACCGGTGGCAGCGGCGGTATCGGTCGCGCCATGGCCAGGGCCTTCCTGCGTGAAGGCGCCGCCAGCGTCGTGCTCGCCGACCTGAATGAGGCGGCTGTGCAGGCCGCCGCGAAAGAGATCGGTTGCGAAGGTATGGCTTGCGACGTGACCTCCGAGGCTGACATACAGCGGCTCGTTAAACACACACTCGACAAACACGGACGCGTCGACCTGCTCTGCTCCAATGCCGGTGCTGGCGGCGGCGGTTTGCTCACCGATGCAACCAACGAGGTCTGGCAGAAGCAGTGGGAATTGCATGTGATGGCACACCTCTACGCCGCACGTGCGGTATTGCCGTCCATGCTGGCGCGCAAGGAGGGTTACCTTCTCAACACCGCATCTGCAGCCGGACTTCTCGCCGCACTCGGCTCCGGCCCCTACACCGTCAGCAAGGCGGCGGCAGTGAAACTGGCCGAGTTCCTGTCGATCACCCACGGGGATGAGGGCATCCGCGTCTCTGTGCTGTGTCCACAGGGTGTCAATACTGCCATGGCGCCACGCAGTCTCGGCGACGGCCAGACCGATGGCATCATCGAACCGGAGACACTGGCCGACATCGTCGTCGAAGCCATTCGCGCGGAGCGCTTCTACGTATTGCCACATCCTGAAGTCGAAGAATATGTGCGGCGTAAAGGCGACAACATCGATCGTTGGCTGCACGGCATGCGACGGCTGCGCCAGAAGACGCTGGAACTGATGGCGGCGGCAACCGCGGGAAAGCCCTGAACCAGCAAACCCCACTCAGCTGATTCGAGCGATGAGTACATTGACCGCCACACCGTTTGAAAAGCGGATCCGCAACGCCTGGTCCGGGCGCATCAGCGGCTGCCAACTCGGCAAGCCAGTGGAACGGCTGTCCATGCGTGATGGTTACAGCGAGCTGCAGACCTACCTCTCACAAACTGCAGCGTTGCCGCTGCGCGACTACATTCCCTGGTCGGAGCATCCGCTGGTTCAAAAGGAGTGCTGCCGCGAGTTCCTTCAGCGCAGCGAGCCGGATGACGACATCAATTACAGCGTTCTCGCACTGATGATGCTGGAAGAGAAAGGTCTCCATCTCGCCACCATAGACGTTGCACGTTTCTGGCTGCGCTGGCTGCCCGCGGCAAGCACGTTCACAGCCGAACGCGCTGCCTACCGGACCTTGATGCAACACGGTGCCGAGTGGTTTGCCGAAGGCGCCCGACCGGGATTCGACCTCGCGATCTGTTCCGACAATCGATACAACGACTGGATCGGCGCCCAGATCCGTACCGATGTATACGGCTGGGTGCTTCCGGGCAATCCGCTTCGAGCCGCTGAATTGGCTCGTCAGGACGCAGCGCTCTCGCACCGGGGTGATGGGGTATACGGTGCAGTGTTTATTGCTGCTCTGGGCGCCGCGCTGGCGGATCGAACACCTGAGGCTGCGCTCCAGGTTGCTCTGGGCTTTCTGCCCGTCGACTCTGGCGCGGCACAGGCAGTCCGCCTGGGATTTTCACTCGCAGGTCAAAACGATGGCGGCGCGGTGATACGGGAAACCTACAAGGACCTTTCACCGGTACACACGCTCAACAATCTCGCCATCGTGGTCTGGGCGCTCTACTCCCATCTCCACGACTTTGGTGCCGCCATCGGCGACGCCGTCGCTGCCGGACTCGATACCGACTGCAATGGCGCCACCGTTGGTGGTCTGTGGGGCCTTCTAGGCGACTCGATTCCTGCTCGGTGGACAGCACCGTGGCAATGCCGGGTCGGCGTCAGTCTCGCCGGCATGAGCGAGCTAAACCTCGACAGCCTCATCGGTCGAACCATTGCCGTAGCTGAACAATTGCGCGGCAGATAACCTACGCGCAGCCTGTCGCCCGCAGCTACACGGCCGATCCAGCCAAAACCCGGTCAACGGTTGCTGCATCAGGAATCGAATCAGCTGCGCCAGCTTGCGTCACGCTCAAGCCCGCGGCTACCACAGCACGTCCCATCGCCGCATCCGGTGGCAGCCCTGCGGCGAGGCTCGCGATCAGATAGCCCGTAAAGGTGTCTCCGGCGCCGGTGGTATCAACCACATCGACGTTTATCGCCGGAATGTGAAGCCGGTGAGTCGCACTCCGCCACATCGCGCCTTGCGAACCCAGCGTTAGCACCACATCCCCCTGTGGCATGCGCTGCGCAAGTCTGTCGAGAATCAGTTCTGGAGACGTCTCCCCGGTCAGGTCGAAGGCCTCAACCTCATTGACGATGATCATCGACAACTGTTCGAGCGGAAGTGACTGCGCAACCGGATCCATGGGTGCGGGGTTCATCACCACACGCATCCCCTTTCCGAGCGCCAGCTGCACGAGGTAAGCCGGTTCGCTGATTTCGTTCTGCAGCAGTAGCAGATCACCGGCCCCAAAGTCAGTGAGCCCAAGATCAATCTGTTCCCGGGTGATTGACCGGTTGGCGCCGGCAAAAAGGACAATGGCATTCTCACCAGAAGGATTGAGCTGGATTACGGCGTGGCCCGTGGGCTTCGCCGACTTGACCACTCGGCTTACATCGACCCCTGCCGTCTCAAGTCGTTGCACCAGCCACTCGCCACCTTCACCCACTGACCCGGCATGAGCGACCGTACCGCCCGCCCGCGCGATCGCCAGGGACTGGTTGAAGCCCTTGCCGCCAGCGAACACCGTGTACGACAGCGACGGCAGGGTCTCCGCGGGCCGCACGAAGTGGGGCACCCGGTAGACGTGATCGATGCAGAACGAGCCGAAATTGAGAATTTTCATGAGTTCTCCAACCCGGAAGCCCCGCGCTGAAAAAGCAGAGCGATGAATGCTGCCCGGGTTTCGATCAGCGGGCGATTTCGCAGTTGTTGCCGTGCGTCCGAAGGCACAGCCCAGGCATTGGGGGTCATGGCCAGCAGTCCGTCAGCGACGGGACCTGGCAGACTCATTCCAAAGTCCACCTCCCGGCGCGCCGCAAGCGCAAAGCCGTCGAGGGAGGCGTGCAGCGTCTCTTCCTTGTCAGGAGAAACCGGCAATAACGGCACCAACGTGCGCAGCTCGTTGAGATGATCCATGGCGGGAATGATCACCACCAGATGACCACCCCGTCTGACCACGCGACGGAACTCGGCGGGGTTGCGCGGCGCAAAGATGTTGAGCACCACGTCAACCGATGCCATAAGCACTGGCCACGGACGGCGGATGTTGGCGACGAACATCGTGGTATCCGGCATCAACCGGGCGGCTCGCCTGACTGCTGGCTTCGAAAGATCGAACCCGCCAGCGTGTATCTCGTGGCCGCCCGCCCTGATCGACCTGCACAGCGATTGCAGGAGATGCCCCTCACCACAGCCGGCATCGAGCAGGACCGCGGTCCGATCCACAGGCAACACACCGGCTACCATCTCGCCAACGGCTACAACGAGGGGCGCATAGAAACCCTGTTGCAGGAACGCACGCCGGGCATTGACCATCTCCTCAGCGTCACCGTGCACCGCTCCAGCGCGACCCGAGGGCGGCAGCAGATTGACATAACCTTCCCGCGCAACGTCAAACGTGTGACCGGCCGCACAGCCCAGCGTACGGCCAAGGCCGGGCTGCATTTGCAATTTGTCGAAACAGTGCGGACAACAGAGCCACCCTGTATTCCCGAAGCGGGCCATGCTGCGCCTCGTCAAGACGGTCAGCGGCTGGGAAGGTCCACCTGTTCGAAGATCTGGTTCCGTTCCGCCCGGGTCGGTGCCGCCACCGCTTCATTGACCTTGTCCCGGGTGAGGTGTGGTGCAAAGCGGCGGATGAAGTCATACATGAACTTGCGCAGAAAGGTGCCCTTGCGAAAGCCGATGTGCGTGATGCTGCTTTCGAAGAGGTGATCCGCCGGCAGGACCACCAGGTCCTTGTCCTGCACTGGATCTACCGCCATGGTAGCGATGATGCCGACACCGAGCCCGAGCCTTACATAGGTCTTGATCACGTCGGTATCGGTTGCCGTGAACACCACATTCGGCGTCAAGCCTTCTCGGCTGAATGCTTCGTCGAGACGTGAGCGCCCGGTGAATCCGAACACATAAGTCACGATCGGATACTGCGCCACCTCCATCAGCGTGATTCGCTCGCGACCAGCCAGTGGATGGCCTTCCGGAACAACCACACTCCGGTTCCAGCGGTAACAGGGCATCATCACCAGGTCCTGGAAGAGGTCCATGCCCTCGGTGGCGATGGCGAAATCCACCGTACCCGTGGCGGCGAGTTCGGCGATCTGGGCGGGTGTGCCCTGGTTCATGTGCAGCGACACATCCGGGAACTCCGCGCGAAAACCCTTGATCACCTGCGGCAGCGCGTACCTCGCCTGCGTGTGGGTGGTGGCGATGCGCAGGCTGCCCTGCTTTTCGTTGCTGTATTCCTGGGCGAGTTTTCTGATGTCGCCGACCTTGCGAAGCACATCACCCGCCATCTGGATGATTTCCGTACCCACAGGCGTGATGTGCGTCAGGTGCTTTCCGCTGCGGGCAAAAATCTCGACACCGAGTTCATCTTCGAGCAGTCGGATCTGCTTGCTGATGCCGGGCTGGGAGGTAAAGAGGCTTTGGGCAGTCGCGGAAACGTTCAGATCGTGGTGCGCGACTTCCCAGACGTACCGGAGCTGTTGCAGTTTCATACTGTGTCGCCGGTTATAAAAACGTCCGGCGATAGTAGCTTCAGATCTGCAGGGGCAGAAGTGCTGACCCACCTTTATCGACCACAGCGCCTCGCCCGGACCGCCGGTCAGCCACCGGCCTGGTTCACGACACCGTGTGGCACATGACCTGCTGCAACCGCATCCGCCGCCCGAGCCACATGACCGGGCTGATCGTCGAAGAAAATATCGGCACCGAAGGCGCGCAGGAAGCCGGTCTTGTCGAGGCCCCCAAGAAAGAGTGATTCATCGAGCCGGACATCCCAGGCCCGCAGCGTCCGGATCACCCGCTCGTGGGCGGGTGCACTGCGCGCGGTGACCAATGCGGTCCTGATGGGACAAGCATCTGCCGTGAATTCCTGCTGCAGTTTGTGAAGTGCGGCGAGAAACGCGCGAAACGGCCCACCTTCCAACGCCTGATCCGCGAGCGCCTGTTCACGGGCACTGAAGGCATCGAGACCGGCACTTTGAAAGACCTTCTCTGCCTCGTCCGAAAACAACACTGCGTCGCCATCGAAGGCGATACGAAGCGTCGAATCACCGGCTTCGGCTCTCCTCGCCTGCCGCCCGAGCAAGGTGGCCGCAGCGATGCCATGGGCCAAAGCATGTTGTACGTCGTCGGCGTGCGTGGACAAAAACAGATCACAATTGAACGCCCGCACATATCGATAGGGACGATCACCACCGCAGAACGCCGCCCGGCTGATGCCGAGCGCATGCGCCCGAATGGAATTGAAGATCCGCAACCCGGTATCTGCCGAATTGCGCGACAGCAGGATCACGTCGACCCGCGGCATACCGAGCAACGCGTTGATGTGCAGGAGTTTTTGAACGAGGGGGAAGCCCTCGCCCGGATCCAGAGGAATGTCCTCGTGTTCGATCTGGTAACGTCGGTAGGCTTCGAGTCCCTGTTCGTCATAAACCCGGTTGCTGGCCTCGAGGTCAAACAGTGCCCGCGACGAGATTCCGACGGTCAGATGCGGGATGCTCATGCATCAAGGTCCGGAATGAGTTGGCTTTCCAGCCGGGCGATCATGTCCTTGAGCTTGAGTTTGCGTTTCTTGAGCCGCTGTACCTGCATCGCGTCATAGGAACGAAGCTCGATCAGCTTGTTGATGATGTCATCGAGGTCAAGGTGTTCAACCCTGAGCTGTTCGAGCCAATGCCGGATTTCTGCTTCATCCATGCGTCTGGCACCCTGCGCCCGCATCGGATGACCGGATGGTGCACATCGCCAAACGTCGTACGAACATCGTCGAAGGGCGGTCCATTTCATTTGATGGCATCATGCGGTCATTCTAGCCCGACATCGGATGGACGTCGTGCGCACACTGATTTTCCTCGCGATTCTGGCAGGCCTCGTGTGGTGGCTGCGCAAACGGTTTGCCAGCCCTGAGACGCCGCCAAGGCAAGCTCCGGCCGCCACGATAACGGAGGCCGAAGCCCGGGAAATTCTTGGCGTAACGCCTCATGCTAGTCGCGAAGAGATCATCAACCAACATCGCAAGCTCATGCAAAAAGTGCATCCGGATGCGGGGGGTTCGACCTATCTCGCGCAACAGCTCAATGAGGCCAAACGGGTGTTGCTCGAACGTCGCTGAAAATCTCACCCGTCCAACCGGCGCGGCACGAACTTACAACTCCCTACGGACCGGCTGTGAGCACGTTCACATCTGCGTTTTGCCCGGCCTCCTACACTGCGGTCTGGACAGCAGTACCGTCTCCCGCCGGATCCAGAAAATGGCCGATCCCCTGTTTGCAGAACGCCGCAACCAGCCACGACTTGAACACCGTGAACTTGCCGTCACCATCCGAGTCAAAGGCCGGCTGGCGCGACTAAAGGGCACGGTGCTCGACTTCAACCGCCACGGGCTGGCCGTGTTCCTAGACCAACCGCTGACCAAACACCTGCAGGTTTTTCTCAACCTACAAGCCGCTTCCCATGATCTGCGTGAGCTGATCGGCGTAGTGCATAACTGCACGGCGTTTGCGCAAGGTTATCGCTGCGGCATCCAGTTCCGCACGGATTCAGGTCTGCAACTGGATCCGGACCAGACCCGGGAAAGGCTGCAGTTGCTTGAAGCCGAGTTTGCCGCGCTGCCTGAGCAGACGGCGGTGTGATCCGCTACAGTCAAAAGAGCACGGCGAATCTGCCGCTCAGTTCATGAGGGCAACGGCTTCCGACTGAAGCACCAGCCAGCGGCGCACCCAGTTATCGAACAGCAGGAACTCGTTGCCGTTGAATCCAAAGATCCGGCTGACTTCCTTCAGCAGGCACTCTTCTTCGATTTCGAACGCGCCATCCGCATAACTCAGCCGGATCAGATTGATCATCGCGATGGTTCGCGCGCGCCGGTCCGGAAACGTACTGTGGATTTGATCGAGGGGCAGGTAGCCGGTCTCGTGGGACTGGGGTAGCCCCACTTCGGCCTTGAACTCGGCCAGCATTCCTTCTTCCTTGGGATCGAGGAGACCGTCAGAAACCACCACGTTGTGGGCAAGGTCGAGCAGCGCAAGCCGCTGCTCGGCGGACAGTTGGCCAAGCCACATGGGTCAGAGGACTCCTCGTCAGTGTGCTTCGGCAGCAGGCGTCGCAGCCGCGGCGGCACCGTCGCCGGTGATCATCGTCCATAGGACCGGCAACCAGGCCGATCCGAGGCTCGCGATCATGATGATAACGCAGAGCCAACCCCAGCCCAGAAGGGCTTTCATCACGAGGCTCTGGTCAAAAAAGTCTTCCAACAGATACCACATTCCTGTTCTTCCTCAATCTGTGCATCGGCCCCGAAGTCTTTCCTGTCGGGGAGTTGGCAGTTTAAGTCGATTCGGCAAACTTCGCTGCGCAGAATTACGCAATCCGGCTTCTTGCCTGGGTGTGATCAGACCAGCTTTAAAGGGCGGCCTACCTGCACGGCGTCAAGATCGTGGTCCGAAGCGCCTTCAACGTTAACCCAGACGAAGTCGCCGGGCTTGAGCCCCTTCGGATCGCTGATGTGTACAACGCCGTCCACATCAGGTGCGTCGCGGGTGGAGCGTGCAACCGCCAACCCTTCCGCCCGATCGACTTCATCCACGAGGACCCGGATTTTTTGCCCGACCATGGCTTCGAGTTTGGCCGCGCTGATTCCGGATTGCAGTTCGAGCAGCGCTTCCTGCCGGTCGAGCTTGTCGGACTCGGGGACGTGATCCGCCAGCGTATTCGCGGCGGCACCCTCCACCGCCGAATAGGTGAAACACCCCACCCGGTCGAGCTGCGCATCTTCAAGGAAATCTAGAAGCATGCCGAAATCCTCATCGGTCTCGCCGGGGAAGCCGACAATGAACGTTGAGCGAATAGTGAGATCCGGACACATGTCGCGCCATCGAGAGAGACGATCGAGCACCTTTTCCACCGCTGCCGGACGGCGCATGGCCTTGAGGATGGTGGGTGACGCGTGTTGTAGTGGCATGTCGAGGTAAGGCAACACCAAACCGTCACGCATCAGCGGCAACAGCTGATCCACGTGCGGGTAGGGATAAACATAATGCAGGCGCACCCAGGGAAATCGCTTGCCAAGTTCCGCGGCGAGTGTCTGCACATCCGAACGCAGCGAAGCTCCGGCCACCTCGCGCTCAGCGAAGCGCAGGTCGAGACCGTAGGCTGAGGTGTCCTGAGCAATCACCAGAATTTCTTTGACACCCTGTGCCACCAGGTTATCGGCTTCGCGCAACACTTCGTCGATGGCGCGCGAGCGCAGTTTGCCGCGCAGGTCAGGGATGATGCAGAACGAGCAGGTGTGATTGCAGCCTTCGGAAATCTTGAGATAGGCGTAATGCGGCGGAGTGAGTTTGATGCCCGCCGGCCCCATCAGGTATTCGACCTCCGGGTCGCCAGGGGCGAGCGCAGCCACAGATTCCACCACCTTGGCCGCTTCCGCGGGACCCGACACATGGCGCACTTGCGGGAAGCGGCTGCGGATCAGGCTCACTTCCTTTCCAAGGCACCCAGTCACCAACACTTCACTGCCGGCGCGGATCAGTTCCTCGATCGTTGCCAACGACTCTTCCCGCGCCGCATCGATAAATCCGCAGGTGTTCACCACGGTGACGTCTGCATCCCCTTCCACCGTTTCTATTCCCGCATGCGCAAGCCCGGTCAGAATAGCCTCGGAGTCCACCAGCGCCTTCGGGCAGCCGAGAGAGACAAAACCGACGGTGGTACGGGGGGACTTTCGGGAGGATTTGCGGGCAGGCACCTGGGTCAACCGATAACGCGGGCGCGGCATGGTAACCGGGGCAAAGGGTCCACGCACAGCGGCAACATTACGGTTTAGATTGCAAGCTTCCTGTAGTGCAGCTCTGCCCCATGACGTCTTCGATCCAGATCATCGGCTCCCCGTTGTCCCCCTACGTTCGCAAGGTGCTGGCAGTACTGCGGCACAAAGGGTTGGCATTTGAGCTCGATCCCATCGTGCCGTTCTGCGGCAGTGAGGCGTTCACAGCCCTCAGCCCGTTGCGGCGCATTCCGGTCTACCGGGATCAGTACCTGACCCTTTGTGATTCATCGGTGATCTGCCAGTACCTCTGGAAGACCGCTATCCGGAGAAACCCCTCTACCCCGCGGATATCGCGGCCCGGACGCGTGCCCGTTGGCTCGAGGAGTACGCTGATTCACGCATGGGCGAGGTATTCATCTGGCGATTCTTGCACCAGCTCGCGATCCGCCCGTTGGTCTGGAGCGAAGGCGCTGATAAGGCGGTTCTCGATCATGCGCTTTCGGTCGAGATCCCGGAAATTCTCACCTTGCTCGAAGCACAGCTTCCCGATGATGGTCTGTTATGCGGTGATCTCTCGATTGCTGATCTGTCGATTGCCGCCTTCTTTCGCAACGCATCGTTTGTGCGCTTTCGCACGGATCCGGTACGTTGACCAAAAGTGGCGTTTTTCGTGGACCGGATGCTGAACAGCGAACCGCTGGCTGGGCTACGCGAGATGGAGGCCGCACTCTTGCGATCACCAACTGGCGAACATCGGCAAGTCCTCGCCAATCTCGGCGTGGCGCTGACCCGTCATTCCCTTGGTACGGCGACTCCACGACGCGGCGTCATGAAGATCGACTGATCGATGCCGTCCGCCACGCAGCATCACGCTGCCGACATCGCAGCCACGCTCGCCCGATACGGTTTCATACCAAACACTATGGCGAGGCACGCCAGCGGTGCTCCGATGACGTTGACCAGTAGAAGCGACATTCCGATACGCGCATCGTCGGCAAAAACATGGGTGGTGAGATAACCGACGATGGCCGCACCCAGTGACAGGCCGATGAAGTTGCTGCAGAAAAGATAGGCCGACCCGATCTTGGCACGCATCGCATTCGGCGTAATGGTCATCATCGCCGCGGCCGCAAGACCTGCCGGCGCTGCTGAACAAATCTGATAAGGGGCGTACCAGAACGCTGCCCACCAGCCATCCGGTGCCCACCAGAACACCAGCAGTGCCAGAGGTGCGAGCGGTAACGACATGTAAAGCGTTGCGCGATAGGGACCATCCGCATAACCACGGGTCGCAAGCCAGCCGCCAAGCAACGCGCCGGCCGTACCAAACGTCGCGACGATAACGCCGTAGATAGAACCGGCTTCGGCGGTGGACCAACCATACGTGCGCATGAAAAACGACGGCACCCAGGCGAAATTGCCATAGGCCACCAACACCAGCATCGTGAAGCTCGCGAAGAGTGTCGCGAAGGTTTTACCGTGGCTACGCACGAACCGCGCGAATGCGTGCAGTGTGGCGTCTTCTTCGCGAACCGAGCCTCGCCGCACCGGCTCACGCAAAGACCACACCAGCATGGCAAGCGCTACGCCCGGCAATCCGATCATGATGAAGGACAACTGCCATGGCACCACGGTGCCGATGACCGGCAGAACAATTTCACCCAGATCCCGGGCCCAGACGATGACACCACCACCGATGATCATCGCGAGACCTACGCCGGACAGGTTGCCCATGGAGAATACGCTCAATGCCATGGGCAGCAGCCGCCGTTCGAAATAGTCGCTGATGATTGAGTACGCACACGGCGCCAGGGTGGCTTCCCCGGCACCGACCCCAATGCGCGCCAGAAACAGGTGCCAGAAATTCGACGCCAGACCACATGCCGCAGTGGCCAAAGACCAGAACGTCATGCCAGCCACGATGATGTTGCGGCGATTGCCCCGGTCGGCAAACAACGCGATCGGGATCGACATCAGTGCGTAGAAGATGCCGAACGGTGGTCCCTGGAGAAGACCGATTTCGAAATCGGTCAGGCCAAGGTCCGCTTTGATATCACCGACCAGCAAAGAAATGATCTGCCGATCCATGAGCGACAGCACTGCGCCGAGATAGAGCACGATGACCACGAACCATGCATATCGCGGGTTCGGCCATGGTTGTTCTGCTTCGTTTGGCGATGACGCGGTAACGTTCATGCGAAAGGTGCTGGCTGACCCGCAATGCACTCAAGACTTCTGTCGATGCTCGCCCAGCGGGGCGCACTCGCTGTCCAGATGGTGGCTGTCGGTTGCAGCTGGTCCGGATCGTCAATCGAACCGCCGCGTACGAAGATCAGATGGGGTCTGGATTCCGCCTCACTGAAGAGCTGCGTGCCACAGGATTTGCAGAAGCGCCGATGCTTACGATTGTCGCTGTCTGCGATGCTGACGTAATCCGTGGTTTCAGCATTCATCTTGAACGATGCAGTCCGGAAACAGGCGTTTACGGCGGCGCCTGCGGCGAGGTACTGACAGTCACGACACCAGCCAAGCCGGGTCGCCAATGGTTCTGCCTCGCTCTCCGGGCGAACCGCACCACACAGACAACCGCCTGTAACCATCTTGCTGCTCTCCTCCTGTTTCGAAGTTGCTGAAGCTCGTCACGGTCATGCGCTCGGTCATCAACACAACTATCACGGGAAAGGACTCATCGTGAATAGCCAATCATGCCAGCGCATGGTAAAACCGTCAGCAATGACTGCGTGGAGGATGGAGAAGAAAGATGGAAATGCGGGTTCTCGGCCGCACCGGCGTGTCGGTCAGCAAGTTCTGTTTCGGCGCGGGCATGTTCGGCTACTTCGGCAACAACGATCCGGCTGAATGTACACAGATGGTGCGGCGCGCGCTCGATGCGGGCATCAACTACTTCGACACCTCGGACGTCTATTCACATGGTGAGTCTGAAGCGCTTCTCGGCCGGGCGCTCAAGGGCACTCGTGATGAGGTGATCCTGGCCACCAAGTTCAGCCTGCCGATGGACGGCAACCCGAATCACCGTGGCAACTCGCGGCGCTGGATCATGCGTGAAGTGGAGGCAAGCCTGAAGCGCCTCGACACCGACTATATTGACCTGTACCAGATCCATCGCCCGGATGTAACGACGGATTTCGACGAAACGCTCTCGGCACTGTCCGATCTCGTCCGCGCGGGCAAGGTTCGTATGCTCGGTTCATCCACCTTTCCGGCAGAGCACCTCGTTGAAGCCCAATGGATAGCCGAGCACCGTGGCCGCGAACGCATTCGAGTCGAACAACCGCCCTACTCCATCTTCGCGCGACGCATCGAGGCCGACGTGCTGCCGACCTGTCAACGTTATGGCATGGGCGCCGTGGTGTGGAGTCCTTTGTCGCAGGGCTGGCTTACCGGCAAGTGGCGGCGTGGCCAGGTACCGAACGACACCAACCGGCAGAAACTGCAGCCGCATCTCTACGACATGCAGAGGCCGGACAATCAGCACAAGCTCGATCTCATCGAAAAACTCGATGTTGTGGCGCAGGAAGCAGGAATACCGCTGATTCACATGGCGCTCGCCTTCACCACCGCCCATCCGGCGGTGACGTCGGCGATCATCGGACCGCGCACGCTGGCACAGCTCGACGGCCTGCTTGAAGCGGCGCCCGTGGTCCTCAGTGACGACGTACTGGATGCCATCGATGCGATCGTTGCGCCAGGCGTAACCGTGAGCCGCGATGATGATGGTTACATGGCGCCGGAGATCGCAGACCGCAAACTGCGCCGCAGGGCCGGTTCAAGCGAAGTGCATGAGGCTGCGCGTGAGACCATGCGCAACATCGAGGCGTATCGAGAACAACAGGGCAAGCAGGTGGGCGACTGAATGTGAGAACCATCACCGCCGCGGTCGCCCTTTCGCCGGATTTACCGTTCACGCTGCGCGAACTTGAACTGGAGGCACCTCAGCCCGATGAAATTCTGGTGAGGATCGTCGCCACGGGTATCTGTCACACCGACATCTCCGTGAAGAACCAAAGCGTCAAGCTGCCGTTACCCATGGTGCTCGGCCATGAAGGGGCCGGCGTCGTTGAAGCCGTCGGCAGTGCAGTCACGCATTTACAGCCTGGTGATCACGTCGTCATGGCCGGCGACTCCTGTGGCTACTGCAACAAATGCCAGCAGTCCCTGCCCTTTTATTGCGATGAGTTTGTGACCAGGAATCTCACCGGCTGGCGGCGTGACGGAACCTCGCCGCTGCAACTCCGCTGTGAACCCTTGCGGGGCCGGTTCGTCGGTCAATCTTCTTTTGCCACCCATTCGGTGGTGCCTGCTCGTGCGGCAATTCGTATCGACAAAGATCTGCCGCTGGAACTGATGGGACCGCTCGGCTGTGGCCTCACCACCGGTGCGGGGACTGTTCTCAACGCCCTGCGACCACGGCCCGGCAGCAGCATTGCAGTATTCGGCTGCGGCACGGTGGGTCTTGCGGCCGTCATGGGTGCGCGTCTGGCCGGTAGTCATAAGATCATCGTCATAGATCCTATGGCCTCGCGCCGCGAAATGGCCTTGTCAGTCGGCGCTACGGAAGCGATCGATCCCGCGACAGAAGATGTGGTCGGACAAATCCTTGCAAGCACGCGCGGCGGCGCGGATTTCAGCGTCGAGTGTTCCGGCGTTGCGTCCGTGATTCCGCAGGCCATCGCCTGTCTCGGACGGCCCGGCATGTGTGCCCAGGTCGGCGCGCCACCGGGTGGCACGATCATGCCGGTGGACATGGACCACCTCGGTTTCGGCCGTGGCATCAAAGGTGTGGTGATGGGAGACGCCAATCCGCAGACCTTCGTTCCCTATCTCGCTGCCTTGTGGCGGGATGGTCGCCTGCCCTTCGACCGGTTTGTTCGCTATTACCCGCTCAATGAAATCAACACGGCGATAGCCGATGCCTCTAAAGGCGATGTCATCAAACCCATACTGCGCATGCCTTGATGTGCACGTGCAGACGTTGAACTCCGGAGATATCCATGGAACCGAAGATCCAGGAACTACTTGATAAGCAGGCCATCGAAGAAGTGATCCTAAGATATGGACGCACCCAGGACTGGCTCGACGACGCGGGCCAGGAAAGCTGCTTCTGGCCGGACGCAGACATCGACTACGGGTTCTTCAAAGGCAATGGCGCTGATTTCGTCAAAACCGTGATGGCCCACGAGCGGGAAGTGCCCCGCCGTTGGCACCTCTGTACCAGCGTCATGATCAAAGTCAACGGACTGAAGGCGAAGGCGGAGTGTTACGGCATCGCCGTCGGTGGACGCAATGTCGACGGCAAAGTGCACTCCAACATGTATGGCGGACGCTATCTCGATGAGCTGGAAAAGCGGCTTGGTGAATGGCGCATTTCAAAACGCACCTACGTCCTCGACTGGAGCCATCAATTCCCGGATGCCATCGCCAATACAGCTGGCGCGGATTTCCCTTTGCATGTGCTCGACATCAGCGACGGCGGCCATCCGTTGTACCGCCGTCTCTGATCCCCTGCCAACGAGGAACCTCTGTGGCCGCGCGAACTGGCCCTACCACTGCTCAGAATGGTTCAATCAGCGCCCGCATAGCCTGGACGCGGCCAGGGTCCGGCTCACCCTGAAACGCCTGCAGTATCGACGCTTCACGCTGCTCGATCAGCGGCATGAACTCAGTATGGCTGACAATCCAGAAGCGGTTAGCCGCAATCGCGTCGAGCGTGAAGGCTGCCAGCGCGTCCGCGGACATCGCCACCGGGTTGGGAGCAACGGCGCTGGCTGATGTACTGCTCGCAACCGGCGCCGGCGCGGAACTGTTTCGCAGGTGTTCGGGTCGGTTACGCTCCGAAGTGGTAAGGGCCGTAGTCACGATCCCGGGGCACAAAACAGAGACATTGACACCGCTTGCCTTGAGATCGGCACGCAGCGCCTCCGAAAGACCCACAACGCCAAACTTCGCTGCGTTGTAGATCGCGAGGTTCTTCATGCCCACAAGCCCGCCCACGGAGGCAGTATTGATGAGGTGCGCCTGCGCACCATGCCGCATCAGTTCGGGCAGGAACGTCTGCACGCCGTTGATCACTCCACCGAGATTCACACCCATCACCCAGTCCCAATCCCGGTACGTCAGCGTCTGCACCGGACCCGCCGCATTGACGCCGGCGTTGTTGAAAAGGAGATGTACGGCCCCATGCGCCGCAATCGCCTGATCTCTGGCCCGTGCAAATGCATCCCGATCAGTGACATCGAGTATTGCCGTGGTCACGCGCGACCCGTTGCCTGCGAGCGTCGTGCGTGCGCGCTCAAGTGCACCCGACTCCACATCTGCGAGCACCACATGAGCACCCTCACGAATCAGCGCAGCGGCCAGTGCATAACCGATCCCGGAAGCACCACCCGTCACGAACGCAGTCTTGCCACTGATTGTCGTCATGAGAAACCTGCCTGAAGTGTAATGGCCCGACTTTCGCCGAGCGCAGGAACAATTTCAAACGTGCGAACGCGTGGTGCCGAAGAAAAAGGAAGCGGACCCGGATGTGGTCGAACGGAGGTATTCAGGGAACGATTTCGAGGAGAACGGGCACCCTGCCGGCGCGCACGCAACCCAGTTCCTTGGCGGCTTTTTTGCTCACATCGATGAGCGTGGGGTTACGCGAGTGCATGCGGTCATTGACGCGCACCACCACGGAGTTGCCGTTGACCAGATTGGTGACCTTGACGCGGGTACCAAACGGCAGCGAATTGTGCGCGGCGGTCAACTTCTCCTGCGCGAAGGTCTCGCTGTTGGCCGTTGTGCGTCCTTCAAATCGATCCGCGTAGTACGTCGCTGTACCCGTGGCCGCATGTACCTGGACACTTAGCATGCAGCAGCACACAAACGCAGCCATGAGCGCGTTCAGGTTAAACCGTTTGGCAATGGGCCGATTCACGATAGATGAACCCTTCTCGTCTGAAAGCAATCGATCTCTCAAAAAGTGACCACATGGCAAAGTGATCTTTTTTGATTGATCTTGTTATCCGCTGTACCCGTTGCACGCGCCTTCGACGCTGCAGAAGTCCCGTTTTTGTGACCCACCAGAGGCTGGTGCAAACGGTCCGGGTGTGTCCCTCGAGCCGGAGTATCCAGAAGCCTCCGAGGCCTGACAACCGCCGGTGTGTTGCAATGTGTGTCGTCTTTCATGAATTCACTTCGTCGCCGGAGGCTTGTCAGGTAGCCGGTGCGCAGGATCGGCACTTCATCTGACATCCAGCAGGAGTATCCTCTCAATACGATCAAGACCCGATCTGCGCCCTTTCAACATTAGGCCCGCACCACACAACCGAGGAGAGACTGATGATTTCCCGCCGCCGCATGCTTTCGAACACGGCTATTGCCACCGCCGTTGCAACCACCGCCGGGCTAGGCGCAGCGACTCCGCGGGCGACATCCGCAACACCATTCAATCATGGCGTTGCGAGCGGCGATCCACTCCATGATCGGGTCATCCTGTGGACACGAATCACGCCTGCGGCATCTGACAACTCAATTCCGGTGCACTGGGTGATCGCCGACGATGAGGCCCTGTCACGTGTGGTCAACGGCGGTGAAGTCCAGGCTCAGCCCTGGCGGGACCACTGTGTGAAGGTGGATGCCACCGGTCTCGATGCAGGCAGGACGTGGTACTTCCAGTTTGAGTGCAACGGCGTGAAGAGCCCGATCGGTCGCACGAAGACCCTGCCGGCAGGCGACATCGACGCGGTGAAATTTGCGGTCGCCTCGTGCTCCAACTATCCCTTTGGCTATTTCAACGCCTACGCCTGCATTGCCCGGCGTGACGACCTCGATGCCGTGCTGCATCTCGGCGACTACCTCTATGAATACGCACCGGGTGAATATGGTCAGGGCAAGGAGTTCGGCCGTGAACACCAGCCGGCAAGGGAAATCGTGTCACTGGACGACTACAGGGAACGCCATGCCCAGTACAAATCGGACCCTGACCTGCAGGAAGCCCACCGGCGTCATCCGTGGATCACCGTCTGGGATGATCATGAGAGCACCAACAACTCCTGGAAAGACGGCGCCCAGAACCACAACCCTGACAAGGGCGAAGGCAACTGGCTGGATCGGCGGAAGTCTGCCGAACGCGCCTACTTCGAGTGGATGCCGATTCGTGAGCAGCTGGGTTCACGCGGATCATGGACCTATCGTAGCTTCCGCTACGGCAATTTGTGCGATCTGATCATGCTCGATACACGCCTGCATGGTCGCAGCGAACAGATCTCGGATCGCAAGGACAAAGCCGCTATCGCCGCAGCAGGACGAAGCCTACTGGGTGCCGATCAGAAGGCCTGGTTGCTGGATGAACTCAGTGCCTCAAAACAGGCCGGCACACGCTGGCGCGTGCTCGGCCAGCAATGCATGTTCGGCCAGCTGCCGGATGCCGAAGGGCATGTACTCAACACCGATCAGTGGGACGGTTATCCCCATGATCGGCAGGCGGTGCTTGATCAACTCAGTTCGGAAGGCATCCGCAACACGGTAATTCTCACCGGTGACATCCACACCGCCTGGGCCATGGACATCACACCGAATCCGTTCGACCCGAAAGCCTACGACCCGAAGACCGGCTCGGGTTCACTGGCAGTTGAACTCGTGACCACCGCAGTCACGTCTCCTGCCCCGTTTGGTACCGGTGAAGAAGCCCAGAAACGTGAACGTGATACGGTCGCCGCCTTGCCTCATTTGCACTGGGCGGATTTCGAGAGCCGGGGCTATCTCACCGCCAAGATCACGCCGGATCAGACTCACGCCGAATGGTGGAGTGTCAGCACGATCGCTGAGCGATCAACAGAGGAAATCCTTGTGAACAGCATGCGCACCCTGGACGGCCGCAATCATCTTGAACCGGGCTTACAGGGCAAAGCGTGAGGCCTCGCCCCTTCGCCGATCCGGTCAGGATAGCCACCAACGGCATCACCCTCGAGGTACACCTCGCGGGGCCACGCACCGGTCAGCCCATCGTGCTCTGTCACGGCTTTCCCGAGCTTGCCTACTCCTGGCGGCACCAGATCGAAGCACTCGCCGCTGCGGGGTACTTCGTCATCGCCCCGAATCAGCGGGGTTATGCGGGCAGTGACAAGCCCGCAGACGTACTCGCCTACGACATCCATCATCTGACTGCTGACCTCACCGGTCTGCTCGATCACTTCGGCATTCACAAGGCGGTGTTCTGCGGGCACGACTGGGGCGGGCTGATTGTCTGGCAGGTTCCGCTCCTGCATCCCTCTCGGGTGGCGGGGATCATCGGTGTCGGCGTGCCGTTTCTTCCACGTGCAGCAGAAGACCCCATCGTGACCTTCCGCCGCACCTTTGGCGATCGCATGTACATCGTCAACTTCCAGGCTTCCCGCGAAGCCGACGAGGTGTTTGGCGCAGACCCTGAACGGGTTTTCAACGTACTCATGCGCAAGAGCACGGCCAAACTCGAGGACTTCATAAAGCTGTCACCGGAAGACCGGGTGCCTGATCTTGTCCGGCGCATCAAGGCGGGACCCGACAACGGAAAACTCTTAATCTCGCCGGAAGAACTCGCGGTCTACACCCGCGCATTCGCTGCATCCGGATTCACCGGGCCGATCAACTGGTATCGGAACTGGAGTCGCAACTGGTCGACCACCGCAGAGGTTAGCCAGCAGATCCATGTGCCCTGTCTCTTCATCAAGGCCGGTAACGATCACGCCACAGCGGTCATTCCCGACATCGAAAAACTCATGACCGGGTTTGTGCACGACATCGAGTCATGCGAGGTGCCCGCCGCCGGTCACTGGGTTCAGCAGGAATACCCGGGCGAGGTGAACGCTTTTATGCTCGACTGGCTGAAGAGACGCTTCCGCTGACGCAGATCAACGCGCGACGGCCTGATCCCCGCGGCGAACGTTTACTGGAATCGCACTCATCACCGGCATACCGGTACGAGGGTCGTAGTCCTCGTCCACTGAAGTGAGCCGTCCGGTGTTGGAGCCAATGCTGAAGAGTTTGTGGTCTTCATCCGGCGCATCACCAAAGGCGTGCGACATGGAGACCACACCTGGGCGAACGTCTTCTGCTTCCTCCACAACGCCCAGGATCTTCGCGCGGGATGAGGCAATCTCGACCACATCACCTGCATGTAAATCCAGCGATGCCATGTCCTTCGGGTTCATGTAAGCCGGGTTGTAACGGCCGTTTTTCATGAGCTTCGGAATGTCATGGCCGGATGAGTTATAGACATCGTTGAGCCTGCGACTCACGAGCCGGTGACTGAAGGTCATCTGTCCCGAATAACCGGCATGACCGGTAAGCGGTTCACCGCGAACCGTGTGCAGCTCTTCGAGCATGATCGAATTGCCGATGTCCAGCCGCTCTTCACAATCCTCTTCCTTGGGCAGAACGATGATGGTCGGATCATTGAAGATGTGCCCATGCGGATACTGCTTCACTTCCGAGAGCCGAATACGCGATCCCACCGTCAGGATTTCGAAGAGTTCATCTGTGGTGTAGTCCCGAGTCATGTCGAGCGCTTGGCTGTTCAGGCGCAAGATGAGACCCATACGCTGCGCAAGCCCGAAAAACACCTGCCACTCTTCCAGAAGATCGGAGCCGTGCGGCGGTTCAATCAGCGCCGGCTGGTACATCGCATAGGGTTCGGGATAACCCGTCGACATTCCGTAGAACCATACGCCTTCATTCGGCATGGAAATCGCCGGACACTCGAGGCCGAGCTTCGGCGGCAATACGTAATGGCTCATCTTGGCGGTAGCGGACAGCTTGATGTCGAGGCACACCGAGAGTTCGAGGTGTTTGAGGGCATCCCAGGTCTTGAGCTGATCGGGCCAGGCGACCAGCGGATTGCCACCGACGCTGAAGAGCGCCTTCACCTGCCCTTCGCCACCCAGCAAGATTTCGTCTGCAAGTGCGGCTGCCGACAAACCTCCGGCATTCTCGCCAAGACCGCGCACACGGAGCTGTGTGCCATAACCGAACGCCGGTGGTTTTGGTTCGGTTTGCGCACGGCCATGCCGTGTGGGCATGAGCGCAAACGGATTCGGCATGGGTTCACCGGCCCGCAGCCAGCGTCCACACAGCGTATTGATCACGAGCACCAGGTATTCGGTGAGCGTGCCCCGCGGTGCCATGTTCGGCCCCGTGCCCGCTGTCACCATGCCACGCCGGCCGGTGGCGAAGATCCGCGCCGCGCCCATGAGCTTGTCAGCCGGAATTTCGGCGCGGCGGGCCACGTAGTCCGGCGTAAAGTCCACCACTGCAGCCTTGAGTGCTTCGAAACCGGAAGATTCAGCGTCTACAAACGCCTTGTCGTACCAGGCCTCCCGGATGATCAGATGGATGATGCCGGTGAGGATGGTCGGGTCTTCACCCGGCTTGCACTGCAGATGCAATGCCGCCTTGCGGGCGGCCTCCGTCTGGCGCGGATCGATTACGATGAGCTGCATGCCCTGTTGCAATGCGTCGTGCAGACGTTTGCCCGGGTTGTACTGCGGAATCCCACCCCACTTCGATACCACGGGATTGGCCCCAACCAGCATCCAAGTATCCGCATCCGCAAAGGGTTGGGGACCTGCATGCCAGCGGCCGTGAAAGGCGATGGCCATCGGTTTGCCGGGCTGGTCAATCGACCCGGACGTGAAGGTCATCGGCGAACCGATGGCCTGCATGAACGCCCGCGCCATCGCCGCACCAGCAGGATAAGGAAACGAATAGGTGCCGGTATAGAGCGCCACCGCACGTGGCCCGTGCTCCTGAATCAGCCGGGAAAGCCGCGCTGCAATCTCATCGAGCGCCACATCGGAAGCGAGCGGCTGGTGGCTTGTGCCAGTTTTCTTCTGTGGCACAAGCAGGCGCTCCGGGTGCAGGTGCTGCTCCGGCAGTTGCCTGCCCTTGACGCACGTATAGCCGTGATACATCGGATTCTTGATATCACCGAGCACCTTTACGGGGCGGTTGCCTTCCAGGGTGACATTGACGCCACAGAACGAGTGGCAGAATCGACAGATTGCAGTTTTGACTTCGGCCATGCTCCAGTCTCCTCCTGTATCCCCGATCAGTTGGCACGACGGTTTGCTTCCACCAGTTCGACCATGATCCCAAGCGACGCCGCGGTATCGATGTAGTTGAACCGCGTACCGCGATAGACCCCGCAGAATGCCGATTCAAATCCGAGTGCCAGGTAACGTGCAAGGTCCATATCGAAGTGACCACTTCGCACAGCGACATGATGCAGACCTTCTTTCCCTTTGGGAAACACATCCCGGTAACACGAAGGTACCTCATCGTGCTGCGTGATGAACTCAATGTTCATTGTCGCGGTTTGCACGACCGCCACAGAGAAATCGATCCGCGTCGGGCGCCCTCGGTAGAGGCCATTCTCCACCTCGACATGGTGGATGTACTGAAAGCCATCCAGTCCGGTGGTGGACCGCCAGCGCGCCACCGCTGCATCCAGGTCGTTCACCACATAACCGGTCTGGTAGATGTCCAGCGGCAACACGCCGTCAGTCGCCCACGATCTTGAGGATGAAGCCAATCAGTGACCCAAGTACAAAAATGTAGATGGGCGGCATGCTGATGTAGAGCGGAATACGGCGCGCGTCCGCCGAACGGTAGTAACCCAGCGCGTACGCGAAACGGGCCAGCGGCCAGATGATGCCGATACCCGCCGCCCAGAGCGGGCTTACAGCCAGCGAGAACAGCCATAGGCCGGGAAGGAAAAGCACCAGATGTTCGAGCGTATTCTGGTGCGCGCGAACGTAGCGCAGATATTCTTCTGGACCATCATGCGATGGTGCCGCCACATTGAAACGCAGCCGGGCCATCCCTGATTTGAACAGGGTGAAGTAGTACACGAGCAGCGCGAGGCTGCTGACGATGCCGGGCCAGACCAGCTCACTCAATCGTGCTTCTCCTTAGGTAGCGCCGTTGCAACCACGAAACGGGGCCGGCTAGCCCCGAAGAGCCGCCAACCGGTCAATCTCTTTCCAGAAACCTGCCATCGTGTCTTCGATAATGGCCTGCGCGGGTTTCACTTCATGGATCAGTGCCGCGCTCTGACCCGCAGAACCTGCGGTGTTGTCGACGTCACCACCGATGTACAACGCGTCAATAACACTCGAAACCCGACCCTGTACTTCAACTCCTCCGGCCATCGCTTCAGACGCCTTGGTGCGAAGTACCCGCATCTTGGCTCTGGGTGGCCGGGGCAACATGACCGTGCCGTCAACGCCAGCGGCGATGATCGCAGCCTTGTAGTTGGGATGTACGGGACTCTCTGCGGAAGACACAAACCGGGTACCCATGGCCACAGCTTCGGCACCGAGTGCCATTGCTGCCGCCATGCCTCGCCCGTCGACAATGCCACCCGCTGCAACAATGGGCAGTCTCACGCGCTCCCGAACGGCCTGCAGTAGAACAAAACTGTTCACCTCTTCGGCATTTCGGATGCCACCGCTTTCGGCGCCTTCGACGATCAGGCCATCCACACCTGCATCCTCAGCCTTGAGCGCACCTTCCAGAGAGGGCACGGCGTGATAGACGACGATGCCGGCCCCTTTGAGCCGTTCCACATGGCGCCGCGGATTGCCTGCTGAGGTCGTGACAAACCGGACCTTCTGCTCCACGAGAAAATCCAGGATCTGTTTCTCCATGTCCTCATTCTGCCGGAGGAACATGATCGGGAGGTTGATACCGAAGGGTGCGCTGGTCGCCGCCTTGATCGCCGCAAACTCACGGCGTGTAACAGCAATATCGACACTCGATGTTTCCATCATGCCGAGCGCGCCGGCCTTCGACACGGCACTCGCGAGCTGCGCCCGGGCAATCCAGGTCATCGGAGCCTGGATGATCGGGAACTTCGCCCCGGAATGAGCAAGGAACCGGTTTCCCGGAAACAAACCTGGCATCAACCCTTCCCCCACAATCACTACGACAACAATGACTGGGAGTGGACCTGCGGCCGGCTGCGGCTGTCAAGCCTGACAGTCGTAGAGGCGCGTTTTTGGCGTGTTTTTTGGCTCGTCTTCAGCGCCTCTTCAGCACCTCTGCAGCGCTTCAACAAAACCCTTCAGCACTTCGACCCAACCGCCTTCGTAGTTGTTACGAATCTGCGGTCCCTGCTCTCCGCGGGCTTCCCAACCGTCATGAGTCAACGTGAGCCGCGTATGGCTCGCGTCAATCACATCGAACGCGACCTGCAGCAGCGTCGCGCTGGCTGCATCCTGGCCCGGATGCCAGGTCATGATCAGACCCGCAGGAGGATCCCACGCCAGAAGGGTTCCTCAGGTCGCGCGCTCACCCGCCGCATTGACCTCTTCCACCAGCCCGTTCACACGTGCATCGAACTCGACTCGGGCATTTTTTTCGCCGAAACAGGAGTGGCCGAGCAGAGGCCACCAGTCAGCCAGCCGCTCGGTAAAGATGTTGAAGGCATGCTCCCGGGAACAAGAGAGACTAAGTTGCTTGATCACAGGCGCTACGGCAGCTGAGTTCATCGACGTCCCCTCTTGGATTGGGATGAGGACTGGGCAGAGGCCCGGGTTGAGGTCTTGCGTTTTGTTGAAGAGGAGGTGTTTTCGGCAATCAGCGCAAAACGCCGCAGTGCGACGTTCCACAGGTCATCGAGGAAGGCACGGGCATCTGCAAGCCCCGCTTCGCGCAAGGCATAGATATTGCGAGTCCCCTCACGACGACTCTCTACCAGACCTGCCTCAACCAGCAGCTTGAGGTGTTTCGAAATGGCCGGTCGAGAGACCGGCATCACCTCGGCAATTTCTCCCACGGAACGCGGCTCGTGGGCGAGCAGCCGAACGATGTCCTGGCGCATCGGATCAGAGAGAGCACCCAGCGCGGCATTGGCTTTTTCACTCACTGGGACTACCTCCCTGCCTGAACGGTAACCAGATGATTACCGTAACTTATGGGTAACGGTAACCATCTGGTTACCATTGATCAACCCCGCACTTGAACTCACCGCCGAAAAAACGCAGATTGCGCTCCCCCGCAGAGAACCGCCGCCGATGGCAACCGTATTGCCCGCCAGCGACACAAACACCACACGCCCCGTCGTGGCGATCGTGCTCGGATTTGCAGTGCTGTACATCGTCTGGGGAACGACCTATCTCGGCATCACCTATTCACTGCAGACGCTGCCGCCATTCCTGTCGGGCGCCATCCGCTTTCTTGCCGCCGGCAGTCTGATCGCGGTCTGGGTTCTGCTGCGTTCGCCCGGCACTTTCCGCGAAGTTCCATGGCTCACAGCGTGCGCCGCAGGAGTACTGCTCTCTGGCATCGGAAACGGTCTGGTGATCTATGCCCAGCAGGCGGTTTCGTCCGGCGTTGCCGCGCTGGTGGTCAGCGCCATCCCGGGTTTTGTACTGCTGTTCGATGCCTTGTTTTTCGCTCGGACCCGACCGGCGTTCATTCGTATTGCCGGCGTTTTGATCGCTGTCAGCGGCGTCGCATTGCTGACCTCGGATGTCGGCAAACTCAGCGGCAATGCCGAGCCCTTGCATGTGATGGCTCTGCTGGCCGCAGCCATCGGCTGGAGTTTCGGGACGCTTGTTCAACAGCGCGCAGTGACTGCACAGACGATGATCGCCTTTACCGCGGCGCAAATGCTGGCCGGAGGCTGTTTCCAGTTGTTGGCCTCGGTCCTGCATGGTGAATGGCACAGCTTCGATCCGGCTGCTGTGTCCACCACGTCCTGGTTTGCTGTCAGCTACCTGGTGATCTTCGGCAGCATTCTCGCCTTCAACTGTTATCTGTGGCTCTTGACCCAGGTTTCCGCCACGGCGGTCACCACCTACGCGCTGGTCAATCCGGTGATTGCGCTGCTACTCGGCGCGGTGATGCTGGACGAACGTATCACGACCACGGCAGGCATTGCCGCAGTGCTGGTGCTTGGCGGTGTTGCACTGGTGCTGTTCCACGGCGCGATCGCCGCGACGCGAAATCGCAGCAAGTCCGGAACATAGAACCGGATCAAACGCTGGAGACTGAGGTCTTCAGTTGGTTGCCGAGCCGCTGCGCCAGGCTTTGAAGCCTTCGATCAAGAGCGGCAGGATGGACACGAAGATGATGCCGAGCACAACCAGCTCGAAGTTCTCCTTCACCACCGGAATGTTGCCGAACAGAAAACCGGCACCGGCACAGATCACCACCCAGAGAATTGCGCCAGTGAAGTTGTAGATGGCGAACTGCCGATACGGCATATGGGCACCACCGGCGATGAACGGTACGAATGTCCTAACGATTGGTACAAAACGCGCGAGGACCACAGCCTTGCCACCATGTTTCACAAAAAAGTCATGGGCGCGCTGCAGGTGCTCTCGCTTCACCCAGCGTTTGAGCCCGGTCATTTGCTCCGGATGGTCTTCGAGGAAGAGGTGTGCAAATTGTCTGCCAAAGGCGTAATTGACGGCATCCCCGAGGATGCCGGCGACGATGAGCAGTGGAATCAGCACTTTGATGTCGAGAGATCCCGCTGCTGCCAATGCGCCCGCAGCAAAGAGCAACGAATCACCTGGCAGGAATGGCATGACCACAAGCCCCGTTTCCGCAAAGATGATGGCAAAGAGAATGCCGTAGACGACGATACCGTAAGCGGCAATCCACTCGGTGAGGTGTTCGTCGACGTTCATCAGGAGATCGATGAGTTCCATCATAGGGCCGCGATTCTACACAGCTAATTTGTGAGGGTGTGGGACAGGAATCTCCGTGCGACTCACCTGACACAAGGTCCCCGGACGCGCTGCTTGGCCTGTTGACGCGATCTTGGAATCACCGCTAGCGTTCTACGCACCCCGATAACGAGCCGATCAATCGTTGAACACCAAGTAGTTCACATCCTTTAAGATACGGTTGTTGACACCTCACACCGGTGCCGAAGTGTTCGGGGCGGATCTGCGCTCCCCACCGACCTGCTGGTGCAGGAGATAACTGAGGCGCTGCTGAAGTACGAAGTCCTCGCCATTCGCGACCAGGACCTGACGCCGGAACAGCACAAGTACTTTGCTTCGAAGTTTTAACCCTTGCACATCCATCCGTCTCACCGCATTGGCCGCGGTCGCGGCGGCGACCCGGAACTGTTCATCGTCCGAACCACCGCCAAATCCGCATTCGCCAATGGTGAAGGATGGCACAGCGATCTCTCGTGCGAGGACATGCCCCCGATGGCATCACTGCTTTACGTTCGCGAACTGCCGGGAGAGAGCGGCGGAGATACGCTATTCGCCAACCTCTGTGATGGGTTCGCGGCGCTGTCGGAGCCTCTGCAGCAATTCCTCCTGACGCTTGATGCAGAACATGACGGCCGCAAGGACCTGGCGAACTACGACGTGATTCTCGATCCGCGAGTCGAATATCCGAGCGCCACCCATCCGCTGATTACGGTACATCCACAAACCGGCCAACCGATTCTGTTTGTGAACAGGTCCTTCACCAAATCCATTGAGGGGTTGCGCAAATCAGAGAGTGATAATTTGCTCGAGTTGTTGTGGACAGCCGTTGAGAGCAACCCACGCTTTCATTGCCGGGTCAGATGGTCGCCTGGCACCGTTGTCTTCTGGGACAACCGTTGTACGTGGTACCGTTCGATCTGCGACTACTATCCGAGTACACGCCACGCTCAACGGATGACGATTGCGGGGACGGCGCGACCTGAACGATGGGTAAAAAGGCCGTAGCCGTTCGCTCTCCTCCTTCTCAGCTCACCTCCTTTTCAGCTCAACACACCCGCCGCAAACAACCGTTCAAGTTCCGCAGCATCCACACCCGCTTCGACAAACACCTCCCGGGTATGCTGCCCCGCATCCGGCGCCGGCCCACGCACTTCGATGTCCGCATCGCGGATATGGAAAGGTGCGGAAATAATCTCCATGGCTCCTGCTCGTTCATGGACAACATAACTGAACGCATCACGCTCGCGCAGTGCCGGGTCTTCACACACCTCAGGCAACGTCGCCACAGGTTCCCAGATCAAACCGGCGCCATCGAGTTGCTCTCGCCAGTACGCCAGATCATGGGCAGCAAACATCGCCGCGACCTCCGGGACGATCACTGCATTGTTGGTCATGAGGCCCTGAAGCGTTGCGAAACGCTCATCGGTGATCCACTCTGGTTTACCGACCATGTTGCAGAACTTCGGCCAGTACGGCATCGCTGAGGGCATAACCAGAAGAATCACCCGGTCATCACGCGTCCGATACCAGTTCCAGATAGGGTTGGGCGGTAGCTTCTGGCTGGTTTTTTCGGACTGCACCCGCGTTGACAGGGCAATACACACATCCGACGCGAGCGACCAGATGCCCGTGCGCTGCAAAGTCACTTCAACGTACTGGCCTCTGCCGGTTTTATCGCGCACGCGCATCGCTGCGAGAATCGAAGACAAGAGGTTCAGCGCCGTCGTCCGGTCGCCATAACCACCGCGCGAGATGAGCGGCCCTTCATCACGGTCACCGAAGATCGACATCGCACCCGACCGCGCCCAGAAGGCCGTCTGGTCAAACGCCTGCCGGTGGCTGTCTGGGCCCTTGGTACCGTACCCCGACAACACGGCGTAAATCGCGTCCGGTCGCACGGCATGAATGTGGGTATCCGTGAGTTCGTAACGCTCCAGACGCTCCCAGGTCAGGTTGGTGATGAATACATCCGCATCCGCGGCCAGTTTGCGAACCAGCGCCTGGCCATCTTTCGAATCGAGGTTGACGCAGATACCCCGTTTACCGCGATTGTCGAACTGGTGTGCCGGATGCACCTCATCCGGTCCGAGCAGTGCGGTGTACATCTTCCGGTAGGCATCACCACCCGGCGGCTCCACCTTGATGACCTCCGCACCCATGTCCGACATCAGCGCTGCGCAACTCGGTGCGGCAAGCCAGCTGGCAACTTCGAGAACCCTCACCCCTTCGAGTGGTGCTGTCATTCATTCGCTCCGGAACTGAAAAACTGAATTTGCTGCGCGGGCGTCGCAGCGACTCGCCGCGTACCCGGCATGATCTCGAACTGTGGATCAAAGTTGACCAGCACCCCCGCAAGCTGCATCAACACACCCACATTACCTTCAACTTTCGCCACACCCGACTGTACCTGCTCGGCCAGCGTGGATTGACCGATGATGACGTTTTCGCGATCCGCGCGGTTGATCGTCATCACCGCATCCAGTTGCGGCGACTGATACCCCGGCAAAGACGTCAACGTCCCGCCACTCATTTCGATGACAAATTTCTCACCGTTGTCAGGTGTGATGAAATTGAGGGTGAACTTCAGCGCATCGGCCTTGTTCGAATCCACCCGGATTGCCACACCTTCCCAGAACTGTTGGGTGGCCAGGCCGCGCATCAGATCAGAGGCGAGCCGCACCGGACCAGTGGCTGCGACGTAGCCGTTACGAAGCTCCATTGCCGCCACAAGATGGACGTTACGTATGCTGGTGCTCTCGTACTGATAGCCCAGCTGCTCAAAACTGTCTGCGAGCAGATCCTTGGCGGTTTGGTTGCCAGGTTCCGCGTACACCAGCTTGTTGAGCAGCTCAACCGCATGGCGATATTGGCCTTCTACATGCAGCGCCCTGGCTTTCTCCAGGATGGCAGTCGCCCCACCCATCATCTCCACATAAAGCGGTGCAGACTCCTCCGGGGACAATGGTGCCAACGTGGAGGGGTTGCCGTCCCAATAACCGAGATAACGATTCAGCACGCCACGCGAGTTGTGGAATTCAGAGCCGTGGTACTGATGGACCGCCCAGCGTTGGCGAAGCGACTCCGGCACACGGTAGCGGTTATGGATCTGGTTGATGGTCACACCCTCGTTGGCGAGATGCAGGACCTGGTTGTTGAGGTTTGAATACGCATCACGCTGGGTTCGCAGCACCTCCTGGATGCGTGTATTGCCCCAGCGTGGCCAGTTGTGGGAGGCGAGCATGACTTCGGCTTCATAACCAAACCGGTAGGGCTGCATTGATGTGATTGGCCCAAGCGAGTGCATCGCGTATGAGTATGCCTCGCAGCGTGTAGATGTTGTGAATCATGCCGGTGACATTCTCTGCCGCCCAGAACGCCTTGTGCTCAGGAATCAGGGTGTTCATTTCCGCCGGCGACTCCGTGCCTGGCGTGTTCTGGAACACGAGGGTGACTCCATCGACGACCAGCTCTTCAAAATCCTCCTCAATCTCCCGCGTCGATGCGATCAGACTGGCAGCGGCACCCTGACCGGACTTGCCGATGGCCGAATCCACATAACCATACGGGGAAGACGGCAAGGCATTGGCGTACTGGTACTGCGCGCGTCGCAACATCGCCGTTCCGGCATAGACGTTCTCGGAAACGGCATGATCCAGAAAGCCTACCTGCGCAATGATCTGTATCTTGCCGGATTTCACATCGGCCTCATCAACCACGCCGCGGATGCCGCCGAAGTGCTTGATATGAGCATGGGAATACACCACTGCAACTACAGGTCTCTTGTGGAGGTGTTTCTCAGCGAGCGCCATTGCCGCACGTACTGCATCGGCATTGGTCATCACATCGAAGACGATCCAGCCGGTTTTGCCTTTCACGAGCGTGAGAACTGGCGCAAGCGGCAATTGAATCGACCCAGGTAAAACGCTCACGAGAACAGTATCTTTCGACACACGTCGATACCCGCTGCAACCTGCTCTTTACGTGCTCTGCCCACGCGGGTACAAGACTAACATGGACACGACCTTTCTGGCCTACGGCCCTGAACTCATCGCTGCCGCCAGACGTGGCCCGGTCATCACGCCAAACGAGCGACTTGCGCGGGAAATCTCCCGATTCCTGCAGAACATCGACGAACTCGCCGGGTTGCCGGTGGTATGCACCAGCTGGCGGGGGTGGCTGACGCGACTCTACGCAGGGTTCAATCGCAGACACGATCACCCCCGCCTGCTCTCCTCTGCCGGCTTGCGCCTGCGGATTGCAGAACTCGGAACTCCGGGCGATGAGGTGCCCATCGCACTGATCGAAGAAGCCTGGAACCTCTGCCATCAGTACCACCTGCAACCCGGAGGACTGTCCACCGCGGCGGAACAATTCTTCAGCTGGCATCGCACCCTCTCCGACCGCTTGCGCACCACCCACACCATCAGTTCAGCTCAACTCGAACAACAGCTGTCGACAACGACACCACCCGGCACGGAGGTTTCCCTCGCGGGGTTCGATGATTTGAATCCGGCACAACAGCGGCTGCTGGTTGCCTGGCAAGGCCGCGGCATGGTGTGGACGCGTTTCGATACACCTGATGTGCCGCAGGCAAGCGCCATCCGCGTGGAGGTGCCGGCTGCCGCAGACGAGATCCGTCAGGCAGCGTGGTGGGCACACGACATTCTGCGGAAAGACCCCGCGGCGAACATCGGCATTCTGGTACCGGGTCTCGAATCCCGGCGGGATGCGGTGCTCAGGCAATTCACCGCGATCCTCGATCCTGCTGCGGGGTCAGCGTCCATACGGGTGGATGTCGCTGGTGGTACGGCACTCAGCGCTACGCCGCTGTGGCGGGATGCCGAGGTGCTCTTGCAGAGCCTTGTGCAGCCAGTCGCGACTACCCGTCTGCTGCGGATTCTCGGTTCAGAGCACTTGGCTCTGGAGAGCAGCTTCAGCAAAGGCAGTCTGCCGGCGCTCAGTACCCTGCAGGATCTGGCTGTCGTTGGCGGTCATGTGCAGCTTCGTGGGCTTACCGAGCTGTTTGAGCGCACGAAAGACCATGGATCCCTGCTCGGTCACCTGGAGACTATCGAGCAGCTACTCGACTTAGCCGGCTGGCAGCGAAGTGGTTCAGGATCTGTGCGGTTCCAGGTTCAACAAGCCACCGCACGTGCCATTCGTGCCTTCGCCGCGGAAGCCGCCTGGCATGCGGAGCCGGTTGACTTCAACACGACACTGGACCGTCTCTCCGCCCACCTCGGTCAGACTGTTCACGCACCGGAGCGGCCACCTGCACCCATTCGAATCATGGGCTATCTCGAAACACCGGGGCTTGCCTTCACCCACCTCTGGATCACCGGTACGAGCGAATCCGCATTGCCGGGGCCGGCCCATCCCAACCCGTTGTTGGCTTCGGAAGCGATGCGCCTGGCAGGTGTGAAACGCATGGACGCTGCAAGTGAACGGGCGTTTACGCATCAGCTCGTGGCGCTATGGCGCTCCCAATCACAACATCTGGTGGTGTCCCATGCGGCACTCGAAACAGGCGAACACCTGTCCGGGTCACTTTTGCTGCGAGACATCCCATCGGTCGAGATCACTTCGTTTCCCAGGAGCAACGCCCCTGCCCACGCCTGGTTAGAAAGTCAGCGCGATTCTTCGCAGCCGTGGGAAGACGCAGAGATCAATGCCTACCCACCGGGGCGATTATCTGGCGGAACCGAATTGTTGGCGAACCAGGCCATCTGCAGTTTTCGTGCGTTCGGTTGTCACCGCCTCCGTCTCGCCGAGCCCGATGAACCCCATGCTCTGCTCGACCCACCGGAACGAGGCATGGTCCTGCACCGGGTGCTCGAAGAATTGATGCGCGCCTTTCCTGGCCGAGATGCCTTAAGCCGCGCCAGCCACGATGATTTCGAGCACTTCTCTCGGGAAGCATTCAGAGTGCTGGATCGACCGCTGCCCCGCAGCTTCGTCGAAGCAGAAATCACCCGATTGCACGAGCTACTCGAAGCCTGGCAAAAACTCGAACTTGCCCGCGATCCTTTTGACGTGATCGATACCGAGCATCGCGCGGAGCTGGATCTCGATCAGTGGCATCTCACGCTGAAACTCGATCGCATCGATCAGACGGACGCGGGCCCCATCATCATCGACTACAAGTCAGGTACACCGCGATCGATGAGCGCGCTATTAAATGAAGGCGCGGCAGCCGATCCACAACTGCCCGCCTATGCGCTGACACTGACGGACGCGGTCGGCGTGTTCTACTTCAATTTCGGCGATAAACCCGCAGCCCGCGGGATCTCCCGCATCGCTACCGGCATCGGCAAAGGAGACGTGATCGAAGACTGGGAAGAACGACTCACGGTCTGGCGGGAGCAACTCCTCGAACTCGTGCACGACTTCGTGAGTGGACCGGTGTATGCGACGCCTGCGGATCGCAGCGCGTGCACCCATTGTCACATCCGTCCGATATGCCGAATTGACGATATTGGGGACACGTTGGATGAGGATTTCGACGGTGGCGCGGACAGTCTCCTAGGAAGTGAAACATGAGCACTTCTCCCCAACTGGAGCTGCCTGACGCCGAAGAACGCGCCATCGCTGTCGACCCGGCGATCTCTGTTGTGGTGCAGGCTCCTGCAGGAGCCGGCAAAACGACGCTGTTGGTCGAGCGCTATCTGCGTCTGCTGAGCACGGTCGAGCGTCCCGAAGAGATCCTCGCCATCACCTTTACCATCAAGGCGGCCACGGAGATGCGCGAGCGGGTCCTGAAGCGCCTTACGGATCCGGAAGATTCTCTGGGTCGTGCTGCCGCAGGGCGATCCGCCGCGCTCGGCTGGGGCCTCGATGAACACCCTGCCCGACTGCACATCCAGACGATCGACAGTTTCGCTCGTACGCTGGCCACGAGATTGCCATTGGTATCCGGCATCAATCCCAGCACCGCCATCGCCGAGAATCCATCGATCCTGCACCAGCGCGCCGCCGCACGAACGATGCACCGTATTCATCAGAACCAGAACGTTGCTGCGACCTTGCTGCGGTACATCGAACTGTATGACAACCATGTAGGCACTGCGGCCACCGCCCTTGCCGCGATGCTCGGCGAGCGCGAGCAATGGATCCTGCCGGTTTCACGGGCCGTGGGATCAGGTGCTGACGATCCCGATGAGCTGCGGGCCGCACTCGATGCCGCGCTCGGCAAACTCCGGGAAGATGCCGTTGGCGCGTTGCACAGAATAATCGGCAGTGGTGCGATGGAAGAATTCCAGAACATCGCCGCTGCCGCGTTTCCGGAGGATGATCATGCCACGATCAAGACCGCGCGGCTCTTCCTGGTCAAAGATTACAAGTCACTGCGCAAAAGTTTTGGCAAGGACATCGCCCACCTGCCGCCTTCTCTCGGCGCCGGGATCAAAACGCTGGCGAAAGAACTGCAGGAGCACGACGCGCATCTGCCTTTCCGCAATCTTGCACTGTTGCCGGACGCTACCCTCGATGCGGTTGAAACACGGCACCTCTTCGACGTGTGTACCGCTTTGTTGTTGGCGCTCCAGGATCTCGACACCGAAAGCGCTTTGTCCGGAAGTGTCGACTTCACGGAAATCATGCTAGCCGCACGACGTGCACTCGAAACGACGGAAGGACCCACCGATCTCGCACTGGCACTCGACTACCGGTTGAAACACATCCTGGTGGATGAATTCCAGGACACCTCAACGGCCCAGTTTGAACTGTTCAAACTGCTGGTTGCCGGATTTGAACCTGGCGATGGACGCACGTTCTTCGCCGTGGGTGACCCCATGCAGAGCATCTACGGCTTTCGTGATGCGGACGTTGCCCGCTTCTTTGAGCTACAGCATCAAGGCATCGCTGACGTCCGACCGCAAAGCGCACGCCTGAGTGCCAACTTTCGCAGTGATGAAACTCTCATCAACTGGGTGAACCAGACCTTCGCGCGTGTACTCGGTGCGGTGGATCAACCACAGACCGGCAAAGTTGCCTTTGCTCCGGCAAGTGCACGCAAGTCATCCGATTTGGCCTCGGTCACCGTCCGGCAGTTTGAGAATCCAGCTGACGAGATCACCGCGATCATCACGCACCTGCAGGTTCTTCTTGCAGCCAGTCAAACTTCGAGCATCGCGATCCTCGTACAGACCCGCAATCAGTTGCCTGCCCTGCTGACCGCACTTGCCAAGGCAGAGATCGCCTATACCGGTCGTGATCTGGATCGGCTCGCCTCGGTTCCGGTCGTTCAGGACATCCTGAACGTATTGACCGTTCTCGCGGAACCAGATAACCGGATCGCCTGGTTCGCGGTGTTGCGTGCCCCGTTCGTGGGTTTGTCGCTGAAGATGCTGGAGGACATCGCTGCGGAGACGGACCTCGCCCTGTGGGTGCGTGAAAGCACCTCTGCCCAACCCGCAGTGCTGCGACTGCGCGCGGCACTGGCGGTCGCCGAAGCCAACCTGCATGAAGTCAGCCCGCGTGAATCACTGGAAACCTTCCTGTTTCATGCCGGCGCATTCGATGCCTGCGATACGCGCGCTGTCGCGAACGCACTTTTGTGTCTTGACCGCATCGAATCCCTCGGTGCGCGCGGCTTTGATGTTTCTGAAGTGCGACAGTCCATCGCTGATCTTTACGCCGCACCGGGTGCACCGACGCGGCTGGAGATACTCACGGCGCACAAGTCAAAAGGTCTTGAATGGGATCACGTCATCCTGCCGTTCCTGGGTAAAGGCAGTCGCGCCGACAATGGGCCGCCGGTGCGCTGGCACGCCATCGATGATGACCAACTGGTACTGTCGCTGCGTGACGGCGTCGCTTCTAAGTGGTTGAAGAACCGGGCAAAAGATCGCATCAACCACGAAAAAGGCCGGCTCCTGTATGTCGCCTGTACCCGGGCGCGACACACGTTGGCCCTGTCTTGGTCAGCGGAGAAGGAAAAACCCCGCGGCGGAAGCCTCGCGGCACTGATCGCCGATGCAGCGGAATTTGAAAGTGTGCCGTCTTCCACCACCCGGGGTGCCGGGATTGAAACGTCGTCTACTCCGCTTCGACCGTCCGCATTGCGTCGCCTGCCGGACGACTGGCGTTGGCGGCCACCTGCGGACGCCATACCGCCCGAACAGGAGATCGAAGAGGATCTCTCGTCTGCGGAGGATCAGACGCATGACCCCATCGCTTCAGCGATCGGCGATTGTGTCCACATTCTGCTGGCGCGATTGGCAGGCACATCGTTACCGTCGAGCGCCTCGCCACTCGTGCGTCACCTCGAACCGGATTTACGCATGGCCTGCGTGTCACAGGGCGTCAGAGCGGAGAACATCGCCGGATGTCTGCAGCAGGCGCTTCGGTGGGCTGACCGAACGCTCGCCGATGATGATGGCCGATGGGTGCTCGGGTCTTTCGATATCGCCGATGTAGAATCCGAGCACACTGTCGTACTCGACCGTCGGCTGATCACGGTCCGCTTTGATCGTATATTTGTGGATGACGCCGGCGTTCGCTGGATCGTCGACTACAAGAGCAGTTCGTTCAACGATGCATCGGATGCGGTGCTCCTTGCCGCTGAAATCGACCGTTATCGCCCACAACTTGAGCGCTACCGTCGGATCGCCGAAGTGCTCTGGCCCGAGCCGGTGTGCACTGCGCTCTACTTCACCGCGCTCCCTCGCCTGGTGGTGGTCAACTGAATCAGCCTTGAGGTCAGGCACCGACTGCTGGCAACTGCCGCAGATTGACGTTCAGATGCGGATAGGCGATATCGATGCCGTTCTCAAGAAGCAGCTCATTGATGCGGATATGCAGCGCATCCTGCACCACCAGCCGATCATTGACCGAAGCAACGTACACCCAGAGCTCAAAGTCGAGAGAACTGGCCCCAAACGAAAGGAACCAGGTGCGCGGTTCCGGTTGCCGCATGACCTGAGGTGTTTCCATGGCAGCCTGCAGCAGCAACCGATGCATAAGTGCCGGTTCAGTTCCGTAATCGACACCAATGCGTGTGGTCATTCGAGTCACGGTATCCGTCAGCGTCCAGTTGGTGAGCTGACCGGTAATGAAAGTCTTGTTAGGCACCACAATCTCGCGATTGTCAAAATCGACAATGGTCGTTGCCCGTGTCCGAATACGATTCACGGTGCCGGTGTATTCGCCGACCGTGATGATGTCACCTATCCGGAAAGGTCGTTCAAACAGCAGGATCAACCCGGAAACGAAGTTGGCGAAAATTTCCTGCAGGCCAAATCCCAGCCCCACGGTCAGCGCCGCCGCCATCCATTGCAGCTGCGACCAGCGCATGCCGAACATCGAGAGTCCAAACAATACCCCGGCGATGACAATCGCGTACCGCAGAATGCTGGTGATGGCATAACGCACCGAGGCTTCGATCGAGATGCGCGACATCAGCCCGATTTCCACAAACCCCGGGAGGTTGCGTGCGGAAATCCAGGTCAGCAGCAGAATCAGCGCGCCTGTCAGCCCATCCATGGCGGTAACTGGCAGAAGCCCGGAACTGCCATCCGGACTGTCCACGTCCTGCACATGCCAAAGCGCATAGTCCTCGAGCAATCCTGCCGCCGGCAGAACATCCGACCATACGACAACCACGGCGACTGCAATGAGCGTCAGTCGCAGCGCTCGAAGCAGGCGGCTGGTCTGTTCATTGACCTGTTGCAGAGTAATTTCGCTCTCAGCTTCATGTGGCGCATCCGAGCCGTCTTCGTTTTGTGGCTTCGAACGCTGCCAGGCTAGTCGGCGCTCGCCGAGCAACATCCAGCGGCTGAGCAATCCCGTCAGGATCGTAATACACACAGCCGCGCTGATACTCGCGAGCACGGCCTGCAGGAGCACGGTCGCGGAGTGCACCCATCCAGCCAGCGCCAGAAGCCCAATGAACATCGGCACCACCAGCGCCGTCACCCGGACCACTTTGCGCCAGAAGGACGGTTCGACCTCGACGCCCCGCGTCACCCAGACCTGGCCGGGCGCAAGAATTTTCCAGCCCCCAAACGACAGGCAGCCACAGGCAAGGACCATGGCGATCCGCGCAGCCACGTCCGTTGCCAGATCAAGATTGCGCGCTGCAGACATAGCTACCACAAACCACAGCGGTAGCACGACCCAGTTGAAGGCAGGCATCCAGCGCCGCAGGCTTTCACGTCGCGATCTGCGCCAACGGAAGCGCGCATGGCCGAGACCTCGTTCAATCGCCGCGAAACGGATCAGCTGGGTGAAGAAGAATGGCGTACCCATCGACAACAGCCCGATTCCCATCGAATCGCTGAAATTGCCGGGTTGTCCTACCTGCCGCAGAAGCAATCCGGTGAGACAGAAGAACACCGGCAGCGGTAACGCGGCAGCAACTGTCCAGGCCAACGTCCGCACGGTTGCGCGATAGTGGTCTTCGCGAATGTGGCGGGTGAAATGCGCTTCGGCTTCGATCTTCCTGACCGCTTGACGACGCAGCCACACCAAAGATCCAAGAACCAGCAACGTGCTGATCCAACGCAGCGGGTGCGCCAGAAAATTGCGCCAGGCCAGGCTCAATGTCCTCGCGTATCGCGCAGGATCCAGTAAATCAGCAAGCCCTGCAAAGAGACGCCCCAACCAGACCGTGTCTAATGCACCGTGGCTGCGGGTCCAGAGCAGATAACGGTCAAGCAGCGCCCGCATTTCCACAGTACTGACGAGTTGCGCCGCAACCACACCATCCGTCAGCTCGAGCATCGAGGCTTGCCGGCGCAACACGTCCTGTAAGCGGCTGAGGACACCCCTGCGGGTTTCAAGCAGCGATATCAGCCGCTGGACATCCACTTCTTCTGCCGTCGTGGACGCGACGAGCGGCCGTTCCTGCAACTGCCTGATTTCTTCGGCGACCACCACTTCCCTGAGCTTCAGTTCGGCAAGATCGCCGCGAACGTCATTCAGCTGTTTGTTGAGGCGCGCAGGGGCCACCAGACGCCGTCGTTCGCTCCACAGCCAGCGTCCTACGGATTCACTGTTACCGCCGAGTTCCATCCGAGTCGTACTGGCACGCAGTGCGTTTTCGATATCGACTTGCTGGCGTTGCAGCTGCGGCAGCTGATCGCGGTGACGCGTCAGTTGCCGGGTGCGATCGACGAGTTCATTGCCGAGTTCCAGGTTGTCGCTTGCAGTGGCAAGCAATTCGGCAGGCGTACCCTCCGCCGACAATTCTTTGTGAGTGCCGCGCAGCGTGTCGATGAGCGCGGCGAGTTCAGCTTCACCACGAGTCGCGATCAGTGCCTGGAGATGGCCGATGCGCTGTTCGTGACGCTGCTGTTCCCGCTGCACTCGCTGTACTTCGAGTTCGGTCAATTGCTGCCGTTCATCGTGGGTTTGCTGCTGCAGATCCAGCAGCGCAAGTTCGGCTTCGAGCCGATCCCGGTAAACCTGGTTTCGGTGATTCCGGATGCGCTGGATGAGATCCGGCGCATCATCCGGTTCAACTGAATTGGCTTCAAACTCCTCGAGTCGCTGCCGCAAACCCACGGCGACCCCGGCGGACTGCACCGGATCGAGAAACAGCGCCGCGAGGCTCTCGGCAAGGCGTTCTTCTTCACTGCGCAGCGCTTCAAGCGTCGCCCGTTCGCCGGCCAACAACCGCTCGAGCGTGTTCACTTCAGCCCGCTTGGAAAGCCGACGGGTCCACGAATCGAGTTCAGATTCAGGATCCGTCGCCATCGCCTGTTCAAGTGCGCGAACACGGTCTGGCCAGCCCGCCCGCGCCGCACGCAATGTGGTCAGCTCTTCTTCCGCGCGCAATCGCCCTTGAACATGCCCCGCGGCTTCATCGAACAGCCGTTCGCCGGATTGCCGCGCTGTGTCAGCAAGGTCCGCCTTGGTGAACTCCGCCTCCAGTTCGCTGTCCGAGGGTTCGGCCGCAAACGCAGACGGGATGGCACTCATCAGAACGAGGCACCCGATCCAGATCCGGCATCGGGTTTGCGGGCAATTTTTAAGGAAGGCAAAGAGCATTCGGATGTGCAGTTGCTTCGAGCGCTCAGCACGACAGCTGGTTGGTTCGACAGGATCGCGCGTGGCTCACTGGCAATCAAGGCCAGGATGCTTTGCAGTTTTGATGACAGAATGTGAACTGGTTGCCGCAACCGAAGCGGCCAGTGTCGGGATTCTTGTTATCCTCTGGTTATTCCCTGATTGATCTCTGGTTAATCCGGGAGCGGCTTGGTCAAGCCGGCCACACGGTGCCAGTCGCGGTGCCTGGCCGACGAATCCTCTGCCGCGATTTTCCAATGCTCTGCGCGATACAGCCGCCCCGGGACCAGCTTCGATGAGACCCGCGGGAGTGACAGGACTTCCTGAACATGTCGGAAAAGCCAAGGGTATCCGTAATCATCCCGGTCTTTCGGGTTGAACCATTCATCCGCGAGTGTTTGGACAGCGTCGTCAATCAAACGATGATGGACCCTGAGATCATCTGCGTTTACACGTCTTCATCCGACAGAAGTGAAGAGATCGTACGGGAGTACGCGGCACGGGATCCGCGATTCAAGGTAATCAACAAGGAAGACGGCGGACTGCCTGAAGCTCGCAACGTCGGTTTGACACATGCGTCCGGGGAATACATCGCCTTTCTCGACTCGGACGACTATCTCGAAACCACCTGCTGCGAGAGACTTTACGCCGTCGCCAAAGAGCAGGATGCAGATATGACGATGTTCTACTTCCAGTGCTTCGGCGACATCGACAAGGATTCTCCCCCACGCGATATCAATCGGCTGACCACGATCACGGAGCCGCTCCAGAAGCTGGAAACGACTTTCGCCAACTGGCAGACCGCATGGTGCAGTCTGTACCGGCACCAGTTCATTCGCGACCAGAACCTGCGCTTTCACTACGGACTGATCTTCGAAGATCTGCCTGGCAAGCCCACGATCTTCGGTCCAGCCACGACGTTAGGATTTCCTCGCAGCTGCTGATGATGGTTGCAGGCGGTTATCCGCCCAGTCTGTTTTGAACTGGGCGCGTGAACGCCCACCAAGCATACCCGCGTACTTCGCCTTTCAGCGGTAGAAGGTCTGCTCTGAGATGTTGTGTTTGCGGCACACATCCCGAGTCGCCATGCCACTTTCGGCTTCCTTCAAGACCCGAACAATCTGTTCTTCAGTAAAACGCTTCTTCATGGACTCCTCCGTTGAGGAATCCTAACTCGGCAACTAGACCGATTATAAAAGGGCTAACCAGAGTCTGGTTGAATTCACGCGAAACTCAACGAGAATTTTGGAACCCGATGGCACGGTGATATCACCGGAAATCAACAAATCAACCCTGCAGGCGCGGGACCGGCGCTACAATCTGCTCATGAGTGCGGCGATACCTTTTGATGCGGATGAGTTTCTTGCGGGCCTGACCCATCGCCCCGGCGTTTATCGCATGCTCGATGACACCGGCAAGGTGTTGTATGTCGGCAAGGCGCGCAATCTCAAGTCACGAGTAACGAGCTACTTCCGCTCCGGATCACACACGGCAAAAACCATGGCGCTTGTGGGCCGTATCGCACGGATTGAAGTGACAGTGACAGGCAGTGAAACGGAGGCATTGCTGCTTGAACAGAGTCTCATCAAGCTGGAACGCCCGGCTTATAACGTGATGTTGCGGGACGACAAGTCCTATCCGTTTATCTATTTGACTGATCATTCAGACTTTCCGCGTCTAGCCTTTCATCGGGGTGCGCGCAAGAAAACAGGTAAGTACTTCGGTCCATATCCGTCGGCATCCGCCGTGCGGGAAAGCCTCAACATCCTACAAAAGCTCTTTCGTATCCGGCAGTGTGACGACAACTTCATGAAGAACCGTTCACGGCCTTGTTTGCAGTACCAGATCCAGCGTTGCAGCGGCCCCTGCGTAAATCTGGTGGATGAGCAGAGCTATGCCGATGACGTACGCTTCGCGATCATGTTCCTCGAAGGCCGCAGCCAAGCCGTGCTTGATGACTACAAGGGGTTGATGGACGCCGCTGCTGGAGCCCAACAATACGAAAAGGCGGCGCGTTACCGCGATCAGATCATGCGACTGCGTAAGGTGCAGGAGCAACAGTATGTATACGCTGCTGAAGGGGATGTGGATGTGTTTGCATACGCCCAGCAGCAGGGCGTGGTCTGTGTGCAGGGCATGTTCATCAGGCAAGGACGGGTACTGGGCAGCCGCACGTGGTTTCCGCGTAACGAACTTGGCCTTGAATCAGGCGAATTGCTGGAAGCGTTTCTCGACCAGTTCTATCTCGGGGGCAGTGGCCGTGATATTCCACGTGACGTGATCACCGCGGTTCCTCTCCCGGATAGTGATCTCCTTGAAACCGCCCTGTCAGAGGGGGCCAGCCGCAAGGTGAAGATTGCGAGTGACGTTCGTGGACAAAGGGCACGCTGGCTCGATATGGCAACGGAGAATGCCACTTACAATCTGTCGGTGTATCTCGCAGATAAACGGAATGTCCTGGCGCGCTTTCTCGCGTTGGCGGAATCGCTGTCGATGGATGCCGTGCCGGAAAGGCTCGAGTGTTTCGATATCAGCCACACCATGGGAGAGGGCACTGTTGCGTCGTGTGTAGTATTCGATCACCAGGGGCCGGCCAAGTCGGACTACCGTCGCTTCAACATCGAGGGGGTCAATCCCGGCGATGATTACGGAGCGATGGAACAGGCGCTCAGGCGTCGGTATACCCGGCTTAAATCCGGCGAAGGAATTTTCCCGGATCTGCTGGTAATCGACGGTGGTGTGGGCCAGCTGGGTCGCGCCAGACAGGTGCTTGCTGAATTGCAGGTCGATGATGTGCCTTTGCTCGGAATCGCCAAAGGACCGACCCGCAAGCCAGGTCTTGAACGTTACTTTTTTGAAGACCAGGAAGTTGTGTTGAAGCCGGGTTCGGAGGCGGTGTTGTTGCTGCAGCATATCCGTGATGAGGCTCACCGATTTGCAATCACGGGCCACCGAGCCCGTCGACAAAAAGCCCGACGGGTCAATGAACTTGATCAGATCGATGGAGTGGGCCCAAAACGCCGCAAAGCCCTGCTCATGCACTTTGGCAGCATCGCGGGTATCAAAGGCGCAAGCCGAGAGGAAATCGCGCGAGTCCCGGGCATCAATGAAAAGCTTGCTGCGGACATTCATGCGGCATTGCATGGCGAGTCGTCTGACTGACGAACTCCGGTTCGATACCCGATTGAGTTCCTGGACTGAGCGCATTTTTTTACAACGAACCGATGCTGCGACCGGCCGCCGCCTGAGAATGCGCGCTAGAATGAAGTCATGAACCTCCCTAACCTCCTCACAACGGCGCGCATGGTTCTGGTGCCCTTCTTTGCGCTGCTCTATGTATCCGAGTGGGAAGGGCGGTACATCGCCACGGCAACGCTCTTTGCGCTCGCGGCGTTCACCGACTGGCTCGACGGGTTCATCGCCCGCCGGCTCGATCAGACCACACCCTTTGGTGCCTTTCTCGATCCCGTCGCCGACAAGATCATCGTTGCCACCGCCCTGGTCCTGATTGTCGGCCACTACAGCGACATCTGGTTGACCTTACCCGCTTCCGTGATCGTCGGCCGCGAGATCGTGATCTCGGCGCTGCGAGAGTGGATGGCGGAGGTCAATCTGCGTAATCGCGTTGCCGTGTCGTGGCTCGGCAAAGTCAAG
>Ga0194132_10001239_pt1 | contig 51796 bp, 40 predicted proteins | sample TA2KigOf80mmetaG_FD_148612 | JGI IMG/M metagenome (GOLD analysis project Ga0194132, IMG submission 148612) | Freshwater microbial communities from Lake Tanganyika, Tanzania - TA2015054 Kigoma Offshore 80m | ecosystem: Environmental > Aquatic > Freshwater > Lake | place: Tanzania: Lake...
CGGCGAGCGCCACAGCCAGGACCGCCGTCACCCCCCAAGCCAGTCGCCACGACCAAGCCCCGAGCGCAAACAGGAGTAACCCGCCGAACGCAGCTCCGACGGCGGCGCCAGCGTTGAACGTGGCGTGGATACGGGCGAGTCGACCCGGCTGATCGGCGAGCGCTGCGGTGGCAGCGACGTTGGCGACCACGTCGACCGGACCGAGTGCAGCGAACGCGAGCACGACCGCCACGAACAGCCCGACCGGGGCGGGCGCCACCGACCCGGCGAGCGCCACGGTGGCGAAGACGAGCAACGCCAGCGTCAGGGCCCGCGAGGTGCCGAGGCGCTCTGCCATGATCCCACCGCCAGCGTTGATCACCGCTGCCAGTCCGAGCGACACCGTGAGCGCAATCCCGAGCAGGCCCGGTCCACCGCCGAGCGCACGTTCGACCTCAGGGATGCTGACCGCCCACGCCCCCACGAAGAGGCCAATCAGCACGAACGCTCCGACCACCGGTCCCAACACTGGGCGCCGGACCTCGGTCGGGATCGCCGATGTGGTGGTCTGATCGTGCACGCCCCACTCTGCAACACATCGCTGCCACACACCACCCAGTTCCGGAACCAACTGGTGCGCCACCGGTCACAGGGCGCCGGTCGATAGTGTCTCGCGACGGTGCCGCCGCCTCCGTTCTCGTCCCCCCGGGACCCGCCCCCGCCGTCCCCTCTGGTCGGCTCGCCTCCGTCCCCTCTGGTCGGCTCGCCTCCGTCCCCTCTGGTCGGCTCGCCTCCGTCCCCTCAGGCCGGCTCGCCTCCGTCCCCCCTAACCGGCTCGCCTCCGTCTCCTCAGGCCGGCTCGCCTCCGTCCCCTCAGACCGGCGATCGCGTCGGCCCCGCTGAGGTCAGTGAACCTGTCGAGGTGCTCGTCGAGGTCACCGACACCGTGTCGTTGCCCTACACCACCGGCATCCAACGGGTGACACGGGAACTCCTCGCCCGCCTGCCCCGGAAGGGTTCACCGGCGTTCCGACCGGTGCGGTGGACCTCGGCCTGCGACGGCTACCGGGACCTGACCGGTGAGGAGGCCCGCGTGCTCGCGGATCCACCCGAGCGCCTACCGAGAACCACCCGGCTCGCCGCTCGCCTCCCCGACCCCGTCGCCGTGTTCGCCCGGCGGGCGCTCGCTTCGACCATCGCACGCCGCGCCCGGAATGCGATCCGCAACGCTCGGGACCAGCGGATCGAACGGGACCGCCGACACCTCTGCCTCGCCTCCAGCAGGCCCGAACGCTCGACGGTCCTGCTCGATCTCGAAGCGGCGTGGAACGACCCGGTCCCACGGACCGAACTCCTCCCCCGCGAGCACGCTCGAGGCGTCCGCAGCGCTGCGCTGATCGCCGACGTCCTCCCCGTGCTTCACCCGGAGTGGTTCGATCCGCAGTTGATCACCGACTTCAACGCGTTCCTCGACGGCCACCTGCGGTACTCCGAGCTCTTCTTGTGCATCTCCGAACGGACGGAGTCGGACCTGATCGCCGTCGCCGCCGCCCGAGGAGTGAACAACCTGCACACCTGCGTCATCCCGCTCGGAGCCGACCTCGCACCGGGGCAGTTCGCCACGGACGACCGCAACGGGGTCCGCACCGACGCCCGGCCAGAGCGGTTCGATCCGTTGCCGGAACGATTCCTCCTGCTCGTCGGCACCTTGGAACCGCGCAAGAACCAGACACTGGCGCTCGACCTGCTCGACGCCACAGCCGCCTCGCACCCGGATGTGGCGCTCGTGCTCGTCGGCAAGCGCGGATGGCACGTCGAGGACCTCATCCGGCGCATCGAGCGCCATCCGGCGCTCGGTCGTCGCCTGTTCTGGTTCGAAGAGGTCGATGACGCAGCGCTGTGGTGGCTCTACCGCCAGGCGACCATCTGCCTGACACCAGCGATCTACGAAGGCCTCGGTGTCTGCGTGATGGAGGCGCTTCACGCCGGGACCCCTGTCGTGTGTTCCACCGGCGGCGCCCTCCCCGAGGCCGGCGGTGCTGCTGCTGAGTACATCGATCCGCACGACACCGACGCCTGGGTGCACCTCGTGCGCTCGTGGCTGGATGACCCGGTCCAACTCGAACAGGCCCGACGCCGAGCGGTGGCGTGGCAGGCGCCATCGTGGGACGACGCCGCCGCCGCAGTCCGAACCGCCATCGCAGAGGTGTTCGGCCGGTGAGCCCCCGAGGCGACATCGAGGCCGCAGCGCAGAACCGCAACACGCCGTGGTGGGTGAGCGCCGGCGTGGTCGCTGCGGTCATCGCCGGCGTGATCGCCCGATTCGTCCCGAGGGGTGAACTGTGGCTGGACGAGGCGCTCAGCGCCAACATCGCCGAACTCGGACCGGCCGGCGCCGTCGATGCGCTCCGGCGCGACGGTCACCCGCCCCTCTTCTACTGGCTGCTCGACGCGTGGAGTTCGCTCGTCGGCGACTCGCCCTGGGCGCTCCGGTCGCTCTCGGGCCTCATCGGCGTGGCGACGCTCCCGTTGATGTGGCTCGCCGGCCGCCGTCTCGTGGAGCGTCAACTCGTCGATCCGCAGTCCGCCGATTCAGTGGACCGGACCCGGCAGACTGCCACCGCTGCGGTCGTCATCACAGCGCTCCTCCCGTTCACGGTGCGCTACTCGAGCGAGACCCGCATGTACGCGCTGGTGATGTTGCTCGTAGTGATCGGGTACCTGCTCCTCGACGCTCAACTCCGGACGCCACGCTGGTGGACCGTGGCGGCGCTGGCGGTCACGGCATCGGCACTCCTGTGGAGTCACTACTGGGCGATCTGGCTGCTCGGGGCCCTGGGCGCCGGTGCACTCGTACTCGCCTGGCGGGCACACCGCTCCGGCAACCTCCACCAACGGACCGCAGCGCTCGGCGTGGCCGGAGCACTCGTCATTGCCGGGTTGTCGTTCCTCCCGTGGCTTCCCACGCTGTTGTACCAGGGCGCCAACACCGGCACCCCGTGGGGTGACACCGTCCGGCCGGCCACGCTCGCCGTCCTGGGGATGATCTACCTCGCAGGGGGAGCCGTCGCCGAGCCACAACTCGTCGCCTACCTGTTCGCCGGCCTGTTGGTCCTCGGCCTGCTCGGGACGACCAACAACCGAGGCCGGATCGAACTCGGTCTGCGCGTGACGCCCAACGCCAAGCCCGAGGCGGTGCTCGTGGTGGTCACGATGGCGATCGCCTGGGCCGCTGCGTTCGCCTCCCGTTCAGCGTTCGCCGCCCGGTACCTCGCCGTCCTGGTGCCGATCGTGGTGCTCATCGCTGCGCTCGGACTGTCGGCAATCCGCAACGACCGGTGGCGACGAGTCGTGGCCGTGGTCCTGCTCGCCGGGTTCTCCGTCGGGATCGTCGCTGAGATCGCCCGGGAACGGACTCAGGCCGGCGACATCGCCGACGCAGTCGTCGCAGCGGCCGCCGAGTCGTCCGAACCCCCGTTCCTCGTGATCTGTCCCGATCAGAACGGCCCGTCGATCGAAAGGGCTCTCCGGTCGCGGGGTGCCACCGGGACCGTCGCGATCGTCACCTATCCGGCACTCGGTGATCCACGCTTCGTGGACTGGGTCGACTACGCCGCCCGCAACGCCGCCGCCGAGCCCGCCTCGATTGCGGCGCGGGCCCTCAAACAGGCAGCTGGACGAACCGTGCTCTACGCGTACACCGGCAACTACCGGACGCTCGAGGGCCAGTGCGAGGCCACGCTCCAGGCGCTGGCCACCGTCCGCGGTGCGCCGGCGGTGCTGGTTCCTCCCAACGAGCGCAACGAGGACGAGCCGGCCATCGAACTCCTTCGGTTCGACCCGCAGTGACCTCCGCCGGTCGGTGGGCCACCTCCCCGCTGGTCCTGTTCCTGATGGTCGTCGGGATCTATCTGGTAGTCGTCGTCGACTCGACCGACAACGATCCGTCGCTGGCGCCGTTCACTGCCCTCAGCGTGGTTCGCGACGGCGACACGGATCTGGCCGACCTGCCTCCCGAGATCCTCCTCGAACGACCGGTGGTGATTCCCCGCCAACGCCCCGGGGCGACGTTCGCCACCCCGGAGGAGTTGAACGCAGCGATCGACGCCGGGGGGCCGAACGTCACCGTGCGCGACTACTTCCCGATCGTTCCGGCGCTCCTCGCAGTCCCGGCGGTGGTCACCGCAGACGTCGTCGGCCCCACGCTCGGACAGGGCGACGCCGAACAGTTGCTGCTCGAGGATCGCTTCGGACCACTCCACACCATGACGGCGTCAATGGTGGTGGCGCTCTCCGTTCTCATCGCCCGGGCGATCGCCTATCGGCTCAGCAGTGGGACCGAATCACGTCGGCGTTGGATTGCGACGACCGCTGCCCTCGTGATGGCGTTCGGCACGACGGCATGGTCAGTGGCGAGTCGGGCGCTCTGGCAGCACGGACCGTCGTTGCTGGCGCTGTTCGCTGCCTTGTGGTTGGTGCTGCGACTCCGCGACGAGGTCCTCTCGCCGGAACGCAGCGGCACGGCACCCCCATGGATCGCACCCGCACTCGGAGCCATCCTCGCAGCGGCCGTCATCACCCGGCCGACGAACGCCGTGTGCGCTGCGGCGATCCTCGGATGGGTCGCATGGTGCCGACGGGAACGCCTCGGCCCAACCGTGCTCGGCGGAGTCGCCGTCGCTGCACTGGGCGCACTCGTCGTGGGCGTGCTCGGCCTTGGTGTGCCGCCCCCCTACTACGCCGCTTCCCGAATCACCGTGAGCGTCGACAGCCTCGTGGCGTTTGCTGCGAACCTGGTCTCTCCGTCACGCGGGCTCCTGATCAGCACGCCAGTGGTACTTCTGGCGTTACCCGGAGCCTGGCTGTGGTGGCGCCGGCCGGCGGATCGACCGCTGGTCGTGGCGCTCGGGGCGTGGACGATCGGCGTCGTGGTCGCCGTCTCGGCATTCACCCAGTGGTGGGCGGGCCACACGTTCGCCGCCCGGTTCACCACCGAGACCCTGCCGGCGCTGTTCCTGCTCGCCATTCCGGCAGTCGATGCGTGTGCGCTGCGTCGCAGCGATGCCAGCGAGCCTCGGAGCGATCAGGCAACAACGGCGCTCGCACCGGCGTGGATGCGATCACGGATCGCCCTCGTGCTCGTCGTGGTGTTGGCCCTCTGGTCGGTGTCGTTCCACGCCATCGGCGCCTGGTCCCGTCAGACCTCGTGCTGGAACGAGGGACCAGTCGACGTCGACGACCGGCCCGCTCGCGTGTGGTCGGTGAGAGACGCTCAGGTCGGACGGGCCGTCGGTGCGCTCGTGACACACGGGCCGCGCCGGGCCGTGACGGGACCGTGCTGAACGCGCCGTCGACGGCGGATCCACTCGGCTGGACGAGCCGACGCATCGTGGTGCCCGCCCTGGTCGGTTGGGTCTGGGCCCGAGTGTGCGTGGGACTGGGGTTCGTGATCGCCCACCGACTCACGCCTGATCCGATCCTCGAGGCCCGTGAGGACTTCCCACTGCCGAGGGGCCTGCTCAGTTGGGATGCGTCCTTCTACGAGCGGATCGCCACCGTCGGCTACGGCGGCACTCCGGCGGACGGAGTGCGGTTCTTCCCCGGGTACCCGTTCCTCGCCCGAGCGGTCTCGCCGATCGTCGGCGGTCAGGCCGACCTGGCGCTGATCATCATCGCCAACGTCGCCGCCCTCATCGGGGCGATCGTGCTCGCCCGACTGGCCCTCGAACACCGCAGCGGTGAGACGGTCGACGCCAGCGCCGACACTCCGGCAGCACTGGCGGCCCGGACGGGCTGGATCGTGGCGGTGATCCCCGCAGCGATCGTCTTCGTGTGGGCCTACTCCGAAGGTCTGGCTCTCATCGCCACCGCCGGGACGCTGCTGGCGCTCCACCGCCGGGCGTTCGTCTGGGCCGGGACATTCGCTACGGCTGCGTGCCTCGTCCGGCCCACTGGTCTGCTGTTGCTGATCCCGATCATCGTCGAGGTGATCCGCCAACGACCTCGACCGCTCCCGGCGTTGGCGGCTGTCATAAGTCCCGTCGCCGGGCTGATCGCAGCGCTCGGCGTGATCCGCGCCACGACCGGCGAGTGGATGTCTGCGTTCGATCAACAACAACCGATCCGAGGCGAGTTCCGGTTCCCGCTCGTCCGGGCTGCCGAAGCGATCTGGGGACTCCGGTTCAACACCGATACCGAATTGGCCCCCTACGTCGTGTTGTGGTTCGTGCTGCTCGGTGTGGCCATCTGGAGACGCCAGCCGCTCAGCTGGATCCTCTTCAGTGCCGCCACGCTGCTCGTGGCCTGCTCGTCACAGACGATCGATTCGATCGGCCGCTACGGACTGCTCGCCGTCCCGCTCGTCATTGCGCTGGCCCAGTGGGCGGACCGGAACTGGCGCACTGCGCTCGTCGGAGCAGTGGGCTCGGTCGGCCTGGTCGTCACGACCGTTCAGGCCCTCCACGGCCGCATCGTCCCGTAGCCCGCAAACTCTGCGAACTTGTACGGCTGGTTCGTTTCAGACGAACCAGCCGTACAAGTTCGGGGTGGATCCGTACAAGTTCGGGGTGGATCCTCACAAGTTCGGGGTGGTCCTGGGTGCGGGACAGCCCACAGAACGCTCAGGAGATGCGGCTGGCGGTGGTCGGGGCGTCGAGGGCGGCCCGGAAGAACTCCTCGTCCTCGAACAATCCGACGTCGCGCAGGAAGATGCGGCCGTAGCGCTCGAAGTACACGAGTTGTTTCGACAGCAGGAAGATGCTGCGTTCGAGATCCGAGTCGTACACCCCGTGTGCATCGGCGGCGGCTCGGATTCGGCGCTGGTCCCGGAAGCGCCGGTACACAGCCCGCATCGTCAACTGCTCGGCCTCTGCTCCACGGATCTCGGCCAGCTTCGTCTGCGGCGCCGTCAGCAGGTCCGCCAGGCTCACCTCGCCGAAGGGCCGGGTGAGCACAGGTTCGATCGCCATCCGCATGAACGCCTCGACCTGGGCGTGGTCCATCCCGAGGTCCTGTTCGAGCACCGGCCCGTACATCCGCTGGGCGTGGCGGGCGATGTCGGGCCATGCCGCTTCATCGCCGAGTGCGGCTTCGATCAGCAGACGGAAGAACTGATGCGTCTCCGGATCGAGCCGACCGACGATCCCCCAGTCGATGACCCCGACCCGTCCGTCGGGCAACAGGAGCAGGTTCCCGGCGTGGACGTCCCCGTGGAAGGTGCCCCATCGGATGGCGGTGAGCAGGAACCCCTTGATCACCTCCTGGACGACCGGCGCCGGGTCGTACCCGTAGTGGGCCACGGTGGTGAGGTCGTCGACGGGTACGCCGTCGAGGAACTCCATGGTCAACACCCGCGGCCCGGAGAGGTCTTCGAACACCTCGGGCACCATGACCCGGGTCAGGTTCACCTGTTCGAGCAGCCACCGGTAGTGGGCCATGGCCCTGGCCTCGTTACGCAGGTCGAGCTCCTCGCCGATCTGCTCCCGGAAGCCCTGGAACATGGCGAGCAACTGGCCGGCGGCGTACTCGCCAGTCTGCTTGGCGACGATCTCGAGCAGCGGCTGGAAGAGGTCGAGGTCGGTCGCCACCCGCCGCTCGATCCCCGGGCGAAGCACCTTGACTGCGACGCGCCGACCGTCCCGAGTGGTCGCCTTGTGCACCACCGAGATGCTGGCCCGCCCGATCGGTGACTCCGAGAAGCTCCAAAACGCCTCGTCGAGCGGCATGCCGAGGTCGTGCTCGACCGCCCGGCGAACCTCGTCGAACGGAACCGGTGCGCCGGTGTCGAGACACGACCGGAACTCATCGGCCACGCCGTCGCCGAAGATCCCTGGCGCCGAGCCGATCAGTTGGCCGAACTTCATGAACGTGGCACCGAGGTCCTCGAAGGTGCGCCGCAGCGGCCGGGCCCACGCATCCGGAGCGATCCGACGGGTGAATGCACCCTTCAGAGCGATCGGAGCGAAGTGCCGCCCGGCGACGGTGCCGATCTGCCGAGCCCGGCGCGCCACTTCCGCGCGTGGCGTGGCGGGAAGCTCCAGCGGGAACACTCGGGGCACCACCTCGAGTTGCGCCTGCAGGAACGCGTCGTCCTCACAAGCGACTCCTACCTCGTCGATTGCGGCGTCGGGCTTCGCGGTCATGGGGCGGCCTCCTCGGTTCGAACCATCGTGGCCCAGACCGCCACCCGCTGGCGAGCCCTCCTTCACCCTGCCGTCCAAACTCCACCAGTGAGGCCCACACACAGGCCGATTGCGGCGACGGCAACCAAGGTGCCGTGTGCTCATCTGCCGACTCGCCTGCCAACTGGAGCCCCGAACCAGTACCAGCGGGCCCACAGGTAGACGAACCCGGTCGCCGAGTCGGTGTACTCATCGGTGACACCCAGCGGTCCGACGTCGCCCGACGGGCTCAGCCGGCGCGTCGCAGCCACTTGCGGCCGTGGTCGAGCCGCCGTTGCAGCTGCTCGACGGTCGCCTCGGAGATTCTGCGGACCCCCGCCAGACGGTTCAGCTCGGCGTTGACGCTCGGATGGCTCCACCCAGTGGAGCGCACCAACTCCTTGGCGACGTCCGCATTCAGATCGCGCAGACGGATGCGCTGCTCGCGCACGCTGGGCTCGGGCGCACCGTCACCGCCCTCATCACCACCCGCCGCAACGGCCGCAGTCCCACCATTCGGCAACGGCGGGGGGAGCAACACCAACTCCACGCCCTCGGGTTCGACGCCATCCACTGCCCCGTCCTCCGCATCGCCGAACACGCCCGGGGCCACGGCGTCGGCCCCGCTCCGGGCCGTCGCCTCATCGGCAGCCAGCGCCACCGAGCCGATCACCGAGAACAGGCTCATCTGCTCGCCCTCACCGAGCGACGCGTCATCGAGGCCGGCCGAGGGGCCCTCAGCGCGCTCGGCCCGCCGGTGCAGGCTGTGCCGCCGCAACTCGACCAGCTCGGCGGAGTACCGGCGCAGCCGCGGGTCGTCGGGCAGGAACACGAAGGCCCGCTGGTCCCGAACACCTCTCACGTGGCGCACGACACGTCCGACGGCCTGGCGGAAGAACAGCTCGGTGGTGGTCGTCGTGGCGAACACGGCGATCCGCAGCCGGGGCAGGTCCACCCCCTCGCTGACCATGCGCACCGCCACGATCCACGGCTCCGTGCCGTTGGTGAACTCGGCGATGCGGGCCGAGGCATCGGGGTCGTCGGAGGTGGCCACCACAGCGGGCACCCGTCGGCTCCGGAGCAGCTCGGCGATGCCGACGGCGTGGGCCTGGTCCATGGCGATGACGAGCCCGCCGGCCGTCGGGTCGGTGCGCCGCAGCGTGACGAGCCGCTCGTGCGCCTGCTCGAGCACGATCGGCAGCCAGTCCCCCTCCAGACTCAATGCGGTGCGCAGCCGCTGGTTGGCCCGCTCCCGGGAGAGCTCGTCGTCGAAGGTGGCGGCCACCACCTCCCCGTCGGGCGCCACCCACTCCATGAACCCGTTGATGCGGGGGAAGTACACGGGGCGCACCACGCCCCGGTCGGCGAGCGCCTCGCCGTAGCCGTACTCGTAGTCGGCGCGTGCCTCGTCGAGGTGGTAGTCGACGAAGGGGATGGCGGACGTGTCCGAGCGGAACGGCGTGCCCGACAGCGACAGCCGCCGGGCGGCGCCCTCGAACGCCTCGAGCACGGCGCTCCCCCACGCTCGGTCGTCGCCGGAGTGGTGGATCTCGTCGAGCACCACGAAGGCACCGCGGGCCAGCCGGGCGAGCGCGGCGGAGGACGTGGCGACCTGCTGGTACGTGGTGACGATGCCGTGCATGTCCGCCGGGAGGACTCCGTCGCGCGCCGACCACTCCGGCTCGAGGTGCAGCCCGAACCGCAGCGCAGCCGCCGCCCACTGGTGCTTCAGGTGCTGGGTCGGGGCCACCACCACGAGGCGTCGGCCGGGGTGCTCGGCGAGGTCCTGGACCGCAGCAGCGAGGGCGAACGTGGTCTTGCCGGCCCCGGGTGTCGCGACGGCGAGGAAGTCCGGCCGAGCGCAGTTCCCAAGCGCGTCCAGCGCCTCGGACTGCCAGGGCCGCAAGCGAATCCGGGTCGGTCGGGGGACGACCGCCCCACCCCGGCGCCGATCCATCAGCGCGATCCGGGAACGGGGGGCATGGCGGCCGGTACCTTAGGAGCGTGTCCGCACCCAACGAAGCCATCGAGCAGATGATCGACATCGAGTGGTGGGGCCACGGCTCCGACGCCAGGGCCGGAGCCTGGCGATCACTCCGGGACGACGCCCCGGTGACGTTCAGTCCCGAGGCCGAGATCCCCGGGTTTCCCGCAGGTCCCGGTTTCTGGTCGATCACCCGCATGGCCGACGTGATGGCGGTCTCGCGTCAACCAGATCTCTTCTGCTCGGGCCTGGGAACCAACATCCCCGACCTGCCCATCGAGATCGCCGAGTTCTTCGGCTCGATGATCAACATGGACGACCCCAAGCACACTCGGCTCCGTCGCATCGTCAACCGTTCGTTCACTCCGCGCATGGTGAGCCGGATCGACGAGGACGTCAGGCGCAAGGCGCGATCGATCGTCGCCCGGGTGGCGCCGAAGGGCTCGTGTGATGTGGTCACCGAGATCGCCGCACCGCTGCCGCTCGAGATCATCTGCGAGATGATGGGCATCCCCCACGAACAGTGGCAACGCGTGTTCGAACTCACCAACGTGATCCTCGGCGACATCAACTCCACTCCCGACATCGGGGTTCTCATGGCCGCTGCTGTGGAGATGGCCGAACTCGCCCGCGCCGTCGGCGAAGACCGACTCGCCGCACCGCAGGACGACCTGGTCTCGGCGATGATGCACGCCGAGGTCGACGGCGAAGCGCTCCAACCCATGGAGATGGCGAGCTTCTTCATCCTGCTGGCCGCCGCCGGCAACGAGACCACCCGCAACGCCATCACCCATGGACTTCGGCTCCTCACGCAGCATCCCGAGCAGCGAGCCATCTGGATCGCCGACACCGAGGCGATCTCACCCACTGCCGTCGAGGAGATCGTCCGGTACGCCACCCCGGTGATCCACTTCCGGCGTACTGCCACCGCCGACACCAGCATCGGCGACGTCGAGATCGCCGAGGGCGACAAGGTCGTCATGTGGTACGAGTCAGCCAATCGTGACGAGCGGACCTTCAGCGAACCCGATGCGTTCGACGTCACCCGAGCACCGAACGAACACGTCGGCTTCGGGGCGGGCGGTCCCCACTTCTGCCTGGGTGCCAACCTCGCCCGACGCGAGATCCGGGTGATGTTCGAGGAACTGTTCCGCTGGATCCCCGACATCGCCGTGACCGGCGAACCCACATGGCTCCGCTCACCGTTCATCCACGGAATCACCGCACTGCCGGCGGAGTTCACCCCGGCCGAGGTTCCGGACTCGGCGCTCGCCGAGTCCTGAGACCAGCAACCTGCAACCTGCGAGACTGAACCGTGCCCCAACTCCCCGAACATTTCCCCTCCCATCCGGCTCGTGACGCATCGCTGCGCTCCATGGAGGCGGTCGAAACTGGTGATCGCAGTGGCTGGCTCGCCCTGTTCGCCGATGACGCCGTGGTTGAGGACCCGATCGGCCCGTCGCCGTTCGACACCAACGGAACGGGTCACCACGGTCGAGAGGCGATCGCCGCGTTCTACGACAACGTGATCGCTCCGAACGAGTCGGTGAGGTTCACCATCGAGCGTTCACACGCCGCCGGGTCCGAGGTCGCCAACGTCGGGACGATCAGCACCACGCTCCCGGATGGAGGCGGAACGGTCCACACAGACCTGGTGGCCACCTACCGGATCGGCGACGACGGTCGCGTTGTGGCGCTCCGCGCCTACTGGTCACTCGACGAGATGAGGTTCGACTGAGATGGATCCCTGTGGCAACGACGCCGACGTGCGCGTCGGATCGATGCTCTACACGCTCGTCGATCCCTCGGTCGGCCACGAGGTGGCGTACAACCGGTGGTACGAACGGGATCACTTCTACGCCGGGTGTCTCATCGGCCCGTGGTTGTTCGCCGGTCGACGCTGGGTCGCCACCCGGCAACTGAAGGACCTGCGGTTCCCGAACGACGCACCCGACGACGCAGCCGTCGCCCGGCCAGTGGATGCCGGCTCGTACCTCGCCACCTACTTCATCCATGCAGGGCACGAGGCCGAGCACTGGGCGTGGGCCAACCCGCAGGTGTTCGAGCTCTACGAGAATGATCGCGGGTTCGCTGAACGGCACCACGCCCACACCTCGCTCTACTTCACCACCGGGTCGAGCCACCGTGATCCGGACGGCGTTCCAGCGCACATCGCCCTCGACCATCCCTACTCGGGTTTGGTGAGCCTCCACGTCGATCGCGAGGGCGACACCTCCCACGGCGACCTCGTGGAGTGGTTCGATCAGACAACCGCTCCGGCCCTCTTCGGCGATGCACCCGATGGCTCGCCCTCGCCTGTCGACCTCGTGTTGCACTGGCGGCCGATCATCCCCAAGGGCGACGCTGGCAACGCCCCCATGGACCTCGGCACCAGTCCCGGGACGCGAACCCGGAGCATGATCCTGGCGTTCACCACCACAGACCCATCGACGTGTTGGGATCGTTTCGTTGATCTCGGCGACCGGATCGACGAGTCGGGGCTCGCCACTGTCCGTCTTGCGGCGCCGTTCATCCCCACGATCCCCGGGACCGATCGCTACACCGACCAGCTCTGGTGAGTTGGGGCGTGCTCGGCGAGGAACATCAGCGTCCGCTCCCACGCCAACGCTGAAGCCGCCTCGTCAGCCGGTCCAGCGGGGGTGTCCTGTGCGAACCAGTGTCCGGTGCCCTCGTAGCGGTGGAACTCCACGTGCTTGTCGAGCAGCATCAGGTGGGCCTGCATCTCGACGAGCTCGTCCTCTGTGACCAGCGGATCGGCTTCGGCGAAGTGGCCGAGTACCGGCGCGCGGAGCGCGTCGAAATCGATGTTCTGAGCGCCGTAGTAGGCCACGACGGCATCGACGGAGTCGGGTTGGCGGGTACCCAGCCACAATGCCCACGACGCTCCCATGGAGAACCCGACCACTGCGACCGGGGCTGTCGGGGCGGCGCTGTGTGCCCGGAGGGCGACGACGCTCGAGAGCACCAACGCCGCAGTGGCGTTGGGGTCGGTCTCGGCGAGAGCGTCACGGGCCGCATCGGCGTCGTCCGGGCGAACGCCGCCGAGCAGATCGGGTGCCAGAGCCGTGTAACCGGCGTCGGCGAGGCGTTCCACCACCGACTTCGTGGCAGCATCGAGCCCCCACCACGAGTGCAGGACGAGGACGCCGTGTCCAGGACCGGTATCGGGGACCACGAGATAAGCGCTGCCGGCACGATCAACCACGCCCTCAGGGTGTCACGCGGACCTCAGCGTGGGAGGATCACCCCGTGACGACCGTGTCCGTGCTCAACCAGAAGGGCGGAGTCGGCAAGACGACGGTCGTCCTCGGACTCGCTGCTGCAGCGCAACGACGGGGCGACCGGACGCTCGTCATCGACCTCGACCCGCAGGGCAGCGCCGGGTGGGCCATGGGCGTGGAGGCCGACGACGACCACCTCGCCATCGGCGACGTCCTCCGTACCGGCGATCCGAGAGTGGCAGCGACAGCAACGGTCCGTTCGGGATGGGGCGACGGAGTGGACGTACTGCCTGCGAGCCGGAACCTGATCGAACGCGAGTCGGATCTCGTCACCAGCGAGGATCCCGAGCGACTCCGACGGGCGCTCGGCCAGCTCGTCGCCGACTACCGAACCGTGCTCGTCGACTGTGCCCCATCGCTCGGACCGACCACACAGTCCGGGCTCGTGGCCTCCGACGGTGTGCTGCTCGTCGCTGAGCTATCGGCGCTGTCACTCCGTGGGGCCGATGCCGTGGTCGACACGATCGAGAGCATCGGAGATGCGCTCCACCCGGGACTCGGACTGTTCGGCACGATCGTCAACCGGGCACCATCGGTGTCGACCGAGGCGGAACGCCAGCTCGTGGCGTTGGAGCATCATCTGGGACGGGGCACGGTGTGGCGGCCGTTCATCCCCCAGCGGGCAGCACTCAACGAGGCGGTCGGCCGGCGGTGCCCGATCCAGGATCTCGGTCGCAAGGCCGGACCGATCGTGGCGATCTTCGATGTGCTCTACGACCGGTTGCTCGGCACTGCGGCGGACCTGGCGCCGGAGACTCCTGAGTGACCCTCTGACGTCTCTGCGGTGAGTCGACCAGCGAGGCACGCCACGACAGCTGCCGCCAAGGTGCTCAACGCAAAGAGCCCGGCGAGCGGGGTGAGCAGATCAGCGCCGAGACGGTCGCCGAGACCCACGATCGCACCGCCCACCCCGGTTCCGAGCGCAATCCCGAGGACGTCGTTGAGCTGAAGACTCGACGACGCCTCCCCCTCTCGGCCGGGCTCGGCGCCGGCGAGCGCCACACTCGACAGCGGCGCATAGCCCAGCCCCATCCCGAGTCCGGCCACAGCGGTCGCCACGAACCACACCACCACCGGCACGGCGTCGAACAGCGCCAGTGGCATCAACAGGTTGCCAGCAACCAGCACGACTCCGGCGAGCCGTTCGAGACGGGCAGGTCCCCACGGCGCATACCGACGGGCCTGGATCCAGGCGCCGACTGTCCACGTGAGTGACCCGATCGCCAGGGCTGCGCCCGCCACGAACGTGCTGGTGTTCCGCACCGTGGTCATGGCGAGTGAGACGTAGACGCTGGCGGAGAAGAAGGCGAACGTCAGCACTCCACGGATGAGCACCGCCGCCGGCAGCCCCGGTTCAGCACGGGCTGCGCCTGCGGGCAGCAGTCGACCGAGCGCCGGCAGCCCCAGGCCCAGGCCACACGCCACCCCACCGACTGCGGCGATCGGCGAACCAGCACTCAAGCCGGCGAGCAGAGCGGTACAACCCACCACGAGCATGGCCACCCGAGTCAGCGGGAGCGCCTCGTGAACCTCCGCCGGATCACCCGAGACGCCCCGGATCGACACTGCCGCAAGTCCGGCGGCGAGCACCGTCACCGGGACCAATCCCAGGAACACCCATCGCCAACCAACGGTCTCTGCCACAGCCGACGCCACCAAGGGCGCCACCAGCGACGGTACGACCCATGCCGTGGACATGATCGCAAAGACCCGGGGGCGATCCTCCGGCGGGAAGCCGCGAGCCACACACACGTAGGCGACCGCCGGGCCGACGCCGGCACCGATGCCCTGCAGGAAACGTCCGAGGATGAGCACCGGCATGGTCGGCGCCAGTCCACCGACGACCAGACCGACGGTGAAGATCCCCAGGCCGATCAGCAACGGAACGATCGGGTGGACCCGATCGGCTGAGCGGCCGCCGACGACGATGCCGAGCAGGTCGCCGATGAAGAACGCCGAGAACGTCCAGCCGTAGAGCCACAGGTCCCCGAGATCCCGCTCGACGAGCGGCATGACCGTCGAGATGGCCATCGACTCGATGGCCACGACCGTGACCAGACAGACGATCCCGACGAGCAGCAGCCGCCGAGCCGCCGGCGACTCGGGATGAGAGCTGATGGTGACCTGAACGGCCGCGCTCAGGCGGCGAGGTTCTCTGCCACGAAGTCCCAATTGGCGAGGCTGTCGAGGTAGGTGTTGATGTAGTTCGGCCGCGCATTGCGGTAGTCGATGTAGTAGGCGTGCTCCCACACGTCGATGGTGAGCAGCGCCTTGGCACCGTGCTTGAGCGGCAGGTCGGCGTTGCTGGTCTTCATGATCTCCAAGCCCGAGCCGTTGTCCACCAGCCACGCCCAACCGCTGCCGAACTGCGTGGTGGCCGCCTCGACGAACTTCGCCCGGAACTCGTCGTAGGAACCGAATGCGGCATCGATGGCGTCGGCCACCTCACCCTCGGGTGCACCGCCACCGGTCGGGCTGAGCGAGTTCCAGTAGAAGGTGTGGTTCCAGACCTGGGCGGCGTTGTTGAACAGGCCACCGTCGGAGGACATGATCACGTCCTCGAGCGTGGCGTTCTCCAACTCGGTGCCCTCGACGAGCTTGTTGAGGTTCGTTACGTAGGTCTGGTGGTGCTTGCCGTAGTGGTACTCCAACGTCTCAGCCGAGATGTGCGGAGCGAGAGCGTCTTGGGCGTACGGCAGGGGCGGGAGTTCGAACGGCATGGTGATCCTTTGTTGTCGGTCGCTGTGTCGTGTGACAGTCGATGGAAGGTGTGGCTTGTTGAACGTGCGCTCGGCCTGTGGCGGGCACCATGTCGGACCGAAGCGCCGTCAGCGTACCCCCACCGACCGCACCCTACGATCAGCGCTGTGGGGATCAGTGCCGTGGGGATCAGTGCCGTGGGGATGACCGGGTGGACCACCGCCTTGTCCATCGCCGTCGCCTCGTGTTCCGCCGTCCTGCTCGGCGCCGGGATCGCGAAGCTCGTCGAACCCGCAGGCACCGAGGAGGTACTCACCTCGTTTGGGGTCTCAGCACCACGGGTGGGTGCCAGGGCGCTCGCCATCTACGAGGTGGCCCTCGGTGCCGCCACGCTCGCCATTGCCGGTCCGGTCCTCGCAGCGATCGTCGGGGTGACGTACGCCGCAGCCGCCGGCGTCGTGCTGGCGGCCCGACGCGCCGGTCTGGGCTCCTGCGGGTGCTTCGGCTCCCGCTCCCCCGCCCCCCGGGTGCAACACGCGATCGTCAACCTGGTGTGCGCCGTGGTGGCGGGAGCGGGCGCAGTGAGCGGAATCGTTCCGATCTCAGAGACGTTCTCGGGCCGATCACCCGTGGCTGCCATGGCGATCGTCGCACTGACGATCGCCACCGCTGGATTCCTGGTGGTCGCCTCGACCGCAGCGCCGCGTCAGCGGATCTGAACGGGCTCCGCCACCTCACCGCCGTCGGCCGTCACCGGAACCAGTCGGATCGCCACCGCTGCGAAGACCACCACGACGGCGATCGCCGCCCACGTCGATCCGCTCGGCATGTCGAGTTCGAAGAACGCCGACAGCGGCGGCACCGTGAGCACCACCAGAATTCCGACGGCCATCGAGCCGACCAGGAACCAGCGCCACGGCGGCAGCGATCCGGTCAACCGGAGGAGGATCGCGAGACCAACGCCGAGCAGGGTGATCGTCGTGGCGGTCCGGGCCTCGATCAGGTCGATCTGGTCATCACGCAGGGCCCACCAGTAGATGGCCAGCGACGCCACAGCGGCGATCAGTCCGGCGGGAATGGCGAAGCGGACCACCCGGCCGACGAACCCGCTCCGGGCCCGTCGCGGATCCGGAGCCAGGGCCAGGACGAGACCCGGCAGGCCGACCGACAGGGTCCGGACCACCGTGAGGTGACGGGGCAGGAATGGGTACTCAGCTCCGACCGCTGCGATCACGAGGGCAATCGTGGCGGAATAGACGGTGCCGTAGATGAACAGGTTGGCCGCACGCTCGACGCTGTTGATCACACGACGACCCTCAGCGAGCACACCCGGCAGCGTGGAGAACCGGTCGTCGAGGAGCACGAGCTGCGCCACCGCTCGCGTCGCTGCCGACCCAGCCCCCATGGCGATTCCCATGTCGGCGTCCTTCAACGCCAGCACATCGTTGACTCCGTCGCCGGTCATGGCGACCGTGCAACCACGCGACTGGAGTGCCTGGACCATGGCCCGCTTCTGCGGCGGCGTCACCCGACCGAACACTGCGTCCGCCTCGACAGCGTCAGCGAGAAGCTCCGGATCCTCGGGGAGTTCTCGTGCGCTCGTGCAGGATGTTGCGTGCGGGACCCCGGCCCGGCCCGCCACCGCAGCCACCGTCTCGGGGTGGTCCCCGGAGATCACCTTGAGGTCGACGCCCTGCTCGGCGAAGTACGCAAGTGTCTCCGGAGCGTCGACCCGGATGCTGTCCTCGAGCAGCAGCAGTGCTCGTGGTCGCAGATCCTCGGGTAGGCCGATGGGAGCACCGTCACCGTCGAGCAGGAGCGACGATGCCGACGAGAAGAGCACCACCCGGCGTCCGAGTTGGGCCTGTGCCTCCACTGCTGCGGCGACGGCGTCGTCACCCGACGCCAGGATCTCCGGCGCCCCGAGGTACGCCGCACCGTGTTCGGGCCACTCGACAGCTGAGTACTTCCGAGCCGAGGAGAACGGAATCGACGTGGCCACCGGCCAGCCCGGTGGATCCGGGTACGCCAGCGCCACGGCCCGCATCGTGGCGTTTGGGTCGGCGTCCGCAGCGGCGACTGCGGCGAGCATTCCCTCGATGTCGACTCCGGACCCGTCGAGCACCTCGACACCATTGAAGACGATCTCACCCGACGTGATCGTTCCCGTCTTGTCGAGGCACAACGTGTCGACACGGGCGAGCAACTCCACCGAAGCGAGCTCGCGCAGCAGTGCGTTGCGGCGGGCGAGCTTCACCACACCGGCGGCGAACGCCACGCTGGTGAGAAGCACCAGACCATCGGGCACCATCGCCACACACGCCGCCACCACGCCGGTGAGCGCCGTCTGCCAGTCCTGATTGGCGAGAGAACGAAGCAGGAGAATGATCGCCACCGGCGGAATGGCGATCATCAGGAACTTGAGGATCCGGTTCACTCCCCGGCGGAGTTCTGAACGAACGAGCGTGAACCGCTTGGCGTCGTCAGCGAGTCTGGAGGCATAGGACTCAGCACCGACGGCGACCGCCCGGAAGGTTCCGCTGCCCGCAGCCACGAAGCTGCCGCTGAGCACCTCATCACCGGGACGCTTGCGAACCGGGTCGATCTCACCGGTGAGCAGGGACTCGTTCAACTCGAGGCCTGTCTCGTCTACCACTTCGCCGTCGACGACCACTTGAGCCCCCGGTGAGAGCAGCAGCAGGTCATCGGCGACGACGTCCTCGACAGCAAGTTCCTCTATCGAGCCGTTGCGCCTCACCACGGCCCGGGGCGTGTTCAGCACTGCCAGACGCTCGAGCGCAGCCCGGGCTCGCACCTCCTGGATGGTGCCGATCAGTGAGTTCGCCACGATCACGCCGACGAACAACGCATCTGGGCCGATCCCGTTGGCGACGACCACCAGCACGAAGAGCACACCGACGATCCCGTTCACGGGCGTCAGCAGGTTCGCCCGGAGGATCTGTGCGGTGGTCCTCGTCGGAGTTGCGGGGACGTGGTTCGTCCTGCCGGTCGCCACCCGTTCGGCCACCTCGGCGGTGCTCAGACCCGATGTGCTCCAGTCGGGACTGAGCGCCGGAGTCGTCGGAGTCACGGTGGGACAGTAGCTGAGCGATATCTGACGGAGAACGCCGTATTCTCTGCGTGTGTCGACCCACGGCCTGACTGAACTCCACCGAACCGAGCGAGTCGGTTGGCTGCGAGCGCTCGTCCTCGGCGCCAACGACGGCATCCTCTCGACCGGGGCACTGCTCCTCGGAGTGGCCGGCGCCGGTGCGGACCAGACCCAACTCGTCACTGCGGGGATTGCCGCCCTGACCGCCGGCGCGTGCTCGATGGGTATCGGCGAGTTCGTCTCGGTCAGCAGCCAGAGCGATGCCGAATTCGCCGACCGCGTCGCCGAAGCTGCCGAACTCGCCGAGGACCCCGATGCCGAACTCGCCGAACTGAAGAACATCTACGTCGGCCGGGGCCTTCCCGAGCCGCTGGCGTGGCAGGTGGCCGAGGCCCTCAGTCAGGACGACGCTCTCGGTGCCCATCTGCGTGATGAGCTCGGCATCACCGAGGAGATGCGCGCCCGACCGCTCCAGGCCGCAAGCTCGTCGTTCGTCAGCTTTGCGACCGGCGCCAGCATCCCCCTCGTGACCGCCATCCTCGCACCAGCCAGCTTCCGTGAGGTGGCGATCACCGTGGCCACGATCGTGGCGATGGTCGCCCTCGGTGCTCTGGGAAGCAAGCTCGGCGGGGCGCCGAGTTGGAGGGGTGCAGTCCGGGTGGGAGTCGGCGGAGCGGCAGCGTTGGCGCTCACCTACTTCATCGGTCGAGCGCTCGGGACCAACGTCGGATAGATGGCCCGAGCGGTCGCCCGCCGTGGATCACTTGCAGCCGGTGCCGTTCCAAGCGGACTTGTAGCCGTTGTTGATCATCCACAGGGCGGCGTCGTCCTGGATGTGCGGCGGTGCGTCCATGGCACGGGCAAACTCGGCACCGCCGACCTTGGGAGCCACGTTGCGCCACGTCGAGTTGAGGAACTGGTATGCACCCGATGCGCTGCTGATGGGGTTCTTGGCAAGGTACCCATTGGTGTGGGGCCACGCTCCGCGATCGGACTCGTGGCGACGCACGCACGTCAAGAAAGGATGGAGTTGGTTCTGCCGCCGGACCTCGAGGATCGCCGACTGTTCGGCGTCACTGAGACCGGCAACGGTGACCGCCAGACCGGCGACCGGTTCACACGCTGTGAGACCGACGCCGAGTCCGAGCAGTGCCACTGCGACGACCCTGCGCCAACGGAGCAGGGGGAGTGGAGCGGGAGCAGCGTCGATCTCGTCGGAGGAAAGTGGGCGGAGCATTTCAGTTTTCATGGCTTTGGGAGTGTCCGGGGTGGTTGGCGACGGGCGGGCCGTCAGTATTACAGAACGCTCTTGGTTTCGTCATATCGGAACGCTGTTCGTGACAGAGTTCACGAACCTGCAATGGTCCACGGGGATTACCGCCGGTAACCAAAAGCTGCTAGGTTGCGTTTCGAGAACCCGGGGCTCGAACTTTCGGGGGTCAGGGCCCCCGAACTACGGGGCCGGACCGTGGCCCCGAGACAGATGCGAAACAGAGTCGAACCTCACAGAGGGGAACAGTCCGATTACCACCACCACTCCACCGCTCAACGGGACCACCGACGACCGAAGCGTTCCCGAGGACCTCACCAGTCCACTACCGCACGGCCGGATCTCACCGATCTCCTCGATTCCGTTCTTCGTGGTCCACCTGCTTCCGTTCCTGGCGATTTTCACGGGCGTGACGTGGACTGCGGTGATCCTGTGCTTCGTGACCTACTGGGGCCGGATGTTCTTCATCACTGCCGGCTACCACCGGTACTTCTCCCACCGGACCTACCGGACGGGTCGGGTCTTCCAGTTCATCCTCGCCTTCGGCGGAACGAGCGCCGCACAGAAGGGGCCGCTCTGGTGGGCTGGTCACCATCGGATCCACCACCGCTACACCGACACCGAGATAGACCCCCACACCCCGAGGAAGGGGTTCTGGTGGAGTCACGTCGGTTGGATCCTGTCCCGGGACACCAAGGACCAGCCGGAGAACACGATGAAGGACTTCGCCCGTTTCCCGGAGATCCGGTTCATCTCCCGCTTCGACTGGATCGCCCCGTGGAGTCTGGCGATCGCATGTTTCCTGATCGGTGGCCTGCCCGGACTGTTGATCGGCTTCTTCCTCTCCACCGTGTTGTTGTGGCACTCCACCTTCATGATCAACTCGCTGGCTCACGTCTACGGCCGACGGCGGTTCAGGACCAACGACACGAGCCGGAACAACGCTCTGCTCGCCATCCTCGCCATGGGCGAGGGCTGGCACAACAACCACCACCGACAGGCGAGTGTCTGCCGTCAGGGACTCAAGTGGTACGAGATCGACGTGACCTGGTACATCCTCGCCGGACTCGAGAAACTGCATATCATCTGGGACGTTCGTCGGCCTCGGCCCGAGGACGCCGCCTAGAGTGCCTCGATGCCCTGCGGATGCCTCATCGCTCTCGGCGCCCTCGTCTCGCCTCGATTCGGGCTGTTCCTGCTCTGGTTGTTCACCGACAAGATCCCCCGGGCGTTCGACGGAAGCTGGCTGTTGCCGATTCTCGGGTTCCTCCTGCTGCCGTGGACCACGTTGGCGTGGGCCATCTTCTGGTCTCCATTGGACGGAGTTGCGGGCTTCGGCTGGGCGTTCGTGATCCTCGGACTGGTCGCTGACATCTCCACCCACGTCGGCTCTGGTCAGGTCCGACGATCCGAGTCCTCGAGAAGCTGAGCCTTTGGGTGTGAAGCGCACTAGCCTTGCGGATCGCTGGCAGGCCTATCTGCGCAGCACGTCAGAACAGGAGCGACCGATCACTCCGGTCCTGTTGCTGACAATCTCCTCCATCATAATGATGCCGCTGCTCGACGGCTTCAGGTTCGGCCGGATCGTTCTGGTGATGCTGATCGGTGTCGCTGCGCTGATGGCGCTCACCCGGACCGGGGCGAGTCGGCGGATCCGGTTGGGCGCCTCGATCGCAGTCATCTCGGCGATCATCGCTACTAGCGGACCGGCCGCAACGGGCGGACCGCTCGCTCAGGGAACCAACCCCTGGCAGCAGATACTCGCACAGGTCATGTTCGTGCTGATGCTCGTGATCACCCCGACCGTCATGTTGTTGCGGCTCCTCCTCCGCCCCCGGATCACCCTCGACACGCTCGCCGGTGCCCTCACTGCGTACCTGCAGATCGGGCTCTTCTTTGCGGCGCTGTACCGACTGCTCAACCTGATCGACTCCGATTCGTTCTTCGGGCCCGGCGTCGAGACCTCAGAGCAGACGTACCAGTACTTCAGCTTCATCACGCTCACGACCGTCGGCTACGGCGACTACACGCCGGCCACGGAATTCGGCCAGACGCTGGCCAGTATCGAAGCGATCTTCGGACAGGTGTTCCTGGTCACTGTGGTGGCGCTCACCGTGTCGAACCTCGGACGCGAATTCCCCCACCGCCGCAGGTTGCACCCCGAGGAAGAGTCCGAAGAGTCCGAAGAGTCCGAAGAGTCCGAAGAGTCCGAAGAGTCCGAAGAGTCCGAAGAGTCCGAAGAGTCCGACGAGTCCGACGAGTCCGACGAGTCCGACGAGTCCGACGAGTCCGTGGCGCCCGGGTCCTGATCCGAACTCGTGCGCCTCGTTGCGTTCAAACGGACGAGTCGTGCAACAACTGATCTTGTACGCCCCGTCGTGTGCGACACCCCGGGGGAGGCCGACGACACTGGGCTTCTGACGTCGTCTCATCGGTCAGGGCACCTCCGCTGCGTTGGGCGCCAACATCGATCACCCGGCCGTCACCCAGGCTCATCCAGCCGCTGACACCGGACCGCTTCAGCAGTGCCGCCCCGTTCCGTTCGCCCGCCACCAGCGCCGCCTTGGCGAGGCACTCAGACCACCAGGCCTCTGCGGCGGCAACCACCACCGAAGTGACACCCGAACACGACGGCGCGCCGGTGCTCGGATCGATGAGGTGGTGCGACCACCCGCCGACGTCGGTCGGCCAGCGCCGAACCGCAGTGCTGCTCGCTGCGATCGCTCCCGAGGTGAGGCGCGCCGTGAAGGCATGTCCGACGCGATACGCATCGGCGACCGGCACCATCCAGCCGTGCTCCGGCGCCACCCCGGCGGTGCGGACGTCGCCACCGACGGAGATGCAGACGGATTGGAAGCCGTCGGCAACGAGCGTCTCAGCAACGAGATCCGCAGCCAACCCCTTCCCGATTCCACTGAGGTCGAGTCGGAGGCCCGGTGGTCGATGCACGATGCTCCGTGCCTCAGCCCGATCGAGTTCGATCTCCTCAGCTCCGACGACCGGGACGCCGGCACTCGGTGGACGGGACCGGCCGTCGAACAACTCGAAGGAACAGTCGTATCCGGCGGCCACGACGGCGTCGTGGACGGTGGGATCGAACCAACCGTCGGTGGCCCGCCACGCCGCAAGGGCGCAGGTGAGGATCAGTCCGAGGGTGTTCGACACCGGAACGGAGGGACGCGGATCCTCGTTGAGCCGGCTCAACTCGCTCGTCGGCCGGAACCGACTCCAGGACTGCTCGTAGTGCTCGAGCAGTGAACGAGTCCGGTCGCCGAGGTCCGCAGGGCCGGTAATGCCAGCGAGACGAGCGGTGTGTGCGGGCCCGCCGTGGGCGACCACGTGGACCTCCGTTCCGAGTGCGCGGATCCGTTCCGATCGCCACCCCGATGAACTGGCAGGCGAATCGCTCAACACGTCGACGGCCCACAACTCGGGACCTCAGGTGGCGGTGGGGGCGGCTCGGTGGTCACCGGGGGTTGCGGCCGTGGTGGCGGCGGGGGTGGCGCCAGGGGCGGCGACGTCGTTGCTGGCGGCTGCGTACTCGGCGGCGAGAAAGACGGCGGCGGCGAGAACGACGGCGGCGGCGAGAACGACGGCGGCGGCGAGAACGACGGCGGCGGCGAGAACGACGGCGGCGGCGCTGGCAGAGGCGATGACGGTGGCAGTGCCGGGGCCTGCGACGGTCCCGGCGCACCGGTGAGCGAACCGGGGATGGTGGTCGGAGAGATCGTCACCGGGACGGACGTCGTCTGATCGGGGACCCCCGAGCCGGAGCCGAGTGTCGGCGAGACACCCGAGGTGTCAACGTCCAGCGCCGATTCGGTCCTCGTGCCGTCGACGGTGGCATCGCCGTCGTCGGAGGGGACGGATGCCGCAACCGGTTCACCGATCCCCGTCGCTGCGACGTTCCCGGCGCTCTCGGCACCCGCTGCGAGCACGGCGATCAGCGAGACACACGAGGTCCCGCTCGCCACAGCAGCGAATGCCCGGCTGCGTGCGGCCGGATGCCGTCGGGTTCGACGGGAGCGCGGCATGGATGGCTGGACAGGCGAGCGCACAGTGGTTCATCGGCGCACCGGTGCGTGGAACTTGAACATGGCGACGCCACTCAGGTCTTGCGCCAGTAGATTCCGGTCCAATCCACTGCGACGATCGGTGAATCGATCCCGGCGGCCGCCCGGTAGTCACTCACCGCAGTGCGGCAGGGCTCCCACCCGCCGTAGTCGTCGACGATCACGAATCCGCCCGGGCTCACACGAGGTTCGAGCGCCAGGAGAGCATCCATCGTCGACTTGTAGAGGTCTCCGTCGAGCCGCAGAACCGCAATCTGCTCGATGGGGGAGCCGGGCAGGGTGTCGCTGAACCACCCCTCGAGGAACCGGACGCGATTGTCGAGCAGTCCGTATCGGGAGAAGTTCGAGCGCACCTCGTCAGCTGAGACCTTGAGCACCTCGACGTCGGACCAGTCGAGGTTGGCGTCACTCGGGTGGGCGTCAGCCGCAGGCGCAGGGAGCCCCTCGAAGGAGTCGGCCACCCAGACGTTGCGATCCTGGTCGTCGAGCACCTCGAGCACACCGCGCATGAGGATCGTCGCTCCCCCGCGCCACACTCCGGTCTCCACGAAGTCGCCGACGACACCGTCGAGCACGGTGTCGACACAGCACTCGACGACGTTGGCCAGCCGGGCGGTTCCGATCATCGTCTCGGCCGTCGGCGGCCAGTCCCGGCCCTCGGCTCGCGCCGCTGGATCACCTCGACGGACCAGGCGCCAACCTCGGTTGCGCAGAATCGACCGGAGTTCCTCGACGTCAGCGGGCCGTCCTGGGTCACCGGGCCAGTCGCCCAGATCGACGTCCCACCACTCCTGGTCGAGGAACAACTCGCGCGTCAGGCACTGCGAGAGCAGGCTCAGGTAGGACCGGGCGCCCGGATCGAGACGGTCGAGTGCCGACATGGCTCGGACGGTACCCTCCGATAGTGCCCGATCCCACCGACGACCTGGTGGTGGACCAGCGGATCCGGATCCCTGCAGCCGACCTGTCCGAGCGGTTCACCACCTCCGGGGGTCCGGGTGGGCAGCACGCCAACCGATCGAGCACCAAGGTCGAGTTGTCAGTCGACCTGACATCGTGTGGTGGCCTGAGCGCTGTTGAGCGTCAGCGCCTCATCGCCCGCCTCGGCCCACGGATCGTGGTGCACGCCGCTGAGGAACGATCGCAGACTCGGAATCGCTCCTTGGCACGACGGCGGCTCGCTGCGGTGCTCCGCAATGCGTTGGTGGTTCGGCGAAACCGGCGACCGACCACGCCGACGGCTGCTTCGGTGGATCGACGGATCAGTGCCAAGCGACGCCGGAGCGCAGTCAAGGACGGGCGGCGCCGGCCTGCGCCAGACGACTGAGGACCCGGTTCAGCCCCGCACGGCCTTGAGGAGCAGGTAGACGCCGAAGATCACTTCGACAGCAACGGCGATCTGGGTCTGGTGGCGGGTGATGAATCGGTGCAGCGATGCGAACCATCGGCTCGACGGTTCCGGGGCGATCACCCGGACGACGATCGGTGAGATGATCGGCGTGACGACGATGAGGAACAGGACGACCACGGCAACGGCCTGACCGTCGACGCCGACCGGAGCGGCGTTGATCTCCCGAAGGGCGGGGAGGTAGAGCAGGATCGTCGAGAAGTTCGACGACATCATCACGATGCCGAACACGAACGACGCCGGGAGTGACGTGAATCGGCTCGAGTGCTCCTCGTCGTCGGCCGACGGACTCCGATGACGGTCGGTGGTGAGCGCCCGAACCACCGTCTGGAGCGCCAGGATCAACAGGATGAAGCCGAGCGTTCCGTCGATCGCCCGTGTCACCGGATTGACCGCCGAGTCCGCTCCGGTTCCGTGATTGGTGACGAGCAGTCCGATCACGGTCAGCCCGACCAGGATGACGAGGGCCCCCCCGACGTAGCTCACCGCTCGAGCGAGCGCCCGCTTGGGTGCCGAGAGGATGAGCAACTCGACGACGAGCACCGTCGGACTGAACGCTGCCCCGAGAGCCAGCGGAACGACCCGGGCGATTAGTTCAGACACATCGTCTCACCGTCGCTGCGATCCGACTTCGACCGGTGTCACAGCGCTCACCGACGGTGAAAACCACCGGGTGACTCCCGTCTCGTTGCTCCAACTGGTGTCAGCAGCAGGATCATCGTCTGTCATCATGGCAGTCATGGCCGCCGAGCCCCTGCAACAGACGAACCGTCCCGACCTGAGCGTCGTCGGTGATACCGCCGCCCTTCCGGAGCCGGCGCACTTCTTCCCGTTCGCCTTCTCCGACCCCTTGGCGCTGCCGCTACGGGCCGCCGGGATCTGGCCGTTCTCCAGCGTCGTCACCGTCACGGCCCGGGACCTGCGGATCCGCTACGGACCGTGGTCGGTCCGCACGCCCCTCACCAACGTGGCGAGCGCCAAGGTCATCCCCGGACCCGGATGGCTCGACGTGATCGGGCCTCCCCGAGTGGCGCTGCGGGACGGGTCGGTCACGTTCGCCACGGCCCGGACTCGAGCGGTCCGCCTGCGCTTCCTCGATCCGGTACCCGGGGCGGTTCCGTTGTCGTTCGTCCGACACCCATCGGTGACCGTAACCGTCCGCGACCCCGAGGGACTCGTTGCGGTCCTCGACACACTCCTCCGCCCCGGCTGAGTCGGATCGGGCATCGGCGACGCGGCGTCCGTATTATCCCGGACGTGAGCGACTATTACCCGTACGCCGAGCGGTTCCCCCCGCTCCACGCCCTTCCCGAACACGGCCGCACCCACAGCGAGATCCTCGCCGAGCTCCGGGAAATGGCGGCCGAGGAGAACCGTCACTGGGAGAACGGCCACTGTTCCGGCTCCATGTACTGCGGCGATCACGACCACTACGCCTTCCTGACCGAGGCGTTCGGGATGTACGCCCACGCCAATGCGCTCCAGCGTGACATCGTCCCGAGTGCCACGCGGTTCGAGGGCGAGATCATCGCCATGACACTCGACATGCTCCACGGCGAGGCCGTCACCGAGACCACACCGGGCGGACTGGTCACGTCCGGTGGGAGTGGGAGCATCGCCCACGCCATGCTCGCCTACCGGGAACTCGCCCGGTCGACCCGTGGCGCTGGTCGGTTCAACGTCGTCAAGCCCGAGACCGCCCACCCTGCGTTCGACAAGGCGTGCCACCTCTTCGACCTCGAGCTACGACAGGCGCCGATCGATCCTGACACGACGCTCGTCGACGTCGGCGCCATGGCCGACCTCATCGACGACGACACCGTGGCCATCATCGGTTCGGCGTGCAACTACGGCTACGGCACCGTCGATCCCATGCCGGCGTTGTCGGACCTGGCGCTCGAACGCAACGTCGGCCTGCACGTCGACGGATGTCTGGGTGGCTTCATCCTCCCGTGGGGTCAGGAGCTCGGCTACCCCATTCCAACGTTCGACTTCCGCCTGCCGGGCGTCACATCGATCTCGGCCGACACCCACAAGTACGGCTATGCATTCAAGGGATCGTCGGTGGTGTTGTTCCGCAACGTCGCCATGCGCAACTCTCAGTACTTCTACCTGACCGACTGGACGGGTGGGAAGTACTGCTCGCCCAGCATGGATGGGTCCCGATCGGTGGGACTGCTCGCAGCGACGTGGGCGTCGCTCGTCACGATCGGACGCCAAGGCTACCTCGACTACGCCCGACGGATCTTCTCCACCGCCGACACCATGCAGGAAGCGGTGCGATCACACTCGGATCTGCGGATCCTGGGTGATCCGACGTTCTGTTTCTCATTCACCTCCGACGACTTCGACATCTACCTGGTCAACGACCGGATGCGACTGAACGGTTGGCGGTTCAACGGGCAGCAGTACCCGAATGCGATCCACATGGCTGTCACCAGACCGCAGACTCAGTCTGGTGTCGCCGAGCAGTTCGCCGTCGACCTCAACGAGGCCGTGGCCTGGGCTCGTGAGCACCGGAACGAACCAGCCGCAAGCAGTGCGGTCTACGGCGGTGTCGCCGGTGGGATGAACGACGAAGCCGATGACTTCATCAAGATGGTGATGGCCGACATGATGGACCAGCAACTGGGGGTACCCGAATGACCGGCGCCCGAGTCGTCGTGTTGGGTGGCGGAGGGGGAATCGGCAGCGTTGCCACACGGACGCTCGCCTCCACCGACGATGCCGACGAGGTGTTCGTCGCCGATCTGTCACTCGACGCAGCACAGGCCACCGTCGAGGCTGTGGCCGACGCACGCTTCACCGCCGTGAGTGTCGACGTCGACGACGACGATGCGCTCGCATCACTCCTCGACGGTGCCGCTCTCGTCGTGAACTGCGTCGGGCCGTTCTACCGGTTCGGAGCGCCGATCCTCTCCGCGGCAATCGACGCCGGGGTCGACTACGTCGATGTCTGCGACGACCTCGATGCCACACGGGCCCAGCTCGCGCTCTCCGATCGGGCCGCTGCTGCCGGAGTTCGGGCCCTGATCGGCATGGGCAACTCACCCGGGTTGGCCAACATCTTCGTCTGTCTGTGTGCCGAGTTGTTCCTCGACGAGGTGACCAGTGCCGAGATCATGCACATCCACGGCGGCGAGGCGGACGAGGGCCCAGCGGTCTTGAAGCATCGGATCCACGCCATGACCAGTGACGTACCGCTGTTCGTCGACGGCGAGTTCGTCGAGGTCCGACAACTCGAGGAGTCCGGCGCCGCCCACGTTCGCAACGTCGACTTCCATGGCGTGGGCACCTACCCCGTCTATCCCTACCCACACCCGGAGACGATCACGCTGCCAACGGTGTTTCCTGGGTTGCGCCGCGCCACCAACCTCGGTGTGGTGTTCCCGCTGTCGTACTTCGGGATGACCCAGGAACTCGTCGGAGCGGGCATGGCCGCCGAGGACACAGTCGAGGTCCCCACGCCCGACGGCCCCGTCCGCGTCACGCCGATCGACACCATGGTCGCGTTGCTCCGGGCCGAGCGGCCGCGCCTGTTGGCCGAGGCCGGCGTGACCGGACCTGCCGGCTGCCTCAAGGTCGTCGTGGGCGGCACCAAGGACGCCAAGGAGCACATCTACGAGTGCTCGCTGTTCTCCTCCACCGAGGGCGCCGGCGAGGGCACCGGGATCCCCGCCGGGCTGGGTGCGATCCTGTCGCTGCGGGGCCAACTGCGCGGAGATCCGGGCGTCCACCCGCCCGAAGCCATCGTGCCGGTCACACCGCTGCTTGACCTGGCCGCCGACGTGGTGTCGGGCGGCGGGCTGTCATCAGGCAACACCCTGCCCCTGCGCCTCGAACACGTCGGCCCCGACGGCAGCCGCGAGGAGATTCCGTTCTCGTTCGGCTCGAGTTCCTGAGCTGGGCAGCATCGACCCGGGGGATCACAAGGTGAGCACTGTCGATGCGAGCGACCACGACGTCGTGCTGGCGATCGACCTGGGCAGCGGCGGCCCCAAGACCGCATTCGTATCGCTGGGCGGGGACGTGCTCGACCACGTGCACACGCGGGTGGAGATGTCGACACTGCCCGACGACGGTGTGGTCGAGGACCCGAACGAGTGGTGGTCGGCGATCTGCGCCGGAACCAACGAGCTCGTCGCCCGGGGTTCGCTAGATCCCGATCAGATCGTCGCCGTCGCAGTGACCGGCCAGTGGGGCTCGACGGTTCCCGTCGACCGCCACGGCCAAGCGGTCGGTGACTGCATCATGTGGCTCGACCAGCGGGCCCGGGCGCTCGCCCGCGCCCAACTCGGGGGCAAACTCGCCGTGGACGGCTACCGACCGCGTCTCGGTATCGAGTTCGTCCGGCGCGCCGGCGGCGCTCCCAACCCCCAGGGCAACGATCCGCTCGGCCACCGGCTCTGGATCGAGCAGCGAGAGCCCGACAGGTACCGACGCACCGCAGCGTTCGTCGAGCCCATCGACTACGTGAACCTCCGATTCACCGGGAAGCTGCACGCCACACAGGCCACCATGCTGGCGTCGTGGCTGACCGACAACCGGATCCTCGATGCGACGTCCTATGACCCTCTGCTGGTCCGGTTCTCTGGGACCGATCCCGGACGACTCCCGCCGCTGCTGCCGATCCGGTCGATCGTCGGTCCCATCACCGAGGACGCCGCAGCCAGCACGGGCGTTCCGGCCGGGATCCCCGTGGTGACCGGTCTGCCTGATCTCCACACCGCAGCACTCGGATCCGGTGCCATCGACGATTACCACGGGCATCTCGCCATCTCCACCTCGGCGTGGGTCGGATGCCACACACCCGACAAGCGGACGTCGCTGCAGCACCAGATGGCCACGGTGCCCGCAGCGTTGCCCGATCGCTACATCCTGGCCAACAACCACGACTGCGGGGGAGTGAGTCTCGAGTGGCTCCGGGACCGCGTGATCGCCCCGGACGACCTGCTCGGCGCCGGGGACGCTCCGGCTCTGCGCCTCCTCGACGAACTCGCTGCGTCCGTGCCCCCGGGTGCGAACGGGGTCATGTTCGCCCCATGGCTGAAGGGTGGCCGTACACCTGTGTCGGACACGTCGATGCGGGCGTCGTTCCTGAACCTCGGCATCGACTCCGGCCGAGCCGAGATGGTGCGGGCGGTGCTCGAAGGGATCTCCCACCAACTCAGATGGATCCTCGAGTCGGCCGAGAAGGTGCTCAAGCATCCGATCCACGATCTCCGGGTGATCGGGGGCGGCGCTCAGTCGGACCTCTGGTGCCAGATCCAGTCCGATGTCCTCAACCGGCCCGTCCACCGGGTCACAGACCCTCTGCTGGTCAATGTGCGCGGCGCGGCGCTCTTCGCTGGAGTCGTCACCGGCCGGATCGACCAACGGTCGATCACCAGTCGAGCGACGATCGACCGGGTCTTCCGGCCGGATCCGGATGCAGCTGATCTCCTCGGGCAGCGACACGAGCAGTTCCTCGGGCTGGCCAAGTCCCAACAGGGCTTCCACCACGCACTGAACCGGGTTCGCCGATCGAGGTGAGCGGGTACCTGGACCCGCCCTCTGGCGCACCGCTGTCTGGACCACTACCTTGCACCTCCGGGGCGGACCTCGCCGGGGCTGGCGGGATCGATGAGAACCACACCGGGGTCAAGGTCGGGTGTGGTCGAAACCGATCTCTCACATCGGTGGTCCGCCACTGGAACACCACCCGATCACATGACCTCCCCAGGGATCCCAGTGACCGCCACGACCCGCACCACCATCCACGCCCGTGTCGTGACCGTCGTCGTGTTCACGGCGCTCCTCGGAGTGCTGTGGCCCGATGCGTCCGGTGCACAGGAGGGCACCTCCTCGTCCTCCACCCCGCCGACCACACCGACGACGACGACGAGCCCGACGACGTCCACCCCGGATCCCTCGAGCACCACCTCGAGCACGACCTCGAGCACCGTGCCCGACGCAGCAACCAGCACGACCGTCCCGACGACCACCGACTCCACCACGTCGACGACGTTGGTGCCGACGACCGCACCGCTCCCACCCACGATCGATGAACCAGCAGGCCCGGTGGCATGGTCGCTCGCCCCAAGGTTCTCGGTGCCCGTCGACGACTCGGTGGCGAGCGCCCAGGTGCTGCTCACCGAGGTCGTGGCCGCCATCACAACCCTCGAGGCCCGTCGAGTTGACCTCGATCAGAGGATGACCGATGCCGAGACGCGGCTCGACGATCTGCAGTACCGCATGACCGAGCTGAGCGACAAGCGCAAGGCCCGAGCCGTCGGAGCGTTCATCAACGGCGACGCCATCGTTGAATCCAAGATCCAGCTCGACGACGAGCGTGTGCGCATCATCACCTCGATCGAAGGGATCGAGAAGTCTGACGGTGATCGCCGAAAGGCGCTCGAGCGCCAGATCGACACGCTCTCACAGCGCCTGCGCGACGACACCGCCGCCCGACAGGCCACCGACCCGGAACTCGCCGAGTTGACCGCCGCCCGGCAGCTCCTGCAGGACAAGATCGCCAGCATCCTCGATACCACCGTCGATGTGCCCGTCGGCCCGACCGACATCGCGCTGACCGCTGCGGCAGCGCTGGGAAGGCGGCGATCAGCTTCGGCGCTCGCCGCCGCCGGCGACACCGCCGGTGCAGCTGCAGCCACCGAGGCCACCCAACGTGAGCTGCAGCGGTTGGCGGCGCTCGTCGCCCGTCCCACCCCGGGCGCCTACAACCGGGACGGCTCCCCCAAGAGCATCGGTCCCACGCCGCTGCTCGAAGCCGCCCCGCTCGCCGAACGCCTGCTCGCAGAGTGGTCACTGCTCGACGACCGGCGCATGACCGTGATGCTCTTCGCCCTGCAACAGGTTGGCAAGCCTTACGTCTGGGGCGGATCCGGACCGGACGTGTACGACTGCTCCGGTCTGGTCATGCGAGCCTGGGCGCTCGCCGGCGTGCGCCTCCAACACGGTTCAGCGAGCCAGGTGGCATCCGGACCACCGGTTGCCGTCGGCCAGATGATCGTTGGCGACCTGCTCGGCTACGGCCCCGGGAGCAACCGCCACGTGACCATGTACATCGGTGCTGACCGCGTGGTCGAGGCCAAGGGTTCTGCCTACGGGGTCATCGTCACGAACGCGCGCTACTCCGACATGGACGGCGCAGCACGGATGCCCTGAGCGTGCCGGAACTCACCTTCTACGCCGAAGACGAACCGTTCCCCGGGACCATCGGCCGGACGCTCCAGACGTCCACACCGGCGTGGCCCCGGCCAGCCCAAGCACCCGAAGGCGCTCCCAACGTCATCATGATCGTCCTCGACGACGTCGGTTTCGGTCAGCTCTCCGCCTACGGGGGGTTGTGCGACACTCCGAACCTGGACCGGCTCGCCGAACGCGGGCTTCGCTACGCCAACTTCCAGACCACCGCACTGTGCTCCCCGACCCGGGGCTGCCTGCTGAGCGGCCGGAACCACCACACGCTCGGGTTGTCAGCGGTCACCGACCTCTCCCTCGGTTTCCCCGCCCACAACGGGGTGATGGGATTCGAACACGGCTTCATCTCCGAGGCGCTCGTGGAGGCCGGTATCCGCACGTTCGCCGTCGGCAAGTGGCACCTCACTCCCCCCGGCGACGCCAGTCAGGCCGGACCGTTCCACCGGTGGCCACTCGGCCGGGGGTTCGAACGCTTCTACGGGTTCCTCGGAGGCGACACCGACCAGTTTCACCCGGACCTCGTCTACGACAACCACTGGGTGCCGCAACCGAAGCAACCTGCCGACGGCTACCACTTCAACGCCGACATCGCCGATCACGCCGTGCAGTTCCTCGCCGACCTGCACTCGGTCGACCCCGAGCGGCCATGGTTCCTGTACTTCGCCACCGGCGCCGGCCACGCTCCACACCAGGTCGAGGCCGAGTGGATCGAGCGGTACCGGGGTGTGTTCGACGGCGGATGGGACGAGTACCGCACGGTGGTGTTCGACCGGCAGCGCGAGCTCGGCCTGTTGCCCCCCGGAGCCGAACTCCCCGAACGTGACCCGGACGTCCCCGCCTGGGACTCGCTCAGTTCCGACGCGCGACGCATGTTCGCCCGACAGATGGAGACCTACGCCGGGTTCCTCAGCCAGACCGACTACCACATCGGTCGGGTACTCGAGTTCGTCGAGACGATCGACGAACTCGACGACACGGTCGTGATCGCGCTCTCCGACAACGGGGCGTCCGCCGAGGGCGGCGAGCACGGGACCCGCAACGAGAGCCTGTTCTTCAACTTCGCCCCGGAGACGCTCGAGGACAACCTTGCGGTCCACGACGCCTGGGGCAGCGAGGATACGTTCAACCACTACGCCTGGGGGTGGACCTGGGCCGGCGACACCCCGTTTCGACGCTGGAAGCGAGAGACCTACCGGGGTGGAATCACCGACCCGATGATCGTGTCGTGGCCGGCCGGAATCGCCGCTCGGGGCGAGGTCCGTCATCAGTACGTCCACGCCATCGACGTCGCAGCAACGATCCTCGACGTCGTGGGTGTTGCGCCGCCGGCACACATCCGTGGAGTCGCCCAGTCCAACATCCACGGCGTGAGCTTCCGTTCGACGTTCGACAGCGACGATGCCCCAGAGGTCCGCCGTACCCAGTTCTTCGAAATGATGGGCCACCGGAGCATCTATCGCGACGGCTGGAAGGCCACGTGCCCGTTCCCGGGTCCGAGCCTCGCCGAGGGGATCGAACGCGGCCACCCGTTCGGAACCGAGATCACCGAGGATCTCCTCGAACGCCTCGACGCCGAGGAGTGGGAGCTCTACGACCTGCGCTCGGATCCGACCGAGATCGACGACGTGGCCGGCGACCAACCCGAGCAGCTCGCCGAACTCCGTCGACTGTGGTGGTCCGAGGCCGAACGGTTCGGGGCACTCCCCATCGTCAGCGGGAGCCTGGCCCGACTCCTCACCAAGCGACCGCAGCCCGGCGGACATCGAGCGGTCAACGTCTTCTACCCCGGGACCGCCCCACTGCCGTTCGCTCTCTCCCCCAAGGTCAACAACCGCTCGCACCGCATCACGGCTGCAGTGGAGTTCACTCCCGGTGATGGCGGAGTGCTCGCCACGCACGGCAACCGACACGGCGGCTACGTCCTGTACGTCACCGATGACCGCCTGCACTACGTCTACAACTACATGGGGATCGCACGTTCGACAGCGGCGAGCACCTCGGTCATCCCGGCTGGGACATCCGAACTCGCCGCCGAGGTCGCTGCAGGCGACCGGAGCGGGCGAGGGCCGGGCCGTGGCGCACCCTTCGACGTGGTGCTGATCGCCGACGGCGAGGTGATCGGTGGGGTCCAGGTCCCGTTCACCGCCCCAGCACTGCTGTCGATGGTCGGTTTCAGCTGCGGTTATGCCGCTTACGACAGCGTGGACCCGACCGCCTACACCGCTCCGTTCCGCTACTCCGGGACGCTCCACCACGTGAGCGTCGACGTGTCGGGTGAGTTGCTCACCGATCCAGCGGCCGAGATGGTTCGGATCATGAGTCAGCAGTGAGCCGCTCGTCGACCCGGGTCAATCGTTGCGTGAGGCCAGATGCGCGCGCGGCCGGTCGATCGACTGCGACACGGATGGCCGCCTCGGTGGCGATGATCGTGACCTTCTGTCTGGCACGCGTGACAGCGGTGTAGAGCAACTCACGAGTGAGGATGCGCGACGGCGGTGGCGGGAGGGTGACGACCACGTGGTCGAACTCCGACCCCTGTGACTTGTGGATGCTCATGGCCCACTGGGTGGTGTAGTCACCGAGCCGGGCCGAGGGGACGCTGAGCGGATCGGGTTCTCGGGCGAACCACACGTCGTGGAACTCGCCGTCACGCTCCCGGACGGCGATGCCGATGTCACCGTTGAACACCCGGTTCAGGTAGTCGTTGCGCAGCACCATGACGGGCCGACCCGAGTACCAGGTGCTCTGGGCACCTCGCCGACGAACGAGGTGCTCCTCGATGCGCCGGTTCCACTCGTCGGCACCGCTGGGCCCCCGCCGGAGCGCACAGAGCACCTTGACGGCGGCCAGCCGGTCGAGGAGTCGGCCCACCGACTCGCGGCTGCGGTCGTCCTGCCGGACGAGGTCCCGGGCGGCGTCGACGAGGCTCTCGGCGTGCGTCTGCAGGTCGAGGTCCAACTCGGCCTGTCGATGCGGGCCATTGGGATCGCCCGGGTCGATCCACTCGATGCCGACCAGACCACTGCGGAGTCGTTCGATCACCAGGTCCGGGTCGCCCGTGCGGATCGACTGGGCCAGCTCGGCGATCTGCGACTCGCCCTCGACCCGGTGCATCGTCTGGAGTTCGACTGCGCTCTGGGCGAGCCGGTCGGGTGGGCCGGGCGCTGCGCCCTCGACCGGATCCCGACCGAGCAGGTCTCCGAGCACGCTGCCGGCCTCCACGCTGGCGAGTTGGTCGGGGTCACCGACCAGGACCAGTGACGCCGTCGGGGGGACTGCAGCCAACAGGTGGGCCATGAGGCCGAGCGAGACCATCGAGACCTCGTCGATCACCACCAGGTCGGCGGCGATCGGGTTGTCGGATCCGTGACGGAAGCCCCCGCCCCTCCCGCGACCCAGGAGCCGGTGGATGGTCGTCGCCTCGAGCGACTCGAGCACCTGGCGCTCGTCCGGGGACAGGTCATCGCCGAGCGCGTCGGCCGATCGCCTGATCGCCTCGGACATACGAGCAGCGGCCTTGCCCGTCGGGGCGGCCAGCCGGATGCGTTCACCGGTCGCCCCTGCGCCTCCGGACCTGATCCAGGCCGCCAGCATCGTCGACACCGTGGTGGTCTTGCCTGTTCCCGGTCCACCGGAGATCACTGCGAGCGCCGAGCGTGACGCCGCACGGGCCGCAGCCACCTGGAGGGGGTCCGGGTCGGCCCCGTGGCGGGCAGCAGCGGCACGGAACATCTCCTCGACGCCCTCGTCGTCGGGACCGAACGTGGCCCGTCGATCGATCGCGGCCCGCTCGGTCAGGTCGGCAGCGACGAAACACTCGAGGACCCAGTGCCGGTACAGATAGAGCAGCGACCCCTCGACCACCACGAGCGGTACCTGCGCAGACGAGCCTGCTCCAGCACCGGGTGAACCTGCGAGCGGCGATCCGGCGACCAGATCGGCCCAGGTCGACGGCTCCGGCCACTCCAGCAGATCGACCGGCGCCAGGTCGACCGACCCGCTCCCGGCGACAGCACCCTCAACAGTGCCGGCGCGACCATCGACGCCGGCACTGCGGCCACTGCCGGCACCGTCGTCGGAGCCGGTGCTGACATCGGACTCCTCCTCGGTTCCTGCTGCTGCCGCCTCGGGTGCCGCAACCAACGTCGGGACGATCTGCTCGACGATGCGGGCCAGGTCGACACAGACCGAGCCGTACTCCGGAGCGCGCCCCGCCAACGCCACGGCGAGCACCACCTCGGGGCGGTGCTCGCCGCCGAGGGACGCCATGAGGGCGGCTGTCCGGGCCTGTCCCGGGCGGAGCACGCCGGCGCTCACGAACGGCATCAGGGCCTCGGGGACGTCCGGGAAGTGGGCAGCGGCACTCACGTCGGCTCTCCGGCTCCACCTTGGTCCCCAGTTGCACCCTGGGCGAGCAGACGGTCGACGTCGTCGACGAGCCCGAGCGGGACGGACCATGTGATGACACCGCTGCGACCGGGTGCGGCGCCACGCGACGATCCCGGTTGCGACGCGACACCGAGGTCTTCTGGTGTGTCCTCTCCGACCATGCCGCGCACGAAGAGGTACCCCACCGGGCCGAGGTGCACCGCCGGGCGGTACAAGTCCCCCAGTCGCCAACGGAGGTACCGGTGGAGGACGACCGTGTAGAGGAGCGACTGCAGCGCGTAGTCCGTGTCGAGCATCGCCCGGCGGACCACCCGGGGGTCCGAGGGGCGATAGTCGATGAGTCGGTGTTCCTGGCCCGGAGTCGTCAGGTTGTTGGTCTTGTAGTCGACGATGCTGAAGCTCCACTCGCCGTCGGGTCGTTGGAATCGCAGGACCAGGTCGATCGCGCCGTTGAGCATGCCGTGGAGGTGGACCCGGGCCAACCGGTCGGCGAGCCGACCGCCCCAGTCCGCATACGGGGTGCCTGCCATGTGGCGGGCGACCGCCCGACCGATCTCGGCGGCCGGGAACGGCCGCTCTGGTGAGAGCGGCAGTTCGAAGCGGAGTTCGTCGATCCGATCGTTTCGCTGCAGGTCCAGCATCCGGCTCCTCCCGAACGGCCCACCGAGCGGGGTGTGGACCACGTCGACGAGCGCCCCGGCGAGTCGCTGGGCGGACTCCTCGTCGGCCAACCGGAAGGAGCCGTCGCGGCGGATCAGCTCGAGCAGGTGGTCGGCGAGCGGCTCGGCTGTGAAGTCGGCGTGCTCGAACACGCTGTGGACCATGAGCCCGAACTGCCGGCCGGCACCCAGGCCCTCGAACGGGCTCAAGGCGGTCCACGACGCGTCCGCCGACCCGTCTTCCAGCGGCCGGTTGTCGGTCGGCAGCAGGTCGTCGGGCGGCGACGGCAGAACGAGCAACTCGTCGTCGGCCCCGGAGTCCGATCCGGTCTCGTCCTCGGGGTCCGGGTGGTCACCGGGTGTGGCCCGGTCGGCGGGGTGGTCGGACCCACCGACCTCACGGTGGATGCTCGAGAACGACCACGACCGCTCGGTGCGGGGCAGGTTGCGACTCAGCCGGGCCGCAGGGCCGACGGCTTCGGGCGCTGCGGCTTCGACCGTCGGGTTGCGACGGGTCTCCCGCCGAGGGGACCCGACCTCGGTCACCGAGATCCACTCGGACCCGCCGCGCTCATCGACCTTGTCCTGAATCTGTTGAACCCAGCTGTCCGGGTCGCCGATGGCGACCTTGGTGTCGGCCGCAGCGGCCGGGTCATCGGCGAACAGCAGCCGGCTGAGCCCGCTCAGGTCGGTCCCGGAAACACTCCCGGACCACCACGCAACTACATGATGGGCGGCTCTGGTGAGCGCCACGTAGGTCATGCGGTGCTGATCGCCGCAGTTCTCTGCTCGCGTCAGGTCTGCCGGGTCGGGGATGACGGTCCCATCGGGCCGCTTGCGGTGCTTCGCTGCGAGTGCTCCGGGTGAGACGTCGAGCACCCGACACCCGGCACCTCCGCCGCCCGACCGGTCGTAGTACGAGTACGGCTTCCCGGCGGTGACTCGATTCCCGCCGGAGTACAGCGACGGCAGGAGGACGATCGGGAACTCGAGGCCCTTGGACTTGTGGATGGTCAGGATCCGCACTGCGGGCTGGTCGGACTCGACCCGCCGCTGCGACGCCTCGGCGGCGGGCTCGTCGTCGGGTGCTGCGCCACCCAGCGAGTCGAGCGCCGCAGCGGCACCGGCGGCGGACGTCCGGCCCCGATCGGCGTGGATGAGTTCGACGAGGTGCTCGAGATCGGTGAGGTTCCGCTCCCCGTCGGCCGAGGCCATCATCCGTCCGAGGAACCGGTCGGTCGAGCGGATCCGACCGGCGAGCGCCGGGAGTCCATCGTCGGCGAGCACCCCGGACCACTCGACGAGCTGGTGCTGGAACCGCACCATCTGCTTGACCGCCTCTGGTTCGTCCCGGGCGGCTGCGGCGAGCTGCTCCGCCGTCCAACCACCCCACCAGCCCAGGGCGGCCGCCGCTGCCCGTGACCGGTCCGAGGGCCGGTCGAGCGCTGCGAAGAGACACCGGAGTTGCTCGGCGGCGTCGCTGATGGCGACCGACTCCTGGAGCAGGAGCACCGAGGGCACCCCGAACTCTGCGAGCGCATCGGCAATCGGTCGGGCGTGGGACTTTGCGCTCACCAGCACTGCGATGTCCGCCGGGGTCACGGGCCGGACCTCGGTACCGCCGTCGCCGGTGGGCAGCTCGAGCTCTGCGCCGTGGAGGAGATCGAGCGTCACGGTCACCAGGTCGTCGGTGACCCGGTACCTCAACGAATCGGCGTTGCGCGCCCGATCGAGCGACCGATCGGTCACGATCCGCAGGTCGAGTCCTGCGGTCGGAGAGCCGTCGGCCCCGAGCAGTCGGCGATCGGCGAGCCGGGGCGCCGGCTCGATCGGGTCGACGACGATCTCGGGGTCACCCAGGGTGTGGCCGCTGCTCAGGGCGCTGAGGGCGCGAACGACCGAGTGGTCAGACCGCTGGTTGACAGCGAGTCGCCGGACCTGGACCCCGGGCGACCGGGTCGCCTCGAGGTAGGTGTAGACGTCGCCACCCCGGAAGGAGTAGATGGCCTGCTTGGGGTCGCCGACGACGACGAGCGTCCGACCGGACTCGGGACCGAACACCGAGTTGAAGATGCCCCACTGGTCGGCGTCGGTGTCCTGGAACTCGTCGATCAGCGCGACGCTGAACCGCTCACCGAGCGAGGCGACCACGTCGGGGTGTCGATCGAGTGCATCTCGTACCGACGTCACGAGCGTGTCGTAGGAGAGCTGACCCGAGACCTTGAGCAGCTCATCGACCTGGTCGCTGGCGTGCTGGACACGCTCGACGAGGCGCGGGGGCGTCCTGTCAGGGATGGAGGCCCGCAGGTCGCAGTCCGGGAGCTGGCGGTACTTCGTGACCAACTCCCGGAAGGACTTAGCCGAGACGTCAGCTTCCTGCAGGAGCGGGGCCGACGAGTCGAGTGCGTCGGCCACCAGGGCGTCGTTGCACGCCGCAGCGATGAGCGCCGACTCACCCTCGGTCGGGACGGCGTCGGGGTTGCCGGCGAAGCGCACCCCGAGCGCCGAGCGAGCCTGCGAGCAGAATCCGTGGATGGTGCTGATCGTGGCCGAGTCGAAGTCGAGCACGGCGCGCTGCAGGCGGTCGAGGTGGAGCGACCACTCCTCCGGACGCTCCGAGAGGACCTGCATGACCGGATCGGGATCGGGGCCCCGAGCGTCGGCCCGGCCGAGCGAGAGCGCCGTTAGATCGCGATGCACCTCGATCAGTCGGGAGCGGACCCGCTCCTGGAGCTCGGCGGTGGCGGCACGGGTGAATGTGACCACGAGGAGCTGATCGATCGGCACCCCGAGCTCGGCGACGTAGCGGACGGCCAGGCCCGCCAGGGCGTACGTCTTGCCGGTCCCGGCGCTGGCCTCGATCACCATGGTGGTCCCCCACGGCAGCTCGTCGGTCAGCAAGAACTGCGGACGGGAGGTGGTCACGATCCACCCCCTGAGCCGGGGAGGCCCCGGATCACCGCCTGCAGCGCACCCCAGCTCCGGTCGACCTCGTCGACGAACCGGCTCCCCGGGTCGCCGGCGGCGAGCAGGTCGTCGAAGTCGAGCACACCGAAGAGCAGTTGGTTGACCGGGAGCAGGCTCTCGCCCACGGTGAACGGGTTCGTGGCGGAGGGATTGCCCCACTTCTTGCTGGCATCCTGGCGTCGACGCTGATCATCGGAACCCCATGCGTATGCCGCCGACGTCTGGGGGAACCACAACAGTGGGAGACGCTGGCCCCGGATGTACTGCTCGAGGATGGAGCCCAGCGCTCCGACGGCTGCATCCCGACGCTCGCTCGCCGACGAGCCGATCACCGCCAGGGAGTGGGTCTCGCGCGACGCGCCCTTGGCGCCCCTGGTCACGAGGAGCGACCGCCACGACGTGTCCGGGTCCTCGACGGTCAGCACCAGCAGGTCGATCGCAGCGGCCAGCAACCGGGAGGGCCCGGGACGGACGAACTCGACCACCTCCCGGCCGGGAACTCCGTCCGGAGAAGGCGGCACGCAGTTCCTGATGACACCGACGAGCTGGCACCCGCCACCGGCAGCTCCGGGCACGGGCACCGCGACGTCGATCTGGACCGACGTGGAGGGCCTGGGCTGGTGGCCGGCAGCGAGGGCTGCTTCGGCCAGCGAGGCGACCTCCTCGGCGATGCGGTGCACCTCGGGCGCCGCCACTGCCGGCGGTGGCAGAGCGCCCTGCGCAGCGGTGAGCTCGACCACGCGCTGCACCAGATCCGGGGGACGGTCGACGTCGTCGTAGCGCAGCGCATCGAACGAACCAGCGGCCACTGCGGCGCCGAGGAGGGCGCGACCGAACAGCGCCTCGCCGAGCGCCTCCAACGCCAGGGGCAGCTCCGCAGCCGACGTCCCGGACGAACCCCCGGACCCCGGCAGGCTCACCGCCAGCCGGTCGCGCAGGAACCGCTCGGGCGGCGACTCGTAGAAGCGGTGCAGATCCTCGAGCTGGAGCGATCCGCCCAGCTCCCAGTCGAGTGGTGCGGCCACGAACGGGCCGTCGTCGGTCTCGCTGGGCTCGCCGTCCCGCCGGTTCCGGACGACCGCCGCAGCGCGCTGGGCCTGAACGTCGTAGCTGCGACGTGGCGACGCAGCCGGGTCGTCCGGGGAGGGCGTGCCCTCAGCGGGGAAGTTGACGGGGTCGTAGGGCTGACGGGAGTGGATCTGCACGAGTCGGTCTGGATCGACACCTGCTGCGGCGAGCGCCTCGAGAAGTTCGTCGAGGACCGCCGAACGCGGGACGTCGGCACCCGTGCGGATGTCGTGGGAGGTGAAGGACACGACCACTGCGTCGGTCGCCGTCGTGAGCGCAGCGAGCAGTTCGGCCCGGGCCTCACTGCGGACGTCCCGGTCACCGACGAGGGGTGATGTGAGGGCCAGATCGTCACCGGAGCGTCCACCGACCGGGAGTGCCCCCGCATCGAGCCCGAGCACGCACACGACGCGGTACGGCACACCTGCGAGCTGCGACGGCCGGGCGATGGCGATCGACCCGATGCCCAGGTCGGCACGCACCGTGGTCCGCTGAGCCGAGGATCCGATCAGGCGACGCACGTCGCCGAGGCTGATCTCGATCTCGGTCCGGGAACCGTCATCGGACCCTGAACCGGTCGGGCCGCCCGACGCCTCCTCGAGTCCACGCAGGAGCTCGTCCACCTTGAGTATCTGCCAGTCGGCGAACCGGTCGGCGGCGAGCAGCTGCTCGGCGCAGTCAGTCACCAGCGTGCGCCACTCCGACACGGGCAGGTTCCCGGCGGACGACAGCCGCTCGACCACCGCAGCGAGTGAGCACACCGCATCGATGACCCGTGTTGCCGCCTGGACCTGACCGTCGGACACGGTGGTGATGGCGGTGGTGCCCAGCGCCAGGTCGAACTCGTCGGCTGGGGCGGCTGCCGATCCCGGCACCACGGCCAACCGCAACGTCTCGCCGCTCGCCACGCCGGCAGCGAGCTGGCGGAGGCCCGCCGCCCAGGTGCCGAGGTCGAAGTCCTCGGGCAGGGCGGCGAGCCGGTGACGGTGTGCCCCGTCGAGTCCCCAGCGGACGCCGGCCTCGTCGACCCAGTTGCTCAACAACTCGCGCTCGTCGGGGCCCAGGTCGAACCGGTTGGACACGGCCTGCATGGAGAGGAGATCCAGGACCTCGCTGCGCTCCATACGTCCACCGACCAGATCGAGGAGTGCCATCAGGCCGTCGAGCACCGGGTTGGACTGCCGGGCCGTGCGATCGACGAGTGAGTACCGGAGGGTCGGGGTGAACGCCTCGTCACCGTCGGCCACCGGTGTCGGTGTCGGTGTCGGTGTCGGTGTCGGCGTCGGAGTCGACGTCGGCGTCGACGGGCCGTTCGCCGGTGGTCCCCACACCGAACCGATGAGCGGGGCGAACTCGTCGAGCTGATGGCAGACCACGGCGATGTCGGACTCGTCGATCCGGACCCGGGTCCCGTCCGCCCGATCCAGCCCGTGCTCCAACAGGTCGCAGATGACGTCCCGGAGCACCTCGACCTGCCGGGTGCGACCCGGAGCACCGTGCACCTGCAGCGAGCGGTCCGGCTCCACGCTGCCCGAGGAGACCCCGCGAGCAACACGACCGGACCGGATGCCGGAGCGGAGTGCATCGAGCACCGAACCCGACTGAATGACCGATCCCGACGTGACGAGCAGCGGTTCGACTCCGCCCGAGCCGAGCAGGAGCGCCGTCTCGAGCGGTCGGCGCCCCCACGAGACCAGCAGCGGTTGGTCGACCACCGGATCGAGCGGCTCGACTCCCGTCCACGCCAGCGCCGGGGCACCGGCGTCGGGAACGGCTCCGTCACCCGACCGGTCTCCTGCTCGGTCGGCGCCGGGGATCACCCTCGGGAACGACCAGGTGAGCGAGTCGGCGGGGGCGCGGAACGTCGTGGCCGCAGCGAGCCGGAGCGACGTCGCCGCCGACGGTGAGGGCACGAACGCCGTGATGTGGCACTGCTGGGCGAGGGCGGTGAGCACCGGACCGGTGTCGCCGCCCCAGATCGACTGGCCGAACACCGAGAGCCGGGACGGCAGGACCTCGTCGCCCGCACCGGCCACCCGGAGGTCGCCGGTGCGGACCGCAGCGAGGGCTGCAGCCAGACGTTGCGACGGCAGGAGGCTGACCCCGTGGCGTCGCTCGATCACAGCGTGCACCCGCCGGAACAGCTCGGGCTGCCACGCCTGATCGTTGGGGATGGAGCCATCCGACGGGCCGTCGTCGCTCCCGTCGATCCACGCCCGGACCATGCCCGACCGGTGCACGTCGTAGCCGTCGAACAGCGACGCAATGGACTGCGCCCGGGCTGCGAGCGAGGTGCCGTCGGTCGAGAACAGCCGAGCGTCGAGCCCGTTGGCTGGGCCCTGGAGTACCTCGAGCACCGACCACACCAGCCGGTCCTCCTGCCACGGGTCGTCCTCGACTGCAGCCGGTCCACCGGTCTCGCCCGGCTCCGCAGCGGCAGCAGCACGGAGGATCATCCACCGCAGCGTCCCCGGGAAGGGGAACTCAATGTTGGCGACCACACCGTCGTTCAGGCCTGTGGAGCCCAACTCGTGCGAGAGCCGCCGCTGCAGCCACCGCCGCACGCCGAGCGAGGGGACGACGACCCGGTCGGAGGCGAACACGTTGCCCAGCGGCTCCTCCAGCGGCGTGCGCAGCGCCTCGACCAGACCGGGCAGCAGGTCGAGAGGATGGTCGGCGATACGCACCTCGAGCACTGGCGGCACGCTAGATCACAGTGGTGACATCGACCCCGACGTACGAACGGACCCGCTGCGCCCCAGCGGGTGCGTGGTTCACGACTTCACTCGGCGTCGATCGGTTGCGGGTGGTCCGTGGCCGTTCCTGACGCTGGCCGATTCGCCTTGGATCGGCCCGACGAGAAGCCGATGCCGACGAGGAAGAGCCCGAAGGGCATGTAGGACGCAACGATCGGAGAGACGAGCGAGACCAGTCCGATCAGCAGGCAGTAGGCCGCAAAGATCGGGCCCCGCCAGCGGTCGACCGTCGTCCGCTGGACCCGAGCCTCGACGTGCAGCATCTCGGGCTTGCGTTCGAGGTGCCAGCCAATGGCGGTGCTGAAGCAGCTGATGGCCGCCATGACGCCCCAGTAGAACAGGAACACTCCCGAATCGGACCGGGCGTCCAACTCGGTCTCGCCCACGAGCGCTGCAGGCCACGGCAGCAGAACCATCAGAGCGAGCCAGCCGACGTTCAGCCAGAACAGCAGCGGGTCGAAGCCCCGGGCTCCGTTGAGAACCCGGTTGTGAACCGCCCACAGCATGGCCATGACTGCGAAGGTCATGAGGAACGCCACCACCTGGTTCTGATGTTGCTCGATCAGTCCCCAGATCGACTGCCCGGGTGCCAGATCGGTGAGACCCACGAGCGGGAGAACGAGGACCGTGATCGCAATGGCCACGGTGGCGTCGGTGAAGCCGACGAGTCGCTCGAAGTTCCGACCGGCGAGGAAGTCGGAGACTGCCGGTTCGTGGCGCTGCTTGCGGCTGGCCATCATCACGATGGTACCGGTGCAACACGCCCGATCAGCGGGAGTGTCGGGCCCGGTCGAGGTCCCGGTACGATTCACCCGTCGTGACCGAAGGGGTTCGAATCGCATGAGCGACTGGACAGGCCGACCGGTGCTCGTCACCGGCGGCGAAGGATTCATCGGCAGCCACCTCGTGGACCGGCTCGTGGCCGAGGGCGCCGAGGTCTCCGCTCTCGTCTACTACAACTCCTTCGGCCGCTGGGGCTGGCTCGACTCGGCGTCATCCGACGTGCGTGACGCCGTTCGGATCATCCCAGGGGACGTGCGTGATGCACGCCGGGTGAACGAGGCGGTGCAGGGCAGGGAGGTGGTGTTCCACCTTGCGGCCCTGATCGGGATCCCCTACAGCTACCACGCTGCTGAGAGCTACGTGCAGACCAACGTCACCGGCACGTTCCACGTCGCTGAGGCGTGTCGTGAGTCCGGCGCTCGCATGGTGCACACCTCCACCTCAGAGGTGTACGGGACAGCGATCACTGCCCCGATCGACGAGTCGCATCCGCTGCAACCGCAGTCGCCGTACTCGGCGTCCAAGATCGGTGCCGACATGATGGCGCTGAGTTTCGCTCACGCCCACGAGGTCCCCGTGACGGTGGTGCGCCCGTTCAACACCTACGGTCCGCGCCAGTCGACCCGGGCGGTCATCCCGACGATCCTCACGCAACTCCTCTCGGGGGCGGAGTCGCTGCACCTCGGTGCGATCAGCCCCACACGGGACTTCAACTACGTCACCGACACCGTCGCAGGTTTTCTGGCGCTCGCCGACTGTGACGAGGCGGTCGGTCGAGCCACGAACGTCGGTTCGGGCCGGGAGGTGTCGATCGGCGATCTCGTGGCGATCCTCAGCGACATCACCGGAACATCGATCGAGGTCATCACCGACGAGGACCGACTCCGACCCGCTGGCTCCGAGGTCGAACGACTCCTCTGCGACCACTCCCTCGCAACGAAGATCAGTGGGTGGACGCCCCAGGTCTCCTTGGAGGAGGGCCTCACCCGCACCGCCGAGTGGATCGGTGAGCACCTCGACGAGATCCGGAGAGACGGATTCGCAATGTGAGCGCTGCCGGGCCGCCTCACCCGCTGGTGAGGGTCGACCACCGCTCTGCGCCGAGCAGGCGGCGATAGAGCCGCAGGTACTCCTCGACGGTCCGGTCCATGGTGAAGCGCTCCTCGGCTCGCTCCCTACCGGCCACACCCCGCCGTCGTGCTCTGTCCGGATCGGCAACGAGTTCCTCGACGGCGGTGGCGAACGCCGCCGGATCCTCCGGCGGCACGATCCAGCCGGTGACACCGTCGACGACCGCTTCGTCGACCGATCCGACACGGGTCGCCACCACCGGAAGGCCAGCGAGCATCGCCTCGACGATCGTCACCGGAAAGCCCTCGATCCGGGACGGCAGCACGAAGCCGTCGAAGGCCCACATGAGGTCGGCGACGCGCACGTCCCACGGGATCGACCGGAACTCAACCCGCTCATCGAGTCCGAGGCGCTTGCGCAACTCGAGCAACGCCGTCCGTTCATCACCTTCGCCGGCGACGACGAACGTCGTCGGCGGGCTGACCTGAGCCGCAGCTTCGAGCAGGACGTCCACACCCTTGACCGGGTCGAGCCGGGCGACGCACAGGAGCGTCGTGGCGTCGGGGCGGGTGACCGGCTCCTGACCGACCGGACCGACACCGTGGTAGAGCGTGGCGATCGAACCCGGCGCCAGCCCGGAGGAGTCCTCGATCACCCGGGCGGTGCGCTCCCCCACCGCCACGTGGGCGGCCACCCGTCGGCCGGTCAACCGCTTCAGGCGACCCGAGGTGGACGACCACACGGCGAGCGGCGAGTTCTCCACCACCACGATCGGGAGGCCCGGGATGGTGGACGCAGCAGCGATCGCCCACTGACACGAAGACGCCGTTGACAGGTTGAACTGCACGACGTCCGGTCGGAGCCGTCGGAACGCCCGCCGGTGGGCGAACATCCGACCGATGTCCTGGCGGTTGCGCACCGCCTCGAGCACGACGCCGTCGGTCTCCGGCCGGAACCCGCAGAGCCAGTTGACGACCTCGGCGTCGACCCCGACGACGGTCACCCGGAGAACGGTCGGCAATGTGGCGAGGACCCGGGACAGGTTGACCTCGGCGCCGCCCCGGTGCGTGGCGTCGGTGTAGACGACGAGGTGCAGGGCGCTCACCCGTCCGACAGGAAGCGTGACCTGAGCTCGACCCAGTCGTCGTTGGCGCGGTCGTAATCGTCGGGTCGACCGATGTCAAGCCAGTAGCCGGCGAACGGGTGCACACGGGGTGGTGTTCCGCCGGCCAGCAGATCGAGGACCAGCTCGTCGAAACCGAGCGCCCCACCGGCCCGATAGCGGCGCAGTGTCTCTCTGCTCACGGCGTAGATGCCCATCGACACCGAGAAGTGCTCGACCGGTTTCTCCCGGAACGCACCAATGTGCCCGTCGACGACCTCGAGGACTCCGAAGTCGATCAGCACCGTTCGGTCGTAGGTCGCAACGGTGAGTGGATCACCCGACGCGGCGTGGCCATCGAGCACGGACCGGAAGTCCAGATCGGTCAGGACGTCACCGTTCATGACGAGGAAGTGCTCGGGCAGCTCGTCGAGATTGGCCACGACCGGTCCCATGGTCCCGAGCGGTTCGTCCTCGGTCCAGTAGCGAACATCGAGGCCCCACTGGCTGCCGTCGCCGCAGTACGCACGGATGAGCTGGCCCAGATGGCCGATGGCAATGGTGACAGTGTCGAACCCGTGCGATCGGAGTTGCCGCAGGACGATTTCGATGATGGCGAACTCGTCGCCGATGGGCACCAGCGGCTTGGGGAACGCCGTCGTGTAGGGACGGAGCCGGACCCCCCGGCCGCCGGCCAGTATCACTGCGTGCACCGGTCCACCCTACCGGTCACCGTCGGACGGACCTTCTGATCGGTCGCCGGACTGGTCGGAGGCGATCGACGGGAGGACCGTCGCTGCGAGACGCTCGGCGTCCATCAGCGGAACCCGTCCCACGCTCCTCATCAGGCGGGTCGGGTCACCGATGACCGCCGGGATTCCGGGTCGGTCGAGCGACACGATCTGGGCCTCGATCCCGAGCCGGTCGGCGAGGGCGTCGACGATCCGACCGTAGGCCAGGCCCACCCCGGAGCAGACGTTCACCACTTCCGGGGGATCGGGGACTGCGGACAGGTCGACGAGCGCTTCGGCAGCGTCGGCCAGACGGACGAAGTCGCGCACGGTCTCTGGCCACCACACCTCGATCCGCCCGCCACCCGGGGGGAGCTCCATCAGGTCGGTGAGCCACTGGGCGAGTGGCGAACTGGGCGGGACCGACGCTGCGGCCAGGTTGAACACCCGGGCCACCACTGCGGTCAGGCCGGCGTCGGCGGCAGCTCGCACCACCCGGGTGCCGGCGAGCTTGGTCTCGGCGTACGCACCGGTGGGACGGCACGGATGGTCCTCGTCGACCGGTGCCGTGGTGCCGGGATCACCGAGTTCCGACGCCGATCCCACGTGCACCAGCCGCACGCCCCGCCCGTGGAGCACCTCGCACAGCCACGTGGGAAACGCCACGTTGGCGTCGTGCAGCTCGTCGTCGGTCCCGGCGATCCGCCCGCAGGCGTTGACGACCGCTCCGGCACCGCTGTCGTCGATCAGGTCGACGAGCGCAGCTGCTGCTGTGCGGTCTCGTCGGGCGAGAACCGGGTCGAGTGGCGGGTCGACCACCACGACCTCGCCGGCGGCGGCCGCCGAAGCGGCGACGGCAGTGCCGACCCAGCCTCCTCCGAGCACCACCAGCGCCGACACGGCCGCCAGTCTGGCACCGCTGCCTGCGGACGCAGTGCGATCGTCGTCCGGTCGAACGCAGCGGAGCGGCCGTTGCGGAGGGAACTCAGCGGAGCGGCACGGGGCAGGCAGTTGCCGTGCGCAGCCGGACGCGGAGCGCAATCGCCAGCACGACGACGCCAGCGACGGCGAGCACCGGCTGGATCGGGGCGAAGAACTCCATGGCCCCGGTCGCTCCGAGCGCCAGCAGGACGAACTTGTTGCAGACGGGACAACCGACGGCGAAGTATGCGAGCAACCCGCCGACACCACCGAGTCGAACGCTCCGGTCGGCCTCGGCACCGGTCTCGGCACCGGTCTCGGCACCGTTCTCGGCACCGTTCTCGCCCCGGGCGCCGTTGCGCACGTAGGTCGCAGCGAGCAGACCAGCGAGGACGCCGGTGGCGACCAGCACCGGCCACGACCACCACGTGACCTCGACCGGGCGGTCGAACAGCGGGTTGGGGATCACGTCGGTCGGGACCCCGACCACCAGGACGGTCACGACCGCAACGGCCGCAGCGACCACCCGACGACGGGTCGACCACGAACGCAGCTCACCGACGATCGTCCGCCGAGGCTCGGCGATCGACGGACCGGGATCGGTCAGCTCTGGTGAACGCACCCGGTCATGCTACCGATCACACCGGGATCGAGTCCGGAGCACCGGCTCACCCCAGGTGACGGAGCACCGGCTCACCCCAGGTACCGCAGCACCGATCGAGCGGCGTGCAGGCCGCACAGCCCGTGCACCCCCGGACCAGGTGGTGTCGAACCGCTGCAGATCCACAGATCGGTTCCGGGCACCCGATACGGGTCGGCGGCGAACGTCGGCCGGAACAGGATCTGGTGCAACTCGGTGGCGCCCCCGTCGATCGACCCGTCGACATCGTTGTCGTTGTACGCCGCCAGATCCGCCGGCCGGGTCACGTGGCGGTCCAACACGAGGTCACGCCAGCCGGGGGCGAACCGCTCGATCTGATCCTCGATGTGTGCCGTCATGTCGACGGTGCACCCACGGGGCACGTGACAGTACGACCACAGGGTGTGCCGGCCGGCCGGGGCGCGGGTGTCGTCGACGATGGACTGTTGGGCGACCAGGACGAACGGTCGCTCGGGAAGGCGCCCTCGACGCACGGCGCCTTCTGCTGCTGCGACCTCCTGCCAGATCCCACCGAGATGGACCGTTGCGGCACGACGAGCGTCGGGATTGGTCCACGGAACCGGCCCATCGAGGGCGTGGTCGACCTTGAATACGGCGTTCCCCCTCCGGAAGCGGCGCCAACGGCGACGGACGGCGGCCGGCACGGTGTCACCAGCGATGCGTTCGACCTGCCAGGGAGTCGTGTCGAAGAGCGTCACGCGACACGGCGGCAGGTCCGCGAGCGACTTCACCCGCCGGCCGCACTCGACGCTCCCTCCGAGTTGCTCAAGCCGCTCGACCAGTGCCCGAGTGATCGCCGCCGACCCGCCCCGGGCCGCCGGCCAGCCGCCGACGTGGCCCGCTGCAGCGAGTCCGACCCCGACGCTCGCCGACAGCGGCCAGCGCAGATCGCTGCTGGCGTGAGCTGCGATCCCGGCGAACAGGGCTCCGGATCGGGGCGTGCCCAGCCAGCGAGCCACCGTGGTGGCCGGCGGCAGCGAACGCAGACCCACCGTCGACACCGACACCGGGTGACGCAGGCTGCGTGCGAACGGCCCGAGGACGTTGCGCTCGATCTCCGACCAGCGGTCCACCACGGGACCGACGAGTCGCTCCCACCGAGGGGCGCTGTTGATGCGAGCGGTGTCGGCGATGCTGCGGACCAGCACGCCAGCTGAGCCGTCGTCGAGGGGGTGAGCGAGTTGCACCTCCGGTTCACACCACTCGACCTCCACGTCGTGGTCAGCGAGGAACGAGCCGGAGGCGGCCATCGGGTGGATGGCGGAGCAGACGTCGTGGTGGAACCCCGGGAGGGTCAGCTCGGCGGTGCGGGCTCCGCCGCCGGGCAGGTCCGACGCCTCGAAGACCACGACGGAGACCCCGGCGGTGGCCAGAACGATGGCCGCTGCGAGCCCGTTGGGGCCCGATCCGACCACGACTGCGTCAACCTCATGAGATCCCACGCCACCAGCTTCCACCAACCACCCCCCTCTTCACCCACCCCCCCCCCACCCCGAAC